>Ga0265296_1000197_pt1 | contig 111157 bp, 99 predicted proteins | sample MunlanPumphouse1_FD_189073 | JGI IMG/M metagenome (GOLD analysis project Ga0265296, IMG submission 189073) | Groundwater microbial communities from a municipal landfill in Southern Ontario, Canada - Pumphouse #1 | ecosystem: Environmental > Aquatic > Deep subsurface > Groundwater | place...
ACGTATTGAGGAACAGATATGACCGCAGCAAATGAAATGGAAATTGAATTAAAAGAGCCGCTCATCCCCGTCGAGGAATACCTTGCAGCCGGTGTCCACATCGGTACCCAGCAGAAGAGCGAGGATATGAAGAAGTTCATCTACCGCGTCCGCGGCGATGGGCTGTACATTCTCGATATCCGCGAGACCGATGCACGGATCAAGACCGTTGCAAAGTTCTTGAACCAGTACGAGGCCCCGAACCTCCTCGTTGTCACCTCCCGCCAGTACGGCCAGTACCCGGCCAAGAAGTTCGCCGATACTATCGGCGCAATGTCCGCAACCGGCCGGTTCATCCCGGGACTCCTGACCAACCCCGTCCTTGACGGCTACATTGAGCCGGCAGCCATTGTTGTCACCGACCCAATCGGCGACGCACAGGTCATCAACGAGGCTGTCCAGTGCGGTATCCCGGTTGTTGCACTCTGCGACACCAACAACATGACCAAGTTTGTTGACCTGGTCATCCCGACCAACAACAAGGGCCGGAAGGCACTCTCGATGATCTATTTCCTCCTGACACGTGAGATGCTCCGGCTCCGCGGGATCTCAACAGCGCTCACCCCTGAGGATTTCGAGACCGAATTCTAAATCCGGCTCTCCTTTTTGGTGACCGATCGTTAGATATAATAGGACGACCAGAGGGTTGATCCGATGAAGATGCGTACATGCGCAGTGGCCGGCATGTTTTATCCGCGGGATCCATCGCACCTCGAGCAGCTGCTCGAGACGTTCTTCCGCGAAACCCGACCGGACGGTAATCCGATCGGCATCGTATCTCCCCATGCAGGGTATGTCTATTCTGGTCAGGTTGCAGCCCGTGCGTTCGGCACTATAGACCCGGATTTTTCTGGTACGTTTGTGATAATCGGGCCCTCCCACCGGGGGTACCTGAGCTGTGTCTCGGAAGTTCCGTGGGAAACACCCCTTGGCGTTGTCGATACCGATGCGGAGTTTGTCCGGGCACTCGATATCGAGACCGATGAGTTCTCCCAGAAGGACGAGCACTCCATTGAGGTGCAGGTGCCGTTTGTCAAGTACCGGTTTCCCCGGGCCCGCATTGCGCCCGTCATGATGGGCCAGCAGGATTATTCGAGCGCAATCCGGCTTGGCGAGAGGATAGTATCTGCGATCCATGGAACAAAACGGGATGTCAGGATTGTTGCATCCAGCGACTTCTCGCACTATGTTCCTGATGCGAAGGCAAAGACTGACGACCGGTATGCGATCGATGCTCTTGCCTCGCTCGACACACAAGAGTTCTACCGGAGAATCGGCGAGCGGGGGGTCACAGCCTGCGGGTATGGCCCGATTGTGGCTATGGTCTCTGCCTGCCGCAGGCTCGGGGCAACAACAGGACGGCTCATCCAGTATGCAACAAGCGGGGATGTGACCGGGGATAACAAGGCAGTCGTGGGGTACGCGGCCATCGCGGTGATGTAGGTTGGCAACGTGGAGTGCGCCGGGCAAGGTATTTTTGTTCGGCGAGCATGCAGTAGTATACGGAAAGCCCGGCATAGCAATGGCCATCAAGCCCCGCGTGTTTGTGACGGTTCGGAACACAAGGCGTGCCCAGAAGGCCAAGTCCCCGTATATCGACGGATGTTTCGAAGCGCTGGGTGTAGAAGGAAGCGTGTACATCAACTCCCAGATCCCGAGCTCCTCGGGTCTCGGGTCATCGGCTGCGGTGACGGTCGCCACCCTGTCGGCTATCAACGATGAGTTTTCACTCCACAAGACCCGGGAAGAGATTGCGAACATGGCATTTGAGATCGAGAAGACCGTGCAGAAAGGGCGGGCGAGCCCAACCGATACGACGGTATCCACCTACGGGGGGATCGTCCTCATCAGCGGCGGCTCAAGGCGCCGTCTCCCCCCCCAGAACATGCACCTTGTCATCGGTGACTCGCTTGTCTCGCACAGCACGGCCAAGATGGTGGAGCAGGTTGCAGAGCTCAAGAAGAAACATCCCGATATCGTTGACCCGGTCCTGGATGCCATCGAAGGGGTGAGCATGAGTGCGATCCACCACCTCAACAATCCCCGCGAACTCGGGAGGTACATGAACATGAACCACGCCCTCCTGGAAGTGCTGGGAGTGGGCCACCCGCAGCTCTCAAGGCTTGTCCTTGCCGCCCGCTCTGCAGGCGCGTTCGGGGCAAAGATCACGGGAGCCGGCGGAGGGGGATGCATGGTAGCGCTCTGCCCCAAGCAGCTCAAGCACCGGATCGCCGGGGCAATCGAGGCTAACGAGGCCCGGGCCATTGTCACCAGTATCGATACCGAGGGTGTCCGGAAGGAGAAGAATGTCTGAACGCATAATCCTCAAGCTCGGCGGGAGCGTTATCACCGACAAGAGCGCCGACTGTGCCGTGAACCTCTCGAGTCTTGCGGGAATAGCAGCGGCAATCGCACAGGCCCGGCCCGGGGGTATTATTATCATCCACGGGGCCGGCTCATGCGGTCATCCCGAAGCAAAGCGCTACCATCTCGACAAAGGTGCATCAGCGGGAGAGACCGAAGGGATCTGGGTCACCCACCGGGTGGTCAGCAGCCTTAATGACGAGGTTGTCCGGGCACTCCGCGAAAAAGGCGTTGCTGCTGTCGGGATACACCCATTCCACACCGGTGTTGCTGACAACGGGAGGCTCCTCTCTTTCGAGCACCGCCACCTGGAAAAGATGCTTGCACTGGGGATGGTTCCTGTGATCCACGGAGACGTGGTGATGGATCTGACCCGGGGCGCCTGCATTGTATCAGGCGACCAGCTTGTGCGTTACCTGGCCCTTGCCCTGCAGATAACCTCTGTGGGGCTCGCCACCGATGTACCGGGAGTGCTGGATGGAGACCGCATAGTACCGAAAATTACACGGGGTACTATGCAGAAACTCCATATCGGCAACTCGACACATACCGATGTCACCGGTGGAATGAGCGGAAAGTTAACTGAGCTGCTCGAACTTGCGGATGCAGGGATCGGGTCTGATATATTTCATGTCTCGCGGGTCTTTGATTTCCTGAACGGGAACGACCATGGCGGGACGCATGTGAGGGGTGAATAAGAATGACTGACAAAAAACGGTTTACGTCATCGCGCAAACTCGATCACCTGCGCATCTGTGCAGAAGAGGACGTTGAAAGCGGCGAGACCGGCTTTTCCGATATACGGTTTGTGCACAACGCCCTCCCGGAATGCGACATGAGTGCAATCGACACGTCGGTCCGGTTCCTGAACCACTCGTTCCGGTCACCTCTCTTCATCTCGGCTATGACCGGGGGCCACCCGGCAACAAAAGCGGTGAACGCACGGCTTGCACAGGCAGCTGAGCATTTCGGGATCGGCATCGGTGTCGGCTCCCAGCGTGCCGCGCTCGAGAACCCGGCCCTTGCCGATACCTTCTCGGTTGTCCGGGACAAGGCGCCCCGTGCGTTCATTGTCGGCAACCTCGGAGTTGTCCAGCTCCGCGATCACGGGATCGAATGGGCCGAGAAGGCAGTTGAGATGATTGGGGCAGATGCCCTTGCCATTCACCTCAATTTCCTGCAGGAAGCCATCCAGCCCGAAGGCGATCACAATGCCATCGGGTGCTTTGCTGCGCTTGAGGAGCTGTGCCGGGATTTCAAAACTCCTGTCATCGTCAAGGAGACCGGCTGCGGGATATCTGCGTCCACGTCAAAGAAATGCTGGGGCGCCGGTGTCAGCGCAATCGATATCGGCGGCTGGGGCGGCACGTCCTGGGCAGCAGTCGAGAGCGTGCGGGCAGCAGAGAGCAGCACAGCCAACCGGCGGCTCAAGACGCTCGGGGAGACCTTCTCCGAATGGGGTATTCCCACGGCAGTCAGTCTTGCAGAAGTCCTCTCAACCGGGGGGCCGGTCATTGCATCCGGGGGTCTCCGGAGCGGCGGCGATATAGCCAAAGGCCTCTCCCTCGGGGCGGATCTCTGCGGGATGGCGCTCCCCCTCCTCAAGCCGGCCATGGAGAGCAGTGAAGCGCTGTCCGGCGCAATCGAAACGATCCAGAACGAACTCGTAACCACGATGTTTTTAACCGGTTCGTCAACCGTTGAGGACCTCCGGTCCGCATCCCTGTATATTATGGGCAGGACCCGTCAGATGATCGGGAAAGACAATCCCGTCCGGGCACCACGATACCACTAACCTTTCAGACAGAAATTTTTCACAAAACCAGGATAACAGCAGGAAATCAAGGAGATACAGCATGGATATAGAAATTATTGCAGTGGGCGGGTACGACGAGGTCGGGCGGAATATGACCGCCGTCCGCTGCGGAAAGGAAATTGTCATATTTGACATGGGACTCCGCCTGGATCAGGTCATGATCCACGAGGACGCGGAGATCGAGAATATGCACTCCCTTGATCTCATCAAGATCAAGGCGATACCCGATGATACGATGATGAACTCGATCGAGGGAACCGTCAAAGCCATCGTCTGCTCGCACGGCCATCTCGACCATATCGGGGCAATCCCGAAGCTTGCACACCGCTATAATGCGCCAATCATCTCAACTCCCTACACAACCGAACTGATCCGGCAGCAGATCTCCGGTGAACAGAAGTTCGGGGTGAACAACAAGCTCTTTGCCCTCAAGGCCGGCCAGCGGTACACGATCTCCCAGAACCTGGTTCTCGAGTTTGTCCGCACCCAGCATTCTATCATCGATACGGTTACCCCGGTACTGCACACGCCGCACGGCGCCATCGTGTACGCGCTCGACTTCAAGCTTGACCGGACACCGGTTATCGGAGAACCCCCGGACTTTGCCCGGCTCCGGCAGCTCGGGAAGGAAGGCGTCCTTGCCCTGATCGTGGAATGCACCAACATCGGCCGGAAAGGCCGGTGCCCGAGCGAGCGGATCGCCCGCGATCTCGTGCGTGACACCATAACGAGCTACGAGGACGACAAGAACGCGATCATCGTCTCAACGTTCTCGTCCCACATCTCGCGGGTCAAGACAATCGCCGAGTGCGCCCACGAGATTGGGAGAAAACCCGTCCTCCTGGGCAGGTCGATGGAGAAGTACGCGGTCACTGCCGAGCAGATGAAGCTCGTCTCGTTTCCCGAGACAACCAGCGTCTTTGGCAACCGGCGTACCGTTGACCGGACCATGCGCCGGATAATGAAGGCCGGAAAGGAGAGTTTCCTCCCCATCGTCACCGGCCACCAGGGAGAACCCGGTTCGATCCTCACCCGCATGGCACTGGGGGATACCCCCTACCAGATGACCGCCGGTGACAAGGTGATCTTCTCGGCAAACGTCATCCCGAACCCGATGAACTATGGCCAGCGCTACATGGTCGAGGCGAGGCTGAAGCTGGTCGGGGCCCGGGTCTTTGAGGATCTCCATGTGAGCGGCCACGCGTACCGGGAGGACCACTACGAGTTCCTCCAGATGCTCCAGCCACAGCACGTCATCCCCGCGCACGGGAGCATGACAATGACGGCAGAATACACTACGTTTGCCGCGGATATGGGCTATACCGCCCATTCGACCGTCCACCTCATGAGGAACGGCCAGCGTCTTATGATCAAATAAACGAGGAAAAACCAATGTCGGAACTAGCACCATACCTGGAATCGGCTGCAAAAACGATCGACCGGATGATCGACCGGTACTTTGTTGACAAAACGGGTGAACTGAACAAGGCGTCGGCCCACCTGCTCGGGGCAGGGGGAAAGCGTCTCAGGCCTGCTGTCGTGATGCTTGCTGCGGATGCGGTGAAGCCCGGGAGCTCGGACGATCTCCTGCAGGCAGCTCTTGCCCTGGAAGTCACGCACACCTTTACGCTCATCCACGATGATATCATGGACGACGACAACCTCAGGCGCGGGGTGCCGACCGTCCATACCAAGTGGGATATGCCCACCGGTATCCTTGCCGGGGATGTCCTCTATGCCCGTGCATTCGAGCATATCTGTATGGTGAATGCCGAAAATGATGCGAAAGTCCGTGCGGTGACCATGCTAGCGAAGGCCTGCGCCGACATCTGCGAAGGCCAGCACATGGACATGTCCTTTGAGCACCGTTCCGACGTTGACCAGTATGAGTACCTGGAGATGGTCAGGAAAAAGACCGGTGTCCTGTACGCTGCCGCAGCCGGCATTGGGGCAGTCCTTGCCGGAGGAACTGCCGTGCAGGTGAAAGCGCTCTACAATTTCGGGCTCAACACCGGCATTGCATTCCAGATCCAGGACGATCTCATCGATCTCTTAACCCCTGCAGAGAAGAGCGGGAAGGACCAGGCTTCCGATCTCCGCGAGGGCAAGCAGACGCTCCTCATGATCAAGGCCCGGGAGAAAGGCCTCGATCTCCAGAAATACCGGCGCGACCTGTCGCCTGCCGACATTCAGGCAGCCATAAAGGAACTGACCGATGCGGGAGTCATTGACGAAGTGAAAACGATAGCAGGCGATCTTGTTGCTGCGAGCAACAAGCACCTCTCGCTCCTGCCCGCCTCAAAAGAACGCCAGCTCTTAATGGATATCGGCGAATTCTTCGTTACCCGGAGTTATTAGGATGGCAGGGGAAGACCCAAAAGAGCTCCTCTTTTTATGTGCACTCCAGAATTCCGTGAAGCACGGCGGGGTGCCGCAGGCAGGGGCCGTGATCGGCATGGTCATGGGCGCCCACCCGGAACTCCGGAGCCGGGCAAAGGAAGTCTCGGCACTTGCAAAGGAAGCGATTGCTGACGTGGCAGCACTCTCCACGGAAGCACGGGCCACGACCCTGAAAGAGCGGGCCCCGGAGATGTTTGCCGCACTCTCGGAGAAGCACGAGCACAAGAAGGTCCTTCCCGATCTCGAAGGAGCGGAGAAGGGTGTGGTCATGCGGTTTGCCCCGAACCCCTCGGGCCCCCTCCATATCGGCCATGCCCGGGCTGCTGCCCTCAACGATGCTTACGTGAAACAGTACGGCGGGCGGTATATCCTCCGGATCGAGGATACCGACCCCAAGCGTGTCGACCCGGAGGCATATGACACCGTCAAAGAAGACATCCGGTGGCTCGGCCTTGGGATCACCGAGACTGTGACCCAGAGCGACCGGCTCTCCATCTATTACGATATCTGCCGCCAGCTTATCGAACGGGGCGGGGCGTACGTCTGCACCTGCGACAACGAGCACTTCAAGGAGCTCAAGCAGAAAAAGACCGCCTGCCCCTGCCGCGACCAGCCGGTAGAGAAGAATCTGGAACTCTGGCAGAAGATGCTCGACCACGGGTTCCATGAAGGCGACGTCTCGGTCAGGATCAAGACCGATCTCAATAACCCGGACCCGGCCATGCGGGACTTCCCGGCGTTCCGGATCCTTGATGCCCCCCCTCACCCGAAAGTGAAAGCCCACGTGTACCCGCTGATGAACTTCTCGGTGGTTGCCGACGACCACCTGCTCGGCGTCACGCACGTGATCCGGGGCAAGGACCATATTGCAAACACCCGCCGCCAGCGCTATATCTACGATCACCTGGGCTGGAAGGTCCCGGTGTACCGGCACTACGGGCGGATGGGGATCGAAGGCGTTGTCCTCTCCACCTCCCAGATGCGCCTCGGGATAAAGGAGGGCACCTATACCGGCTGGGACGACATCCACCTCGGCACCCTCCGGGCCCTTGCCCGGCGCGGGATCCTGCCCGAAGCCGTCAAGAACGCGATGCTCGCCATTGGTATCGGCGACACCGACATATCGTTCTCGTGGGATAACCTCTATGCTGAAAACCGGAAGATCGTTGACCCGATTGCGAACCGGTACTTCTTCGTGCCCGATCCGGTCGAGGCAAAGATCGAAGGTGCACCGGCTCACACTGCCCATGCCCTGCTCCACCCAAGTGATACTGCACGGGGATCCCGGACACTGGAATTTACCGGTACGGTCCTGCTCCCGAAGAGCGAGCTTGTGCCCGGAACAACCATGCTCCGGCTCAAGGACCTCTTCAACGTGAAGATCGCGTGGAACGGGGAAACCCCCTCGTTCTCGTATGGTGGGGACTCACTTGCGGAAGCCCGGGCAGCAAAGGCCCATATCATCCAGTGGCTCCCTGCACAGGCAAACGTGCCCTGCACCCTCTTAACGCAGGAATGCATGATGGAGGGCGCCTGCGAGCCGGCGGTGAAGAGCGAGCTTGGAAAAGTGGTCCAGTTCGAGCGGGTCGGCTTTGTGAAGATCGATGCGGCTGACGCTTCGGGCGTGAAGGCGTACTTCACGCATAAATAAACCGGCTCAAGGCTCCTTTTTTTCATCAAACCCTGATTTTTATTTTTTCATCGCAACCGTGATCGTGATTGAAAAATCGATCCGGATCAACCGGACTTTGATTTTCATTTTTCAATCAAACCCTGATGAAAAATTTTCAACCAGACTTTGATTGATTTTTTTTGGCAAACCCTGGTTGAAAAATAGCATCCGCGATTCTGCATCCGGCGTGGATTGATAAAACAGGCAAATGCAGAAGTGGTTAACTTTTCGCAACCAGACCTTGATTGAAAAATTTTTAGCAGACTTTGATTTAAAATTTTCAACCGGACTTTGATTTTTATTTTTTCATCGCGATCGTGATCCTGATTGAAAAAGCGATCCGGATCAACCGGACTTTGATTGTAAAATATTCATCAGACTCTGGTTGAAAACAGTCCAGCCAATCTTTTCTCTCATGACAGGATTTTTTCCCTGCCTGGAGGGATTCACCTTTCGGCTAAAGAGATGAAAACCAAAAAAAAACGGCAATCCCCGTTTCACGTCCGGGCAAGTTTTTCCACGGCAGCAACCCAGACCGCCTTTGCCTCTTCCTTGTCCATGCCCATCATGACATCCATGAGGAGACCGTTTGCCAGCGCATCGCAGGCAAGGGCAAGGGTCCGTGCATCGAACCTGCTGCAGACAAATCCCTTCTCCTGCTGCTTTTCGATAAAGCGCTCGATGATCCGGATATCCTCGGTCCGGTCCTGCTGGAGTACCGTGCGGATACGTTCGTTGTGCACCGCAAGCAGCAGCATCTCTGAGTACATCCCGTTGAACTGCGGCACATAGTTCACCAGCGCATCGAAGAGTGCGGCGCTGCCTTCGCTGATGTTGCGCCCCTTGTAGGATCGCTCCAGGGTCCCCTTGAACTCCTGCCGTGCCCGCTCCGCAACCGCTGCGTACAGATCCTCCTTCCCCGGGAAGTACTGGTAGAGCGCAGGCTTCGTTACACCAAGCTTTTTTGCGATCTCGTCCATGGTTGTGGCATGGAACCCTTTCTCAAGAAAGAGGCTGAACGCTGCGTCGATGACCTTCTTTTTAACCTCATCCTTGTATTCCGGTATGATGCGGGGCATGGTTTTGCCGGTATTCCTGCGCGGATTATTAAAAAAATCCCGGGTGCAGCAAATACTCTTGGTATTGTTAAGTTACCTATGGTAAGTTTAATATTTTTGGGTAGTACATATGAGATAAGGACGGCCAAAACCCGGCCGGCCGGGTCTCGTATCCCAGTGAGCTCTCATCGGGTTTGGACCCGGACCTGGCAAACGATCATATAATTGGGGGACTAAAACCCACCTTATACTGAAGTACAGCATTACCCGGATTGATGTGAACAACAATATCGGCGATGCCCCCGGGCAGACCCGGGACAGCGGACCGTTCCTTCCCGCCGGGTTCAGCCCGGTACTATTGGTGAATACCCTTACAGTAAAACTGGGCATACCAGGAAAACGCCTGAGGCGATCTGATCCATGCCCCGGAGATCACCCATGAAATTAAAAACAGTCGTCATTGTCATAATCCTGTTTGCACTCTTTGCAGTAACCATCCCTCCTGTCCAGGCAGACAACACCCCTACGGTAACGATCACGAATTACACCGTAAGCCCGTCAGTCCTCATGCCGGACAGTACGGGGACCATTACCATCACCGTGAAAAATACTGCAAACAGTGCCCAGGTCAGCGAAAAATCCGGATTCATCGGAACTGACAGTTATGCTACCGTGAAGACCACGGATATCAATGTCAATCTCGATAACGTGAAACTGGAAGGGAACGGGATCAAGGTTTTGTCCGGAAACTTCAACCGCGTGGGGGCCCTTGGCCCGGGACAGTCCATGCAGTTCACCTTCTCGATCCAGGCACCTTCTGCGAGCGGGCTGTATTATCCCGAGGTCTGGATCGACACCGCCACCGGAAAGAGCCTGCGATATCCCCTGCCGGTGAACGTCAACACCCCGCTTGGGATCCAGAAGAGAGCGATCCTGATCCTTGACAGCGCACTGACCGGCAGCCAGAATCCCGGTGACGAGATCCCGGTCCAGGTAACGGTCATGAATTCCGGTGAGATGCTCTCGGATGATGTTGTCCTGAAGATCGAGAATGTCAGCACCGGCATGGTTGCCCCGAAAAATACCGATATCTACCATCTTGGTGCCCTGGCAGCCGGCCAGAACACCACTCTTGACCTTGTCCTGCTCTCCGACAAGAAGATGACAGCTGGACTTGTCCGGGTCCCAGTTACCATCAGCTATAATGCGATTGACGGGACACAGAAGACCCAGACGGCAGGTATCGATATCCTCTTCAAGGGCAAGGCAGAGCTGGGTTTTGTTTCGGTGGATACGAACCCGCCGCGACTGACCGAGGGTGCGCCGTTCGACCTTACGATCCGGATCGAGAATACCGGGACAGGCGATGCCAAGCAGGTCTCGGCAAAGGTGGACATCCCCGCTGAAGGAAAGAAGGAATCTTTCATAGGAAAGATCAAGCCCGGCAACGACGCGCCTGCCATCTTCCTTCTCGAAGGAGCCCCGGCCGGAACCTACCCGTACAACCTGACGGTGACCTATACCGACGACATGGGCGTCCACGTGCTGAACCGGCAGATGACCCTCCGGGTGCCGCCGACTGACAATTCCGGCAGCCTGATCTTCGGCCTCATCGTCCTTGGAATTCTCGGATTCCTGGCCTACCGCTACTGGTACCTCCCGAAGTACAAGGTTGACGGGAAATTCCCATGGGAAAGAAAGAGCTGAAAGTCGCGTTCCTCCTGGCCCTGCGCTCCCTCCAGCGGGGGAGCCGGTCCAGCGTGATCCTGACCGTGCTCATCATCGGGATGTGCTTTACCAATATGATCTTCCTTCCGGCCCTCTTCAACGGGATCGGGAAGAGCATCAGCCAGCAGGTCATTGACTACGAGATCGGCAACGTGCTCGTCAGCCCTAAGTCCGGAGATAGGTACGTGTATAATGTTGATGCCACACTTGATCTCATAAACAGCATGCCCGGCGTGGAACGGGCTACTCCCCACTTCTCCAAGGGGGCGACTCTCAAGTACCGGCAGCGCGTGCTCGGGGCTACCGTGCGGTCCATATCGCCCAATGACGAGAAGTTAATCTCCCCCCTCTACACCAAGATGATCGCCGGCAGTTACCTGGGAAATGACGATGTCGGCGAAGTGATCATCGGAAAACCGGTTGCCGGCGACCCCACGATCAAGAGGGAGGATGAGTTCCAGCCCTCGCTCGGGGGCGTCAGGGTGGGGGACTCGATAACCATAGAATACGGGAACGGGTACTCGAAGGAGTACCGGGTCAAAGGGATCTACTATACCGGCTGGGCAACTTCTGACAGTGCGGTGTACGTGACAAGGACCGATATGGCGCTTTCACAGGGAAAACCGCTCGATTACGCCGACTCCATTCTGATCAAGACCAAGCCCGGGTATTCCGAGAAGTTTGTCAAGAACGAACTTATCCAGTACGGCGTAACGCAGAAAGTCCAGACAACCCGCGATCTCCTTGACAAGACCATGGGCCGGATCATGCAGAGTTTTGCGATCATGAACATGGTCTCCCTTGTGGTGAGCATCGTCATCACAACGGTCGTACTCTTCATCATTATCACGATCAAGACCCTCAGCAGCCGCCGCCAGATCGGGATCCTGAAGGCCATAGGCGTTGACAGGGAAGTGATCATGCACAACTACGGATTCCAGGTGATAATCCTGTCCATCCTCGGCATCGTCCTAGGTCTCACCCTGACAATGATCCTTTCCGTGTACATGCAGGCCAACCCGATCGTCACGCCCGACTGGTCGGCATCCCTGTATCTGACACCCATGGATCTGGTCTCCAACTCCCTGATCCTCTTTGCTGCGTCCGTTATCGCGGGGTATGTTCCCGCATACCAGGTATCGCGCGAGGATATCCAGAGCTCAATGAGGTCCTGAAATGATCGAGATAACAGAATTACGAAAAATTTACCGGATGGGCGATGTCCAGGTCAATGCCCTTGACGGTGTGACGATCGAGATCACCAAAGGGGAATTTTTGGGGATCATGGGGGCGAGCGGGAGCGGCAAGACCACGCTTTTGCACCTGCTCGGCCTCCTCGACGAACCTTCCTTCGGGAGGATCGTCATCGAGGGAACCGATCTGTGTAATCTCACGGATTTCGAGAAGACCATGTTCCGGCTCTACAAGTTCGGGTATGTCTTTCAGGACTATGCCCTGGTGCCCGATCTCACCGTGATGGAGAACATCTCACTGCCCGCGATGCTCCGGAAAGACCGGGCCGACCAGCAGATACTCGACGACAGCCACGATATCCTGAAAAAGATCGGTCTCTTTGACCGCCGCAACCACCTGCCGCGTGAGCTCTCGGGGGGACAGCAGCAGCGGGTCTCGATTGCAAGAGCCATGGTGAACAAGCCCGAGATCCTGTTTGCCGATGAGCCGTGCGCCAACCTGGACTCCGAGAACTCCCGGATGGTGCTGGATCTCTTCCGGGAGATCAACGAGGAGATGGCGCAGACCATCGTGATGGTCTCCCATGAACCCTGGCACCAGGAGTATTTCCACCGCATCATCAGGCTCGGCGACGGGAAGGTCATCAGCGACGGGATAAACGGTCACGGGAAATGAATGCGCTGCAGAGAACGGGTGAGGAGTAGTCCATGGGAAAGAGAGAGCTGAAAACTGCGCTCCTGCTGGCCCTGCGCGGGTTGCAGCGGGGGAGCAGATCGAGCGTGATCCTGACGGTCCTTATCATCGCGATGTGCTTCACCAACATGATCTTCCTGCCATCCCTCCTCAATGGGATCGGCCAGAGCATCACCCGGCAGATCGTGGATTACGAGATATCCGATGTCCTGGTCGACCCCAAGACCGGGAACCAGTATATCGAGGATCTCGATGCCACGCTCGATCTCATCAACGGTATGCCCGGCGTGGAACGGGCCACCCCCCATCTCTCCAAAGGGGCGACCATGACGTATCACAAACGGGTGCTCGGCACCACGATCCGGGCTATCAAGCCCAATGACGACAAGTACGTCTCTCCCCTGTACTCAAAGATGATCGCCGGCAGTTACCTGGGGAATGACGATGTCGGCGAGATCATCATCGCAAAGCCCGTTGCCGGCGATGCCACAATAAAAGAGGAGGACGAGTTCCAGCCCTCGCTCGGGGGCGTCAGGGTGGGGGACTCGATAACGGTCGAGTATGCCAACGGGTACACAAGGGATTACCGGGTAAAAGGGATCTACCTTACCGGGTGGTACGAGGCCGATGCGGCTGCCTATGTCTCCTGGACCGATATGGAAAAGGCGGAAGGAAAACCCCTGGATTATGCGGATTTTGTCACGGTCAAGGCAAAGCCCGGGTACTCCCCGAAGTTTGTCAAGAACGAGCTTCTGCAGTACGGCGTTGCGGACCGGGTCCAGACCTCCACCGATGTGCTTGCAAAGAACATGGGCAAGATCCTCCAGAGCTATGCCATCCTGAACCTGGTCTCCCTGTTTGTGAGTATCGTCATCACGACCGTCGTGCTCTTCATCGTCATCACCATCAAGACCATCAACGCCAGGAAACAGATCGCCGTCCTCAAAGCTATCGGGGTGGACAATGAAGTGATCATGCATACCTACGGGTTCCAGGTCATCATCCTCTCCCTCATGGGCATTGCGCTCGGGGTGATCCTGACCCTGATCCTCAACAAGTACATGGAATATTACCCGGTTGTGACGGTTGACTGGTCTGCTTCGCTGTACATAACCCCCATGGATCTGGTGATAAACTCCGTCATCCTCTTTGCCGTATCCATTGTTGCCGGGTACGTTCCCGCGTACCAGGTATCGCGCGAGGATATCCAGAGCGGGATGCGGGCCTGAAATGCACCTGCCCCCCCATCTTTTTTCCCTGTGCTGTCAAATGTACCTGTACATGGTGGTGTCCCGTGGATGAGATCCCGATCGAGAAAATAGTCCGGTCCCGGCGGAGGACGATTGCCCTCATCATTGATTCGGAAGCCCGCCTGATCGTCAGGGCCCCCATGAGAGCCCCTCTCGAGGTGATCGACTCCGTGATCCGGGAGAAGGAGGGCTGGATCCGGAAGAAGGTTGCCGAGATGAAACAGCGCCCCCCGGCTGCCGTACACCGGTACGAGGAAGGCGAGATCTTCTATTTCCTCGGGAGGGCGTACCCGCTGCATATCGTTGAGGATGGGACGTCAGCGGTTGAACGCACTGACCGGCTGTGTGTCTCCTGCACGCACGGGACTGACGTCTCCCTGCAGCTGAAACGCTGGTATGTGCAGGAGGCACAAAAAGAGATTCGTTCCCGGTGCATGTGGTTCACGATGACCACCGGGTACACCCCGGCGTCGGTCCGCATAACGGATGCCTGCGGGCGCTGGGGTTCCTGCACGCACCGGGGCGGGCTCAACTTCAGCTGGCGTCTCATCCAGGCCCCGCTCGAGATTGTGGATTATGTCATTGTTCACGAACTGGTCCATCTCCGGCAGCCCGATCACTCGCGTAAGTTCTGGACGAAAGTAAAAGAGATTATGCCCGACTACGAGAGGAGACGGAAATGGCTGCGGGAGAACGAGCGGCTGCTGAGGATATGATGTCGGTTGAGAGGAATTTCGAGAAAAAATCCCGAGATGATGTAGGTTTTTCATTGATCTCAATTGCCGAGAGAGGGTGACCCCCCTCGACCCCCCTGGTTTTTCAAGAGTTTCTTCAACCGTCTGAGTGACTATCCTTCCATCGGGAATACCCCGGTTGCGGGGGCTGAGGCATGGTGTGCCGGAGTCCCCGGGAGTGATTGAATATTCTGATGATTCATTCGACAGAGCAGGGTCCCTCACCCCACATACTCCTTCCGCTCCGGCCGCGGCTGCATCCGCCCCATCCAGCGCTCCGGGTCCTCAACGGGAGTAAACCCGCACTTCCCGTACACCCCGTGGGCATCGCTTGTCTTCAGGAGCCACTGGTAGACGTCACTGAGATCCGGGTGGGCCACGGCAAACCGGACAAGGGACTGCCCTGTACCCCGGTGGCGGCAGTCTTCTGCCACGATCACGTCAAGGAGATAGGCAAACCGGACCCGGTCCGAGATGACCCGGCAAAAACCCACCTGCCGCCCGTCCTCCCGGTAAGCCCCGACAGCGAGGGCGGAATTTTTGATTCCCTTCAGGATCTCGTTTTTCGTGATCCCCGGGCTCCAGTAGGTCTTCGAGAGCATTGCGTGGATATCATCAGGGCGGAGCCGGTCCCGCTCCGCGGAAAGTTCGATCTTCATCATCGGATCCTCTATTGAACCGTGAAGGAAAATAGTCTTATTTCATCCCCCGCTGGGTGCTTTGCCATGCTCCCCGAACACCTCCCTTATCATCCCGGACATCCAATAGAACGGGATGGATTCCTTTTTTATCCGGCCGGAACTCCCGGAAGATATTCCTGCTATTTTAGAAGTCCAGTTCCAGGCGTTTGCACAGGATGGCGAAGCCCGGCTCGTTGACGCCCTGCGCAATGATGGCAATATCAACCCCGAATTATCCCTTGTGGCCGTGCACAATAACCGGATCATCGGCCACATCCTCTTCTGCCCGATCACCATTGTTTCCGGCACCGTGGAGACCCCGGCCCTTGCCCTCGCCCCCCTTGCCGTGCACCAGGACTTCCAGTGCATGGGGATTGGTGCCGCCCTCATTGAAGTGGGGATCGGGGAATGCCAGCGTCTCGGCCACCGGATCGTGATCGTGGTGGGCCACCCGGGGTACTATCCCCGGTTTGGTTTTACCCCCGCCCGGGACTCCGGGATTCTCGCGCCGTTTCCCTGCCCGGATGAAGCCTTCATGGCCCTGCCCCTGAAGAGCGGGGCTCTCGACGGGATCGGCGGGATGGTGCGGTACCCGGTGGCGTTCGATACGGTCGGCGCCCATACCTCATAATATCATACAAGCTTTTTTCCAGCCGTTGCGAGGTAGATCAGGAACCGGTCGGTGCCATCGAGTCCCAGGATCCGGTTCATCTTGTCGTCATCGAATGCCGCAACAGCGCAGACACCGCACCCGATCGCTTCTGCGGCAAGGTAGAGGTTCTGGCAGACGTGCCCGGCATCAAGGTGGAGGTCCCGGTACCCCCGCTCCCCGTAACGCCACGTCATGCGGTACGGGACCGCGGTCCAGAGAAAGACCGCCCCGCACCGGAGCATGAACTGCTGGTTGAAACAGGCTTCTGTTACCCGGATCGCAAGCGTGGGATCCGAGTCCGTCTGCTGGAGCCGGTGGGAGAGGGCAAGGTACCGGTACAGGCCCGGCATAAGCCCCTCCACATCGTTCACCAGGATGTATGTCTCGAAGGCATGGCGCGCCCCGGCCGAGGGAACCGTCCGCAGGGTAGCGAGATTCCCGTGGACCGTCTTCACGCCCTGCGTGCACCAGAGCAGGAACCCGAGTTCGTCAAGGGACAGCGGTTCCCGGGCATAGGACCGGATACTGGTACGCTGTTCGATCGCTTCCCGGAGACCCACGGGCGGGATCTCCATGGAATCCGGCCGCGGAAGAGGTAGTACAGGAAATGCCGGGTCCGCCGGCAGTTCGAGCGGGGGCTGCGGGAGGCCTTTCTCCTGGTCGCTCTTCCCGATATACCGATACTTTGTCCGCTCCATGAACTCCTGCCCGGCCCCTTTTTGGGCAGGGTCGTCTGGTCTTTGTTCTGTCATCCCCGATCACCCTTTTGTGAAGGTATGCTCAAGAGAACGTCAGGTTATCGGTCCGGGCAGGGCCCCCGCCCCCGGTTAAGTACGCTTATACTCTTCACCGGCCAACGTAATTCCTGACATGGTGGCCCGTTTTGCATCCCATAACAACGATGAACTCGCCCGCGCCCTTGCCGGGTTCTGCAGTGCATCAGGTCACCCCACAGCAACCGAAGGTATTGCGATCGGGCCGGCGTTTATTCCGAAATTTACCAACGAATTCTGGACTTCGCGCCAGCGCCAGGCCTCATCGATCCACGAGATCTCGTACCGGGCCTGCTTCAAGCCCCAGCTCCCGCGTTTCTTTATCAGCCTCCTGACCCGGGAGGGGGATGTTGTGTACGACCCGTTCAATGGCCGCGGAACAACTGCCATCGAAGCAGCCCTCATGGGCCGCAGGGTGATTGCCAATGATGCAAGCCCCCTCTCGCGGATAATGACCCAGGCACGTTTCTTCCCACCCGACCTTGCTTCCATCGGGGATCGTCTGGCGTCCATTCCCGCAGGAAATGAACGGGCGGCAATCGATCTCTCCATGTTCTATCACCCGGATACCGAGCGGGAGATCGTATCCCTGCGCCGTTACATTCTCGAAAGAAAAGAATCCTCTCCTGACGACTCCCTTGATCACTGGATCGCTATGGTAGCAACCAACCGCCTGACCGGGCATTCCCGCGGCTTCTTCTCGGTGTACACCCTCCCCCCCAACCAGGCAGTATCCCCGGACAGCCAGAGAAAGATCAATGAAAAACGCTCCCAGGTCCCGGAGTACCGGAATACCCGGAAGATCATCCTGACCAAGTCAAAAAGCCTCCTGCGTTCTGTGTCCGGCACGGATACGAGAAACTTAAACCAGGCCGGAAATGATGCACTCCTGCTTACGGGCGATGCGCAAAAGACCCCCAAAATTCCCGATGAATCGGTGAACCTGACGGTGACCTCGCCGCCGTTCCTCGACATTGTGCAGTACCGCGAGGATAACTGGCTCCGCTGCTGGTTCAACGGCCTTGACGCAAACGAGATTGGAAAACAGATCACCATGGCCCGCACGGTTGAGCGGTGGGCAGAAGTGATGGGCCGGGTATTCAAAGAGCTCTTCCGTATCACGGTCTATGGCGGGCACGTGGCATTTGAGGTAGGGGAACTCCGGAACCGCACGATTCATCTTGAGGAGCATGTCATTCCCCTCGGGATTGCTGCGGGATTTGCCTGCGAATGCGTGCTCATCAACCAGCAGACATTCACCAAGACCTCGAATATCTGGGGTGTCGGGAACATGGCGGCCGGTACCAACACCAACCGCATTGTCGTTTTCAGGAAAAAATAATAACCAGAAATCCCGCCTCATACTCCTGAAGAAACCTGCAAATCTTGATATTAATGGAAATTTAATTCAGAATACAGATAACAGGGCCCGGTTCGGTTTTCCTGCCATGTCCTGCGGAAATGTCTTGAGGGATCGAAAAATGGGCAAAACATGGTTCTGGAGCATTGTTACTATCATCTTTCTTGCAATATCCCTCGCAGTCCCCGCGTGTGCTGCTGCAGGAGATGTGCCCCTCTCCGATCACCATCTGGCTGTACGACAGGTACACCTTGCCTGGACAGCGCTTGAAACCGATCTGGGGATGAACGCGGCACTCGCGTATATCGGTACACGCTACAACACCGATACCACTCAGATGGCAGGTCTACTCGCGGAGTTCCGGAACGCCGAAGCCCGGATCCCTTCAGCCCGGACTGATGCAGAGGTCAACAGTATCATCACAAACCTCCAGCAGATAACCCGGAGATACAAAAGCGAAGTGAGCGCCCAGATGGGTGCAGGGCAGGGCTCCTGGGGCGAACTGAATGCCCAGATCACCCTTGCAACTTCGAACAACCCGTACATCCAGGAGAAGAAGAACCTGTACTGGAGCACACGTGCGAATGGCCAGCTGGCTGATCTCGATTCCTGGGCCGGTGCTGTACAGGCCGACCTTGACGCCCTGCGTGCCAGAGGATATGATACCACAAAAGCCCAGCGGGCGCTGGATGTCACTCTCGCCAGCCGGCCGCAGCTGCAGGCAGCACTTGAATTAAAAAATGAAGACCAGGTGAGTGCTGCCGCTGGTAACCTCTATATCCTTTCTTCCGACTATGTTGCCCGGGTTACGGAGACCCGGCAGCAGGTCCCCGATAATGCCGGCATTGCCCTTTTCCTGGAGGAGGCAGACCGCATCGTAACCCGGGCGGACCGGCTCAATACCGATACGATCAGGATTACCCTGGATATTGGTGCAGCCGAGTCAGATCTCTCCCGCCTGAAAAATGATATTGTGGCAACAAAGCGCCTTCTTGCTGCGGGCAAGCTCGACAGTGCAAAGAAGAACCTGCTCATCATCAAAAAGGACCTCACCGATCTTGCAGGGGCATACCGGGATATTGCCACTACCGCAAACCTGCCTCCCGATCTTTCAGGAGCGCTCTCGATGACGGCAGTCTCTCTTGATAACACGGCAGACCGGGTGGGGGGGGCCTGATATGGACCGGAAGATAAAACGGGTTTGTCCTGCCCTTGCGCTGCTCATCATTTTTCTGCTTGTTACTGCCGGCTGCGCCTCTGTCCCGGGACCCGGGAGCAACCCGGCACCAGTCCCGACCAAGACCCCGGTACCCCATACGGTAACCACAACGTCGCCTCAGTCGGTGGTAAAAACCCTCAAGACGGGAGCACCGGTTGCCAATCCGACAACCCCCCCTGCAAGCATTCCCCCGACCCTTCCTTCGGCAACAACCCCCCTTCCGGCTGATACCTACAGCACAAAAACCTGTGCTGAGCAGGGCGGTTTTGTTGCAGGCCCGGGCGAGCGCTGCCCCGGGGTATGGCAGGATGCGGTGGAGACATTCAGCTGCTGTTCGGTAAAACCGGTTCCTGACACGGTGGAAAACCTGTCGGTTTTTGCCCGGCCGCTCGATCTCCGGGTGGATATTGCGGATTATCCGGGCAGCATCACCCCCTGATCCCGTGCCCTTTGCCGGGTTTGGCCCGTCACCCCTGAGTCTCCGGCGAAAAAGGACGCCTTAAGTAGCACGAAAGCCAAAGTGTATTCATGGTCACCCGTATCAGGCGGTATGCACAGATCATTGATGTGCTGGGGAATTACGGATTCAGCATTGGTCTGGAAAAAATGTTTCCCGGGCGGGCCGGGTTCCGGCTTCCCACCCCTGGAAAAACACCCGATTCTTCTACCGTTTACGAACGGATCCGGCTGGCCCTTGAGGATCTGGGACCGACTTTTGTGAAGTTCGGCCAGATCATGAGTACAAGGACCGAACTCCTTCCTCCGGAACTGATCGAGCAGCTCAAGAAACTCCAGGACCATGCAAAACCGGTCCCGTTCTCCGAGGTACGGACCATCCTCGAGCAGAACATCCCGGAACTGGACGACCGTTTCTGCGAGATTGAAGAGACCCCGGTGGCTTCTGCCTCGATTGGCCAGGTCCACCGCGCCTTTCTCAAGGACGGGACCATGGTTGCAATCAAGGTCCAGCGGCCGGGAATCGGGGCACTCATCGAGACCGATCTTGGCATCCTCCAGTCCATGGCCGAACGGATCGAGACCGTCTTTCCCGAGACCCGGGTCTACAACCCGGTCGGGATGGTGGACGATTTCTCCCACCAGATCGTAAAAGAACTGGATTTCACCCGGGAAGCCCGCAACATGGACCGGATGGCCCGGAACTTCCACAATGTGCCGGGCATCCATTTCCCGAAGATATACTGGGAATTCACTACCCCGTTTGTCATGGTGATGGAGTTTGTCGAAGGTGTCCGGATCGACAACCCGGATGCAATCAGCGAGATGGGGTTCGTCCCCCACGACATCGGGGTCCGGGGATTCCATGCCTACCTGAAGATGATCTTCGAGGACGGTTTCTTCCACGGCGACCCGCACCCGGGGAACCTGCTCGTATCAAAGACCGGCGATATTGTCTTTCTGGACTTCGGGATCGTGGGTGTACTTCGCCCCGAAAAACGGCAGCTCTTCATCAACCTCCTCTTCGCCCTCGTCAATGACGATATCGAGCTGATGCTCCGTTCGCTTGAGGGTTTCGGTATCGTGATTGCCGAAGAGGACCGTGAAGCCATGAGGGATGACCTCTACCTGATGATGCATGACTTCAGCGGCGGCGGGGATGGCGTATCCCAGCTCAATTTCGGCCTTGTTGTCAGTGAGCTTACGGAAACCATGCGCCGTTACAAGCTCAAGGTGCCGATGAACCTGATGCTCCTCCTCAAGGTCTTCATGATGGTCCTGGATGTCGGTGTCCGGCTTGATCCCAAATTTGATTTCAGCAAGGAGGTCACCCCCTACCTCTCGAAACTGGCCGATACCAACAATTTCTCGGCAGCCTACCTCAAGCGGGCTTCGACCACGCTTCTTGAGGCTGCAGATGCCCTCTTCGACATGCCCCGCAACCTCAACCTCATGCTGCGCCGGCTTTCAACCGGGACATTCAAGCTTGAGATCGTGGATACGGATATCCAGAAACTCCAGATGGCGCTCGACAAGGCAAGCGACAAGCTCATGATCGGCCTGGTTGTTGCGGCTCTCGTCGTGGGATCATCGCTTGTCCTGAGCGCCCAGCCCGATGAACTGCCCAAACAGATCTCATGGCTTGCGATTGCAGGATACACCGCAGCGGTGCTTGTCGGGTTCTATGCAATCTACCACGTCATCTTCCTGCGGTTCCGGATGGACCGGTAAGAGCCGCCCGATGCGGATTTACCCCGCAGCCTTTTTTACGATCTTCCACTTCTCCCGTTTCTCTTCATAGCTGGCCCGGGCATGGGCCGGGCTTGTGGAAGGGAGGAGTACTGTATCAATGCCCGTCGCGCTGCAGGCCTGCCGGAAGTACCGGGCGGCAGCAGTCCCGTTCAGCGCCACGAGGATGATGCCGGGATGGTTGTCGAGGAACCCATCCAGGTTGTTGAAGACCGGATACCGGATCCTCTCATCAGCGCTCCCCTCCCGCAGACAACAGCGGATTACGTCCCAGAGGGCGACACGGTGTGCAGTGATCTGTTCAATGCGCTGCGGGTACGGGAGTGAGGCATCAAAGTCGAAGAGATCGCCCATGATCCTCCAGAACCGGTTCTGCGGGTTCCCGTAGTACCGGGCCCCCTCAAGCGAGATGATGCCGGGGAAACTCCCGAGGATCAGCACACGGGGATCCTTTCCGCATACCGGGGGAAGACCCTCAGGCACGTCACTGCAGGGAATCATAGTATCGCGTTTCATCCGGTCATGCACCTGCAGGCGGTGAGGCTGAACAGGAAAAAAAGGGGTTACTCCTTGTAATAGAGGTTGCAGTGGCAGTGCCCCATCTTTGCCACTTCGTCCTTGTGATAGATGCAGGGGCATTCTATTGCCATATCTTTCTCTTCGTCACCGCTCCTGATCCGGCAGGGACAGTACGGGTGCCCGAATTTCTTTTTATTACGCACGAGTCCCTTGATCACGGTAGTGAGCTGTTTCTCGTCGGTACTGAGTGACCAGCCCTGCTTGTGTGCATAGGCCTTTGCCCACTTGAGCATGTCCTCTTCAGCCTGAATCTCTTCTGTCATGGTTCCCCGGCAACTCCTGTATTTTCACGTTTTGTATATGAGACGTTAGTCTTTGCGCTCGATCGGGAGGACCCGTACCGTCTTACGGTTTTTTTCCTGTCTTTGTGATCCTCTTGGCAACCCGGTTGTAGGTATCCATCACGTCGCCCTTGTTGAAGCGGTACACGTCCTTGTCAAGTGACTCTTTTGTCTTTTTGTCCCAGAGGCGCATGGAGTCCATGCTGATCTCGTCCCCGAGATAGATCGTCTTGCCCTGGCGGCCGAACTCGATCTTGAAATCAACAAGAGTAATGCCCTGTTTTGCCAGAATCTTTGCGAGGAGTGCGTTCACCTTGAGCGCAGCAGTCTTGATCTTTTTGAGTTCCTGCGGGGTTGCAATTTTCAGTGCAACGATCAGCTCATCGTTGAGCATCGGGTCATGCCGGGAGTCGTCCTTGTAATCGATGACAATCACCGGCGGGTCGAGTTTTGTGCCTTCCTTGAACGGGTAGTTCCGGACAATAGAGCCTGCAGCAATGTTCCGGACAATCACTTCAAGCGGGATCATCTCAAGTTCGCGCACAGCCATGTGGCGGGCATCGAGCATCCTGATAAAGTGGGTTTTCACGCCGTTCTTTGCCAGGTAATCAAAGAAGAATGCCGAAACCTCTGCATTGTAGCTGCCCTTGTTCTTGAGGACATCTTTCTTGCCGCCGTCAAATGCGGTGATGTCGTCACGGAATTCCACGATCAGTCTGCCTTTTTCATCGGTCCGGTACACGGATTTTGCTTTCCCGGCATAGAGTATTTTTTTCTGCTTCACGATCTGCACCCTTCCTTAATTCTTTGTTCGAGCCGGTTTATTAGAGGTTGCAGGGCCAGAGGATACCAGCCCCGCTCAATATAGCGTGGATAGATACAGAGCCGCTCGCAAAGCAGGGCATCTCCGGCTATCACCTTCAGCTCTTCGAGCGCCGGCCACGGGTGTTCCGGGTTCACGTAATCGATCGTCAGCGGGGACACTCCCCCGAGGTCATCGACCCCGCAGCCGATAAGCCGGGACGCATCGATGAGGTTTGGCGGGATCTGGATCGCAATCTCCTGTGGGAGGATGTCCCGTGCCATCTGTATCGTGGCGCAGATCTCGTCGGTGGTTGGGACAGGGCTCTTTGCCAGGGGTGTTCCGGGTTTCGGGCAGAAGTTCTGGATGATGATCTCCTGGATGTGCCCGTACCGTTTGTGGAGATCCCGGATGGCAAAGAGCGAATCTTCCCGGTCTGCCATGGTCTCTCCTATCCCGAGCAGGAGGCCGGTGGTGAACGGTATTTTCAGTTTTCCGGCATCCTCGATCATTGCAAGGCGGACATCCGGCGATTTTCCGGGAGAGGTGGCATGGGCCGGGATCTCCGCGGTGGTCTCGAGCATCAGCCCCATGCTCGCGTTCACGTGCCGGAGCCGGTCCATCTCTTCGTACGTGAGGATCCCGGCATTGGTGTGGGGAAGAACGCCGAATTCTATGCTTTTTTTGCACATGGCCTCGCAGTACTCGAGAATGGTCTGGTATCCTGCAGACCTGATCATTTCGGGAAAACCCGGCTCCTCCTCCGGGCGCTCCCCGAACGTGAAGAGGGCCTCGGTACATCCCAGTGCTGCACCCTGCTTAAGTGTCCGCTCAACCTCTGCCGGTGGCATGATGCAGCCGTCCTGCACCGGTGTGCGGAAACAGCAGTATCCGCAGCGGTTATGGCAGACCGTGGTGAGCGGAAGAAAGACATTTTTTGAATAAGTGATAGTCCGGGCCTGCATGGTCTGAGGTTGACCTGCACATCTATTGAAACCTGCTGCTTTCCCTGCCCCGCACCAGTTCTGGTGTAAACGGCAACTATAATGTGCCGGGCCGATCATATTTCAAACAGCGTAAGGGCAACGTGTGGCCATGAGCATTCGGGAGTTCTGATGTTATTCAAGGAGAAGACACCGGTTGCGGAATCAGGCAAAAATCCCCCCGCGGAAGCGGAGCCCCTGTATCCCGGCAAAACCCCGGAAGAGCTGAGGGCTGCGCTCGCTTTTTGCGAGAAGAAGCTCCAGCTGGTCGGCAGCGTAACGCGGCATGATGTCCTCAACCAGCTCACCGCCATTGTCGGGTACAATGAACTGCTCGGGATGATGATCGAGGATCCCAAACTGAAGACCTATCTTGAACGGGAACGAAATGCCGTTGACAAGATCCGCCGGCAGTTCCAGTTTGCAAAAGACTACCAGAATATCGGGGCCGCCCCATCCGACTGGCTCCCGCTCCGGCAGCTCATCCGCCAGGCGGGGGAGGAAACGGATCTCAAAACGATCCGGGTTGAGGACGAGACCGGCACGGCTGAAGTCTTTGCAGATCCCCAGTTCGTAAAAGTCATTCTCCATATCCTTGAGAATACCCGGCGCCACGGGGGCAGGGCATCCCGGATCCATATCTTCCTGCAGGAAACCGCGGGAGGTAAGATCCTCATTTTCGAGGATGACGGAGAAGGAGTTCCTGCAAACGACAAGACCAGGATCTTTGAACGCGGCTTTGGCAAAGGCACCGGGTGGGGCCTCTTCCTTGCCCGTGAGATCCTGGCATTCTGTGGCATGAGTATCCGGGAGAACGGGGAACCCGGGAAAGGTGCCCGGTTCGAGATCATGATTGCGGACGAGAAGATCCGGAAAAACAGTTAACTTTTTTTAACCCTCTCCTGCCCGGCAATTAAAAAATTCCGGAAAGAATCTAAAAAAAATTATTTCCAGGACCAGGTGAGCCGGAGAACATTTTTCGGGCAGACATCCGTGCAGCTCCCGCAGACAATGCACTCCGGGTTCTGCAGATCGTTCTTCTCCACCATCTGCCGGACCGGAAGGCTCATCGGGCACGCAGCCTCGCACTTTTTGCATTTTATACAATCCTCTGCTTTCACTTCAAGATGGAGCGAGGGGATCCTGAGCCGGTTCTTTACCCATGAAACGGCCATGAAGACCACGGACATGGGGCAGAGATAATTGCACATTCCTCTCCGCCCAAGGAAGAGCACGAGCACAAAAACTCCTATGGTCATTGCATAAAAGAATGCATACGTTGCCGCGTTCCACGGGGGAAGGCCGTTCCCGAGGCCAAAGAGCGGCTGGAGGACAAGGCTCCCGGCTCCCGCTGCAAGGAAGACTGCCCCGCCAACCCAGAGAACTGCGAAGAGGTACTTGATCTTTCGCAGGTGCGGGACACTGCGGAGTTTTATTTTTACCCCTTTATCGATAAGTTCCTGCTCGGCTCCCATAGGGCAGAGGTACCCGCAGAAGGCCCTGCCAACGATGAAGGTTGCAAGGAACGCTGCGATCCAGAAGATGAGCCCTGCCGCAATTACTCCCTGGGCGAGCCCCATCATCATAACAAGAGGCGAGATGTAGACGAACGTCACCGACATCAGGAGGAACGAGAGGACGAGGATGACTGCGCGGATCTGCTGGCGGTTCATACCCTCAGATATCTTCGGTTATTGCTGATATGTTTGAGGGATGTACCAAATGCAGACCGCCGGTTTTTATCTCCTGCAAACGAACAGTGGATAAATGCACGAGCTCTTCCGCAAACTGGTGCACATTCTCTTTGGCCTGGCCATTGCAGGAATGGTTCTTATCGTGGATCGCACCGTTGCGATCTCTGTTCTTGCCCTGGGCCTCTTTTTCGGGGTTATCCTCGTTGATCTGATCCTCCGGGGTGTGCGTCTCCCCCTCTTCTCCCGTCTTGTGGACTATGCAGACCGGGGCGACAGCCTGCCCGGGAAGGGAGCGCTGTACTTTGCCGTAGGTGCGCTTACAACCGTAATCCTGTTCCCCGTAACGGTCGCTGTCCCGGCGCTGGTCACGGTAGCTGTTCTCGATTGTGTGGCAACCCTGGTCGGGGTGCGCTACGGGCGGACCCGCATCTCCAATGGCAAATCCCTGGAAGGTACCGCGGCGGCTATCATTGTTACGGCACTCTGTCTTGTCCCGTTCCTGACCATCCCGGGGGCAGCGGTTGTTGCAGTACTTGCCGGCCTGATCGAACTCCTCTCCCCGGTTGACGATAATCTTGTGATCCCGGTTGCAGTCTCACTCCTGCTGGTGTTCCTGCCGGGGCTTGTGCTGGCAACTGCCTGAACCGGCCACTTTGTGCAAAACGCAGATCCGCAAAAGAGAAAGGGAGGGATTTTCAGGAGTCCTGTTTCAGTTTTTCCAGTTTTTCCGGGTCGATTACCCCGTCAGACCGTGTGTCTGATCATTCCCCTCAGGTGAAGTACGGTACCCGAAACAAATTTTTATATATAAACACATTGATAATATTTGTGATATTTTTATGCGAGCCGTGTCCTTTTCTCCCCATTGTGGGGCAGTCCTTGTCATCGTTCTTCTCTTTCTTGCAACAGCCGGGTGTCTTGATACCGTGAGTAAAACACCTGCTGATTCGCCGGCACTGACACCCCAGTCAGCGGCCAATCCGCATCCGCCGCATTACCACCCGCTGCATACTTTCTCCCTGTATATGATGCAGAAGAACGCCCCACCAGGTCTGGCGTTCTCACTACCTACGTTCCTGCCTGAAGGTTTCTTCTTCACTTCCGGCTCGGTGCCTCAGGGACCCGTTGAGAAGCCTTTTGGCAACGGAGAATTCCTGTTCACCTACTCCAGAGGTCAGGACGAAGAGGTTCTTCTGGTTGAACAGTTCCGGAACTCGACCAAATGTTCGGACCAGCCCGTATTCCAGCCGGCTGTTGCAGGATCGCTCCGGGCAGCGCGAAAAGAGACGGGCGAGCTCACCTGGGGTGACAGCGGGTGGTGTTATATGCTCACCGGCACGCTCCCGCAGGAAGACCTGGAGAAGATCGGTGCGTCAGTGCGGCCCGTCATGTACCGGGAGGGTGTCACGCCACCCTACGAATACGTACCTCCAGCCCGGCCGCTTGTCGGGAAGATTCCTGTAAACATGAGCCTGTCAACGGGAAGAGAGATGGTTACGATCGATTCGATCAAGTGTACCCCTGAGGCTTGCACCGTCATGATCCGCATCTCTGACAACACGCCTCCGCCCGTTACTCCGTCACCCGTTGTGACCTTTCCTTCGGCCGACCCCGATCTGCATGCAGTCTGGCAGGTGGACGGGGGCCGTCCCCTCATGACCATGCCTGGTGGTGGGTACTCGTACAATACAACGTCTGTTTCTTGGAAGATCGAACCCCTTTCGGAAGGTTCCCGCGAGCTCACCGTGAATTTTTCAAGCGTGAGAGGGATCTCCGGCCCATGGCAGTTCTCCATCCCCCTCCAGAATCTCTCGGGCACCGGTCAGAACTTCGGATCCTCTCTTCCAATACGGTGATCGATCAGATATCCTGGCTGTTAAGGGGGCCCTCTTCATCTGGAGAAGCGCACTCGTCCCGGCTTTCCCCTTACCTATCCCCGGATAAAACCCGGGTCTAAGAAACCCGTACTGGAGAAATCGGGGATTACTCCTGTAGTTTTTCCAGTTTTTCCGGGTCGATAGCCACGTAAATGTCGACTTCCTTGTTTGCCGGCCGGGCAAACCGCTTGTCGTACACTTCGAAATCATAGGTATAGGTCCGCGGGAGGCTGGAGAGCCAGATCGTGCTCCAGACCCCGAGCACTTCGTCGGGCATCTTCCCTTTGGCATTGAAGACCGCGTACGTCTGGGCCGGTATGCGCCGGATCTCCATCCCCTCGGGAACGGATGGGGCCCGGGTCACGCCGCAGCCGAGAAGGAACGAATACTCACCCCGCCAGTCGCTCGCGTAATCGGAGTAGACAACGTACATGGCCGGGGGTACCGACCGGTTCTTGATCTTTGATGCGGCATTCTGCGCGAAAAACTCTGTCCAGCAGGCCGGGATGTCGTCAATACTCCTTCCATCGGCATTGCAGGTTCTTCGGGAGATGCCGACAACGATCCTCTCAGGTACTTTCCGTATCGTATACCGGATATTCTCCATTCCCGGAATTCTCTGCCGGCAGAGATGTTAAACCAGACTATTTTGGCTGGCTTGGGGTGCCATACCAGTATCTTTTTTTCATTCCCCTGCGTACCACGGTATACATGTGTCCCCCGGCGCTCATTCCCTATAAGCCAAAAAATCCCAAGACCCGCCTTTCCAAAATACTCAGCCAGGAGGAAAGGGAGCAGTTTGCAGAGGCCATGCTCTCGGATGTAAAAGATGCAGTAAAAGATGCCATGTGCAACCCGGTGCTGGTCTGCTCGGAGCTCTTCGACAGCGAGGATGTCCAGGTCACCATCATCGATGCAGACCTGAACGGCACCCTCAACGAGATCCTCCCGCAGTCCATTGCAGAGACGCTCATCATCATGGCCGATCTCCCTCTTGCCAATTCCGAAGCCATCCGGCGGGTTACCTCCACAAAGATGGATATGGCTATCGTTCCCGGGCGGGGCGGTGGGACGAACGTGATCTTTGTGAAGGAGCCAAAACGCTTCCATGTCGATTATTACGGGGCCAGTTTCCAGAAACACATGAAGATTGCGCAGGAAGCAGGTCTCTCCTGTGAAGTTGTCGACTCGTTCCGGCTCCACACGGATATCGACGAAGAGGAAGATCTTGTCGAGCTCCTGATCCACGGGTCCGGGAAGAGCAGGGCGTACCTTGAATCGCTTGGATTCACCCTTGCGGTTGAGAAAGGCCGTGTCGGGGTAATCCGGAATCGATAGAATTATCACTCTCACTTACAGAAGGCTTGATATGACCCGGGAGTCAGGGTATTACCTCAACGATCTCCTCCAGGATGCCGATCCTGACGTCGATGCTATCATCGATACGTTCATCTCCCGATTCAATGCCGCGTACGGAAACCCCTGTGCCGACCGCTGGGACATAACTAAAGAGGACTGGCAGCGGTACGAGTTCCTGGGTGACCGGGTCCTTTCCCTGATCATTGCGCAGACACTTTTTACCCAGAGGAATGCGGTCCTTAACGAGGGAGAGATGACACGGATACTGGCAAGCGTGGTCTCCAACCGGGCCCTGGACCTGTTATCACGGCAGCACGAAAAGACCGTTTTTGCCCGGCTCATCCCCCTTGCCATCGGCGAGCAGAATACCTATGGCGAGCGAATCACCGGTGGGGCTTTCGAGGCATTCATCGGTGCCCTGTACTGCGAGGTCGGGCTGGATGATGTTGCCTATTTTGTCAATGCCATCATGAGGCGGGCCCTTGATACCGCCAATCCCAACGAGAACGTGATCGGGATCCTGCAGGAATATTACCAGAAAGAGAACAAGCCCCTCCCGCAGTACAGGGAATTGTCCCGGAGCGGGCCGGGGCACAAACCAATCTTCTCGGTCCGGGTCGCGCTCGAGGACGGGAGAACCTTTGATGGGGCGGGTTTCTCAATCTCCGATGCCCGGAAAGATGCTGCACAAAAAGCCCTTGATGCGATCAGCCAAAAACCGTGAGCCGGGCAAAATCCCCTTTACCTGCCAGCTGTAAAAAAACGCAGTCCCGCTATTTTTTATCTTTTGGGTAATGCAGGTTCCGGAACCGGATGAGCCCGTCGCAGAACTCTGCACGGTATCTCTCCATCGAGAGGCTGCCTTCCTGGAACTGGCAGTCTTCCTCCTCGATCACCTGGTTTATCATGTCGTGGGTGGGGAGGATCAGGTCGATTGGCACCCCGGCTTCGGCCGATCCCCGGATAAGGGACTCCCGGAAGAGACCGAGACAGTACGCGATACGGTACTTGTACACGTTCCGGGTCTTCCTGAGATATCCTGCCACCCTTTCGGTCTCGATACGGAGAAAATCTTCCTTGATCTTCTCATCCTGGCATTTCCCGAGCATGTACTTGTAATGGGCATACGGGTACATCTCTTCGAGTTCGGCAGGGACGATACCGCAGGTGCCGAAGATGACGATATGGTACTGGGAAGGGTCAAGAACCTGGGAGATGATCATCCGGATTATCTGGTGGCTGGGGCTTGTGGAGTAGGGTTTCCTGACCGCACAGGGCATAAAAATGGCAATATCACGGGGTTCGATCTCATACTCGTCGATGATATACCGGTACGACTTCTCGAACTCCGGCAGGTAAAACGGCGGGTCGGTCAGAATGGGAGGGGTTTCTTTGTTGCCGTTTTGATCTTTTTTACCATTCATGAGGTGTTCAGTATCAGATCGTTTGGAAAATACAAGAATCAACCGCCCGGGTTTTGGAGTCGCTGTCCGGACTCTTTCATGGAGATGCAGGCAAGTGAGCGTACAGCCAGCGGGACTATGCTGTTCATGTTTCAACCTGCTCCCAGTGACCATCCGGGTAATATGCGATCCGGACCCCGTCATCGGCAAAGAATCTCCCGCCGGGATACCGGCTCCACCAGTCAAGGTTGAGCCAGTAACGCGGTCCGGCCGGGCTGTTCGTGATGTGGCAGCCCACATCGGTGATTTTGTAACGCTCGCGGATATACGATGCTGCTTTTTCGAACTCTTCCTTTGTTGTGCCAATATAGACTTCCGGGTAGGCATGGCCGGCTGTGCCGTTTGAAGCATATACTACCCGGGTATCCCCGCCCACCGACTCTATCATGGCGGCAACCACGATGGCGAAATCATCGCAGTCACCTTTGAGCCCAAGGGTAATGGTGCGGCTGGCAGGAGAATAATAGTCGCCACTGGAGGGATCGTCCACGTAGGTCCAGCGGGAGTACACCACGTCCCAGAGGTCGCAGATCTGGGCGAGGTTGAATGGCCCGCCATGGGGCCGGGGGATGAGCGAGACTGCATAATCCCTGGTTACCGGGTTGCGTGAGTCCATGGCATCCCGGATGGCCACGGCTTTCCGGTCGGTGGGTGAATTGGTGTTCGTGCCCGGGCCAGTCATGCTCCCGGCTGATGTATTGACGATATTCTGGTACAGGAAATAACGGGAAGTATCAGCACCTGAAGCACGGCTTTCGGGCGTACCTTCACCGGGCTGGACGGCATGGATACACCCGGCGCAGGAAAGAAGGAGAGCGGTGAGAAAGATGAAGATGAGCAGGACCAAACGGGCCCCGGCAGGGTTTTGGGATCGGTCCCGGCCGATTGCCAATGTGTTTTTTGCCTCCTTTGCTGCTGCCATACCATGAAGATCTCAGTGCCTTAGCAGATTACATTTTTTATCCGGCCCCGTTGGGCCTGGGAAATTTTTAGGGGTCTCTCTCAACCGGGAGACCATCCAATAGGAAAGCCTGGAAAAACCCTAAAAAATGACGGAGGTCAGATTCTTGATCACAAGTGGGGATGAAAAAAATGAATACTATTCTTACCACTCGGTCCGGCTGTTCCGGAATGCTCCCATGAACAGGCAGTCCGTGGCATCAATGGATTCGATTCCCACATGATCCCCGATAGAAAGGCCGATCCCCCGGACAATTGCCGCCGGCGTGCATTCGTCCGCTTCACCCATGACGAGTTCCGCAGCTGAAGCAATATTGTCTGCAACCGCCCGCTTCGTTACCTCGAGTTCCCTTCCGAAGAGATCCTTGCGCCCCCGGTCATCGATAACGGCGGTGATCCCCGCTGCCCCGATGGCAACCCCGCTGCAGCCAAGGCGCATGGCATGGGTACGGCTGTCGGCGATGATGACCCCGATGGTCTTTCCCGTCAGGCCTTTTATTGCATCCTTGATGGCAAGGGCGCTCTTGTCCGGGTCCGCCGGCAGCGGTGTTACACACCCCGGGGGTGCATTTGAGGCATCCACCCCGGCATTGGGGAGGAGGGTCCCGGCCTTCATGCAGAGAAGGAATCCCGGTATCCCCCCGACAACAGAATCGCTCTCCCGGAGCACCACTTCAGCAGTCCGGGGATCCATATCATACTGCTCGGCCAGTTCTTCGGCACGCTTTGACGGGGTGACAAACGAGAGGTCGACAATATTTCCTTCAGCGGTTGCAACAGCGGTCTCGGCAAGTACGAGGATGTCCTCGTCCTCAAAACCCTTGCAGGTCTCCCGTGCTGCTGCCACAACCCGATCGGCAATGGAGTCCCCGCTGCGGATGATGCCGGTGGACAGGCCAAACACCTCGAACGTGCTGTTCATTTCTTCTCCAGCTGCCTGAATACCCGGATCGTGTCAATGGTCTCCTTAACGTCGTGAGTCCTGACGATGGATGCTCCCTTACGGAGGAGCTCGAATGTCACGGCAAGGCTGCCGGCAAGCCTCTCCTCCGGCTCCCGGTTTACCACGCTGCCGATAAAGCTCTTCCGGGAGATTGCGGCAAGGAGCGGGCGTTCGAACTTCAGGAAAGAATCGAAACTGCGGCAGAGTTCCCAGTTGTCCTCATAGGATCGGAACGGGGTCCAGAGGCCGATTGCCGGGTCAAGGACATAGTTATCGATCCCGGCATCCTTACATCGCTGGACAATGGCTGACAGTGCTTTTCCTGTCTCTTCCACCCCGGAGGCATCGCCGGGCTGGTAATTCGAGGCCATGAGAAAGGCGGGAAGACCTGCATCTGCTACCCGGCGGACATAAGCCTGCGAAGAGAAACCCGAGATATCATTGACCGCGTGGATCTCATGCTTTAAGCAGACATCCAGCACCCACGGGTTCATGGTGTCCACGGAAATAGTGATGCCGGTGCCGTCGAGTTCCTTCAAGGCAGCATCGATCCGTTCTCCCTCGGTTGTGCCGCTGATCGCCTGGGCATTGGGTGCCGTACTCCGGGCCCCGACATCGATCATGTCCGCGCCCTGTTCGATCATCTCCACGGCTTTCTTATGGATCTCGTTTGTCGGGATGAACGAATCATTGTAGAATGATTCCGGGCTGCAGTTGATCACGCCCATGACCCGGGGTGGGGCTTCCCCGCCTATGAGCAGCTTGTTTACCACGCACTGTCGCATGACTTCACCTTTGCAGCATGGAACGTGTTCTCCATTAAGGTTGCAATGGTCATCGGGCCGACTCCTCCGGGGACAGGAGTTATCGCCGATGCAGTCTCTTTTACCGCAGTAAAATCCACGTCCCCGACCAGTTTTCCATTGAGCTGGTTGATACCCACGTCGATGACTACTGCACCGGGCTTCACCATGTCAGGGGTAACGAAATGGGCTTTGCCAATGGCAGAGACAAGGATGTCAGCCCGTTTGAGCTCCCCTGCCAGGTCCTTTGTTTTGCTGTGGCAGACCGTGACGGTTGCATCAGCATTGGTGAGGAGTGCCGACATCGGGCGGCCGACATCGATGCTCCGGCCAACAACAACTGCCCGGGCACCGGCAACGGGAATCTTATATTCTGCAAGGAGGGTCATGATCCCCGTTGGTGTGCAGGGAGTGAAATGCGGCCTTCCCGAGAAGAGGAGCCCGAGGTTCTCCGGGTGAAACCCGTCGACATCCTTTCCGGGGCTGACTGCTGCTATCACCCGCTCGGAATCGACCCCCTTCGGGAGGGGGAGCTGGACGAGGATGCCGTCGATATCGCTGTCCCGGTTCAGCCGGTTCACCGAGTCGAGGATGCCCTGTGTGGTCGTGTCGGCCGGAAGTTCTATCCCGACGGATCCGATCCCAACCTGCTCGCAGGCTTTGTGCTTCATCCGCACGTACATCTGCGATGCAGGGTCGCTCCCCACGATGACCGTGGCAAGGCGGGGATAGAGACCGGAGTCCTCGATTGCCTCTTTGAGGATCTCAAGGCGCATCTCCGAGATTTTTTTTCCGTCGAGGATAGTAACCATACGATTGCCTCAGAACTTATTCGGGATAGAGGGAGAATTTGCCCGAGAGGGCTTCAACTTTTGCGTGAATGTCTTTGATTGCGGCTTCGTTCTTCACGTCTTTTACAACCATTGCAATCCAGGCCCCGATAAGGCGCATTTCGCTCTCTTTCATGCCACGCGAGGTGACGGCAGGGGTGCCGACCCGCAGGCCGCTGGTTACGAACGGGCTCTTGGTCTCGTTCGGGATCGTGTTCTTGTTCACCGTTATGCCGGCTTTGCCGAGCGCTGTCTCTGCCTCGAGGCCGGTGATGCCCTGGTCCGTGAGGTCGAGGAGCATCAGGTGGTTGTCCGTGCCGCCCGATACGAGCCGGAGGCCGTTTGCCATCAGGGTCTCGGCAAGCACCTTTGCGTTCTTTATGATCTGTTTATTGTATTCCTTGAACGAGGGCTTGAGGGCTTCCTCAAAACAGACTGCCTTTGCTGTTATCGTGTGCATCAGGGGGCCGCCCTGCATGCCGGGGAAGACCGCCTTGTCGATGGCAACCCCGAGATCGGCATTGCACATGATGGCACCGCCGCGGGGCCCGCGGAGGGTCTTGTGGGTGGTGGTTGTGGTGAAGTTGACCACGCCGACCGATGTCGGGTGGAGGCCGGTGGCAACGAGACCGGCAATGTGGGCGATATCGGCCATACAATAGGCACCGACGCCGTCAGCAATCTCCTGGAATGCCTTGAAGTCGATGGTCCTCGGGTATGCCGAAGCTCCGCAGACAATGATCTGGGGCTTCTCCTTTTTTGCCATCTCCTCGACTGCGCCGTAATCGAGCATCTCGGTCTTGGGATCGAGGCCGTACTGTGCCACCTGGTAGAACTTCCCGGTGAAACTGACCGGGGAACCGTGGGACAGGTGCCCGCCCTGGTTGAGCCTCATGCTCAGGATCTTCTCTCCCAGTTTCATGTACGCAAAATAAACCGCCATGTTTGCCTGGGTACCCGAATGGGGCTGGACGTTTGCATGCTCTGCGCCAAAAAGCTGCTTGAGCCGGTCGCGGGCAAGGTTCTCGGCCATATCGTGGAACTCGCATCCGCCATAGTACCGCTTGCCGGGGTAACCCTCGGCATATTTGTTGGTCATGATGGATCCCATGGCTTCGAGTACTGCATGGGAGACAACGTTCTCGGAAGCGATCAGCTCCAGGCCGTTAACCTGCCGGAGCCTCTCTTTTTCGATAATATCTGCAATTGCTGGATCCGTTTTTGACAGATACGACATATGGAGAAGGGTTCGTTCTTAAGAGGTAATACCTTTTCTTACCGCTATCCGGTGCCGGGTATTTCCGGATACGGGTGCGATCCGGCCATCCAGCGAAGAGTGCTGCTCCACTGGGAAAAATACGCCCGCAGGAAAGCACAAACCTTTTTTCCTTAACAGGAGATCACTACTATTATTAATAGGAAATGCGCCGCACCAGTACAGTACAGGTTCATTATGGCGCAGTCAGATGCAAAGATCAAATATCTTGAGCACGAACTTGATGAACAGGAGAGAACGATTACCATGATGGAAAGTTCAGGTCCGGGCGAGGAACGCATTGCGGCCCTCGAAAGGAAAGTACGGGAGATGGAAGCACTGGTCAAGGGACTCACCCAGGAGCTGCTCGATCTCAAGTCAATCGCCATGAAGATGTCCAAGCAGACCGAGGAACGCAGCAGGCAGGAACTCCGGCGGGGACCGGTTGTGCAGGGATCCCCGCAGGCCGCGCCGTCAGCGGCACCCCAGCCGACCACCTCTGCAAGCGGTACAACCGTTATCCGGCCCAAGGGCTCACAGACGGCCGCTCCGGCTGAACCCGCAGAGCCGGCCATGGACCTGATCATGCAGCCGGATGGCACCATGAAACTCGAGCCCCGGCGCGGTGACAAGGACTACATCGTTGCTTCCGCGGGATACGGGCGCAACAAGAAAGGCGCTTCCACCAAGGCCAAACAGAGCGACCTGATCTACGCTGCCGAGGAATCAAAAGATCCTGCAAAGAAGTAAGGAGCCGGATCTTTGCATATCACAGAGCTGGAGATCGATAATTTCAAGTCTTTTTCAAAAAAGACAAAAATTCCCTTTTTAGAGGGTTTTACTGTCATTTCAGGCCCGAACGGCTCGGGTAAAAGCAATATCATCGATTCTGTTCTCTTTGTCCTTGCCCTCTCGAGCTCCCGCAATCTCCGTGCAGAGAAACTCACTGACCTTATCAATCTGAATTCCGGGAAAAATACCGCCGAGGTTTCCCTTACTTTTTCCGATGGAACAAAGATCCGCCGGAGGATCAAGCGGACCGGCAACGGCTATTACAGCTACAATTACCTCAACGAACGGCTCTGCAAGCAGAGCGACATCGTGGACCACCTGGCAAAACACGGCATCAAGCCGCACGGCTACAATGTGGTGATGCAGGGGGATGTCACCCGGATCATGGAGATGAGCGATTTCGAGCGCCGGAAGATCATCGATGAGATCGCCGGGGTCTCGGAGTTCGATTTCAAGAAGCAGCAGTCCCTGGCTGAACTGGATATCGTCCGGGAGCGCATTGAACGCGAGGAACTCCTGCTCCTGGAACTGGGCAGGAGGGCAAATGAGCTCAAGCGCGAACGGACGCAGGCCCTTGAGTACCAGAAATGGCAAAAGGAGCTCGCCTATTTCCAGAACTGCCGCTCCGCCGCCCAGCTCCATGAGCGGGAGAAGGAGCAGGCCTCCCTCCGGCGCTCGATGGAAGATCACACGGTCCAGATCACCCGTATAGCCTCTGACCGGTCCATTGAGGAGAACGAGCTCTCCTATCTCCAGGCGGATCTGAGGGATATTGATGACCTGATCAACAAGAAGAGCGGGTCGGACTATCTCCGGCTGATCGCGGAGCTTGAAGAGGCGAAAAGCGGGATTCGGCTTGCCGAGCAGAGCATCCTGCGGCTCCGAAAGGAGAAAGAGACCAATCTCGAAGCCATCAACCGGATCTACCTGGACACGAAGAGATCGGAGACCCGGGTTGCTGAATGCACCGATCAGATACGGTCACTCACCATAGACCGGACCAATATCGCCATGGAAGTGGCAACCGCAAAAGCCCTTGCAGAGAGGATCGAAACCGAGATCAGGGCCCACAGCGTGGATACGGAAGGAGCACGGGAGCTCCTCTTCTCCCTCCTCAAGGAGACCGAGGAGAAGAAGGGGCAGCGCTCGGGAATCCTCCACCAGCAGGACATGTTCATCGAGAAGAGCCGGATGCGTACGGGCGAGCTTGAGCGCCTCACCGGGCTCCTCCGGCAGCTTGACGAGGAGTACCAGGCAAAACAGGCCCAGCTTGCCGAGAGTAAACAGGGCACTGCAGACCTTGCAGCCGAGAAGAAGGAACTCGACCGCAACCTCTCCGAGCTCGAGGGCTCGCTCTTTGCCCAGCGCTCATCGCTCGAACGTCTCCGGGCCGAAATGAAGGATTGCGAGCAGGACGCGATCCGGCTCGAGGCAGCCCAGCAGGCACGGGGAGAGTCGGGAGGTAAGGCCCTGGAATCGGTCATGGGGATGGAAGGCGTCCACGGCACCATTGCTGACCTGGGTAAAGCCCCGAAAGAATATTCTGTAGCCCTCAACGTGGCTGCCGGTAACAAGCTCCAGTTCGCGGTCTGCGATGATGACCAGATCGCCGCCGATGCGATCCGGTACCTCAAGGAAGAGCGGCTGGGCAGGGTCACCTTCCTGCCGCTCAACAAGCTCAAACCCCCAGCCCTTCCCCCGTTAAAAGAGCCGGGAGTTATCGATTATGCCGTGAACCTGCTGGAATATGATCCGAAATATGACCGGGCGTTCGCGGTTGCCCTTGGCGGCACCGTGATAGTCGATACCCTCGACCGTGCGAGGAAGCTTGTCGGGAAATACCGGATGGTGACCATTGACGGGGAACTTCTCGAGAAGAGCGGGGCCATCACCGGGGGATCGATCCGGAAACAGGCTGTCCGCGGTTTCGGGGCTGCCGTTGACGACGATATCATGCGCCTGCGGTCACGCCTTGGCGAGCTCTCGGGACAGGCTTCTACCCTTGAAGCAGGGATCCGGCGTCTCACGGAAGAGGTGGATGCAAAGCGTGCGTTGAGAAACGAGATCGACCAGAAGACTGCCCGTTTCGGGATGTTCACCGAAGAGTTCACCCGCAGGTTCGAGGCGATAACGGTCGAGAAGCAGACCATCGAGGCGGCGGTTTCCCGCCAGCAGGCAGAGACACAGAACGGTGCTGCCGAACTGACCGCACTCGAGGCAGAACTCGATACGGTAACCGGGATCATAAACGGACTGAACGGTCGGATCGATGAGATCAAGAAGCGTCTCGACGATACCAACATCCCCGCGCTCACCGAGCAGCTGGAGAAGAAAAGGAAGGAGATCGAGGAGTCCGAACGCCGTCTGCGCAACAAGGATGCAGACATCAACGATGCCCAGCGGGAGCGGCAGCATTTCAATGGCAGGATCGCAGAACTGGGCGAGGAGCGGACCCGGCAGGATGATCGCAACCGCGAACTTGATGCGGAGATCAGTGCAGCCGGCGAACAGATTGCCGCCCACAAAACGCAGATTGCCGCCCTCGAGGAACGCCAGAAGGAATTCTCGGGCGAGCTCGATGAACTCCGGAAGAAACGCTCCGAAGTGTCCGGGCATATCCATGACTCCGAACTCAAACTGATGAAGTTTGATTCGGAGAAGGAGCGCATTACCGCCATGCTCGTTGCCCTTGAGGAGCGGACAAAGACCCTCTCCCTTGAGATCGATATGCTCCGGCAGCAGGCCGGGGAGATGGATACCAACCTGACCCTGTCCGAGATCGAGGGGAAGATCGCTGAAGCAGATGGTGCCCTGCGGAAGATCGGGGCGGTGAACATGCTTGCCATCGAGGAGTTTGAGAAGGTCGAGCGGCAGGTGACCGAGCGGACGGAGCGCAAGGAGACGCTCTCACGGGAGCGCGAGACCTTAATCGAGCGGATCGAGCAGTTCGAGCAGATGAAGTACCAGGCTTTCTCCACCGCGTTCAAGGCCATTGATACCAACTTCCGGGAGATCTTTGCCCGGCTGACAAGCGGCAGCGGGAACCTTGTCCTCGAGAATGAAGAAGATCCATTCACTGGCGGCATGACGTTTGCCGTCAAGCCCCGGGACAAGAAAGTCCACCTCCTCAACTCCCTTTCCGGTGGAGAGAAGTCGCTTACCACCCTTGCCTTCATCTTCTCGATCCAGCGCTACATCCCGGCGCCGTTCTATGCTTTCGATGAAGTTGATATGTCGCTCGACGGGGCCAACGTGGAGCGGATCTCCTCGATGGTAACGGAACTTGCGCCCAACTCCCAGTTTGTCATCGTCTCTCTCCGGAAACCGATGATCGAAGCCGCAGAAAGGATCATGGGCGTCACGCTCCGGCCGGACAAGAGCACGCTGGTTACCGGGGTGAAGGCCCATGCCGGCGGATGATCCCTCCGGCACGGGGGAGGAACCCGGCCAGAATCCGGTACCGGCGACCGGGCCGGCTAATCCGGAACCTGCGGACGGGACACCGCCGGCACCCGGCACGATAACCCCGGGGCCGCTCGAGGATCCGGTTGAGATTCTTGTCGGCCTTGCAGAACGCGGGGAGATTGATCCCTGGAATATCAATATCATCGAAGTCACCGATCGTTTCCTTGCGGAACTTGACCGCAGGCGCGAACTCAACCTCCAGCTCTCGGGGAGGACGCTCTTTTACGCTGCCACGCTCCTGCGGATGAAGTCCGAGCAGCTGACGATCGCGGAGGCTTCCGAAGAGATAGAGGATGGCGATGGAGAGGACCTGTTCGGCGACGACTTTGGCGGGGGGATATCGGAAGATATCGATTACCATGGCCGGCTCGGTCCCATCGAGCGGCTCGAACACGAGATCCAGCGCCGCCTTGACCGGAAGAACATGCGAAAGAGCCCCGTCACGCTCTTCGAACTGATAATCGAGCTCAAGAACATCGAGAAGGAGGAGCGCCGCAGGAGGCGGATGGGTTCAGGTATCAGCTCCGATGATGACCTCCTCATCGATGCAGACGATGTCGTCAGTATAGCTCACGAGGAAGGGTTCCAGGAATCGTCCATGATCCGGCTGGCTGAATATCTCGAAGGGCTTGAGATTGACGAGGAGATGACCCTTGCCGACCTCTGCCGGCAGCTGGACTGGGGTATCCCGGAAGTGTTCATCCCGCTCCTCTTTCTTGCTCTCGATGGCCGGTGCTCGCTCCGGCAGGACGAGTTTTACGGGGATATCTGGGTGAGGATCTGCCGAACGGAAACAGACCGATTACTGTCAGAAGCTTCTGCCGAGTAAACATTTACCCGTTTTTTTGTTTGGAGAACAAGAGTGTTTATTGTGGAATTCTCTTTCTCTCTGTGGCAGTTGTGAGGGGGATCCTCTCTCTCACGGAGGGGGAGGCAACCCAAAGGGGGCACCCCCAGTATCCCCACAGTTTTCACTCTGCGGATTTTCTCTCTATAGCAAGTCAGCGGCGGCTGTATTTCCTGAACATGTAATACACTCCGCCACCAATGAGAGCCAGCAGCCCAATCCCGAAGACCGCAATAAGTGACTGTTCGCGCACGATGACGCGGAAATCATCGTTTTTCTCGATCTGGTCCGAAGTCACTTTTACGGAGATCTTGTACTCGCTTGCCACGATATTTCCCGGCGGGACGACCCGAAGTTTCACGGTGGCGGACTCTCCCGGGGGAATGCCGGCAATCGTATCAGGTGAGATATCGGCGTTCCACCCGCTGGGGGCCGAGATGGTGGTCCTGACATTCGTCAGTGTCCCGGCATTTCCGGTGTTCGTCACCCGGATGTTGAACGTGAGGGACTCGCCCTTGTTCACCGTATACTGGTACTTATCAGCATACACTTTCAGCTCGTAGTTTCCCTTGATCTTTGCTGTCAGGTTTTCCGTATATGATGTGGCTGACGAATCGATAACGAGCGGGATATGATAATCGCCAACCGCCACGTCATGCGGGGGGATAGCCTCGACCACGAGCGCTTTTTCCTCCCCGCTCTTGAGGAAGATCTCCGCGATGTCCGTACCCGGGGTGGCTTTCGCCTCGTACCGGATATACCAGCCCTGCGGCAGATTTTCAGAACCGAGGCGGAACGTGTCATCGCTTTTCCCGATGTTATGGATAGTCAGGTCGTACCGGGGTTTCGTATCGGCGGTTGTCGTGATGATCGGGGAGTTGAGCGTGATCTCCGCGGCGAACAGGTCTTTTTCCAGCATCACCGTTCCGGCATCGGTAGTGATACCCCCCTTGATCTGGATATCCTTCTTTTCAATATTCTTGTAACCGGCCCGGCCGATACGGAGGGAATATTTCCCCGGTTCGATATCGGTTGCGACTTTTCCTTCGGCCGTGCTCATCACCTGATCAATAGTGGCATGGTCCGATGTCCTGATAATGGCGACTTTTGCTCCCTTGATCTTCTCCCCGTCCTTATCGACAACACTGAGCTTCAGTGTCCCCTTCTCACCCTTGTGGGACTTTGAGATGGTCACGTACACCCAGTACCAGCCGTCGCCAATATGCACCCTGACCGCATATTCACCGGTCGGTGTATCGGAGCTCGTTTCCACAACGAGGGTTATGGTCTTCGAACCATTGGGGGGGAGGGACATCTTGTTGATCCTTGTTTCCCCATCCATGAACCGGATATCCCAGTCATATTTCTCGGAGTCGAATGACTCGACCCACATCTTCTTGTTGTTCTCCTGCCCGTTATTCAGAACCGTGAGGCTGAACTTAGCGGTCTGACCCGCCTCAACGATCTGGCCGGGCAGGTCACAGGTAATGAGGACGTAGGTATCCGGTGACGTGGTAAGGTCTGCAGATGCCGGCTGAAGAATGATGAGGACTGCAGCGGTGATGATAAGCCCTGCAACAAGAATTGGGTTTGTTCCCCGCCTTTTCCCGAATGCTGAATGGAAGGTCATCGCACATCAAGCCGCATGAACTGCATGTATGCGAGGCCAAAGAACACTGCAGGGAAGAGGAGGAGGGCGATCATGTTGCCTGCAATCTTTCCTAAAAGATCCTCAACACTCGTATCCTGTTTCTTCGACATAGTGAATGAGGAAACGGCAATGGCCCCTCCCCCGCCCATCCCGCTGCCGGATGTCCGGTAGGTGACGGATGAGGTGATGGTCTCATAATTCATGGTAGGAGAGAAGAGGGCGAGCGTGTCGTGTATCATCTGGCGCTTCTCCCAGTAGGCCTGCATCCGGCCAGTGAATTTATTCCAGGCCTCTTTGTTATTGGCCAGGCCATTCATGACACCCATGCCCGCAGACGAACCGGTGGAATTGGCTGGTTTCTGCATCTGGTCGAGGAGTTCCTGCGGCAGTTCCGGCTGGCTGCCGATGACATTCTCTATCACCGTGTCGTTTGCCAGTGTCGGGATGAGGACCGAGAGCACGATGAAGATGATGATGGTGTAGATGAGTGCCGACCCGCTCTCATCCATGGCCGTTGACATGAAGAGTGCGATGGCGAAGTACGAGAAGATCAAGAGGAACGAGACCCCGCCAAACACGGCGATCAGGACGAGTTCGTTCCCGTCCGGGACGATGCCATAGATGAGCAGGGTCGCAAGCGCGATGAAGAGTACCACGCCAAGCGCACAGCCGAGGGCTATGATCCCGCCGAGCGCTTTGCCGTTGATCACCTCATCGCGGTATACCGGGTGGGAGAGGAGGATCTTCAAGGACTTGCTCTCCTTCTCTTTAGATACGAGATCAAATCCCATCGCGATCCCGAGAATGCCGCCGACAAACACGAGATACGTGGCAACTGACGAGAAGACCCCGAGGATTGACGGCTTTTCCGGCATGAACCCGTTGCCATCAGACGATGAGGCTGACTGGACCCTGTTGTAATCCGCGAGGTTCTTGTTATACTCGGTGATTCCCCCGATCATGCCGACAATGGCAACAACGAGAAGGATGCCGAAGATCAGGAGGAACTTACGGCTCCTGGCATGATCGAAAAATTCCTTTTCCGCGATAGTGAAAAGTCTCCTGCCCGCCATCGCATCACCCCGCCACATGGTAGTACGAGAGGAAGGTCTCTTCAAGTGACAATTCTTCACGGGAGAGCCCCCGGAGGCGTACGCCGTTCTGTGCCAGGTAGCCCGCGAGGTCATCCCGTATATCCGAGCGGGCGACCAGCACGGCCCCATGCCGGTCCCGGTCATAGTCAATGCTGATGAGATCCGCATGGTTGAATTCCGGCATTGCATCCTGTGTCTCCACGTGGATGGTGACGTGCGATGAGGAACGGGCGGACAAATCCTGGGCGAGATCCTTCCAGGAACCCTGTGCCACCAGTTTTCCGGCCGAGAGGATCCCGACCGAGGTACTGACTTTGCTGACTTCTTCGAGGATATGCGAAGCAACGACCACGGACTTTCCCTCGCGGGCAACGTCCCTGATGATCCGGCGGTAGTCGGCAACACCCTGCGGGTCGAGATTCGCGGTCGGTTCATCGAGGATAATCACCGATGGCTCGTTGAGCAGGGCCTTGGCAAGGCCGAGGCGCTGGCGCATTCCCTTGGAATACCCGCCGATATTCTTGGTCACGCCTTCGAGCCCGACAAGGGGCAGCAGATCGCTGCAGCGCCTTGCAATTGTGCGGGTATCCATCCCGTACAGCCTGCCGAAGTAGGTGAGGTTCTCCTCGGCGCTGAGCGTCGGGTAGAATCCCACGTCTTCCGGCATGTATCCGATCTGCTGCTTGACGGTAATCGGGTCGCGTGCCACATCCAGCCCGTTCACCAGGCAGCGCCCGGTAGTGGGCTCGATGAGACCCACCAGCATCAGGATCGTGGTACTCTTCCCGGACCCGTTCGGGCCGAGCAGGCCGAAGATCTCCCCGTCAGGGATCCCGGCAGACAGGTCGTTGACTGCTCTGATGCCGTTATATTCTTTTGAAAGGTGCTCGAGTTGTATCATGGTAGGACTCCGGGCCGGGTGGTTCCCGGCCGTATGGTTGCACGTAAAAACGCCATTTGGTTAAAAAGGAGTTATCGCACAGTTCTCTACGGATCAGGGAACCGGAAAAGAGGTGTGCCGGAGCATTCAAATACGGCAGGAATTCCGCGCCCGGGTTTTCCTGGTTTTTTTACCTGGTCCCGGCACCTGCCGCACGTGCAACATGATCGGATAAATACCGGAAATCGTAAGTATCGCCGCGGGGGATTTCCCGGGGGTAACAAAATTCCCATGGTCATGCAGATTAAAAAAAGAGAATAGTTGCTGCCCTGTCTGCAGGAGCTTTCGCTGTATCGTGGAATACTCCCATTTCAGCGAGGGCTGAACGTGACGATAACTCCCGACTTGTCGTTCGTTCCATCAGACCCCCCCGCAATTTCCATACAGCATCTCATGCTATCCGAAGAATTAATGAACATTCCCGGACAGGTCTTGCCGGCGCCGAGAATCGTACCGCCTATCTGTGCGCAGGTTGCTGTAATGTATTTCTGAGGGATGTTTCCATTATCCCCGGTGGATATTGTCTTGCCGTCCTGCCCGGTTGTTCCCTGATCAGCTGCCTGTGGGATCTTTTCGTCCGCCGGTGTTGTTACAACGGGAGATACTGCTTTTGTTGTGGCAGCAGGGGCTGGTGTGCTGCTGGTATCCGGTTGCTGGTTATCTGTACAGCCGGCTACGAAGAGTGTGCCGGTAAGGACCAGCACGACCAGCACGACCAGTCCTGCAGTGAATATGCCGGAACGGTTCGCCATCATATTACCCCCGTTGCGGGTGTTGTCGTTTCCTGTACACTGACCCTGGCGGCCTCCGGACAATTATCTGCCCGGATTTCGTATCCCTGTCTGAAATGCTCGGATTGTTTCATGGTTAAACTCCCGGCCGGATGCGTAACGGCCACATGGGATGCAGAGGATATCGCTATGAATGGAAAAAGGAGTTCTCGCACAGTTCTCTACGGGTCAGGAAACCGGAAAAGAGGTGTGCCGGAGCATTCAAATATGACAGGAAATCCGCGCCCGGGATACCCGGGTTTTCCGGCCCGCTCAATGTCGCCTGCCGCAGCCGCAACAGGTAGACACTTGTGCCAGATATCTTATTTATCCCCCGCACCGAATATTTACCTATGAATTGCCGTGCAGTTGTGGGGATCGCAATCCTTCTGGCAGTACTTTTCATCCTGCCCGTTTCAGCCCTGTCGGATGTCAGGGAATTACTCCCTGAATCCCGCACCGGCAAAGTCGGGGTTACCCTCAACGATATCAACGGCATGGGGACTCCGGAGACTGTTGTTGTTATCTACGGTGAGGGGAAGTTGATCGAGATCCCCGCAGATGGAGTATCAGAAGACCAGAATTCCGGTATTGCAACCGTCACTCTGAACGGGGCCATCCCGGCCCAGCGTTTCACCCTCCTGCCGATATATTCTGTGGACAGCCGGTACGCTATCAATTCCATTACCGTTGTAAGTGACGAAGAGCCGATGCCTGTGAATGACAAGGCCTTTGCCGTGATGCCTTCAACAGCCAACTATTACACCGATGAAGTCCCGGCGGGAAAACAGCATGAATGGGTTGACCTTGACTGGAAAGACAAGACCCGTGATCTCGACCTGACGGTGTACGCACCGGATTCAACTCTGGGGCCGTACACGGATGTATCGGACGGGAAGGACGACGGCCGGATCTTTCTCGATGTGAGCAGCCGGTTTAATATAACGCCCGGTCACTGGTTCTTCAAGGTCCAGAACAAGCAGGGAGCCAGGGTTCCCTACTCCCTGAACACCTATTCTGCGTGAGGACCCATGAGAAATTTCCATTTCCGGCTCGGGGCAACAACTCTTCTCCTCCTCCTCCTGCTCATCCCGGCGGTCTCTGCCCAGGAGTATGTGGTCCGGTCGGGATATGACAGCCCGGTTGCACCTGATGCCGAGTCCAGGATCCCGGCCCCGGTCCCGTTCTGGGCACTTCCTTTCTGGGTGATTCTCGCCCAGCTGATCTTTTTCCCCCCCGAGATCCTGCTGGCCTTCAAACTCTGGGCATCCTTAGGGATCCGCCGGGTCTCCGGGCGAAACGTGCTCGACTTGGAAGTCCGCGCCCGGATCTACGAGTATATCCGGCACAACCCGGGCATCCACCTCCGTGGTCTTTCTTCGGAGATGGCAGTGAAACTCGGGACCCTGCGGTACCACCTCAATGTCCTGCAGCACAACCACAAGATCGCGGTGAGCGGGGACAATGCCGCGGTCCGGTTTTACGAGAACAGCGGGACGTACAGCCCCGAGGAGCAGCGTATCCACAAGCACTTAAGAAACGAGACCACTAAAGCGATCCTCTCTGTGCTGCTCGACCGGCCGACGGCCACCCGGCAGGAGGTTGCGGACGCGGTCGGAGTATCGGGACCATCTGTTTCGTGGCACATGAAGCGGCTTGAAAAGGACGGGCTCGTCATTCCCCGGCGCGAAGGACGGATGACTGCATACGGGATACCGGCCCCCGTGGCCGGCTTCATCAGCCGACATATTCAGGCTTCTGTCATGCTTCCTTCCCAGGATAGCCCGGTTATTGCCGGGAATGCGTGACTGCGAGATCCCTTTTTTCTCCTGATGGAATGGATCCGGACAAAACACGAACGTTTTGAAGCACTGCGCCCGTTTGACCCCGGTACGGTTGCAAAACTGCTCGAAGAAAACGGGTGCTGCATACCTGTAATTCCAATGCTATCGAGGGAAACACCCATTCCCCTCAGCGAGCTTTCGAAGACCTCCCCGTACTCGCAGGAGTACCTGAGCCTTGCGGCCCAAAAGGACTTCTTGATGCCACCAGGACCGGCAACACATGACATGCAACCCGGGGGGCACTGGACGATTACTGCTTAAAACACGGGCGGAAGTGAACAGGTATACCGGGGACGCGGCAGCAATGAGCTGGTGTCAGGCCAGTTCCGGGACCCTGTCTGCCCATCTCTCAACGCGCTTGCGGATAGCATCATCGTTATAGGAGGAGACCGTAACACGATCGCGTGCCAGGCTCAAAAAGAACATCTCACCTCCTGAATCACGGCACTTCAGGAGAACGGAGAAGAGGTCCCTGTCAGGGACGTGCCGGGCCTTACTCCGGTGTGCTGCGATATTGGCCATGTTCGAGATAACCGCGGCGATGCCATCCTCGTACCCTTCAACGGAATTGTACGTCTCTATGCTCCGCCCGATCTGTTTCTTATCCTTGTCCAGGTACACGAACTTCGCGGTGTACATCTCCCGCACGATCTCAACCGGCGGGTGGTTCCTCCCGGCGCTCATGTACGGTGTGCAGCCGAGCGGGTTGTGATAAGTAAGTGAACGGATAACCGCATCGAACGCCCTGATGTCCAAAAACGGGTTGTTCAGGATGCGGACAGCGCTCTTTGTCCCGGGTTTTGGCGTGAAGAGTCTCATTCTGTTTCCTTTGTACGTGAATGCCGTGGGAAGAGAAAACCTTCGCGGTCGGTCATGGTGGGTCGGTGGGGATACAAATATTTCCGGCAGATGCCGGCAAGGCTTCTTGTAAAACGGGGAATGAGTATCCCTTGCCTTCTGAAAATAACAGGGCCTATGGTTATCACCTGGAGATATTTTATCCGGATTATGGCCGGCTCTGGAAAAATTTTCACCTCCGACCCCCCACAACCATCGGTAATTTTTTACATTGGTTTCATGACTCCATGGAATTGTAACGACTTAAAAAACGTTGCAGCCCAATCTCGTTTATGGTCCGTGGTAAGGGTGGTCGGTGGGGATAATTTACATGGTGTGATAAAAAATCAGGTGAAATTGATCTCATTTATCCGATCCAGTGATCGGGCGAGATCGCTCATGATGATCTGTGCATCCGACATGGTGTACAGGGTGTCTTCAATGTACAGTGCCCGTTTTACCGGTGCCGGGTTCCCAGAATAACGATCATTATGGATCACGGTGCCCTTCAGGACAAACCCGCTCTTCGGGGTCACTCCGAATACATATGCCCCTTCCCATGCCTGTTGATTCGGACAGGGGCCATTGAATGAGCAGTATTTATCCTGCCAATGGATGGGAAGTACGAGAAGGTTCTTTTCACGGTCGAACAGGAACGCTTTGGGATCCGTTAAAACCGGTGAATCGCTGCCGGGTCCTCCCAGGGATTCGCTGTCAACAAGCCCTGGTTTGTTCACATCCGTAACATCGAAGAGGGCGATCTTGACCGGTCCCGATTGCGATTCCTTGCCGATACCGATGATATGGGCAGCATCATACGGGTGCAGGTAATTCGAGAACCCGGGAATCTTCAGTTCCCCGAGAATGACCGGACGACCGGGATTCTGAAGACCGATCACGTAGAAAGGATCGGTCTGCCGGAAGGTCACCAGGTAGAGCCGGTCTCCCATAAACCGGGCAGCATAGATCCGCTCGCCGGGAGCGATATCGGAAAGGGAGCCGATGGAATTAAGCCTTTTGTCCATCACCGTCACTTTGCTTGAGGATGCAGAATTCCACCTCCCTGAAAGGGTATCAACCGTAGTTGCCACCCGCAGGTTCCCCTCATATTCGTCAAGCGAGTACTGGTTGAGAAGGGTCCCGTCAACTTTTCCTGCGGCAGAGTATCCGATTTTCCCGTCACTTATGGTGAATGAGTATATGGCAGTCGACGTGGATCCGCGGGGACGGTCCATATCCGTGTCAGGAAGGGCGATATACAGTGTGGTCGGAGAGACATAGATAGTACCGGCAGACCCGATGATGAAAGACTTGGCCTGGACCGGCGATGTGTCGGCAATATCCAGCGAACTGATGGTGGAAAAGGCAAATGCCTGGTCCCTTGTATTGAATCCGTACACGGGCGGAGTGGTGATACCCCCGAGGTCATCATGAATCGTGGGAAGTTCGAGATCATCGAGCTGCCGGGGGATATTCAGGCTGGTGACAAAGTAGACTTGTGACCCAATCATCCGAGAACTTGTGTAGGATCCATCGATATCCAGTTCCCGGAGCAGTACCGGGTTTTCAGGAGATCTGGCAGAGAAGACGTACACAAGAGTCCTCTGCGTTGACATAGGGTTCCGTGTACACGAACCCGGGGTACATTCGGTTATTGGCCGGGTCTGGTAATCGTTAGCAATCAGGACAAGCTTGTCGCCATTGATATACAGGGCTTCAGGATGGCCGGCAAAACGCAGGGTTGAAAGGATCCCGGCATCCACTGCCGGATAGGCCCTGAGGATGTTCAGGCAGTTCTTGGTGACAACATAGATGTTCTTGCCATCGGTCTTGATGATATCTGCCTCATCGACCTGCTTTACCTGCACGTTGGTTGTTGAAAAATCCCGGGCACTCGTCGCAGCGGTAGTCGGGACTACCGTACGTGCCAGGGTCGGGGCAGCGGTATGGACAGCTGCGATTGTCGGGACTGGTGCAGGGATCGATGGAGCAGACGATGAAGTCCTGATAGTACCGGCCCTGCCGGAGAACTCCCCTGACTGGCTCTTCTGGGTTGGTTTGAACGAAGAGCTGACCACCTGTACCAGCAGATCGGCATCCGCCGGGATATTGGTGGTTCCTGTTATGCTGAATTTTTCTCCGATAAAATGGTCCCCGATTGGGTTAATGGAGATGTAATATCCATTTTTGTCGGTGACGCGGGGAGACGGGGTCATTGTCGGGGTCACCATGCTCTGCCGGGCCGGTCCTTCGAGGACATTGAAGAGTGCTGAGTCAGCCGTTAACTCTTTAACCGCCTGGACGGTCACCAGGTATTCATCCGGCTTGAACGAGCTGGTATCCACATCATAACTGAACCAGCGTGTCGCACCAGGGATGAATGCAGGGAAGGCAGCAGGGGATGACGATGCCGCTGCATATTCTGTATGCAACCGGAGGAACGCGATCACGTCTTTCCGGGTTGCGAACTGATTGATGCTGGTTGTGATCCCGGAGCTGACCGGGATCTTTTCATGGACTGCTGAAACTTCCGGTGTAATACCCGGAGCCTGATACCCTCCCGGGGTCTGAATTATCGGGAGGAAAACAAACGTTACCAGGATTCCGACGATACAACCTATGATTATCAGGATACCATCACTTTTTGTAAGCAGAGAATCACCTTCGCCCCGTGTCGCTGGTGCATTGGCTGGCGGGCAAACCCGGAATCCAGAAAGTGTGTTCCGGCAGGGTTTCCCCGGGAGATCCTGCCCCGGCGCCCAGGAATTAACACTTACATAATATTAAAAAGTATACAACATTTTTTATTTTGATTTTTGATGCACGGCATTAAGTCAGTGCAATGCATGGCATTACGCCTTGCGATTTTGTTATTAATATAAAAGGATTATTTCTACATAACAGGAATTCCTGAAATTTCTGGAAGCAACCAACCTACCGGAAATTCTGGAAGACCCGCAAAAACGTAGGCCGGGTTCCCTAAAGTTTGGACACTTGACGAACCCGGTCCTGCCCGTAGGCATCGATCATTCAGACTTCCTGATCTATGAAGTTTTCGGTCATGCCTCATGTAAAAAACCCAGCTGAAAACGGAGGCAATGACCTGCATGAACTACTCCCGTATATCAAGGGTGGTCACCCTGTCCCTGCTGCTTGCAATTATCCTGAACCCCGCCGTGAATGCAACACCTGACCCGGTGAACAGTACCGTGCAGGAGACGGCCGGACAGGATCCGGATACCGGAAACGCGATGGCGGACCTGATCAACGTGAACAGAACCATGAACGAGAACGTCACCCCCTCCCGCGGAGAAATACCCGCGCCGGTGAACCGGAGTACCACAAACCAGGCGGAAAGCGCCGGAAGGAATCCAGTCCCGGAGGTTTCCCCTGAAAGCACCATTTCAGCGACTGCCGTGAACGGGACTTTCCCGAATGCAACAAACACCCTGTCTTCGGGGAATATCACGATAACAACTGAAGTTACCAGGACACCAACAGCATCCCCGCAGATCCGGAACGGTACCAGGACACCGCCACGGGCGCGGGAACGGGCGGGGGTTTCAGGGGAGATGAGGATCCCTGCGCGGTTCGCCCTGGATCAGATACCCCGGCCATCTGCAGTAACAACAGCGAAGGCTGCTTCCCTGCCGGGGAACCTCAGGGAGACGGGAGGCAGTCAGTGGACAGAGGCCCCGCCAACCCCGGATTTTTCACAAAGGACCGATCATAGTACGGTCGTCTTTCACAATGCCATGTGGGTGATCGGGGGTTACGATGCACAGGACCGGATGACTAAAAACGACGTGTGGTATTCCGGTGATGGTATCAGCTGGACCCGGGCTGCCAGCACTGCACAATTCACACCCCGTTATGGTCATGCTGCGGTCACGTTCAACAACCGGATGTGGGTGATCGGGGGCATGGATGATATTGATGGTTATAAATCTGATATCTGGTCATCAGCGGATGGCGTGACATGGACCCTGGCAACGGAATCCGCGGGATTTTCTCCACGGATATTCCATCAGGCTTTTGTTTTTAACAACAGGATCTGGGTTATCGGGGGTTCATGCGCAGGGGGTATGCAAAACGACATCTGGTATTCTTCCGATGGTGCGACCTGGAACCAGGTACCTGAATCGGCAAGGTTTGCATCCCGCAATGGCCACCAGGTTCTTGTTTTTGATAATAAGATATGGGTCATCGGGGGCAATGCTGCCGGTGTGGCCCGGAACGATGTCTGGTCTTCTCCGGACGGCCTGACCTGGACCGAGGTCACCGCATCGGCCGGATTCTCACCCCGCGAGGGTCATCAGACGTTCGTTTTTAATAACCGGATGTGGGTGACCGGGGGGAATCACAATGACGTCTGGTATTCCTCCAATGGAATGACATGGACCGAGGCAACAGGTTCCGCGGCATTTTCACATCGATGGGGTTCTGCCTCTCTGGTATTTAATGACAGGATGTGGATCATCGGTGGCGACACCACCGCGTTCAAGGACGATATCTGGTCATCAGCTGATGGTGTGACATGGACACAACCCCCGGGCCCGAATATCTTCTCTCCCCGGTACGGTCCTGCCTCGGTTGTATTGAACAACCGGATCTGGGTTATCGGGGGAGACACCTGGCATGAGGGTTTGAAAAGCGATGTCTGGTCGTCCCCCGATGGAATTATCTGGACCCGGGCAACGGATTCCGCCGGGTTCGGGCCCAGAGATGCGTTTTCTGCAACGGTGTATAACAACCGGATATGGGTCATCGGGGGGTATGCTGACGGTTCGGCCCGGAACGATGTCTGGTATTCGGCTGATGGTTCAAACTGGATACTGGCCAGTCAGTCTGCCGGGTTCCCGCCCCGGTGGGGTCATGTATCCGTTGTTTTTGACAACAGGATTTGGGTGATCGGGGGTCGGGATAGCGATGATGTCTGGTCCTCTCCTGACGGGATTACATGGACCCGGGCAACAAATTCTGCCGGGTTCGGGCCAAGATCGGCGTTCGCCGCAACCGTTTTCAACAACCGTATGTGGGTGATCGGTGGCGCCGGCAACGGCTGGAAGAACGATGTCTGGTCCTCTTCCGACGGCCAGCACTGGACCCGGGAGACCGGGTCTGCCGGGTTTTCGCCCAGGGTCTATCATCAGGCAGTCTCTGCCGGTAACCGGATGTGGCTTATCGGGGGAATCGATGACACCGGTTACAGGAATGATGTCTGGACATCCACCGACGGCGCGACCTGGACGGTGGATACGCCCGATGCCGGGTTCCCGCCCCGCGAGGGTTTCCCGGCGGTTGCGTTCAACGATAAGTTGTGGGTGATCGGGGGATATGGCTGGGTTACTGATATTGGCTACCGGTACTTCAACGACGTGTGGTACCGCGAGGTGCCGGTGGAGCCGGTGGGATTAACATATTCAATTACCTATGCGGAGTTGAAAGGAACAGAACGAAATACAACGGATTGGTTTAACGGAGATTTTTATTACCTGGATAAATATTTGAGTGATACCGCGGAGTGGAAATTACATTTTTTCCATGGGGACAATAATATCTCCAGATCTGATTTTGGAACAGATGGAGGTGGCTTAGCAGATTCCACATTCCACTGGCATTTCGGTCATGGGAATGATTGGGACAATTTCGGACTTGAATTACCCAATAACGAATACATTGGTCCGCTTGATGTAAAGAAAAAATGGGGGAAGGAGAATAAGTGGGTATTCCTGTATTCGTGCCTTGCCCTGAACAATCCGAAATGGGGTGATGCACTCGATACGTCCCATGGTATTTTTGGATTTAAATCAACTGTAAAACCCAATGGAGGATTAGTCCCCGGGTTTTTACGACATGCGATAGACGATAAGATGCCTCTGGTAAATGCATATCAAAATGCTACAATTGATAGTTTCGACGGAACAGTGAACGCGGCGGTAATATTTCATAACGAAAATCAACTTTTCGGAGACCATCTCCCGGGGTATGGAACGGTAGAACCAGACGGTGACCCAAATGAAAAACCTGTGAGGATAAATTGGACATGCTAGGTGGTTAAAATGAAAATCATAAAAAAATTATTCGTATTACTGATTATTGTCGCAATCTCAAGTACTGTAGTTTTTTTTATAGATTTGAACAGTCAGTCCAAATTGGTGAAGGATGAGAATAGTGATCATTTGATGAGAGATCTTAATAGGATGATATCATCAGAAAAAATTTCTTTACATATTTTAGCTCCAACCGGGTCTATTACGATTCAAACAACAGTTTCTGATTCGCCACCTTCATTACGAGTGTATAAGGGGCTATTTTATGAAGGTGACAAACTTGATATCATTCTTGGTAATTCTTTGAAGAAAAAATCAAATGTAATATCTTCACAGGATGCTCCTGAATCTGCAATAAATGCACTGGCACAGTATGGCGGATTGCCTAGTGATGCTGAGCTTGGTAATTCAAGAACAACCTATTTAGAAAAATTCGAGCCTTCAACAGGAGAAACCGTTGAAAGTACTCCCCTTTACACGGGTGTATACTACCATCGGCTAATCGATGGGATGCCGGTGGGTGGACAAAGTGATAAAATAAATGTGGAACTGGGAGAGAATGGAACCGTCCTGCGTATTTACAAAATCTGGAGAACCCTTGAATATACCGGAAGGAATGCCTCAATCATTTCACCCGCGAAGGCCGTTGATAGGCTTCAGAATGGTGAGATATTGAATCCACCCCTGGAAATGAATGATATCAGTATTCACACTATTAAATTGGGATATTACGAAAAAAGCAGAACTGATCCTGAGATCACTCTGGAACCGATATGGATTTTTTACGGTAATACATCTTCAGGATCAGCAATCGATTTCTACGTTTACGCCCGCCAGTTCTCAAACTTCACCGCCACACCAACCTCCGGTAAAGTTCCGCTGAACGTGACCTTCACCGACACTTCGGACGCCTCACCCTCAAAATGGCTCTGGGACTTCGGCGACGGCACCAACTCAACCGTTCAGAACCCGGTACACCGGTACACTGCGGCGGGTACCTGTAACGTCTCACTGAAAGTATGGAACGATCTCGGCAGCGACACAATGGAAAAACCGTTTTACATCACCGTCCGGCTCCCGTCACCCCCCGTTGCCAACTTCACCGGCTCACCGACATCCGGAGTCAAACCTTTGAAGGTATCGTTCAACGACTCTTCCACCAATGAGCCGGCTGGCTGGAGGTGGACGTTCGGTGACGGCACCCACAGCACGAACCGGCACCCGGTCCACACCTACACCTCAGCAGGAAACTTCACGGTCTCGCTGAACGTGACAAACAGCGACGGATCCAACTCTACGGTAAAAACCAGATATATCCATGTGAGCAGCCAGCCCCCGACAACCACGCCGACAACTACCCCGACAACACAACCGACAACTACGGCCACGACACCGCCGACAACCCGGCCTACCCCCAGGCCAACGAGACAACCTCTCTCGTCTCTGGTTGCGATAGCCGGTCTCGCAATTACCGGGCTGGTATTTGCAGCGGGGAAGAAGTGAAAATAATCATTTCCTGATTTTTTCATATGTCAAAAATTATCCCCAAAAAAGGGACCGGGGTTTCCCCGGCATCGTGGTCGTTTGGCGATTATTTACCCGGGATAAAAACAGGAGTGGCTCCAGATAGCCAACCCGGAAATAACCCGATTTGTATCCGCTGGCACACGAATTCTGGAAAATTGGAGGCGTGTTAAAATGAAGATGGATTTGTTAATTATTATAATCGTAATGATCCTTGTCTGCATAGGTGGTGCGGGAATCCTCCTGGCAGGGCACCTGGATGGAACGAATCACCGGATATCGATGACAATCCCGGCAGGGATCGTCCCGTCTGGCGTCCAGGGATCGATTGGTACGATTCATATCAACGCACCCTTGCCCGCAACTCCTGCATCAGTCCCCATTTACCGGGGATATTATGCTGACTGGGGGTGTGTAACATATATATCACCAAACCATTTACGTGCACAAAAAAGTCTTCCAAGTACAACCGAAGCATCACTATTGGCACAAACGGCACTGGCACCGTACGGGGGGATTCCATCTGATGCCATAGAAACCAGTGCAGGTCAATTCTCCGGCAAATTAAGAAATATTTCAACAGATGAGGTCCTTGAAACATATCTTTACTCAACTGGAATCACCTATCATCAAAAAATTAATGGTATGTCCACTGAAGGATCCGGCGGGGGGTCTATCCAGCTCGAATTTGGAGAAAATGGCGAGCTATTATACCTTCTCAAACAATGGAGGACGCTGGAGCAGATCGATCAGGTACCGGTCATTTCCGCATCTGCAGCCGTTGAAAAGCTCAGGCGGGGTGAAGTCCTTGATTATTATCAGTCCCAAGAGGCCTCAGCAGATATTTCGATAAATAACATCTCCCTTGGGTATTATATCCCCTATCAAAAGCGGCAGGAAGTTTCCATAGAACCCGTTTGGATTTTTTCAGGAACGAATGCACATGGTGATCCCATTAAATATTGTGTCAATGCCCGGGTCTCAGGAAGTTCATTACAGTTTGCGAATTTCACGGCAACCCCGGTTTCAGGAAAAGCTCCCCTGATCGTCACGTTCAGCGATACCTCTACGGGCCCCATACAGACCTGGTACTGGGATTTCGGGGACGGGACCATTAACTCGACGCGGAACCCGGTCCATACGTACCTGAACGAGGGAACGTACACAGTGACGGTATCCGTTTATAATGACGAACGGCTCAATACCCTCACAAAAGCGAATTATATCACAGTGACTGCGCCGGCGCTTGCTCCGCTGGCCAACTTCACCACAAACGTAACAACCGGGAAATCCCCGGTTGCTGTTGCCTTCCGGGACACCTCATCCAACTCCCCGACATCGTGGCTCTGGGACTTCGGTGACAACTCAACATCCACGAATCAACATCCCATCCATGAATATAACCGTGGCGGCAATTATACCGTGAGCCTGAATGCAACGAATGAGAACGGGAGCAGTAACCGGATAAGCCCGGATTATATCCGGGTAACCCCGAACCCGAGCTTCCCCAACTTTTCGGCCACACCCCGGTCGGGAAAAGTGCCGCTCACGGTATTCTTCAATGACACTTCTTCCGGGGGTACACCGACATTATGGTTCTGGCAGTTCGGGGACGGCACAAATGCATCGGTGCCGGACCCGGTGCATACGTACACCCGTGCCGGGAACTACACTGTTGATCTCGAAACCGCGAATGGCGATGGGGACTTCAACAGGACCGTGAACAACTACATCACGGTCCTCCCGCTCACACCCCCTGTTGCCAACTTTACTGCCACACCGCTCTCCGGGAAAGCACCTCTGACGGTCACATTCACCGACACCTCATCCAATGCACCAACCTCCTGGAACTGGTCCTTTGGAGACGGGGCGACTTCGGCCATCCAGTCCCCGGTCCACATCTATTCCAATACCGGTAATTACACAATCGTGCTGAATGCAACCAACGTGGACGGCACCGGCTCCCTGAACCAGCCGGGGTATATCTCGGTGTCCGCTGCTTCGCCAACAACGATACCCACGACACCGCCGACAACAAAACCTACCCCCAGGCCAACGAGACAACCTCTCTCGCCTCTGGTTGCGATAGCCGGTCTCGCAATTACCGGGCTGGTGTTTGCAGCGGGGAAGAAGTGAAAATAATTTATCCCTGATTATTTCTTATGTCAAAAATTATCCCCAAAAAAGGAACCGGTGTCTGCCCGGCATCGTGGTCCTGGTCGTTTGGCGATCATTTACCCGGGAAAGGAACCGGCATTGCACCGGATAGCAGTCCTTTTGATATACCTGTCGTTGAATGTTGGCATACGAAGACAGGGGAGCCGTGTTTAACATGAAGACCAAGGTTTCAATCGCGATTATGATTATTGTTATCGCCCTTCTTGGCGGGGCAATACTCTTGTCAGCAATGTATTCCGGTAGCACTGATGACTGGATGTTCAGAATTATTCCGTCAGGAGTAGTCCCGTCAACGATTCAGACGACCATTGGTACTATAACCATTAACGCCCCCCTGCCTCCTGCTCCGGCAACGGTACCTATCTACCATGGGTATTATGGACCCGGGGGAAATATTTCATTTCATACTCCTAATTGGTCACACGTAAAAAACAGTGTTCCCAATGAGTCCGAGGTCCCTCTCCTTGCCCAAAAGGCGCTGGCACCCTATGGTGGTATCCCCCCGGATGCTGTAGTGTATTGGATTGGTAAAAGTACTAGTAAAGGCATGAATCTTACCACAGGTGAAGTTCTTGCAGTGTATCTTAAGTCGACAAATATTGTGTATGACAGGAAAATAAACGGGATGCCGGTTCTTGGGCAGATTATTCGGCTTGATTTTGGCGAGAACGGGGAGTTACTATTTCTTAAAAGGCAATGGCGTACCCTCACCCAGATCGATCAGGTTCCGGTGATCTCCGCAAGTGAAGCTGTGGCAAAACTCCAGAGAGGCGAAGTCCTGAATTATTATCAGGTACCCGTTGATGTGACGATAACTAACATCTCTCTTGGGTATTATGATGGCTATCCGGATCGGGAGGAGGAGACGCTCGAACCGGTCTGGATCTTCTCCGGCCCGACATCTCATGGTAATGGGTTGTCATTCTATGTCGATGCGAGAGTATCCGGGAGTTCGTTGCAATTTGCCAACTTCACCGCCTCTCCGATATCAGGAACAGCACCACTGACCGTATCCTTCAACGATACATCAACGGGTCCAATTCAGATCTGGCAGTGGGATCTCGGTGACGGGACAAGTAATTGGACACAGAACCCGGTCCATACATATCTGAACGTGGGAACGTACTCGGTGACGGTATCCGTTTATAATGACGAACGGTTCAATACCCTCACAAAAGCGAATTATATCACGGTGACTGCACCGGCGCTTGCTCCGGTGGCCAACTTCACCGCCAACGTAACAACCGGTAAATCTCCCGTCACCATTGCTTTCACTGACACCTCATCCAATACCCCTGCATCATGGTTCTGGGACTTCGGTGACAACTCAACATCCACGAATCAATATCCCGTCCATGAATATATCCGGGGTGGCAATTACACCGTGAGCCTGAATGCAACGAATGAGAACGGGAGCGGTGTCCGGATTAACCCGGATTATATCCGGGTAACCCCGAACCCGTCCTTCCCCAACTTTTCGGCAAGTCCACGGTCAGGAAAAGTGCCGCTCACGGTATTCTTCAATGATACTTCTTCCGGTGGCACACCGACATTATGGTTCTGGCAGTTCGGGGACGGTACAAATGCATCGGTGCCGGACCCGGTGCATACGTACACCCGTGCCGGGAACTACACTGTTGATCTCGAAACCGCGAATGGCGATGGGGACTTCAACAGGACCGTGAACAACTACATCACGGTCCTCCCGCTCACACCCCCTGTTGCCAACTTTACTGCCACACCGCTCTCCGGGAAAGCACCTCTGACGGTCACATTCACCGACACCTCATCCAATGCACCAACCTCCTGGAACTGGTCCTTTGGAGACGGGGCGACTTCGGCCATCCAGTCCCCGGTCCACATCTATTCCAATACCGGTAATTACACAATCGTGCTGGACGCGACGAACGCAGACGGCACCGGCTCCCTGAACCGGCCGGGGTATATCTCGGTGTCCGCTGCACCGCCAACAACCATACCCACGACACCGCCGACAACCCGGCCTACCCCCAGGCCAACAAGACAACCTCTCTCACCTCTGGTTGCGATAGCCGGTCTCGTAATTACCGGGCTGGTGTTTGCAGCGGGGAAGAAGTGAAAATAATCCATCCCTGATTTTTTCATATGTCAAAAATTATCCCCAAAAAAGGAACCGGGGTCTGCCCGGCATCGTGGTCGTGGTCCTCTTCCGACGGCCAGCACTGGACCCGGGAGACCGGGTCTGCCGGGTTTTCGCCAAGGGTCTATCACCAGGCAGTATATCGTGATGAGTGGCGTTGTAACGAGGCCCCGAGGTGAGTGATGATGAAAACTATCGTAAAGATTTGTCTGGTTATCGTGGTAATTTCTGCACTCTGTGCAGGACTGATAATTTCAGGGATAATAAAAAGTCCCTCCGGTCTGAAAACGGGGATCAATCAACCTGGTACGATGCAATTCACAAGAACATTCTCCGGAGAAGATGTGAATATATACGCCGGCTCGTTTGCAAACATTACCCTCAATGTAACGGTACCGGATTCTCCTCCATCCATTCCTGTATATAAGGGCGTTTTTTTACCGGGAGATTTGGTCAATAAACGGCTTCAGTCTACAAAATCACACAAGAATGTGACTTCTGAACAGGATGCACCGGAAGTTGCAAAAAGAATCCTTGATAATTATGGCGGACTGCCTTCAGATGCGATTCTGACAGGAGCCGTGACGAATTATGGAGAATTGGTAAGCCGAACAACCCTGAAGGTAGAAGAGAGGTTTCCACTTGACACTTCCGTATCCTGGTGGAGGATGGTTGATGGAAGGCCAGTTGTCGGAGACCGTGATACAATCCAGGTTATTTTGGGCGAGAACGGGGAACTGGTCCGGATTTACAAACGCTGGCGGACCTATACACCTCTTGGGAATGTATCGGTTATCCCGTTCAGGAAAGCAACTGAAAAACTTGAAGAGGGCGAAGTCCTGAACCCGACTCTGAGTATTGGTGAAGATGTCTACGTATACAGTACCATTCTTGGTTATTATGCAAAAGGACTTGAACGCCCGGAAATTACTCTGGAGCCGGTCTGGATCTTTTATGGCAATACCACATCGGGTTCATACCTGTCGTTCCAGATATACGCCCGCCAGTTCTCAAACTTTACCGCCACCCCAACCTCCGGTAAAGTCCCGCTGAACGTGACCTTCACTGACACCTCAGACGCTTCACCCACAAAATGGCTCTGGGACTTCGGCGACGGCACCAACTCAACCGTTCAGAACCCGGTACACCGGTACACTGCGGCGGGTACCTGTAACGTCTCGCTGAAAGTATGGAACGATCTCGGCAGCGACACGATGGAAAAACCGGCATACATCACCGTCCACAACAAGGCTCCCCCCGTTGCCAACTTCACCGGTTCACCGAGATCCGGAGTCAAACCTTTGAAGGTATCGTTCAACGACACCTCCACCAATGAGCCGGCGGGCTGGAGGTGGACGTTCGGTGACGGCACCCACAGCACGAACCGGCATCCGGTCCACACCTACACCTCAGCAGGAAACTTCACGGTCTCGCTGAACGTGACAAACAGCGACGGATCCAACTCTACGGTAAAAACCAGATATATCCATGTGAGCAGCCAGCCACCGACAACCACGCCAACAACTACCCCGACAACACAACCGACAACTACGGCCACGACACCGCCGACAACAAAACCTACCCCCAGGCCAACGAGACAACCTCTCTCGCCTCTGGTTGCGATAGCCGGCCTCGTAATTACCGGGCTGGTGTTTACAGCGGGGAAGAAGTGCAGATAACCCATCCCCGATTTTTTCATATGTTAAAAATTATCCCCAAAAAAGGGACCGGGATCTGCCCGGCATCGTGGTCGTTTGGCGATCATTTACCGGGATATGGGAATGTTGAACCGGATGGTAATTTGAATGATAAACCATGGGGAACTGATTGGCTATGTTCAGAGGTGGATAAATGAGATGTATCATTGTAATTCTTACAGTATTTGCAATATTATCCGTAATATGTGCCGGATTATTTTTTATTGTCCTGATTAACCCAACGCTCTTTTCAACTGCTCAAAAGAGTGATCAGACAGATAAACTGATTGATAGAATTATTCCATCAAATTCAATTCCGCAAAACCAGATGGGCGTTTCAGGTCCCGTTACCATCCATGCGATCGAACCCGAAGTCCCCTCTTCGATACGTCTCTATCGGGGGATTTTCCATGAAGGAGATTACGTGGATAAATCATTTGATGAGGTTTTCAAGGACAGGACAAACGTTACTTCTGAACAGGATGCTCCAGCAGTCGCCAGGATTGCATTGGAACCATACGGTGGACTACCACCTGATGCAGAGATTGGGGAAGTTGAAACAAATTATTATGAGTTGTATACACCTCTTACTCATGAAGTAGTTGAGAGAAATCCAATTTATACCGATGTTTTTTATCACCGGGTAATTGACGGAATGCCCCTGCTTGGATTCAGTGATAAAATCCAGGTCACCCTGGGGGAGAATGGGAAAGTTCTCGAGATTCTTAAAATCTGGAGAACTCTTGAATATACCGGCCGCAATGTTTCGATAATATCTGCAAGAACAGCAACGGAAAAACTGGCAGCGGGCGAAGTATTGGACCCCCCTATGGGGATGGACGATATCCAGATTCATACGATTAAGTTGGGGTATTATGAAAAGAGCAGAAAAGATCCCGAAATTTATCTGGAGCCGGTCTGGGTTTTTCAGGGAAATACTACATCCGGCACACCCCGGGAATTTCTGGTCTACGCCCGGCAGTTCGCGAACTTCACCGCCACACAAACCTCCGGCAGAGTGCCGCTGAACGTGACTTTCACCGATACTTCGGACGCCTCCCCGGTAAAATGGCTCTGGGACTTCGGCGACGGTACAAACTCAACCGTTCAGAACCCGGTACACCGGTACACTGCGGCGGGTTCCTATAACGTCTCGCTAAAGGTATGGAACGATCTCGGCAGCGACACAATGGAAAAACCGGCATACATCACCGTCCGGCTCCCGGCACCCCCGGTCGCCAACTTCACCGGCTCACCGAGATCCGGAGTCAAACCCCTGAAAGTATCGTTCAACGATACCTCCACCAATGAGCCGGCTGGCTGGAGGTGGACATTCGGTGACGGCACCAAGAGCACGAACCGGCACCCGGTCCACACCTACACCTCAGCAGGAAACTTCACGGTCTCGCTGAACGTGACAAACAGCGACGGATCCAACTCCACGGTAAAAACCAGATATATCCATGTGAGCAGCCAGCCACCGACAACCACGCCAACAACTACCCCGACAACACAACCGACAACTACAGCCACGACACCGCCGACAACAAAACCAACGCCGACTAAAACGCAGTCCCCCGTTTCACCGATTGTGGCAGTGGCAGGGGTTGGAGCTGTCGGGATACTGTACGTTTACCGGAACAGGAGAGGATTATAACGGATGATCAAGGCACCGGCTGACACGCAAGGTCAATATTGACCTTCCCGGATGCATCGGACCATAACGTGTTCTGAACATCATCCGGATCAACCAAACCTTGATTTCAAAATTTCAACCGGACTTTGATTTCAAAATTTTCATCGCGATCATGATCCCGATTGAAAAACGGATCCGGATCAATCAGACCTTGATTTCAAAATTTCAACCGGACTTTGATTTTTTATTTTCAACCGGACTTTGATGGTAAAATTTTTGCCAGACTTTGATTGAAAAATGAGATCCCCGGGCCATACTCCGTCGTGGAATGCCGGATTGCATATATGCAGATGTGGTTAACTTTTCACAACCAGACTCTGATTGAAAATTTTTTGGCAGACTTTGATTTTCTTTTTTCAACCGGACCTTGATTTCAGGATTTTCATCGCGATCAGGATCGTGATCGAAAAACGGATCCGGATCAACCGGACCTTGATTTGAAATTTTCAGGCAGACTCTGATTGGGATAACAATCCGGATCAATAAGACCCGGCAAAAAGGAATTTGGGGGACAGCCCGGATGCTGCTACCCTGCGGTTCGCATTCCCTGTACCGCGCTAAACATATTACCGTAGATATGTATGGGTGATGTGTCCGGGAAGGAGTCCCCCACCTCACCCTTTCCTTGCAACCGTCACGATAAACGTCCGGTTTTTGTACACCACATCCACATCGGCAAACCCTGCCTCCCGGAGCCACGCGAGCTGGTCGGACAATTTCTCGTTCCGGTCAAGGGTGTCCCTGCGTTTCAGGATCTCTGCATGCTGGGCTTCGGTCATCGGGCCGCTTTTCAAAAATACGTTCCAGTAATCGAGATACCGCTGCCGGAAGAAAGGGGTCTCCCCGTCAGCCTGGTCGGCGTTCACGAACATTCCCCCCGGGACCAGGGCCGTGTGGATCCTTGAGAAGAGCCGGCGCTTCTCCTCCGGCGCCAGGTGGTGGATGGAGAGGGCCGAACAGACAAGATCATACGGCCCGCCAAGATCGGCATGGCTGTAATCGCAGACCCTGTATGCTGTATCCGGGCGCGTGGCAAACCTTTTCCGCGCCATGTCCAGCATGTTCTCGGCAATGTCCATCAGCGTGAGCCGTGCATCCGGGAACTTTTCAAGAATGAACGCGCTCAAAAGGCCCGTGCCTGCACCAACATCGAGGATCTCCGGCCGGGGGGCAACTGATTCCATTGCCCAGACCGCGGTCCGGTAAAACTGCTGCAGCTCCGGGATGATGTACTCCCGCTGGGTATCGTAATCCTGAGCAAATTTATTGAATGCCTGTCTTATGTGCTCCATGAAATGTCCTGCCCGGGCCCGTCAGCGGCCGGAATCACATATAAGTTTTCTTGTTCTCCTTAATGGACATAATCGAGGCAATGAGACGTTCATGGCTATCCCTGAGCGGGCGGATGGCGAGATGAATCTTCCTGCGCTTCGAAGTTGTGGACACAATGGAGATCCCGCCATCGTAAATAGAGCCGGCCATCTGCTTGGTTGCCCGGGTGACCGGGTCGCTGACCTCTTCATTGTCCGCATCGCTCATGAACATCATCACATCCCTCCAGTGCCGCACGAATGCTTTCTCAAGCGGCATATCAACGAACCATTCGGCAAAGGTATTGAAAAAGATGACCCGGCCCCGCTTATCCAGGATGATGATCGCCTCATTGGGATTATCCATCATCTTGCGTGAGTCGCCGAGTGGCGAATTCCCCAGCGCTCCGATCCGGTCGGCGTGGGTGTACAGCGCAAGGTCTGCATATGTTGCGAGCTGAGTGTCATTGAATGGTTTGAAGACGATCCCATAGGGCAGGGAGTACTTGATGCGTGCGAGCTTTGTCTCTTCGGACACTGCCGAGATGAAGAGGACCGGGACATGGAAGATCTGGTAGATATAATGGGCCGCGTCAATCCCGTCCAGCATTCCCCCGAGGTTCACGTCCATGATGACGAGGTCGGGTACCAGATCCACCGTTTTTACCAGTGCGTCCCTGCCGTTGGTCAGTATTCCTGCAATGGTGTAACCTTTCTTCTGGAGCATTGTCGAGGCAAGGTTCGCGATGATGGTATCTTCACCGGCAATCAGGATACGGGAAGCGGGCGGCATGGGTCACCTGAGGGGCTATGATGTACTTTCACAAAGTAATGCCTGATAATGGTTGGGCCGGCCCGGAACAAACCCGCCGGAAATCCGGCTCCTTCCTCTATCAGGGCATTGTCTTCTTCTCTTTTATCGAGAGCAGGACAGCAATGAGCTTGTCGTGATCATCCTTGACGGGCCGGACCGCGATACTCACCTTGCGGCGCTTGGAGGTGGTTGTCACCACGGAGGTGTTTGACTCGTACGTGACCCCGGCCATCTGCCGGACTACCTCCTCAACAGGATCCGGGATCTCCTCTTCCTTCTGGTCGCTGATGATCATCAGGATCTCCCGCCAGTGTTTCATGAGGATCCGTTCCTGGGGAATGTCGGCAAACCAGGTTGCATACGGGTTGAAAAAGATGATCCGGCCCCGCTTGTCTGTGATGAAGACGGCCTCGAGCGCCTCCATGATCTTTTTTGGGTCGCCGGCAGGGTAGTTTTCGAGAGTCTTGCACCGGTTGCCGTGATTGTAGATGGCAAGATCCACATTCGTCGAGAGTTCGAGCATCGTGAACGGCTTGAATATGATCCCGTAGGGCTGGGAGAACTTGGCGCGTTCGAACAGCTCCTCTTCGGACGTTGCCGTGATGAAAATAATCGGGTACTGGAAGAGCTGGAAGATGTAGTGTGCCGCGTCCAGCCCGTCCATCTCGCCGGCCAGACTGACATCCATGATCACCAGATCGGGATTCAGTTCAGCGGCTTTGAGGATGGATTCCTCTCCGGAAGCCACAACCCCGACAACGTTATAGTTTTTTTTCTGGAGCATGATGGAGATGAGCTTGGTGATGATGGGATCATCATCGACAATCAGGATGCGGGGTATTGGAGACATGGATAACCTGAGATTCCGGGCTTTGTTGCTAATTTTATCGCCGGGGTTTTTAATACCTTGGCAATAGATAATCCGGCCCCTGCAAAAGGGTTACCATGCCGAAAAAAGAAACGGGCCGGTAGAGGATTGTTTCCCCCGGGCTTATGCTTCGAACGACCCGAGCTTTGACTGGAACGTACTGTCAAGGAAATCTATCTTGCAGGGCCGGGCATGCTCACCGTCAATGGGCAGAGGGTAACAGCCGGTGAGGCAGCCGGTGCAGAGATCCTCTCGGTCAAAACCGATTGCTTCCACGAGCGCGTCAAGGGAAATGTGATGAAGTGTTGTTGCCGTGATACTGTGACGTACCTCATCCTCAACCCGGTTGCTTGCTATGAGTTCCTCGCGGGTTGGCATATCCACGCCAAGATAGCAGGGCGCCTTGATGGCCGGGGAACCGATCCGCATGTGAACCTCGCGTGCCCCGGCATCCCTCATCATCTCGATGATCCGCTTCGATGTGGTGCCCCGGACGATGCTGTCGTCCACCAGCACCACCGATTTATCGTGAAGGTGGGCCGGGATAGGGTTGAGCTTGATCCGGACTGCCTTCTCCCGCTCCTTCTGCGAGGGCATGATGAACGTGCGGCCCATGTACCGGTTCTTCATGAGGGATTCGACGAACGGGATGCCCGATCCCTCCGCGTACCCGATGGCGTACGCGGTACCGGAATCGGGAACCGAGCAGACCGAGTCTGCCTTAACCGGGTCCTCCTCAAAGAGTTTATGGCCGATCTGCCTCCGGACATCATACACCAGGACACCGTCGATGATCGCATCGGCCCTGGCAAAATAGATGTACTCAAAGATGCAGTGCGCCCGTTTGCCGGCAATGGCAACCTGCGTGCAGCGGATACCTTCGGAATCGATCCGGATCAGTTCGCCGGGTTTTACGTCCCGGAGGAACTTTGCGCTGAGGGCATCGACAGCAACACTCTCAGAAGCCACCATGTAACCGTTCTCGGTCTTCCCGATACAGAACGGTTTGATGCCAAGCGGATCCCGGAATGCATAGATGATCCCGTCAATCATCATTACCACGGAATACGAGCCAAGCAACCTGCGCATGCAGATCCTGACCGCATCCTCCACAGAACCCGACCTGCTTATTTCATCCATGAGGATCTTCGCGATGACTTCCGTATCAGTGGTTGTAGTGAAGATCTGTCCTGCCTGTTCGTACTCGGCCCGGATCTCGCAGGTGTTGACAAGATTCCCGTTGTGGGCAAGCGAGATGAAATGGTCCTTGAACTGGAAATTCAGGGGCTGGATATTTTCGGGAAGATTTGCACCGGTTGTGGGGTACCGGACATGACCGATTCCGGCAGAACCTTTGAGATCGGATAAAACAGACGGGGAAAAGACATCGGCAACCAGACCGTTCCCCTTGAACTTATGGAGGTTGGTGCCGTCAAAAGTTGATATTCCGGCGCTCTCCTGGCCACGGTGCTGGAGAGCGTACAGCGCATAATAGAGCTGAATTGATACACCGCCAGCATCCACGATGCCAACGATACCACACATGATGAAACTCTAATGCGTCGGGATTTTTGGTCGCTTGTTGTTCCACTTGTTGCTGATGAGCTTCGTGCTCCTGCCAAAACCACAGGCAGAGCAGACTTTCTTCTGGGCATGGAACGAGATCTTCCCGCAGCGCCGGCAGGCGATGTGGGTGAACTTGTTCATCTTACCCATTGATGGAGTGCCTTTTGACATGTTACTTCACCTTATTGTTCGAGTGATGGAGAGATATAAATTACATTATCCCCACGGACGATGAGCGTGCCAACCTTTACAACCTGCCCGTTCTCCGTCTCCTCGGCCTTGTCAAGAACAAGGTTCATATGTACGTCATATCCCTGGAGAACGCCCCGTATTTCTCTCCCGCCTTTGAGAGATACAATAACGGGCTGACGGTTCAGCACCAGATCTAAAATATCCAACGGCCTTTTGGTCATAATTACACCTTTTACCATCGCTCTGGAGTAATATATGTGTGTGAGCGGATCACTTAAACATACCGTAGATCCGGGCGGGCAAATACTTTTGGGTTTTATGCGGGACCGCATGCTGCATGCAAATTTTTTTCACCCGTGCAGTATGAATGTAGATGCAATACCATGAAAAAGATCATTGTCAAGAAACGCCATTCCGTCCGGAAAAGTCAGGGCGTTGACCTGCTGACCCGGCTCGCGGAACAGATTGGTCCGTCGGCGGCACTCTTTCGCGCGGATATGATCGAGGTACTGGAAACCAACGCAGATATCTCGCTTTTTATGGTCAACAAGAAGCCCTTCCTCATGGACAATGGCACATGGGTGTTTCCCACCCTCAAAGGCGCCGTCCAGCTGCCGTTCCCTGAACGCCGGGTGACCGTGGATGCCGGTGCAATCCCCTATGTAGTGAACGGCGCCGACATCATGAGACCCGGTATTGTCGCGGTAACTGACGATGTCAAGGCAGGCTTCCCGGTGCAGATAGTGGACGAGCGGCATGGCAAGCCGCTGGCAATCGGGATTGCCCTCATGGATGCGCCCGATATGCGTGCCAGTACGGCCGGCAAGATGGTCAAAAAGTTCCACCACGTCGGCGATGAGATCTGGAACATGGAATTATGAGAAATTCCGGTCAACACACAATCCGGAAAACCGCCATTTTTTCCCATTTTTTTGGCAGAAACGGCATCCCGGCGGTTTCGAAATAGATACTATTAAATAATTTTCATCATACAGTTTTTTTATGGTTAAGATCATAGACACCCTTCTTGGAAAAAGTGCCGCGAGTTCGGACGATGACTATATGGAACTCGATCTCGCCTCCTATGAGGAGCACTCCGCAGGATCACCTGCCCTCCTTGTGAAGATTGCAACAATCACTGACCTCAAGGATACTCCCCGGGTCAAGGACGAGGTCTATTCCGGCAACATTGTAATTGTCGACATTTCCCGGCTGAAAATGGACAAGATCTCGTACGAGCGCGTCTTAAAAGACTTAAAAGAAGTTGCAAAAGATGTCAATGGCGACATCATCGGCCTTGGCGACCAGCGCTATGTTGTCTTAACCCCGATGTCGGTCAAGATCTCGCGCGACAAGATCGGTGGATAATCCCGTGGAGACAAGAGTCCCGGGTCCGTGTCCGTATTGCAATACTGAAATAGAATACCTGTATAAGACAGAAAATATTCCCTATTTTTCTGATATTCTTATCATCTCTGCCATCTGCAGCTCGTGCGGCTACAAATTCGTTGATACCCAGCTCCTGAAACACGGGGAACCGGCACGCTATACCCTCACGATTACTTCCGGGGATGATATGGCGGTAAGGGTTGTGCGCAGCATGAGCGCAAGCATCGAGATCCCTGAGATTGGAGTACGGATCGACCCGGGCCCTACCTGCACAGGCTTTGTCTCGAATGTGGAGGGCGTTCTTGACCGTATCGAGCAGGTGGCGATGGGAGCCTTCCAGTGGGGAACCGACGAGGAGAAAGAGAATGCAACAGCGCTCCTTGCGGATATTGCCCGGATCAAGACCGGAGGTTACCCGGTAACGTTAATTCTAGAGGACCCGTGCGGGAACAGCGGGATCATTGCAGATAAAACGGTAAAAGAGCCATATGTGCCGATAGAGAACTGATATCTGCTCCGCGTCCCACCCATTTTGTTGTAACTCATTACAACGGAAATACTCCCATCACCCCGTGAAAGGCCGGACCCCGGTTGAGCACGGTCATTTTTATGGGTTTGATCTGAACGTGGCCGGATCAGACCCTTTCAAAAGGGGATAATCCTTATCATTCTTTCTGCTTACTCCGCCGGTGCAGCCAGATGATGACAAGAAGGATAGCGATCAGGGTTGCCCAGGATGCTGAATAAATAACTATGATTGGATTGCTCAGGATGCTGTGGGCTGAGATTCCAGGGATGGATGGTGGCCGGGGGGGGTGACTCTCGAACCGGACATCAACCGTGGTTGGGAACCGGCCTTTCCCATCGAAATATTTTACCATAACCGTAGCATTGCCGGAAGGGAGGACTCCGCTCACGGGCCTGCTGTTGGTATTGGCAAAGGCAACGGTCCGGTCGATCCTGCCTCTTTCATCAGCGAGCTCGATATACCATGCATCGGGGGTGGATGCTGAATAAAGATCCCTGACCTGAACATCCAGGGTAGTGCCCGGGGGAAGAGAGACACTCCAGGATCCGGTCTCATTTGCTCCGTTAAATGTCAGGGTGCGGAAGACTGACTCCCCGGGACCCGGATGGATCGACCCCGAATTATAGATGCAGGCGGCGGCGGCATTTGTCAGGATTGGTTTACTCATAGGAGTGATAATTTCTCCGGGAGTGCAGCGGAGCCGGTCATCAATAATCTCACTGGTGGTCAGTGCAACCGGGTAGATCCTGACTTCGTCAAGACCCCCCCTGAAGTAGTGGGGGCAGACCGCTGAAGGCTGATCGTAGGTCCCGGCCTCGGCCCCGAGCAGGACATAATTATTATATTCATAGTGTATCGGGCCTGTAGCATTGACCTGGTTCCGGAGGATCCCGTCAAGGTAGATTTTTGATGTTTTCCCATTGTACGTGCCGGTCACGTAATGCCACTGGTGCGGGGTAATGCTCTCATGTTGTATCGGCACGGAAACCTCTCCGGCTCCCTGGAGATTCACGGTCCACCATAGATCATTCCCGTCCCCGAATCCCAGACGGTATCCCCCATCGTGGTAACTGGATATGATTGCCTGGGGGTCGAACGAGTCTGTGTAAAACCACGTCGAAACCGTGATCTCCTGTTCCGGGTGATTCAGTGAACTGTACGGGATGCTGACATAATCCCCTAAACCGTTGAAGAATATCGCCCTGCCGCATCCTTCATTGTCTGCCCGCTCTGCACCGTACATGGACCCGGAAGTACCATGGCCGGAGATATCGTATGCAGTCGCACCGCTGCCCTCATTAAAATTGAGATAGACGCCGGGATCTGCTACGGTATTAATCGTTGGAGTAAATGCGCAGGCCCCGCTTATCAGGACAAAAAACAGGAGAGATACCGCCAGTAGTTTTCCCATTACCTGCAGGGTCGGCACGGCATTCATACGTTCGGCTCAATGGTCTATTGGGGCTCGTCCAAAAAGAACATTGCGATAAGTCCGCAGATATCGGGTTTCATCTGTTCAGTCAAATACCATTAAGTATTTTCGAGCGTCATCTCCCGGCATAATGACCAAAGTCACCGTCTACTCCACAAAGAACTGCCCTTACTGCCGGATGGCAAAAGCATTTCTGGAAAAATACGGCGTGCCCTATGAAAATATCGATGTCGGGGCCGACCAGAATGCAGCCCGGAAAATGATCGATCTCTCCGGCCAGCGCGGCGTCCCGGTCATCACGGTTGACGATGAAGTCATTGTCGGGTTCGATGCCCCCCGGCTCAACGAGCTCTTCGGGGAGACGGTAGCTGACGAGATTTTCGATGTGGTTATTGTCGGGGCCGGGCCTGCCGGCCTGACTGCCGGAATGTACTGTGCCCGCAAGATGCTCTCGACACGGATCATCAGCGAGAATATCGGGGGCCAGGCACTCGAGTCCTGGGCGATAGAGAATTATATGGGGTACCGGATGGTCACCGGTGAGGAACTGATGAAGAAATTCGAGGAACAGGTCAGGACCCTGAATATCCGGCTCGATCTCGACCGGGTCACTGCCATCACAAAAGAGGAGAATCTCTTTGTGATAACCACCATCTCTGACGCCATTATCCGGGCAAAGAGCGTTATCCTCACCCAGGGCAACCGTCCCCGGAAACTGGGAGTTGCAAACGAGGAGAAGTACCTGGGCCGTGGGCTCTCGATCTGCTCCACCTGCGACGGCCCGCTGTACAAGGGAAAACGGGTGGCAATCGTCGGTGGCGGCAACTCGGCGCTCCAGACCGCGATTGAGATGAGTGAGATTGCATCTTCGGTCAGCCTGATTGTCAGGAGCACGATCCGGGCCGACCCAATATACATCGAGCGGCTGAATCAGAAGAAGAATATCACCATTCACCCTGGCACCCATATCTCGGCTCTCCAGGGAGACAAGTTTCTCTCGGGAATCACTCTCGAAAACGAGAATGGGCAGGAACAGACGGTCAGCCTTGATGGAGTCTTTATCGAGATCGGATGGCTGCCCAACACGGACATAGTCGAAGGTCTCGTTTCACTCAACGAGAAGAAAGAGATCATTGTTGATATTAACGGGAATACAAGCGTTCCGGGAGTATTTGCCGCAGGTGATGTGACAAATGTCAAGAGCAAGCAGATCATCATCGCCGCGGGTGACGGGGCAAAAGCCGCGCTCGAGGCATACGAGTACCTGATGAAAACCTTCCAGAAATAAGTGCATGTGCCGGGACGGTCCCCGGCATTCAGGCGTTATTCTTATCCTTCTCGCGGTACCCTTCGAGCAGCACCGTTGCAATATTCTTTACCGGCTTGTCCGTGTGGCCGGCAATGTGGAACTCGCAGAACGGGCAGGAAGTAATTACTACATCAGCGCCGGTCTTTTTGATCTCCTCGCCCCGCTTTTTACCGATTGCCGCTGCCTCCTCGGGATTCCCGGACCGGACCCCGCCGCCGCTCCCGCAGCAGATGGAAGGCATCTCCACGAGATCCACCACCTGCCGGATCAACTCCCGTGGCTGGTCATGGACGCCCTGCCCCCGGAGCAGGTGGCAGGGATCGTGGTATGTTGCTCTGATGGGGAGTTTTGCAGGGGCCTCGATGCCGTTCTGCATGAGCAGTTCGTTGATGTCGATGACCCGGAAAGGCGTTTTATAATCGTTCTTGAGGGTAGTGCCACAGCCGGCGCACATGGTAAGGACGGTGTCGATACCGCGCGAAGTGAATGCACCAATATTGCGCTTCTGGAGCGTTTCCACGTAATCCGGCTGTCCGGTCCTGATGAGCGGCGAGCCGCAGCAGACCTGATCTTTCGGGATGATGACACGGATGCCATTTCTCCGCAGGACTTCCATGGCATCCAGTGCGGACTGCTGCTGCCGGAGGTTGTACATACAGCCGACAAAGAATCCGACCGTTGCCCTGACCGGACCGTACGGTTCGATGATCTCACTGACTTTTTCAAGGAATGACTCCGAAGTGCGGGGTATGCTCCTGCCGGTCTCCCTGATAAGGGCGTTGACCTCCAGGTGCCGCGGGAGCGTGAAGCCCCGCTTGTTGGCAATTGCCCGGAGTTTCTCGATCGCCTTTGCAGGTGTCTCGATCTCTTTTGGGCAGACCTTCCAGCAGGCCTGGCAGGTAGTGCAGGTAAAAAGACCGTCCCTCACGGCATCCGATACCCGGTCGCCGCTGTCCCGGGGATCGAGGGCGAGCCGCATCTCCTGCCGCATTGCAGTCGGGCCGACAAAATTCGTCACGTCCACTGCAGGACAGGCTGAGACGCAGCAGAGGCATTCAATGCAGGTCTTGAGCGGCTTGATTGCATCGATATCGGCTTTCGTCGGGATGACCGGCTCGCCTTTCGGTACAAGCGGGGCGATCATCTCGAGCCGTGGAAGGAGATCGGTCACGAGATCCTTTTTAACCGGCAGGTTCAGGGGCTCGATGGTAATGTTCTCCTTTGCCTCCTCCATGCAGGCGAGTACCGGCTCACCATTCACCCGCACCGCACAGCTCCCGCACTGGCCCGAAGCGCAGGAATAGCGGTACGAGAGCGTAGGGTCGAGCGTATCATGGATGGCGTGGAGCACGTGGAGGACACGGGCACCGTCATTTGTCCTGACCATATACGTCTCGAAATGAGGTTCCTTGTCTTTCTCCGGGTCGAACCGCTGAATTTTTACCGTCAGGTCCTTCATGCTGCACTTCCAGGTCTCTCAATTCCCTGCCTTTTCTTGGAGATGAAGGTGTGACCGAATGGCGAATGCCCGGCATCGTGGGTTTGCGGGATATCCTTGCGCACATGAGCTCCCCGCGACTCCTCCCGAACGAGAGCCGAGCGGCAGATGAGCGAGGCAGTAAGGCACATGTTCTCGACAATACAGCATTCCGCAAGGTTGCGGGGGGTCAATGCCAGGATGGGCTTATCAGCAAGAACGCCGGCTGCGGTGAGGGTGCGGTTGAGGTCGGCAGCGTTCCGGAAGATGCCTGCGCCTTCCCACATTGCCTGCTGGAGCATGCTCCTCACGCGGGCCGGGCTTTTTGTGCCGGCCAGGAACCGGTCGAGCCGCTCGTGCTGCCTTCTTACCTGGGCCTCGTCGATCTTCTTCTGCCGTTTCCCTTCCTTTCCGGCTGCCTCTCCGGCCCGTTTCCCGAAGACCTGGGTCTCGGCAAGGGCATTGCCGCCAAGGCGGTTTGCCCCGTGCACCCCTCCGGAAACTTCGCCACATGCAAAGAGGCCGGGGAGGGTTGTACGGCATTCTGAGGTGATCCGGAGGCCGCCCATAATGTGGTGGGCTGTGGGCGCGACCTCCATCGGGGTATTGCGGATGTCTACTCCAAACGCGAGAAACTGCTCGAGCATTACCGGGAGGCGCGTCTCGATCTGCTCACGTGAAAGGTGCGTGACGTCGAGATATACCCCACCGCTTGCAGTCCCCCGTCCCTCAAGTATCTCGGTTGCAATGGCACGGGCAACAACGTCACGGGTCGAAAGTTCCATCCGGGCCGGGTCGTAGTTCTTCATGAACCGCTCGCCTTTATTGTTGACGAGTATACCTCCCTCCCCCCTGACAGCCTCGGTTACGAGCCGCCCCCGTGCATCGTACGGGAAGATTGCGCCGGTCGGATGGAACTGGACCATCTCCATATCGATGAGTTCTGCCCCGGCCCGGTAACCGATTGCATACCCGTCGCCGGTCCCGCTCGAGGAGTTGGTGGAGATATCATAGACTTTTGTCCCGCCCCCCGTGGCAAGGATTGTGCTGTCGGCCCTGATGAGGACAAGGCTGCCCTTCTCATCCAGTGCCATTGCCCCGATGACCCGCTCACCGTCTTTTAAAAGGTCGATGACGGTGTATTCCTGCAGGAGCGTGATACCTTTCCCCCCTGACCGGTCAAGGATAAACCCGAGCCGGTCAGTGAGGGTCATCATCATCTCATGGCCGGTCCGGTCGCCGGCATAACAGGTGCGGGGGAACCGCTGGCCCCCGAACGGGCGCTGGGCTATTTCGTCAGCATCGGTAAAATCAAAGACGGCCCCCCATTTCATGAGGTCGCCCATGCGCAGCGGGGCTTCACGGGTAAGGATGTGGACAAGCTCGGGATCATTGAGGAAGGCCCCGCCTTTCATCGTGTCATCGTAGTGGATCCCGCACGAGTCCTGCTCCCGCAAAACGGCGTTGTACCCGCCTTCAGCCATCGTGGTGCAGCCGCCTTTTCCCACGAGCGTCTTGGAGATGAGCACAACATCGCCGTACTGCGAGGCCTCGATCGCAGCACGCACTCCTGCTCCCCCGCTCCCGATCACCAGCACGTGGCAATCCATAACCTCATCTGCAAGCATCTTATTATTTTGTGGATCGTATAGTTACATAAATAAATGGCACAGCACGAGTGAGAGGAACAATGAGATTTTTAATGAAATTCGGCGGAACATCCGTTGCCGATGCCCAGTGTATCCGGCGCGTTGTGGATATTCTCGAACACCACCATAAAGCCGGCGACGAGGTGGCCGTGGTAGTATCCGCCCAGCGCGGCGTGACCGACCAGCTCATCGAGATAGCCCAGAAACTTCCGACTGCAAAGGATGACTCCGCTATCGCACCGCTGATCCAGTCCTTAAGCAAACGGCACATGACCACGCTCGAAGGAGCCGCCCCAAACGAGGTGGCACCCGTTGGTGCGGAGATCGAGGAGCGGCTCATCAGCCTCCAGAACATTCTCTTTGCGGTCTATAACCTGCGGGAACTCACTCCCCGCTCAAAGGATTATATCATCTCGTTTGGAGAGCGCCTGCTTGCCCCCATTGTCGGGGCTGCACTCCGCGAACGGGGTATTGCCTCGACCGTGATGGACGGATGCGAGGCAGGGATCCTCACCACCCCCCAGCATGGCGAGTCCACCTCACTTCCCGAGAGCGACGAGCGGATCCAGCGCCGGGTCGGCCCTCTCCTCAAGAAAGAGATCCCGGTCATCATGGGGTTCATGGGATGCACCCGGGATGGGATCCTTACCACTCTTGGCCGGAGCGGCTCGGATTATTCCGCCTCTATTCTTGGCGCAGGTATTGATGCGGATGAGATCTGGATCTGGACCGATGTTGACGGTATCATGACCTGCGATCCCCGGGTGATCAACGATGCCAGGGTCATGCAATCGCTCTCCTACCTTGAAGTCATGGAACTCTCGTATTTCGGGGCAAAAGTGATGCACCCCCGCTCCATTGAACCTGCAATGCGCAAGAACATACTTGTCCGGGTCAAGAACACCTTCAACCCTGCCCACCCGGGAACCGTCATTGTCCGGAACGGGCAGCGGGATAACCGCGTGGTCAAAGCCCTGACGTACATCGACAAGGTGGCAGCGATCAATATCAATGGTGCCCAGATGATCGGGAGGCCCGGCGTGGCAAAAGCGATCTTCACCATCCTTGCCGACCACGAAGTGAACGTGATGATGATATCGCAGGGATCAAGCGAGGCAAATATCTCCCTGATCGTTGACGAGTCTCACATCACCGCTGCCGTAACCGCCCTTTCCGAACTCATGAAGCAGGGGGTTGTCCGGGAAGTCTCCCACAACCATGATGTCTGCGCCGTTGCAGTTGTCGGAGCAGGCATGGCCGGTGCACCGGGAACCGGTGGCCGGATCTTCACTGCTCTTGGATCTGCAGGGGTCAACGTTATGATGATATCACAGGGATCCAGCGAGGCAAACATCTCGTTTGTTGTCCACCAGAACGACGGCCCCCGGGCAGTCCGCGTGCTGCACGACGAGTTCCACCTTTCGGAGGAGAGCGATGAGTAAGAGTGCCTATGCAGCAGCAGGGGTGGATATCGATCTTGAGGCAACCGCCATCAAATCCTTAATTAAAAACCTGACCTTCAAACGGAAAGGGGCCTGCAGGATGATGGGATCCGTGGGTCACTTCGCAGGGATCATCGACTTCGGGGAGATGGCGCTTGCCCTGACCACGGATGGCGTGGGCACGAAGATGCTGGTTGCCGACCAGATGGAGGACTGGAGCACGGTCGGTATCGACTGTATTGCCATGAACGTGAACGATCTCTATGTCATGAACATGGAACCGGTGGCATTTGTGGATTATATTGCCACGGACAAGCTCTCGGTTGAGAAGATGGCGCAGATCGGTATCGGGCTGAACGAGGGTGCAAAGCAGGCAAACATCGATATTGTCGGGGGTGAGACGGCATCCCTCAAGGGCCTCGTGAACGGGCTTGATCTTGCCGGCACCTGCCTTGGCATGCAGAAAAAGGAGAAGATCATTGCCGGGGAGAAGATAAGGCCCGGTGACACGATCATTGGCGTCCCCTCCACCGGCGTCCACAGCAACGGGCTCTCCCTTGCCCGCAGGGTTGTCGAGAAGTACGCAGCCTATGACAAAAAGTTCAAAGGCAAAAGAACATTCGGGCAGGAACTCCTCACCCCGACGCGGATCTATCACGAAAGCCTCGCGGTAGCTGCATCCTGCACGGTCCACGGGATGTGCCACATCACGGGTGGAGGTCTCCTGAACTTCAAACGGCTGAGCGAGTACGGGTTCCTCTTTGATACGCCCATCGCCCCTCCCGCGATCTTTTCCTGGATCCAGAAGGCCGGCGACATTGCTCCCGAGGAGATGTACCGCACCTTCAATATGGGAATGGGATTTTCTTATGTTGTGCCAAAGAAGAGTGTCCCGGTGATCCTGAAGATGGTCAGGGGTGCCCAGGTTGTTGGCGAGGTTGTGAAAGATCCTGGCGCATGGCTCGGGAATATCGAGATAACCTGATCCGGTTTTGTATCCCAATATTCTGGATCTCTTTTTTCCCATTCATTCCAGCGGATGCAATGCTGTGACTGTGTGTGCAATGTATGTTCTTGGGATGAACCGGAAAATAAACAAAAAAGGGAACGATCAGAGTGTGATTTCCCGGAACTGCTTGCCAAAAACTCCGCAGATCGGGCATTTGTCGGGAGCCTTGACAAGCTCGATGTTCCCGCAGACGGGACAGAGGAAGATCTTCTCCCGCGGGAGGTCTGAGCCTGATTTCACTGCATCGAGTGCCTTCTTGTAGAGAGCCGCATGCACCTGCTCGGCTTTCATTGCAAACGTGAATGCAAGGATTGCGTCGCTCTTCTTCTCGCTCTCCGCCTCTTTGATGAACCCGGGGTACATGGTGGTGAACTCGTGGGTCTCACCGGCAATACTTGCCTCAAGGTTCTTTACCGTTGGCTCGATGGCTGAGAGGACCTTGAGCAGCTTCTTTGCATGGATGGCCTCGGCTTCGGATGCCGCCTTGTACAGGGTTGCAATATTCTTGAACCCCTCTTCGGCAGCTTTGTCCGAAAACGCCTGGTATTTCCGGTTTGCCTGCGATTCGCCCGCAAACGCTTCCTTTGCATTCTCTGTTGTTGCCATGAAGGAATGGTATGGGGGGTTTCGTCTTAAAGATTCTTCATGCGGCATTCATGCTGCCGGAACGGAGCGAAATTCGGATCGAGAATAATATATAATATATGATATATAATCTTATGGAACAGCAGGTATGGCCGGGCTGACGGGATCTCTCACAGCCCCCGGCAACCCTGTCCGGGATTCTTATGAAAAAGATGCGTGATCTGCCCCTTATGGATCGGCCGCGTGAGGTTATTGCACGGAAGGGGGCAGAAGCTCTCTCGGATACCGAGCTCATCGAGGCTATCCTCGGCAGGGGCACAAGAAACAGGGATGTCAGGGCGCTTTCACGGGAAATTTGCGGGCTTCTGCAGTCGAAAAAGCCCTGCCTGAAGTATGAAGACCTGGTGGCAATCGACGGTGTCGGACCCACCCGGGCTTCGCAGATGATGGCCTGCTTTGAACTTGGACGGCGTTATCATGCCCCGGCCGGGCCTGATGCCCGGATTGCAAAGCCCGAAGATGTCATACCGCTGGTTTCCCATCTCCGGGACAAGCGGCAGGAACATTTTGTCTGCATCACCCTGAATGGTGCCGGTGAGGTGCTTGGCAACCGGGTCATCACGGTAGGTCTCCTCAATCACAGCCTTGTCCACCCCCGGGAGGTTTTCGCTGACGCTATTGTGGACCGGGCAGCATCGGTCATCTGCGTGCATAATCATCCTTCAGGATCCCTTGAACCGAGCCCTCAGGACATAGCTATTACCGCCCAGCTCAAAGAAGCCGGGCAGCTGGTGGGAATCCAGCTCATCGACCATATCATTATCACACGAAACGGCCATGTGAGCCTGCGTGAGCGTGGCCTTATCTCCTGAAAAGGATTTTTTTATGACTGAATAGAACGCAACCGCGTTCCGTAAAAAATTTACAGCCCCACAGCGGGACCGTGGCGGAGGATCACGGCTTGTTTTCTGAAGAAAGTGCCTTTCCAAGCGAGAGCCCCTTGCTGTACGCGGCATCCAGGAGATCGCACCGCGTGGAAATATCCTGGATCCTGTCCATGTCATTGATGAGGAGTTCGTCGCTGTACCGGCTGTCAATGATATCGAAGAATGCCTGCACCGTGAGTTTTGCCCCGACAAAAACTTCCGGCACGGCCATACCGGAGATACAGATGAAGAGCCCCCTCCGCCTCCCGATCCGGTCCTTGTCAACGAGCGGGCAGCAGCGGAGGTATTTTGCCATGAAAAAGACCTGGAACCGGTCAATGAACGATTTGAGCTTCCCCGGAATTCCCATGGTCATCACCGGGGTGGCAAGGATGATACTGTCTGCGGATTTGATCTTCTCGTACATCTGCTGCATATCGTCGTCCATGATGCAGGTCTCGTGCTCTTTGCAGAAGAACATCTCCTTGCAGGCCTCAAAATCGAGGTTTACTACAGCGATCTCTTCGACAGTACACCCGGCATCCTCCGCCCCCTTAAGTGCCCGGCGCAGCAGGAGTGCCGTGTTCCCCTCCGTTAAGGGACTGCCAAGGATCCCGATGACTTTTGCCATAATACACCTTCAGGGAAATACCCCTTAAAGTTTTGCAACCGGATCGGGGTGATGTGAATTACCCTGTCAGTCAGTCAGTCCCCCGGCTTGTACAAACACAACCCATATATACCATTCACGTGAATGAGAAGTTTGGTGAGTCGTTTGACCGAACAGAAAACCTACAGTGCAGGCGCAAAAGTCGGCCCGGGCAAATATGTGTGTATTGACTGCGGAAAGGAGCTCACGCTCGACAAGAGCGAGCAGGATCTCCGGAAGTGTCCATCCTGTGCCTGCGAGGAGTACCAGTGTTTCCCGATGACCCACATCCGCCCGGATGTCAAGACTCCGGAAGATGCAAAACACCCGCCGAAACGCGGTAAGAGCTTCCAGTAACTCCTTATTTTTCCCGGCAGCGTATCGTCGGTATGAATGCTGGTGCCGGAAAGGGCACGGGACCGTATGCATGAAACCCACAGTTATCCGGTCAGGAACCTGACCCGGATACGGCGGAGCAGGATATCATGGTAAATGTGTCAAAAGAAGGGCAGGTCTTCAAATGCGAGATCTGCGGAAACATTGTAGTTGTCAAGGAAGCAGGCGGTGGCGAGCTGGTCTGCTGTGGCGAACCTATGGTATTGGAGGAATGAGAAATGGCAGTAAAAAAACCAATGGTAAAGAAACCTGCAGCAAAGAAGGCACCGGCAAAGAAGCCGGCGGTGAAAGCAGCAGCAAAGAAGGACCTGAAAGGTCTTGAGAAGAAGATTGGAAAAGTACCGAAATTTTTCCGTGAACTGACCACAAACGAACCTGAGATGTTCGAGCTGGTCATGCGCTTTGAGCAGCACATCTGGGACGATGGCAAGCTCACAAAGAAGACCAAGAAGCTCATCGCGATCTCTATTGCTGCAGCCCTCCGGGACCAGCACGCGGTCCGGGCCCAGCTGGCCGGGGCAGCGAACCTCGGGGTGACCAAGGCTGAAGTGGAAGAGGCACTCCGGGTGACATTCCTGCTCTCGGGAATGCCTGCATATGTGTACGGGAAAGCCCAGCTTGACGAAGTGATGAAGTAAACCGGTGAGCCGTATGGAGGAGGGAAACTGTATCAGTTTTCCGGTGCTGGGGGAACCTGCGCCGGACTTTGAGGCGGAGACCACCCACGGCCCCCTGAAACTCGCGGATTTGAAGGGAAAGTGGGTTGTCCTCTTCTCCCATCCCGCGGATTTTACCCCGGTCTGTACTACCGAATTCCTGGCATTTGCCGGCATTTACGATGAGCTGAAGGCTCTGAACGTGCAGCTTGTCGGCCTTTCGGTAGACAGTATCTCGGCGCACCTGGCATGGGTGCACGCGATTAAGGAGAAGATGGGAGTCTCGATCCCGTTCCCCGTCATCGCCGACCTGAACATGAAGGTTGCCAAGAAGTACGGCATGATCCAGCCGGGCCAGAGCACCACTGCTGCGGTCCGCTGTGTCTTTTTCATCGATGACAAGGGGATCATGCGGGCCATGATCTATTACCCGCTGCAGAACGGGCGGTTCATGCCGGAGATCATACGGCTTGTAAAAGCGCTCCAGACAACTGACCGGCACAAGGTCTCGACACCGGCCAACTGGCAGCCGGGCGACAAGGTGGTTGTCCCGCCCCCGAAGACCGCTGCCGAGATGGAGAAGCGGCCAACCGAGGGGTACGAGTGCAGGGACTGGTACCTCTGTTTCAAAAAGATCTGATCAAAACGGAGATTCCCGTTTTTTATTTTTTTTTGTGGAAGGCAGAAAGAATACCCCCGACACCGGGCACATCCAGCCGGATTTCCCGATCCCAATCCAATCTTTTTTCACCGCAGATGACAAAGGGAGATTGTAATGACAATAAAAGTCCTCGCCTTCGCCGGCAGCCCCCGCCGGCACGGCAACTCGGAAACCCTGCTGGACTGGGTGCTTGCAGCAATGGGCAGGGACCCGGAAGTATCTGTTGAAAAAGTCCCCTTAACCGAAGCAGATATCAACCCCTGCCGGGGGTGCAATGCCTGCGAGAAACTCAACCGGTGTATCCAGCGCGATGGTCTTGACATCTACCACGACAAGATCATCGAAGCCGACTGTATCGTCCTCTCATCCCCCATCTTCTGCATGGGGCTTGCATCGCAGGTGAAGGCCCTTGTTGACCGGGCACAGGTATTCCGGTCAAGAAAATATGTGCTCAAACTACCCGTTGTTCCCCCGGCCCGGAAGGGAAAACGGCTGGGAGTGTTCCTTGCAACAGCCGGTCAGACATGGCCGCATGTCTTTGACGCGGCAGTTCCTTCGGTGAAATGCTTTTACCATGTAGTGGATATCAGGGATGCTGACATCAGCTACCTGATGATCAATGGCGTTGACGAATCGGGGGCGATTCTCAGCCACCCGACTGCAAAGGCCGATGCCGAAAATCTGGGAGTGGCCGTTATCACCGAACAAAAAAAACGGCTTGCAGCGTGAAATATGACAGTAACGGTTCTTGGTATATCGGGAAGCCCGCACCGGCACGGCAATACAGAAACTCTGCTCGACAGTTTTCTTGACGGGGCAAAGGCAGCGGGGGCAACAGTGGAGAAGGTGGTACTCAAAGATCTCACCTATTCCTCCTGCCGGGGATGCAATGCCTGTCACAAAAACGGGCAATGTGTGGTGAATGATGATGCGATCATCCTCTTTGACAAGATCCTTGCGGCTGACTGCATTGCGGTAGCCTCCCCCATCTACACGATGGGTATCACGGCGGAACTCAAGGGGCTCATTGACCGGGGCCAGTATCTCTGGGCCCGGAAGTTTATCCTTAAGACCCTCTTCTTTACCGACGATCATATCCGGCGCCACAAGGGGCTTTTCATCTCAACTGCCGGCCAGAACTGGGACCATGTCTTTGACGGGGCATTCCCTGCCATCACCGCCATCTTCAACGGCACCGGCTTTGAATATTACGACAACATCATTGCCAACAATATGGACGAGTACAAGGGGATCAAAAACCATCCCACAGCCATGCGGGAAGCCTTCGAGAAGGGGAAGAAGGTAGTTGGCATCCTGGTGGCAATGAAATCCCCCGAAGGGTAACCGGGAAAAAACAAGTTCTCTTTTGTTACAAAAATGAGCGGGAATCCGGTGAAAACCAGTACCCGTTAAAAAAATGTGAGTTGATTAAATCAGATTTGCAAGGGTTGCCGGGTAGAACGAGAGCACCAGTGCCCCGAACGCGGCAAGGATCAGGACGATAAAGACCGGCTTGTTCCAGGACCAGACCTTCTTCCCGTCAAGCACACTGACCGGGAGCATATTGAAGGCCGCGATCATGGCATTGACCTGCAGGCCGATCGTACCTATCATGGTCACGATGCTGCTCGTGAACGTGGCACCCTGCCCGCCAAGAATGAGGATGGCGGCAAACGGGATGCAGAGTACAAGGTTCACGAGAGGCCCCGACGCAGAGATCTTCCCGTTCTCCTCCCGGGTGAGGCCCCGGCCGTCTGCTGAGTTGGTGTAGATTACCGTCGCACCTGGGGCTGCAAATACCACACCCACGAGCGCGGCAAGGGCAACCGCAACGACCAGCATGATATTGTCCTTGCGGAACTCGGCCCAGTACCCGTATTTTATCGCCACGTACTTGTGGGCCATCTCGTGGAGGATGAACCCGATTCCGACTGTCAGGAGGGAGACCCCAAGGAACGTGAGCGCCAGAAGCGGGCTCGCCCCCCCGGTATCCCGGAGGAAAATGATTGCAAAAGCAAAGGATATCGCGATCCAGGCAACGAACAGGTCTGCCTCTTCGCGCCGTGTTATCCGTTCAAACATCAAAACACCTGATCAGATAGGGCGTTTCTTGAATATTTGCTTTGGTGTCCTGCCAGTGCCGATGAGTACGTTTATTAAAAATCTCGGATTATGTACATGATATGTCCCTTGAGAAGGTCCGGGCGGATATTTCCCGGATCGATACGGAGCTCATCCGCCTTATAGCCGTGCGGCAGGAACTCGCTGAAAAGGTTGCAGCCATAAAGGCCGAGACCGGGCTGCCAACCCATGATCCGGACCGGACTGAGGAGGTGCTCCGTTCGGTCTCGAATCAGGCTGAAGCCTGCCAGATGGATCCTGCGCCGGTCAGGAAGATCTTCGAGACGCTGATTGCGATGAGCGAAGATCGCCAGCAGGAACTTCGGGGCAGGGGAAAGAGCCGGTAAGGTTCCGTTTTCGCCGTGGAGCCGTCCTTTCTGTCATAGTTCACGTATTTTTCCGGGGAAGATATGCGCCTCTTTTTCTCTGGCAGGGACGTTACCTCCCGAAACGCTTGTAACGCTTATGTGCCTCCTCGATCGTCATCACATCCAGAATATTGACGATACCCCCGGGCAGAACATCGAAGAATGCGGTATAGGAACGGGCGATATGCATCCGGCAGTGGCCGTTCTTTAACAGTTCAACTTCGGGTGCGGTATAGGGATCTTCAAGAGTCAGCAGGTGCTGCTTGATGAGCCTGCGATCCTTTTCCTGCAGGGTGTTAATGTACTGCAGTGCCCGCCTGTCGATGTTTACTCTCACGCCGCCTCTCTTTTTTCAGTGCTGCATATTCGGGATCACTGTCGAGGGGGACAAACTCTCCCTCATCGGCAATCCTGTCAAGGTGCGCAATAAAGTCCTGGCGCTTCCGGTCCTGCAACACCCGGGCAATCACATCTCCGTACCGTTCCCCCGGCTCTTTGATGGACATGAGGGCTTGTTTTGTATCTGTCGAAACAAGCACTTTCTCGGTAAGCGGATTGCAGTATTTTGCCATGGTCATTCTCTCCCTTTTGGACTGAATGTACCATTTGTCCTTTTTATACGTTAAACCTGTGTATCAAATAACCGCTCGTCGGATCGATTGCGGGCATTCCCGTAGATCGTTCGCATCAGAACTCCATCACCGGATCGATCGCAGAATTTCCGGCAACCTTCCGGTATGCTGCAAGATCCCGGAAGGGTCGTTTTGCGATTACCGCGGCAACTTTTTTCTTCCCGACACCCGGCAGCCACTTCATCGCGGCAGCCGGAAGCGTGTTGATCGTCACCGGCACCGGGAGCACGGTTACCGAACGCATCCCCCAGTCCACCACTACCGCATCCGTCACGGCCCCTTTCTGCAGGCGCAGCGGGATACCGGCAAGGATCGGGTACGAGCCCGGCTGCCGGCCGAACGAGAGATCACCTGAGACCTCGACCCGGACATCGCGGAGCACGGTGCCGATCGGGTACACCCGCTGGAGCATCGGGAGATCGATTTTGTTCCGGACAAATTCCTTGAAAGCCCGGAAGCGGCGCTCGTACTTCCCGAGCGTGTTCTCTGAGTATGCCCGAGTCCCCTCAAACGGCATCACCTGACGGATATTTACGCGCCGGACCATCAGGCCGGCTTTATGGACACGGGAAAGGAACTCTTCATTGAGATCATAGGTTCTCTCGGTCTCGCCCGCAAGTCCCAGGACAAAGTTGAGGCCCGGCAGCAGTTCGGGCACGTTCTCACGCCGCTTCCCGCCTTCCTGATTCACGATCTCAATTGCCCGGAAGACTTCATCGGCCTGAGCCTTGAGGTTGTTTGCCGCAACAACCGCCGGGTCCGCGGTTTCCATGCCGAACGCGGCAACGTCGCCGGACGTGTGGTAGCGGATGATTGCCATGAGTGCTTCCCGCGCCGCATCCTCGTGCCGGGCAATAGTTGCCGGGTTGGTGTTGTCGATATGCAGGGTCCGGAGTTCCGGTGCTGCCATCCTGATGGCGGAGAACAGCGCCTCGATCTTCTCCGGCTCCGGCGCAGGATATTCTCCCGGTCCGGCACCATAGGCAAGAATGTCCGGTTGCCGCCCGACCCGGAAGTGCCGGGCACCGCTGGCGTGGAGAGCAGCAACTTCTGCGGCAATCCCCGCAATGCTCCGGTATCTTGGCAGGCCATAGAACGGCTCCGTGCAGAACGAACAGCCCCCGGTAACCCCGTGGGAGCAGCCCCGTGCGGTCTCCAGCTCGCACATCACCCAGGGAAAATCCGGGTGCTGGCTGATGATACTGCTCCCCGCAATGCTCCACGGGTCCGTCCGGGAATAATCAAGTATCCCGGCGGGTCCGTTGCCGGTGAGGAAATTGTCGAGCGCAACCGCCGGTTCTCCTTCCAGGAGGACATCGAACCCGCCAATTACCTGCCGGATCGCGGCTTTCCCTCCTTCGCCGGCGTAACCGAACCCGATAGGCCCCCCGATCAGTTTCTTCGGCCCCCTGACCGTGTGGCCGAGCTGCTGGATCTCGGTGAGGGTGGCAGGAGTTCCCCCAAGGTACTTGCCGGGGACGGTTGTGCCGGCAATCATGACGAGAAGTTCTGCAGCATTCAGATCGCCAAACCGCAGGGGATCTGCCCGGAGCTGGTCAATGGTCAGGTACCGGACGGTGTAGCCATGCGATGCAAGGGCGCCGGCAACCGTCCGGATATACGGTGAGATATAGGGAGGGACTCCGAGGCATGCGGGCTCGTCCACGTACCCGTCAAGGATGAACGCTGTCCTGCTCATACGTCGTGACCGATAAGGGCAAGGAGTTTCCTTGCCCAGAAGAGCTTCCCGCGTTTGAGCGGGTCAACATCTTTGTCATCGAGATCAAAGCCGACCAGGTTGATAGGGGATGCCCCGAGTTCGCAAGCGGCAAAGACCGCCCGGTCACCGTCAGTGAATCCCCCGAAATTGTACACATGCGGGAGGGGGGTGCTCTGGGTTGTCCCGACCACCTTTCCTTGAAAGCGTGGCACCCAGTGCCGGAGGAGCGGCATGTTATCCCCGTGGGCATGGATAACCATGATCGTGCCCTCATTGTTCAGTTCAATGAACCGGTCGGTTGCCCCGTCAAGGTCGGTAAAGATTGCGTCCGGAAAGATCCCGCTGGCATCAAGCACCTCGGCAGCGGCATCTGCTGCAAAAACGATCCCTGAGATCTTCTCCAGTTCATCTTTGAGGCACGGGGCGTTTCCGCAGACCGTGACCTCGTTCCCGTCAGTCAGCGAAGCAAGGGAGAGGAGGTTGTCGCATTCGAGCAGGGTGGACAGGAGCCGGGCCGCTTCCTCATCGCCGGCCCGGTCGAACCCGAAGTACTCAAGGATCTCCCGGTAATGGGGTTCCCACTCAGTAAATTCCATGGTCCCCCCGGAATCTGACCTTCAGGAAATCACTGGCCATTCTTCTTTCCTTCGTTCTCGAGGCCGACAAGGTTCTTGAACTTCTGGAGGATCGGCTCGATGACAAACTCCAGGAGCTGGGCCTTGTTCTCAACCTTGCCAAAGTAGTGGAGGGGGAGGGTAGCCGCTGCCATGTTCGGGTGGCCGCCGGCATCGCCCATCTCCCCGAATGCTTCCGAGAGGGCATTTCCTATATGCAGCCGGATATCCCGGTTGCGGGCCGAGATGACTATCGCATTGTCAGTGATGCCGTACACAAGAGCCGTATTGACCCCTTCGAGCGTTATGAGGATCTCGGCTGCCTGCGGGAGGGCATCGCGGTTCATCACGTACCCCACGTTTGCAAAGAGGTAGCCGCTCTGGATCTTCCGTTCATGGATGGCTTTCCCGATCACATCGAGCGTCTCCTGCGACATTGATGGGGACATGATCTTGTCGAGCAGGTCGGCATCGGTCAGGGGCAGGAGGAATCCTGCATAGTTGAGATCCTGAGGGGTTACGTTGCGCTTGAACTCCCGGGTATCGGTCCGGATCCCGTACAGCAGGGCGGTTGCCACCCGCTTGTCAACCGGCACGTCCAGTTCCTGCAGGTACTGGGTCATGATGCTCGCGGTTGCCCCGACCCCGGGCCGGATATCGACAAACGAGCCCGGGGACGGTGCGTGCTTCCCGTCCTTGTGGTGGTCGATGATGATGTTGATCTTGGTGCTGGGCGGGACATCGTTGTTGGCTCCCGGGCCTGAGCAGTCGACAAGGGCAAGGTAATTGCATTTCTGGAGGGCGTCGATGGTCAGGTGCTCCATCTTGATGTCCAGCAGGTTCACAAACGTGCGGTTCTCCTGGTGGCCGATATTGCCCTCGTAAAAGATCCGGGTTGCAAGGGATTTGCCGTTGGCGTGCCTTGCAATCTCGGCAAGGGCCATTGCGGAGGATATGGCATCCGGGTCGGGGTTCTTGTGGGTGATGATACCAAGGGTGCCTTCCCACCCGGCAAGGAGCGAGAAGAGTCTTTGTGAGATCCGGCTCGAGTGCTGCTTTTTAATCTGGAGGATTGCGGACCGGGCAACCACTTCCTGCGGGTAGAGGACACACTCCGCCCCGGCTGCCGTCAGTTTCTGGGCGCTCACCGGGTCGATTGCCCGGGCAACGATCTGGACGGACGGGTAACGTTTCTTGATGGTGAGAACTGCCGCAAGGTTCGCATCCGGGTCCCCGGTCATGATAAAAACGATCTCGAATAAGGGAAGCCCGACCAGCATGTCGGCAGACGTGATGTCACGCTGGTATGCATCGCATTTCTGGTCGCGGAGGTGCCGTACCCGTGACTCATCCTTGTCAACGACCATTACGCGCTCATTCTCTTTTGCAAGCTCGAGAATGAGGTTGTAACCGTTCGTCCCGCAACCGAAAATGCTGTATTTTGTCGGGCCGGAAGGTTCAAACGGGGCTGGTTCAGGCATATTACAGAAGATGTACCCCTCCTCGGTATTAAGTGATTCCAAACGGGAAGTACCCAAAACCTTTATTCGCAATTATCAACCACATTATTAGGTCTAACTGGCTTGGGTCTGTAGCTTAGTTCGGCATAGCGGCGGACTCTTAATCCGCAGGTCAAGGGTTCAAATCCCTTCAGGCCCGCTTTTCTTGCACGGTTCTTTCCTGTGTAGGTCACCCCCCGCAGTGCAGACTCGCATTCTACGCTGTACTTTATTACTAATGGTGTGAACAGAGAGAGTGATTGTTTTCACTGCGGTGAAGGATCCTGTCGGGGCGATGAGGGAATATGATCACGCTTGATTTTGACCTGATCGTCGGGATGCTCATTATCTCCGGTATCAGCATGGCCTGCGTTGCGCTGTACGCGAGACGTTTTGCCGGGCGGGTTCCCGCCGCAACACCGTACGTGATCCTCCTGTTCGCTGCTGCAGCATGGGCCATCCTGTATGCCCTTGATCTCCTCGCCCCCACCCTCCCGCTCAAGGTTTTTTACCATAACCTCCGCTTCCTCTTCCTCCCGTTCTTTTCCGTCCTTGAGCTCTGGCTGGTGATCGCGTACGTGAAAAAGACGGAATGGCTCCGCAGGGACTGGGCTGTTCTTGCCCTGATCATTCCGGTGATCTCTGCGGTTCTTGCCATCACGAGCCCATACCATAACCTTTTCCGGTATAATTTTTCAATCAACCCTAACGGCCCGGTACCGGTACTCCAGTATTCCGAGAGTGCGTTCTATGCCGTTTATTTTGCATACTCGCTCATCCTGCTCGTTCTCGCGGTTGTCCTGCTGGTATCCGAAACCCGGAAAAAGGGTACTCTGTGGGAGACCCAGACGGTTCTCCTGATCCTCGCGCTTGCACTCCCGACCATATTCAATTATGCGTCCCAGGCTGGCTTTACCCCGTTCCCTGGCATCAACATGGCTCCTGTCCTCCTCTGGATACCCGCCATCCTGTACACGGTCGCGCTCTTCCGTTACCAGTTCCTTGATATCGTCCCCATCGCAAGAGGTCGTCTGATCGAGGCCCTGACCAAACCCGTTCTGGTGCTGGACCCGGAGGGACGCGTCATGGACATGAACCCGGCAGCCTGCACGCTCTTCTCCATCAAGTACTCCTCTGCTGCCGGCAGGATGGTGGGAGAGATCGCACCGGACTGGCCGGAGTTTCTCGCATTATGTGTGGAGAGCGCAGCCGGTAAACGGCAACTTGTCCGGGTAATCGGGGGGGTTACCCATTATTACATCGGATCCGGCGAACCGCTCCTCACAAGGCATGGAGAGATCGAAGGACACCTCATCTTCCTCCAGGACATCACCGACCTGAAGAACACCGAAGCAGCCCTGAGGCAGAAGACCGAAGAGCTGGACCAGTATTTCAACACCAGCCTCGATCTCTTCTGCATCGCGGATACTGGCGGGTACTTCCGGCGGCTGAATCCCCAGTGGGAAACAACGCTCGGGTACACAACAGCCGAACTTGAAGGGAAACGGTTTCTCGATTTCGTGCATCCGGATGACCTGCCGGCAACCATTTCTGCAATAACCGACCTGAGTTCCCAGAAAGAAGTACTCAACTTCACCAACCGGTACCGGCACCGGGACGGTACGTACCGGTGGATCGAATGGCGATCCATCCCCAAAGGGGTCATGATCTTTGCTGCAGCAAGGGATGTTACCGAACGAAAACAGATGGAGGAGGCCCTCCGCGAGAGCGAGGAAAAATACCGGAGCATCATCGATGAGATGCAGGACCTGTTCTACCGTACAGATACTGCCGGAAAGATCACGATGCTCAGCCCTTCCGCAGCCAGGATTGCAGGCTATGACTCGATTGACCAGTTGATCGGGCAGGATGTTACCCTTGTATATGCCGATCCGGCCGATCGCAACAAACTCCTTGCAGCCCTCCGCGAGAAAGGAGCGGTTGATGCCTTCCCGATCAGTCTTAAGACCCGCGACGGGTCTGTCCGTCATGTAACTACCAGCAGCCATTTCTACCACGATTATAACGGGAAGATCCTTGGGGTGGAGGGGGTTATCCACGATATCACGGAGCAGCGGAAGGCCGAGGAGGCTTTCCGCATGGCCAACAAGAAGCTCAACCTCCTCTCAAGTATCACAAGGCACGATATCCGGAACCAGCTGATGGCGCTCATGGCATTTCTTGAGCTGAGCGTGGAATCGATTGACAATCCTGCCGAACTTACCGATTTTTTGAAAAAGAACCAGAAGATTGCCGAGAATATAGCCCGCCAGATCACGTTCACCAAGGAGTACGAGGACCTGGGAGTGAAAGCCCCGTCATGGCAGGACGTGGATAGTATCATCGGGAAAGCAAAATCCCAGCTTCCAATAAGAAATATCCGTATTGAGGTGGAGACGCAAGGCCTTGAGGTCTTTGCCGATCCCCTCATAGAGAAAGTCTTCTACAACCTGATTGACAATTCCCTGCGGTACGGTGGCGGGACCATGACTGCTATCCGGGTTTCCCCCCGCAGGGAGGGAACCTCGCTCTTACTGGTCTTTGAAGATGATGGCGCTGGCATAGAAGAGCGGGATAAGAAGATGCTCTTTGACAAAGGCTTTGGGAAGAACACCGGTCTTGGCCTCTACCTCTCCCGCGAGATCCTCTCAATCACCGGCATCACGATTGCCGAGACGGGTGTTTCCGGGAAAGGGGCACGGTTCGAGATGACGGTTCCGGAAGGGGGATTCCGGTTCGTGAATCAGGGTACATAAATCACCCTTGACGTGCTCCTTTCACCTGCATCCGCACACCCGGCTTCCCCGTGATAACCGCCGATCACGTAAGATTCATCTTTTATCAAAACAATTCATCTGATTCAGTCATTTCACTCTTTACCCTGTCGTGGAGCCCCTGATGATTTCCCTCCTCTATGTCGACGATGAACCGGATCTTTTGGATCTCGGGAAGATCTTTCTCGAGGGGAACGGCACATTCTCGGTTACCCGGGCCTCCTCTGGGGAGGAGGGCATCTCTCTCATGGCGGGGCAGGATTTCGATGCCATTGTGTCCGATTACCAGATGCCGGGGATGGATGGCATTGATTTTCTGAAAAAGGTGCGCAGCTCCCATGAAAATATTCCTTTCATCCTTCTTACGGGTCGCGGGCGTGAAGACGTTGTGATCGAGGCTACCAAAAACGGGGCGGATTTTTATCTCCAAAAAGGCGGCGTCCCCCGGGCAGAGTTTGCTGAACTTGCACATACGATAATGCAGGCTATCAGCCGCCGGAAGGCGGAGTCTGATCTCAGGGAGAGCAAAGAGAAATACCGACTCATTGCCGAGAACTCTCCTGACATGATCTTTGTCTTCGACACCGATGGATACCTCACCTATGTCAATTCCCTTGCAGCAGAGGTGATGCAGACAAAGCCGGAACCCCTCATCGGCAGGCACCTGTCTGAAATCTTCAGGCCGGATACTGCAAAACGCTATATGGAAGCAGTCCGCAGGGTGATCGATACCCGCAAACCTCTCCGGAGCGAGACCTTTGAAGAGTTTCCTTCCGGCGGGACATGGATCCATGTCCGGCTGACTCCGCTCGTATCTGCATCGGGGAGTGTCATTGGTGTCCTCGGCCTCTCTCATGACATCTCCGACCGGAAGCGGGCCGAAGAGGCCCTCCGGGAATCAGAGATGAAATACCGGGTGCTGGTTGAGAACAGCCATGATATCATCTATACCATCAGCCCGGGGGGCATACTGACGTTTGTCTCCCCCGGCTGGACTGCCCTCCTCGGGCATGACACTGCGTATGTTACCGGAAAACCGTTCCAGAGCTTCATCCATCCTGCTGATATACCCGCATGCGATGCCGCCCTTGCAAATGTTGTTGCCAGCAAAGAGCGGCAGTCCGGCATCGAGTACCGGGCCATCCACGCCAACGGTACCATACGGTTCCACACCTCGACTATTTCCCCGATCTTTGATGACCATGGGCAGGTCATTTCATACATAGGAAGCGCCCGCGATATCACCGAGATGAAGCAGGTCCAGAATGCGATCCGGGAGAGCAACCGGAAACTCAATCTTCTCTCGAGCATAACAAGGCACGATGTAGCGAACCAGCTCACGGTTGTCCAGGGGTACGCGCAGCTTGCTGCACTCAGGAAACCCGAGCCGGTTATTGCGGATTTCCTTCTCAAGATCTCGTCCGCTGTCGATACGATCCAGTCCCAGATTGAATTTACCCGGTCCTACCAGGACCTTGGCGTCCAGGCACCGGCATGGCACCCTGTCGGGAATGTGGTGCGCAGTGTCCGGCCCCCGGGGATTGAGCTTGACTGCACCTGCGAGTCCTGCGAGATCTTTACCGACCCCATGATCGCAAAAGTTTTTTTTAATCTCTTCGACAATGCGGTCCGGTACGGGGAACGGGTGACGATGGTCACGGTAGCCTGTGAGCGGGCGGGGGATGAGCTGATCATCACGTTTGCCGATAACGGGGTAGGTATCCCTCTCAACGAGAAACAGAAGATCTTCGAGAAAGGCTATGGCAGGCATACGGGCTTTGGTCTTTTCCTTGTCCGGGAGATCCTCTCGATAACCCGGATCTCCATCCATGAGACCGGATCCCACGGAAAGGGGGCACGGTTCGAGATCGCGGTGCCGAACGGGGCGTACCGCAAGGGAAGGTAATCAATAATCTGTCCGCGTTGGCGGCAACAGGTTTTCGTAGCAAAGGTACGGGATCCCGTTCTCCCAGGAAATGCCAGACGGATACCGTCCTCGAATCAGACCGGGGCATAATGAGGAGCCCCGGGTGGGACCCGGAACGCCCGCGCCGGAACGGTAATCTCGAACCGGGCACCGGCTCCTGTTTCACCGGTTTCCCGGATTGTGATGCCGGTGATTGCCAGGATCTCTTTTGCCAGGAAGAGGCCAAGACCCGTATGCCTCCCATACCCCCGCTCGAAGATCTTCACCTTGTCTCTCGCAGGAATTCCGGTCCCATTGTCCTCCACAACGATCTTCAGGCCATCCGGTTCCTGGCTGCAGCTGACGTTTATCCTGGTCACCCCCCCGCCATGCTGCACCGCATTGTCAAAAAGGTTGAAGAAGACTTTGGCGATCATCGGATCAGTAAAGATCTCAACCGTCCGGCAGGGTTCGGTCTGTGTCACCGGGAAGCTGCCGGTGACGCTGGACACCACCTCATCGAGCCGGAACCAGGCCGGGGCATTGACTCCCATATCCTGGTATAACCGGGTAAACTCGATCTGGCTGCTGATGGTTTCGGAGATGTCCCTGAGCTTTTCCAGGTAACCCTTGATAACCGGATCGTTCTCTTTTTTTAATGCGATCTGGATGAACCCTCTCAGTGCGGTCATCTGGTTTATGAGATCGTGCCGGGTCATGCTGCCAAGAAGCCTGAGTTTCCGGTTGGCTTCAGAGAGTGCCTCCTCGGCCTTCTTCCTCCGTGTGATATCCAGATGTGTCCCCGCAGCAAGAAGGGGCCGCCCGTCCGGGTCCCGGTGAATAACTTCACCCTTGTCAAGCACCCAGATCCACTCCCCGTTCCTGTGGAGCAACCGGTGCTCGCACTCATACCGGGGAGTCCTGCCATCAAGATGTGCTGAGAGGACTTCCATGACCCGGGGCAGATCTTCCGGATTGATAAGGTGTTCCCAGCTCCGGACATGCGGTTCAATATCCTCCAGCCGGTACCCCAGCATCCCGGCCCACCGCTGGTTGAAGATCACCTCCCCGGTCTGCACGTTCCAGTTCCAGGTGCCGAGTTCACCCCCGTCAAGGGCCAGTTTCAGGCGCTCCTCGCTCTCCCGCAGGGATTCTTCCGACCGGATCCGCTCAATTGCAGCCCCGATCTGGGTAGCGATTGTCTCAAGAGCAATGCGGGAGGTATGCGGGATCTCATCATGCCGGTGGGAGGTGATATTCATGCATGCAATGACCCTGCCATTGAACGAGACCGGTATTATCGCGAGCGCATGCAGCCCTTCCTGTTTCTGGATATCGGTATGGACAATGCCGGTCTTGTCGAATGGCATATACAGCGGAACTCCCGCTGCTATCATACGGGCATTGGGAGATTCTGCCGGATAGTGGGAGATCAGGGCGCGGAACGCTTCGCCAAGATTGCGGGAGACCATAAGGTCGACAGCACCGGTTACCGTATCAACAAGGTATATTCCCCCGGCATCCATGCCGGATATGGCGATCGCGGCAGAGAGGCAGGAGTCCAGAGTCTCGTCCATGCCGTGGATCTCCTGCAGGGCAAGGCCGAGTTCAAGCTGGATTTTCAGGTTTTTCTCCTGCTGTCTGCGCTCGGTTATGTCACTTATCACCCCGTCAAAATATTCAACCTTCCCGTCAGGCCCGCGGACTGCAATGGAAGAAAGACGGGCCTGGAATTCTTCGCCATTCTTCTTTTTAAGCCGGATTTCGGCATCGATCACCACCCCCTCATGGATCAGGATGTCAGAGATGCGGGCTCTCTCCTGCGGGTCTGCATACAGGTCTGCCACCGGGACCTGCATGAACTCTTCAACCGAGTCAAAGCCGTGCATCTTTGCGATGATCGGGTTTGCCATGATCCTCCGGCCGGAAGGACCCGGGGTTGTGCGGAAAACGCCGACCGGCAGGTTCTGCATGAAGTTATCCAGCTGCTGCCGGCTCTCCTGTATATTCCTCTCCATCCTCTTGGTATCCGTGATATCGAGAACGATAACGATCCAGGCGTCCTGAGGCTTTTTTGGATCCAGCGGTGTCCCGCTCAGGAGGATATCCCTGATGGTGCCATCCTTCCGTCTCCAGCGGGACTCCACCGAATCCAGGCCGTATTTCTGGTCTGTGTTGTATTTTACCTTCCCCACCATCTCGTAATCATCGTCCGAGAGATAGAGGAAACGGGTGTTCTTTCCTACCAGTTCCTCCTCACGGTACCCGCTGATCTCGCATATCTTCCCGTTCACGCGGAGCATGACCCGGTCTGAAACGAGAACGATCCCTACCGGGGCGACACTGAAGATGCCTGAGAGCGTGCGTTCACTCTCCAGGAGTTTCATCTCGGTCTTTTTACGGACCGAGATATCGGTGATAACCCCACGGAACCCGGCAAGCTGCCCTGAGCGGCGGATGGGTGCAGAGTAGATAAGAACCGGAAAGGTTGACCGGTCCTTCCGTACAACCGTGTATTCATGGTCGTCATACGCGATGCCCCGGAGGAGTTTTTCAATATTCTGCTGAATGCGCCCGTGATCCTCCGGGCTGATAACCTGCAGGGCATTTAGGCCAATCTCCATATCCTGTTCGGTCATACCGAAAGCTGAGAGTGCATACCGGTTCGCATACGTGATCCGGTACTGCAAATCCATCTCGAAGATGCCCTGGGGCAGCATCTCGGCAAGCTCCCGGAACCGCATCTCGCTCTCGCGGATCCGCTGCTCGCTTGCCGCAAGCTCGTCAAAATGTGCTTTGAGTTCTTCCTGCGATGCGGTCATCTGCTCGTACGCGGCCATGAGCTCTTCCTGGGCCCGGTGCCGATCGGTGACATCCATGGCGATATGGATGACCTTCTCAAGCCTGCCGTCCGCATCAAAGACCGGCGTACAGCTGACATCAAAGAAACCCCCGAGGGCCTGGATCTCGGACTCAGAAGTCCCCGTCACGGAACCCTTTTTGATCTTCTCAAACGGGCAATCCTCCGGCGGACTGGTTGTCCCGGGGGCATGGAACAGCTCGTAGCACCGTTTCCCTATCAGCTCAGAAGGTGAGAGACCGGTGACCCGGGCCGTGGCATCGTTGGCATCGATGACATGATTGTCCGCATCCAGCACCAGTGCAGGGTGCCCGATTGACCGGAAGATCGCTTCCCAGTCTTTTTTTGAGTGGGTTGCTTCGTCTTCTGCCCTGCGCAGTCCCGTGATATCACGGATGGATTCAATCGCGCCGATGATCGTCCCCTGCCGGTTATAGAGAGGGCTTGCCTTGCCCAGGAGGATGACCGCCTTTCCTTTGGGACGGGGAAGCGAAGTTTCTGCAATCAGGGTGTCCTTCTCGTGAAAGATGTGGGCATAATTTGTTGCAATAACCTCGTCGGATTCAAAGATCAGGTCGATGAGGATCTTGCGCCTTGTTCCGTAAAACGGGATTGCATACTCAAAGTTCCCTTTTCCGAGCATATCGGCGGCCGGAACCCCGGTCATCTCCTCGATGGCCCGGTTCCACGAGAGAACGGTCCCGGACCGGTCAATGGCAAAGGTTGCGTCAGGGAGGAAATTGATCAGATCTGACAGACGCTGCTCGGAGTCCTTGAGAGCCTCGACTGCCTGCCGCCGCTCAACTGCGATGCGGATCTTGTGGGCGAGTTCGGCAAACTGTGCGGCCGGGTCGCCCCCTTTCTGGAGATAGAAATCGGCACCAAAGTTGATCGCCTGGATAACGACCTCCTCCCGGCCTCTCCCGGTAAAGAGGATGAACGGGGTGGAGCCGCCATCTGCCCTGACTTTCTGCAGGAATTCGATCCCGTCCATCTCCGGCATCTGGTAATCGGAGATGACCGCATCAACAGACCGGGTATCAAGGAATAAGAGCGCCTCCTGTGCTGAGGTCCTTGTGGTGACCGAGAACTCGCCGTTTTTTTCAAGGAAGACTTTGCCCAGTTCGCAGAGTTCGGGCTCATCATCCACATACAACACAGAGATCATGCACCGGTACCTTCAGTATGCTCTTGAAACGTCCTTTGTATTTAAATTAGAAGACCTTTGTGCATATCAGGCGCGGGCAAACATCCTTTTTCTCCCCGTGATATGACCGGATTTGTAAAAATGTTTCTCCGGCTCCTGCCCGCACCGTTTTTAAGATCGCGGGTGGCAGTATGATTATGGAACTGAAAGGCAGCAAGACAGAAAAGAACCTCCTCGCCGCATTTGCCGGAGAGTCACAGGCACGCAACCGGTATACCTTCTTTGCAAGTGCAGCCAAGAAAGAGGGCTTTGAACAGATCTCATCGATCTTCCTGCAGACTGCAGAAGAAGAAAAAGAGCATGCAAAACTTTTCTTTAAGCAGCTCAAAGGCGGGGAGGTCATGATCTCGGCAGGGTACCCCGCCGGAATGATTGGAAAAACCTTGGACAACCTCAAAGCCGCAGCCGAAGGCGAGAAGATGGAGTGGGGGTCACTGTACCCGGATTTTGCCAAAACCGCAAAGAAGGAAGGATTTGCAGAGATTGCCAGCCTTTTTGAGTGGGTGGCAAAAGTTGAGGCAACCCACGAAGCCCGGTATGCAAAACTCTGGGAGAATATGAAGAAGGGTACGGTCTTCAAGGCAAAAACAATGGCAAAGTGGCACTGCCGGAACTGCGGGTACGTTCACGAAGGAAAGACCGCTCCGGTGGAATGCCCGGTCTGCAACCACCCGCAGGCATATTTCGAGATCTTTTCAGAAAATTACTAAATCTTTTTTAGTCCTTTCCGATGGCTTGCGGCAGGCCACAGATTGGTCTCCAGGTTATGGAATCCAGCCCATCCGCACCCACCGCTCATACTCATCCGTGCGGAAATCCTTGTTCCCAAGAACAATGTCCTTGAAAAACTCCCGGTTATCTGCAATTTCTGCTTCCTGTTTTGGATCCGAAAAACCGTTTACGATAGCACCAGCAAGTTTCTTCCCGAGTGCCCGTGCAGCAGGCTCTGCTGCATCGACCGCCTCGGTATTTCCTCCCGTTGCTATCGCAATCCCGCCCACTGATATTACCCCGAGATAGTTGAGGACATGGTTCTGGTACGTCACCACCTCGTTGCCACCGGATGTATGCGTGGTAGCCACCGAGCAGCCTGTTTTTTTGGCCAGGACCTGGTAATGGATCGCGTCTGCGAGCCGGTCAAAGAAGATCTTCACCTGGCCTGGTACATTGTCGATGTACACGGGGGATGCAAAAATAATCCCGTCCGCGTCCATCATCCGGCCGATGATCGCCGGCATATCGTCCTCGAAAACGCAGATGCCGTTGAACGAACAGCCTTCGCAGGCAGTGCAGGGCGTGATCCGGAAGTCGCAGAGATCGATCTGTTCCGTTTCGGCTCCGGCTTCTGCTGCTCCCTCAAGTACAAAGCCGGTGAGCTGCCGGGTAGTGCTCCGGACTGTCCGCGGGCTTCCGTTGATGGCAAGAATCTTCATTGTGGGGGTGCTCCTTTTCATGAGTTTGGCGTGTTGAGGTTATTATGACGCTGGCCGGCCCGGTTCAGCCCGGGGAATATCCGGTTATTTTCAGCATCTCCCGCCCGTTTTTCAGGAAATCATAGCCCACCGGTTCGAGTATGGCTGCCATGCCGAGATCATGTATCCGGCCCATGAGTTCATAAAAAAAATCAGCCTGCTCCCCGTTGGTGTTCACCACCGGATAAATCCTCACTTCCCGTGCAACCCGTGCCATCTCCCGGATCGAGCGGAGGTGAAACTCAGGCCCGAGCGAATTGTACAGGAAGAGGAAATGGGAACAGAGGGCAAGTCCAAATGCCTGGTTCCGGAACGGGAGCCGGGGCAGGGCTCCGGCAATATAACGCCCTTCACGAAGCCCGGTCCGGTAATCGGCAAGAAACGACTGCATTGCAGTCATGCGTACCTGCTCCAGCTCGAAAGGGGTACGGATGTGGTTCCAGGTAAAATTCTGCAGGTTCTCCCGGACCTGCTGCATCACTTCATCACGGGCTGTATGGATCCTGCACTCGATCTGATCGTGCGAGTACTGGTACAGGGGATCGCAGGAAATAACGGGGTGCCCCATCTCATGCATCCGGGCATTGAACCCGGCCGGGCCATCGGAGCAGCCGAGAATGGGTAACGAGAGATCGCTCTCTGAAAGGTTGAACATTGCAACATACTCGTCAAACGATCTCCCCCAGGGAACAACCGACTTCAGGATAAAGGACATGCCTGATGAGGTTGTTGGATGAAAGGGTTATTATGGGTAGCGGACTGGTACAATCCCCTTAAACTCTCCGGAACAGAAATTATTATCCATCCATAAGAGAAGCATAGAACAATGTTCTCCATCCTGTACATTGATGACGAGCCCGCCCTGCTCGAAATCGGCAGGATGTTCCTTGAAAATACCGGGGAATTCAGGGTTACCACGGTTGAGTCGGGTGCGGGTGCTCTTTCTCACCTGGCAGAGAACGAGACCGATGCAATAATCTCCGATTACCAGATGCCGGAGATGGACGGCATTGAACTTTTAAAGGCCGTCCGGAAGACCCGGCCGGATACCCCATTCATCCTCTTCACCGGGCGGGGCCGCGAGGAGGTGGTCATCGAGGCAATCAATAACGGTGCGGATTTCTACCTCCAGAAAGGGGGCGACCCGAGATCCCAGTTTGCCGAGCTTGCCCACAAGCTCCGGCAGGCAATCGGCAGGAGACGCACCGAAAAGGCCCTGTATGATTCCGAGAAACGGCTTGCCGATATCATCAACTTCCTCCCGGATGCAACGTTTGCCATCGACCGGTCCGGCACCGTTATCGCATGGAACCGGGCTATCGAGGAGATGACCGGTGTTCCGGCAGGCGGGATGCTGGGAAAAGGGAACTTTGAGTACGCAGTCCCGTTTTACGGAACACGCCGCAAGATCCTCATCGACCTGATCTTTGAATCCGATGATGTCATTGCCAAAAACTATGCTCACATCCTGCACGAGAAGGACACCCTGATTGCAGAGACATCGCTCCCCCGTCCCAAAGGAAAGTCTGTCATCCTCATGGGTAAGGCAAGCCCTCTCTATAACCGGCAGGGAGAGACGGTCGGTGCCATCGAGTCAATCCGCGACATCACGGAGCTGAAGAAGGCTGAGAAGGATCTGCAGGCGGGGGATGAGAAATACCAGGTAGTTGTGGAAAACAGCCATGACACTATCTATATTTACCGGGGTAACCGGTTCCTTTTTGTCAATCACCGGGCATCAGAACTGACTGGCTACACTCACGACGAGCTCATGGAAAAAGGGGTTATGGACCTGATATATCCTGAGGACCGTGCCCGGCTGCAGGATTCCGGCAAACAGAGGATCTCCGGCGATCCGGTTCCTCCGGTTTTCACCGCGCGAATCCTGACAAAAAACGGGGAGGTCCGCGACGGGGAATTTTTTATTGACCGCATCATCTACCTGGGTGAGCCCGCTCTCCTTGGCATTGTGCGGGACATCACTGAGCGGAAACAGGCCGAGGAGAATCTCAGGGAAAGCGAGGGCCGGTTTGCAGCATTCATGGACCATCTTCCGGTAACGGCTTTCATCAAGGACGAGGAGAGCATCAATCTTTTTGTAAATAGACAGATGATGGACAGCTTCGGTGCCCATACATGGATCGGAAAGTCGGTTCGTGACATCTTCCCGAGGGAAGCTGCAGCGAAGATGATTGCAGATGACCTGCAGACATTAAAAGAAGGATACCGGAAGACCTTCGAGACACTGAAGGTGAAGAACGGGGACGAGCGGATTTTTGAAACCTATAAATTCCGGATTGATCGCGAGAACAAAGCCCCCCTGATTGGAGGATTTGCGGTTGATATCACCGACCACCGGCGGGCGGAAGAGAAGGCCCGTGCAGCAAATGAACAGCTTGCTGCCTCGTCTGAGGAGTTGCAGTCACAATTCGATGAGCTTGCACGGAGCGAGCAGCGGATCCGCGACAGTGAAGCAAAGTACCGCGAGCTTGCCGAGATGCTGCCCCAGATGATCTTTGAGATGGATATGCAGCTGCGGATCACCTATGCCAACCGGCATGCACTGACTACCTTACGGGTAACCGAACAGGCTCTCGAAGCCGGGATAAATGCCCTGGACTATATTGAACCCTCCGAGCACGAGCGCGTCCGGCAGAATATCAAAAACATACTCCGGGGCGAGCCGGTTGACAACCATGAATATACCGCTCTCCGCTCCGATGGCTCCCGGCTCCCGGTCCTTATCTATCCTGCCCCGGTCTTCCGCTCAGGAAACCTTGTGGGGTTCCGCGGGGTGATCCTCGATATCTCTGACCGGAAAAAAGCCGAGGAGGCTCTGCTGGAAAACGAGGAAAAATACCGTATGCTGGTAGAGGTGACCGGCACCGGCTACGTGATCCTGGACGAAGGGGGCAGGGTTCTTGATGCCAACCCCGAGTACGTACGTCTTACCGGGCGTTCCGGCCTGGCCGACATTCTTGGAAGGCGTGTTCTTGAATGGACCGCGGAGCATGATCGGGAGAGGAATGCAGCTGCTGTCCGCCAGTGTGTCCATGATGGGTATATTCATGGATTTGAAGTCGATTATACCGGCCCGGACGGCCGTATCACGCCCATCGAGGTCGACGCCGCGGTTGTGCATGAGAAAAAGGAGAGCCGCATCATCACCCTGTGCCGTGATATATCAGGCCGGAAATCCCTTGAGCGTGCCCTGCGCACATCAGAGAGCCGGTACCGCACGCTCGTGGAGAACAGCCACGATATCATCTATACCCTTGACAGGGATGGGATCTTCACGTTCGTATCCCCGAGCGTGACCCGGCTGCTGGGGTATCTGCCATCGGATCTGATCGGGAAATCCTACCGGTCATTTATCCACCCGGATGACCTTGCGGCATGCGAATCATATTTCACGGGAGTCGAATCCCTAAAAAAGTCCGGTTCCGGCATTGAATACCGTATCTTCCACGCGGACGGTTCGACACGGGTCCAGGTCTCAAACATCTCCCCGGTGGCAGACGACACAGGTTCGATCCTGTTCTTTGTAGGCACCGCGAGGGACATCTCGGACCTGAAACGGTCGGAACTTGCTATCCGCGAGACCAGTAAGAAACTCAACCTGCTCAACAGCATCACCCGGCACGATGTGGCAAACCAGCTCACCAACCTGCTGGGGTATACCCAGCTTGCGATGATGAGCCAGCCCCCGCAGGCCATCAACGATTTCCTTTTCAAGATCGAGAATTCTGCACATATGATCCAGCGCCAGATCGAGTTCACCCGGACCTACCAGGAACTGGGCGAACAGGCGCCGGCATGGCAGAGGCTGGGTGACATTGTCAGGGCCACAAAGCCTAAGAACATTCATGTCACCTGCACCTGCTACCTGTTTGAAATTTATGCCGATCCTATGCTCTCAAGCGTTTTTTTCAACCTGTTCGACAATGCTGTCCGGCACGGGGAACACGTGACGGCCATAGAGATCCGGTGCGAAACTACGAAAAGCGGGCTTGCGATCATTTTTGAGGACAACGGGGCCGGTATCCCTCTCGATCTGAAATCAAAACTCTTCCAGAAAGGATATGGGAAAAATACGGGTTTTGGCCTCTTCCTTGCCCGGGAGATCCTTGGAATAACCGGTATCACGATCCACGAGACCGGATCTCACGGCCGGGGAGCACGGTTCGAGATATGCGTACCGAAAGGTGCGTTCCGCCCCGTGCCCTGATCCGGAACGATTAGAGAATATTTTTCCAAAAAAAGGTTATATGCCGGTGATCCCGGCAAGCTTGCCCCGGAACTGGCTCATGTAGAGCTCGTAATAGAACCCCCTCTTCTCCATCAGTTCGCTGTGCTTCCCGCGCTCGACGATCTGTCCCTTGTCGATGACCAGGATTTGGTCGGCATGCCGGATCGTGGAGAGGCGGTGGGCAATGATGAACGAAGTCCTGTCCTTCTGGAGGGTCAAAAGCCCTTCCTGGATCAGCTTCTCGGTACGCGTGTCCACGTTGCTCGTTGCTTCATCGAGGATGAGCATCTTCGGGTTTGCCACAATGGCCCGTGCAATGGTCAGCATCTGCCGCTGCCCCTGCGACAGGTTCGATCCGCCATCCACGAGGACGGTATTGTAGCCTTTCGGCTGCTGGAGGATGAAATCATGGGCATTGGCCTGCTTTGCTGCATGGATACATTCCTCGTCCGTTGCTCCCTCCCGGGCATACTTCAGGTTTGCCATGATCGTGTCCGAGAAGAGGAACGGTTCCTGGAGCACCTGGGCTATCTGGATACGGAGCGTGTCCTGCTGCACGGATTTTACATCCGTCCCGTCCACGCGGATCGTCCCGCTGCTGATATCATAGTACCGGGTAAGGATGTTGATGATCGTGCTCTTGCCGGCCCCGGTGGGCCCGCAGAGACCGAAAACCTGCCCGGGCTTTGCATGGAAGGTGTTGTCGCTGAGTATCTTCCTCCCCTGGATATAGGAGAAGTCCACGTGATCGAAGACCACATCCCCTTCAACAACCGGCATCACCGGGGCATTCTCTGCATCGGCAACGGTCGGTTTCTCATCCATGATCTCGAAAACACGGGATGCTCCCACGATTGCGTTGAGGATCTGGGCATAGACCATGAAGATGGTTGTAAACCCGTTCAGGAGGGCGAACGAGAACCCGATAAACGAGATGAGCGTGCCTATCTCGGCCATGCCCTCCATCACCATCAGGCCTCCGACAACAAGGAGCATGACCGTGAGCACGGTGGAAAAGACGGTTGAGATCTGCTGGTTGATGAGGGCGGAGAACTGGGCTTTCTCTCCGATCAAAGCAACTTTTTTGCTCTGCGCCTCGAACTTCTGCGAGGCATCATCCTGCTGCCGGCAGGCAATGATGGTCTTGGCCCCCGAGAGCCACTCCTCGGTAAATCCATTGAGGTCGCTGGTCTTCTCCTGCAGGAGAGTGAAGGCCGGCCCGGCGGTCTTCGTGATCAGCCACGAGACCCCGACAAGGGCAATAACCACAATATACGAGAGGACCGTGAACGCCGGGTTGATCCAGAGCATGATGATGCTCGTGATGATGATCGTCAGGATTGCCTGCCCGGTCTCGAGTGCACCGATACTGATGAACTGCTCGATAACCTGCGTGTCATTGGTGACCCGGCTCATCAGTTCGCCGATGGGGCGGCGGTCAAAGAAGTCGAGGGAGAGCATCTGGATGTGGCTGAAGAGATCCGTGCGGAGCTTCAGGAGGGCTTCCTGTGCTATGTCTGCCAGGAATTTCTGGGAGATGATGCCGGCAACCCAGATGATGGCAGCCGTGCTGAGGAGCAGGACAACCACCTGCTCAAGCGGTTCGATCGGGCCGGATCCTGCCGAGATGATGTTGGTTGCCTGCCCCATCAGGATTGAAAAGACCGCTTCCATGAGGGCAAATAGTGCCATGAGGAAGATGACCGCTGCCAGTTTCAGCTTGTGGGGGGACAGGTAGCCAAAGAAGCGCCGGACCGTCGGGCCCATCGGAATATTTTTCTCCGTGTCATGAGATTTCATCCGGCGCGTCATGATGCCCCCCCGCCGATAATTCCACGCCCGAGCTGCGAATCGTAGATCTCCCTGTACTGCGGGCTTTCCAGTAAGAGCTGCTCGTGGGTGCCCGAGGCTGCAATCTTCCCGTCTTCCAGAAGGATGATCCGGTCAGCTGCGATAACCGTGCTGATCCGCTGCGCAACGAGGAACTTTGTCACCTTTTCGAACCGGTGGTTGATATTGTCCTGGATGCGTGCCTCGGTGGCAACATCGCAGGCGCTCGTGCTGTCGTCGAGGATAAGGATCTTCGGCTGTGCAGCAAGCGTCCGGGCAATGGCAAGCCGCTGCCGCTGCCCGCCGGAGAAGTTGGCGCCGTGCCGGGCCACCGAGTCCTCGTAATTCCTGGGGATATTTGCAATGAACCCGGCTGCGTCGGCATCAGTGGCTGAGGTGATCATATTCCCGTCCGACTGGTCGTCAGCAGCAAAGAGGAGGTTCTCGCGGATGGTCCCAAAGAAGAGGTTCGGCTGCTGGAGGCAGATGGCTACCAGGCCCCGGAGGGTGTCCTGCGGGAAGGCGCGGATATCCGTCCCGTCAATGGTAATCCTTCCATCGGTGACGTCATAAAACCGGGGGATCAGGTTGACAAGCGTGGACTTTCCCGAACCCGTTGCCCCGAGGAATCCTATCGTCTGCCCGGGCTCTGCAACAAAGCTGATGTCCCGGAGCACGAGCGGGCCCTGGGTATTGTCCGGGTTTTTGTACCCGAACGAAACATGATCGAAGACCACTCTCCCTTGTACGGATGCGGGATCGACTGTTGCAGGGGTTGTTGGATCCTGTACATCGGCCCCGGTGTCCAGGATCTCGAAGATCCGGACAAGCGACGGGCGTGCTGCAGAGATGGCGGGCAGCACGGTCCCGAGGATCATAAACGGCATGATCAGGAGGAAGAGGTACTGGACTGATGCGATCACCTCTCCTATCGAGAATCCTGTGCCCAGAATAACGCTCCGCCCGCCGATAAAGAAGATTGCAGCAAGGGCAAGGTTGACGATAAGCAGCATAGTCGGGATCAGGATGGCGATGCTTGTCTGGGCCCTGAGGGATGCAGCCCGTACGGATCCGGCCACTTCGGCGAACCGCTCGTTCTCGAGACGCTGGCGGACGAAGGCCTTGACTACGCGGATACCGCTCATGTTCTCCTGGAGGGCTCCCCCCATAAGGTCATATTTCTTCTGACGGGTAGCAAAGTCCGGCAGGACAAACCAGAGATACACTGCCAGAAGAGCCGTAAAAACAAGAACAATGAGTACCATCAGCCCGATAAGGGCCGGGGACCGGATTGCTACGAGGAGGACCGTGATGATAAGCATGGCCGGGACAAGTGCGAGGTTGAGGATGCCCTGCTGGATGGCAATCTTGACGTTCTGGACATCATTGGTCAGCCGCATCAAAAGGTCGCTTGGGCGCATCCGGTCCAGGTTGCCAAACGAGAGCTGCTGGATCCGGTTATAAGCTTCCGTCCTGAGATAATGGGCGGTCCATTCCGAGAACTTGACGGCGATAAGCGTGTTCACTACCTGGAGCGTTGCAGCGATCAGGGTGATGATGAGCATGTACCCGCCGTAATGGATCACCATGCCCAGGTTGTTTGCGGTTATTCCGTCATTGATGAGTGACTGGGAGATGGCAGGAACTGCAAGCGTGCAGATCGAAGCCCCTATCGTGAGCAGGATCGAGAGGCCGAGCCATTTTTTGTAATCCCCCCAGATGCCAAAGAGTCGTACAAGCGTGTTCATCTTCGCAGATCATCCTCCGGTATACTGATATCTGAAAGATGCCTGTACACATGCATATATATTGTGTATCGTGCATGACCGCAATTCTGCAAAATTTACCTGCAGAGTATTCGGAATGCTTGTGGTTCTCGTGCCCGGGATGTTACTATTCACGGAAGGGTGACAAAGACCTGCCGCCAGGGGTTTTTGCCGATGACCCGGGTCTGGTGTCCCTGCCCGGTCATGTCCTCGGCAAGGAGGATATCCCCTGCCCTGAACACCCGCGTCTCCCCGCTGCCCACGATAATCTCTGCCGAGCCGGAGATCATGATCACATATTCGCGGCAGACCACGTTGTGCCACCGGTATTCCCATCCCGGCGGTATCTCCCGGAAGAAGAATGACTTGGCCGGTTCCGGCAGGGTAAAAAGGCCGAAATCCTCCCGGGTCTCGAAAGGAACTTCCCTGTCTTCGAAATGGGACTGGTCATCCGTTCCGGAATAGAGGCGGGTGATCTTCATGGCCAGTTCTCCGGGCTGTTATCTGAAAGATATTCCTGCCTATGATATATATCCCGCCCGGGCTCCGTATATTGCCGCAGACGGGAGTGAGGGGGTGATCCTGATGAATGTTCAGGATTCATCACTGCCAGTCTCTGGATGCAGAGATCGCGAGAGCGATTCCCCCGAAGATCACCAGCCCGGCAAGGATACCCACAACGTCCGAGAACGCCCGGCTGACGGCAAGTCCCAGGTACCAGGAGAGGGCAATGGCTGAGACAAACAGGGCGATCCCAAGGAAGACTTCGCTCAGGTGGCGGGAGCGGACAGAGGGCAGAGGAAACGCAAGCAACCAGTTGCGCTTCCTGGCAACGGCCCAGAGAAGCCAGAAAAGGATGATGAGGAACAGGATGGCGATCCCGTAACCCCGGATGACACCCTCGGCCAAAACGGCACTGAGTAATGAAACGAGAACCGCGATAAGGACAAGGAGAAGATCGGGGAGGGACATTGTTCCTGCCATGCAGGAGATTGCTGGGGGGATCCAGATATATTTATTGCCCCGTTCGTCCGGCCCGTCCGACCCGATCTCACACCAGCTCCGGAACCGTAGCTGCCCAATGTTCGAACTTCTCCTTTATTCCATCATTGTTGTAGGACGACAGGGTTATGCGATTGCGGGCAAGATGAATGAAATACAACCCGTCGCCTGGGTCATGGCATCTGAGCATGACGCTGAAGAGATCGGCAGCCGGGATATGCTTTACCCTGCCACGGTGGGAGAAGATATTTGCCATGTTCGAGATGACGGCAGCGATGCCGGTCTCGTACCCCTCAAGGGAATCGTACGTCTCGATAGTTGTTCCAACCCGCTTGCGACTCTCGTTCCGGTATTCGAACTTTGCCGTGTAGATCTCCCGGACCTTCTGGACGGGGGGAAAGTGTTTCCTCCTGGCATTGTAGGATGTGCACCCGAGGGGGTTGTCAAAGATGAGGGTACGGAGGACAGCATCGAACGCGGCTATATCGGCAATCGGGTTTTTCAGCCTGCGGTACGTTTTCCTGGTCCCCGGGCGTTGTCTGAAATCCGGCATATGAAAAAGGATCCGGGCTGGGTCCGATAAATCTTTGCTGGTCATGGTGGGGGTCGGGCGGGGGCAATGATGAATCCGGGATCGTGATCGCGATACTATCGTTCTTATTCCCCGCAGGTCCCGATTGGACAGTCATCCCTTCCTGAAACTACGCCCCGGTTCCTGGAATTACGCCAGATAATTCACACGGGATCGTAGTGACCGGTACTCATGCGAATTCCCTCACACCCTGTGTTTGTGCAGTCTCCTGCATCGCGATAAACGCACATTTCCTGCCCGATTGTACTTTGCCGGACCTGCTGCCCCTGCCCGACCCCCCTGTTGCTGGTCGCGTTGTTTAAGAAAAATAACAAAATTCGCCGAAGTAATATTTGGAAAATCGTGTCCATTTTTCACAATATTTCATGAGGGGGGTCGGGCAGGGGCAGAGTGGGTTTTCCGGACGGGTGCTGATCGATTGTGTGGTGATCCACAACTTCCATTACCACTAATGTTCTACAGATCGATCACCATGGCAACATTCGTTCTCGTTCACGGTGGGGATATGTCAACCGATACCTGGAACCGGCTCAGGAACCGGAATGACTATCCTCCCGGGGGCCATCTGGGTGCCAGGTACTGGAAAGGGACCGCTCTATACCTGCAACTGCATGGTCACCAGGTATATGCTCCAACCCTTCCGGACGAACACACGCACAACCTGACGGATCATATTACCGGTGTGTGTAAGCTGATTGAACGCCAGGATATCAGGAATATTATCCTGGTGGGGCACAGCTATGGCGGAATGGTGATAACGGGTGTTGCAGAGCGGGTGCCCGGGAGAATACGGAGGATGGTATACCTTGACGCTGCCCTGCCGGATCCGGGGGAGTCACTCTTCGACCTGTTTTATCGGACCGGTGCTGATCCCCTGTCGTTTGCGGGGCTTGAGGCTGCACCGGCATATATCGAGAAGCTGCAGTTCGATCCAAAGAAGATACGTCAAATTTCCCGGATATATATTCTCTGTACCCTCAGCGAGTTTGCAGAAATAACCGGAATCGCAAAAGAAAAGATAGCAGCATCTCCGGATGGATGGATGTACCGGGAGCTGCCAGCATCGCATGTTCCCATGGCAACGATGCCGGACCGGTTTTACCGGATAATGCTGGAGATGGCCAACCGGTAGGATGATCATCTCTATACGGGGAGGGTCTGATCTCTTCCGGCCCCGGAATTTTGAGTAACGAATGCGGCACTCCCCCACCTTTTTCGCGACCGGCCCGGAAAAATATGCGCGGAAAGAGTAATCCTGCGGCAGATGGAGCGGTCGTCAGAGATCCATATACCGCCCAAAACGACATATCCGACAGATTTCCGGGTATGCGCGACCCGCGGCAGGGTTTTGGGTGAACGACTCCTTCCATCCACTTTTACGTCGTGAAGTCAATTTTGGCAAAAATGCGCTCCCATGTTCCGGTGGCCCGGAATCATCCACCAGGATCACGATTGCCCCAATCGCGCAGGACCTGTTATTGTGGGGCTTATCTGGATAGTTTGGGATGCTATCTTGTTTTTGTTACCAAAACCAGATTATCCAAACCGGGTATATTTTTCTGTGTATACAATTACGAAAAAAAAATCTCTGTTTTTGCGGGATCATCCTTAAATGTCCGGCTGTTCTATTATGTGATCCACAAAATCTGATGACAAACCGACGAAACCCTTCTCTCGGGAACGGGTGTCGGTTTCGAGGGAAAAACAATGCAGGCAACAAGGTATAAATAATACCGCACCCTACATTGTAAGCCCGTGAACGAGTAAGATTCACGACGATGGGATCCAAATACCCCGATAAAGCCGGGCTTGGTTTTCATGCGAAACAATGCAGGTAACAAGGTATAAATATCTATGAAACCTACATTGTAAGCCCGTGAATGTGTGTAACAACACGACGAAGTTCACAATATCAGGCATCCCTTATGAAGGGCCAGGACGCCGGCAACGCCGGTCTGGCCCCGATGGAAAGAACGCATGCAGCAAGGTATAAATATCCTTGAAACATACGTTATAAGCCCGTGTTCAATCAGGCAACACGACGAAACGATAACACAATCTCTTTGATGGAGATCCAACGATAATCGGCTTGACCGATGTTGGTTCTGACGTTGATACTGGCAAAGCGGAAATTTGTTTAGTAACCGCTAATTCCTTAGAACAGTTCAGATAGTGTGCGTATTTAATGATGAATTCTGGTTGATCCTGCCAGAGGCCACTGCTATCGGAGTTCGATTAAGCCATGCGAGTCGAGAGGTGCAAGACCTCGGCATACTGCTCAGTAACACGTGGACAATCTAACCTACGGTGGGGGATAACCCCGGGAAACTGGGGATAATACCCCATAGGCTATGAATGCTGGAATGCTTTGTAGTTGAAAGGTCCGCCGCCGTAGGATGGGTCTGCGGCCGATTAGGTTGTTGTTGGGGTAACGGCCCAACAAGCCTGTAATCGGTACGGGTTGTGGGAGCAAGAGCCCGGAGATGGATTCTGAGACACGAATCCAGGCCCTA
>Ga0265296_1000198_pt1 | contig 111101 bp, 105 predicted proteins | sample MunlanPumphouse1_FD_189073 | JGI IMG/M metagenome (GOLD analysis project Ga0265296, IMG submission 189073) | Groundwater microbial communities from a municipal landfill in Southern Ontario, Canada - Pumphouse #1 | ecosystem: Environmental > Aquatic > Deep subsurface > Groundwater | place...
TCTCGACCTCGCAGGAAGTCGACGTCGTGGTTCTGGATGTCGACGCCTCCAAGCGCCGCATCTCGCTGGGCCTGAAGCAGGCTCAGGACAATCCGTGGGACGCCTTCGTCGCCAACAACCCGATCGGCTCGACCGTCGAGGGCGAAGTCAAGAACGCCACCGAGTTCGGCCTGTTCATCGGCCTGGACAACGACATCGACGGCATGGTCCACCTGTCCGACCTCGACTGGTCGGTGTCGGGTGAAGAAGCCATCCAGCGTTACCGCAAGGGCGAGATGGTCAAGGCCAAGGTCCTGGACGTCGACGTCGAGAAGGAACGCGTCTCGCTGGGCATCAAGCAGCTCGGCGGCGATCCGATCGGCGAGGGCGACACCTATCGTCGCGGCCAGCAGATCACCGTCACCGTCTCGTCGATCGAGTCGGGCGGCATCGAGGTCAAGTTCGGTGAAGACGACGCGCCGGTGACGGCCTTCGTCCGCAAGTCGGACCTGTCGCGTGACCGTAACGAGCAACGTCCCGAGCGCTTCGCCGTCGGCGATCGCATCGACGCCATGATCACCGCCGTCGACAAGGCCTCGCGCCGCGTCTCGGTGTCGATCAAGGCGCTGGAAATGAAGGACGAGGCCGAGGCTATCGAACAGTTCGGATCGTCCGATTCGGGCGCTTCGCTGGGCGACATCCTGGGCGCTGCGCTGAAGAACGCCGGCACCAAGGACTAAGCGCTCAAGCAGCGGAGCGCCGCGCGCTCCGCGATAGCGCACTAAAGATGAGGGCGGCGGGAGCGATCCCGTCGCCCTTTTCTCTGTCTGGCACACCCTTGTGTTCGCTAGCGGACACATTTCTTGCGAATGGCGCGCATCATTGGCGGATAAGGGCTTTTTCGAGAGCCGGTCGAAGGTTAGGGTGCAGCTTCTGGATCGACGGCGGGCGAGACGGCCTGTCAAAACGAGCTGGCAGGGGCATCGATGATCAAGTCCGAACTGATCGAAAAGCTGGCGATGGAAAACACCCACCTGACCCACGCGGAGGTGGAGCGGTTGGTCAATGTCATTTTGGGCACCATGACCACGGCCCTGTCCGAGGGCGGTCGGGTCGAGCTGCGCGGTTTCGGAGCCCTGTCGGTTCGTTCGCGCCCGGCGCGGGCGGGACGCAATCCCCGCACCGGCGAGGCCGTCGAGGTGCCGGCCAAGGCCGTGCCCTTCTTCAAGAGCGGCAAGGAACTGCGCGAGCGGCTTAACGCTTCCGGCGACGCGTGATCCTGCGCCTCGCCCTCTGACGACCATCCAAGGAAAAATCCATGAGCCTGCTGTCTGAGTTTCGTGAATTCGCGGTCAAGGGCAATGTCGTCGACCTGGCGGTCGGCGTCATCATCGGCGGCGCCTTCGGCAAGATCGTCACCAGCCTGGTCGATCAGGTCATCATGCCGCCGATCGGCTGGTTGATTGGCGGGATCGACTTTGCGGACCTGAAGATCACCCTGCCGGTCAATCCGGCCAATCCGACCGGCGAGCCGGCCGTGATCGAATACGGCGCCTTCATCAATGTGATGATCCAGTTCCTGATCGTCGCCTTCGTCATCTTCATGATGGTGAAGCTGATCAACAAGCTGCGCCGCCAGCAGGCTGCCGAGCCGGACGCGACACCTTCGGCGCCCACCGCGACCGAAGCCCTGTTGATCGAAATCCGCGACGAGCTGAAGGCCCGCCCAACCGCCTGATCAGGCCTTGGAGACGCGGCCGCGCGATGTCGCGCGCGCCGCGGACGGCCGGCTGAGGCGCGTCGGCGCCGGTGGATTGCGCGAACAGATGCCGTAGTCACCGTCGAACGGGGTCGGCGCCCAGGCGGCCGCCAGCGCCGGATCGTCGATGATGGCGTGGCAATGGCCCCAACCGCCTTCGCGCCGCGCCGTGGTCGCCAGGTCGCCCAAGGCAGCCATCATCCGCGCCGTCACCATCTGCAACCGCACCTTGGCGGCGCCCATGGCGCGCGCATTGTCGATCAGGGCCTGCGTCAAAAGTTCGATCGCATCCTGCGCCGTTTCCAAAGCGACCAGATCGATGATGTCCAGGCAGGGCGGCTCGATCAGGCTGGTCTTGGTCATCTGCGCCATGGCGGTCGCGACGATCCGTCCCTCGCGCACACAGGCCAGCAACAGCGGCGTCAGCGTCAGGTCGGGGTCCGCCATGCGCCAGCGCAGGGTCTCTGGGCTGCGATCCGCCAGCAGCCGATCTTCGGACGACAACATCCGCCAGAAATCGGCATAGGGCGAGGCGTCCGACAGGTCGCGCAGCACGATCACCTGCGGCGGCAGGGCCGGGGTCGTCTGTTGAAACACCCGTCCGTTCATCAGCTGCTCGCCCAGCCGGGCGGCCGTCTGCGCCGAGGTGCGGCCTAGAAGGCTTCGCAGCATCCGCCCCTTGGCGCAGGCCACCCGGTCCGTCACCCACGACAGCTTCAGCCCGTGGGTCTGGGCGGGCCAGGGCGACATGCCGAACAGGCTATAGAGCGGCGCCGAGCGCGCATTGGCGTTGAAGGTGTAGCGAGCGAACAGGCCGGACTGTTTCAGGAAGGTGCGGATCAGCGGACGGCTGGCGCCTTTCTGGCTAGGCGGCACGATGATCGAAAAGCCGGTCGCCCCATAGAGACTGCGTGACCCGTGCCGAAACCGCTGGATGAAGTTGCCCAGCATGGCGACGGCCTCGTCCTGATCGTCGGCGACCACCCAGCCGGCCGGGGCTGCGATATCCTGGCGCGCCGGATTGGCCTCCAGCCAGCGCCAGCCGGCCGGCGACCGTTCGGGCCAGCCCACGTCTCGGTGCAGCCGGTTCAGGGCCTCGTGGTCGGATCCGACGATCGGTCGAACGGACATCGGGCGCTCCTTCCCATTATGAAACCGGGGGTTTCTCCTGGGCGCGAGGATTGCAGAATGGGCGCCAACATATATCACCACAGGTTGTGTCTGGCGACAGGTCTTCGCGGCACGCTGTCCCACAACGGCCTTAACACTTGTTCGGATTCGCCCGCTGTGCTGGGTATGCGCCTTTCGCGCGCCCGATAGCGGCGCAGCAGTTGGGAGTGAGCCGTTGACAGCGACGGATGGGGGGGCGCTAGAGCCTCGCAAGACTTTCCTGGGGCACCCGCGGGGGCTGGTGATCCTGTTCTTCACCGAGATGTGGGAACGGTTTTCTTACTACGGTATGCGCGCCCTGCTGGTGCTGTACCTGACGCAGCACTTCCTGTTCGGCCCGGCCGAGGCCCAGGGCATCTACGCCGCCTACGCCGCGCTGGTGTATCTGATGCCGGTCATCGGCGGCATGATCGCCGACAAATATCTGGGATCGCGCAAGGCGGTCATCATCGGCGCCGTCCTGTTGGTGCTGGGCCACTTCACCATGGCCTTCGAAGGCACAGGCGGACGTGAAAGCCTGACCATCGGCGAAAAGACCTATCAGATCCAGGTCGAAGGCCGCGATCAGAACCGCAAGATGTTCGCCGTCAACGGCGACGAGCGGGTTCATATCGCCATCACGCCCGAAGGTGTTTCGACCGTCGGCGCCGAACCCTCGGCCGCCAACGCCGCAGACGCAGCGGCCGCCGCTGTCGGCACGGGTCTGGGCACGCCGCCGACCGGCGCGCTTGATCCCGCGACCCAGGCTGCGCCTCAGGCCGCCGCCGCCGCCGGCTTCCCCGCCTTCACCGCGACCGGCGCCTATACGCTGGAGACCGAGCGCGACCAGAAGCTGGGCGAGCCCGTCCTGTTCCTGGCGCTGGCCCTGATCATCGTCGGCGTCGGCTTCCTGAAGGCCAATATCTCGACCGTCGTCGGCTCGCTCTACGAACAGAACGATCCCCGCCGCGACGGCGGCTTCACCATCTTCTACGTCGGCATCAACCTGGGTTCGTTCCTGGCCACGGCCGCCTGTTCCTATCTGGGCTTCAACTACGGCTGGGCCTACGGCTTCGGCCTGGCGGGCATCGGCATGCTGGCGGGTCTGCTGACCTTCGTGCTGGGTCAGTCGTGGCTGGAAGGTCGCGGCGGACCGCCGGTCCCGATCCAGGGGCGTTCGATCCTGGGCGTGCCGCTGGTGCCCTTCTTCTGGATCGCCGGCATCATCGCCGTCGTCCCGACCTGGCTCCTGATGCAACGCCACGAGATCATCGAGACGGGCCTGCCCTGGATCGCCGGCGTGATCTTCGCCTCGGTCGTCGGCTTCACCGTCTTCCGTCTGAAGGGCGCCGAGCGCAGCCGTATGCTGGTCGCCCAGGTGCTGATCTTCTTCTCGGTGCTGTTCTGGGCCCTGTTCGAACAGGCCGGTTCGTCGCTGACCCTGTTCGCGGACCAGTCGACCCAGATGCCCAGCTGGTTCAACGCCGGCTATACGCAGATGTTCAACCCCGGCATCATCGTCATCGGCGGCCCGATCATGGCGGCCCTGTGGGTCTGGTTGGCCAAGCGCAAGCTGGAGCCGTCAACGCCGGTCAAGTTCTCGTTCGGTCTGGTCTTCGTCGGCTTCGGCTTCCTGGTCCTGACCTGGGCGGCGGGCAGCCAGGCCAACGAGGCCTTCCGCGTGCCGTTGCTGTTCCTGTTCCTGACCTACTTCTTCCACACGATCGGCGAGCTGTGTCTGTCGCCCGTCGGCCTGTCGATGATCACCAAACTGTCGGTGGCGCGCGTGGTCGGCCTGATGATGGGCGTCTGGTTCCTGTCCAGCTCGGTGGCGCACATCGTCGCCGGACTGATCGCCAAGGCGACGGCGACGGACACGGTCGCGGGCGTCGTGACCAGCCCGGCCCTGGCGCTGGAGACCTATGGGTCGATCTTCGGCACCATCGGCTGGACGGGCGTCGGTGTCGGCGTCTTCCTGCTGCTGATCTCGCCGCTGCTCAAGAAGGGCATGGCCGGGGTTCACTGATCCCGACCGCCTGACGAAGAAAGGCCCCGGCGGAGCGATCCGCCGGGGCTTTTTGCTGGACGCCGTCTGGCCTCAGAACGTCTTGCGGACGCGCAGCGACAGGAAGGTGCGCGGGTCGATGTCGCGGTCCTCGACGAAGGCGACGGTGCGCGGGTCGCGCGAGGCATAGACCGTGCGGCGGATGGTGAAGTCGTCCCACAGGTTCAGCTGGGCGCGGATCGCCAGGGTCACGGTCGGCTTGTATTCGACGAAGGCCTCGATGTAGTCCGAGCCGCGCCAGACGCTGACCTGATCCGGGCCATAGGTGCCCTGGCCAAGGCGCGGCAACCAGTTGATCCCCCACTGGGTCTTCCACCGGGTGATGTCCTGCTGGAAGCCGATATTGGCTTGGCTGGCGCGCACGCCCGAGATGCGGCGGTCCTCGCCCGTGGTCGGGTCCGTGACGCTGGTCTTGTTCCAGTTGTTCCTGAAGGTGAAGCGCGCGCCCGAGATGCCGACCTTGTCCAACGGCGCCGTCACGTTCAGCGACAGCTGGTCCAGCGTGCCGTCGCCGATATTGCCTACCGCCGACAGACCGCCGGGCAGCGGCAGGCGGTCGATGACGTCGATGATCCGGTCGTGGCGATAGCCGATGGCGACGATGCCCTCGCCCCAGAAGCGGCGTTCATAAGTCAGTTCGGAGATCCAGCGCTGCTCCGGCTCCAGATCGACGTTGCCGCCGAAGACATTGTTTTCACCCAGGTCGGCCGATGCGGCGAAGTCGCCGAAATTGAGTTGACCCAGTTCGCGTTCGAAACGGAACCGCAGCTGGTTGTTGGCCATCGGCGTCCAGGTCGCCAGGAGGCGGGGCTTGGCGAAGAAGAAGCTCTTTTCCTGGTTCGCGTCGCCGGACTGTTTGATGGTCGAGGCCTCCAGACGGACTCCGCCCTCCAGCGTGAACTTTGGGTTCGCGCGCCAGGTCACCTTGCCGAAACCCTCGCCGCGCGTCTCCTCGACCTTGACCGAGGCGCTGGGCAGATCGACTGCCGTCCCGCCGATGGTGAAGCCCTGCTGCACGTCCAGCATATTGTAGGCGACCTCGCCGCCGGCCTCGAACGTCAGGGCCGGCGAACGCTCGTTGCGGACCAGGGCGCGCAGGATGGTTTCCGAAGAGTCGCCGTTGGATTTGAACTGCTGTTCCGGGTCGATGGCGCCGTTCAGGGTCTCGTTGCTGTTGGAGACGTTGTCGAAGCTGCTGAACTCATGGATGAAGCGCGTCTCGAACTGCCAGCGCGGATTGATCGGGCGGGTCCAGGTCAGGCCGACCTCGCCCGAATCGCCGGTCTCCGCATAGTCGTTGCGACGCAGCGAGGTCGCAGAGGTCAGCTCCGACCAATTCTCATAGTCGTTGATGCCGTAACGGGCCGTGCTCTCGACCTTGCCGCCGAACAGGGGCCCGGAATAGTTGCCGCGGATGGAGTTGCCGCCACCCCAGCCGTCGTTCTCGTAGCGCTCATCCCGGATGACCTGGCCCACCGCATTGGTGCGGATCGAACGGCCGACGCCGTTGGAATCGCTGGACCCGATGCCGTCCGACAGGACGACGCCCCAGCTGCGGTCGCCGTCTCGCGCCGTGAACTGATACGAGCCGCCGTAGATGTCGTGGCCGCCTTCGAACAGCATGGCGTTCCAGGTCAGGATCGATTGACGGCTGCTGGTGGATTTCAGGACCACGTTCACGACGACCGCATAGCCCTGCATGTCGATGCCGGACGCGCCGCCGCGGATCAGCTCGATGCGCTGGACCTGATTGGCCAGGGTGCGGCCCAGGACGTTCGAACCCGAGTCGTTCTTGGACGCCGGGCGGTTGTTGTTGATCAGGACGTTGCCGACCGCCCCTTCGAAGCCGCGCGCGCCGGAACCGTCGTCGACCGAGAAGCCGGGCACACGGTTGACCATGTCCAGCGCCGTGTTGGGGCGCTGGGCGGCGAAGAAGTCGGGGGTGAAGACCAGCACGCCGCGCTGGTTGGCGTCGGTCAACGGCGCCTGGCTGGTCGGCCCGGTCGGGACCGGGGCCTCGGCGACCTGCGGCGCATCACCGGCGAAGGCGGCGCTGGCGGTGAAGAGCAGGGCGGTGCTGGCCAGCAGCAGGGTCTTGGTCATGGGGTTCCCCTCGTTTCGTTGGCGAGAGGTGTGCCGATCCGACGCGTTCATCTCCAGTTACAAGGCTGAAAGGTGAATTAAATCGACGACATCATTACAGGGATTTCATTACACATAAGACAGTAGAACGCCTTACAGCGATGTAATGATCAGACGCTCATCTTGCCTGTTGTTGTCCCTGCTGGCCGCCGCCGCGTTTGCCGGCCCGGTCTCGGCCCAGGAGGTTCCGTCCGATGCGGTCGAAGACATCGTCGTCACGGCGCGCCGGATCGAGGGGCCGATGTGGGAGGTGCGGCGCGGCGACAGCGTGCTGATCCTGGTCGGGTCGATCGACGGCCTGCCGCCCGATATGGAATGGCGCACCGACGCCCTGATCTCGGCGGTCGAACGGGCGGATCGGGTGCTGTTTCCGGTCGAGGGGCGCGCGTCCCTGGCGGATGTCGGGCGTCTGCTATGGCGGATGCGAACCCTGACGCGCCTGCCGGACGACCGCACCAGCGCGGACTATCTGTCGCCCGAGCTTGAGGCGCGGGTGGAACAGGCGACGGGCGAGGGCCCCAGCCGCAAGAGCATGCTGATGCTGTCGGCGGACCTGATGGAACACGGCGGCTATGCGCGTCGGGCGCGGCCGGTGTCGGAGGTGGTGCGCCGCGCCGCCCGGACCAACCGCACGCCGGCCGAGCCGGTGGGTGTCTTTCGCGGCGACGAGATGGTTGACAAGATCCTGACCACCCCGCCCGAGGCCTATGTCGATTGTATCACGGCGGCGGTGACGGCGGCCGAGGCGCACCCGGAAGAGGCCGCCCAGCGCGCCGAGGCCTGGCGTCTGCGGCGTGTGCCCGCTGTATTGGCTTCATCGTTGGACCAGGCGACCAACGCCTGTTCGTACTGGGCGGTGATGGGGCAGGGCGAGACGCTGCGGGGCATCTGGAACACGGCGGTTGACGATGCCCTGGCCGAGACCGGCGTCACGGTCGCCATCGCGCCCTTGCGCCTGCTAGCCGAGCCGGGCGGGGTGCTGGATCGACTGGAGGCGGACGGGCTGGAACCGCTCGGTCCCGAATGGCGTCCGTCCGCCCCCTGACGATTTAGTTAGCCGGCGCCGGGGCGCGTTCGGGCACGGCGTCGCGGGCGGCGTCGCCGATATTGTCGGCGGCGTTGCCGACGCTCTCGGCCGCGCCGGCGATGGCGTTGGATTCGACCGCGTCGTTGCGGTCCATGTTCATCAGGAAATAGCCGATCACCAACACGGCCAGCAGGCCGATGATCAGGGCGACGATGGCGCCCATGCCGCTACCGCTGCGGCGCTCTACGATGGTGGTGGGAGCGTCCGTGGTTTCGGTGATGCGTTCAACCCGGCCATCAGGATGTCTGACTTCGCGTTCGGTCGGCATGGGTGTTCCCTCTCCAGTGTAGCGAGAAAACACCCTGCGTCGCGATACGGTTCCGCTGGCTCAGACCGCCGTTCCGCCAACGGTCAGTCCGCCGATCTTCAGCGAAGGCTGGCCGATGCCGACGGGGACGCCCTGTCCGGCCTTGCCGCAGACGCCCACGCCGGGATCGAAGGCGAAGTCGTCGCCGACCATCTGGATCCGGGTCAGTGCCGTGGCCCCGTCTCCGATCAGGGTGGCGCCGCGGACCGGTGCGGTGATCACTCCGTCCTCGATCAGATAGGCCTCGTTGCACTGGAACACGAACTTACCGTTGGTGATGTCCACCTGGCCGCCCGAGAAGTTGGCGGCGTAGAGGCCGCGCTTCGTATTGGCGATCATGTCGGCCTTGGAGTCCTTGCCCCCCTCCATGAAGGTGTTGGTCATGCGCGGCATGGGCATGTGGGCGAAGGACTGGCGACGCCCGTTGCCGGTGGCGGCGACGCCCATCTCCCGCGCCGACAGCCGGTCGTGCATCAGCCCGACCATGATCCCATCCTCGATCAGAACGGTGCGCGAGGTCGGGGTGCCTTCGTCATCGATGGACAGGGAGCCGCGACGCCCCGCGATGGAGCCGTCATCAACCACGGTGACACCGGGGGCGGCGACCCGCTTGCCCATCATGCCGTTGAAGACGGACGAGCCCTTGCGGTGGAAGTCGCCCTCAAACCCGTGGCCGATGGCTTCGTGCAGCAGGACGCCGGGCCAGCCGGCGCCCAGGACCACCTCCATTTCGCCCGCGGGACAATCGATGGCGTCCAGATTGACCAGGGCCTGACGCAGGGCCTCGTCCACCTGGGCCTGCCAGCGTTCGGGGGCGACCCAGGTTTCGAACCCGGCTCGGCCGCCCGCGCCGGACGAGGCGCTCTCGCGCTTGCCGTTCTGTTCGACGGTGACCGAGACGTTCAGGCGCACCAGGGGCCGCACGTCGCGCACCGCCCGCTCGTCGGCGCGCAGGATTTCGATGGCGCGGCGCTCGCCCACCAGCGAGGCCGAGACCTGGACGACGCGCGGATCACGGGCACGGGCCCAGGCGTCGATCTCGGCCAGCAGGGCGATCTTGTCGGAGAAGGCAGGCGAGGCGAGGGGGTCGACCTCGCCATACAGTTTCTGATTGGTGGCGCGCGGCCCGTCGGCGACCAGGGCGGCGTGACCCTGTTTGGCCAGGGCGGCGCTGTCGGCGGCGCGGCGCAGGGCGGCGCCCGAAATCTCGTTGGCGTGGGCGTAGCCGGCGGTCTCGCCCGCCACGACCCGCAGGCCGAAGCCCTCGGTCGCGTCATAGGCGGCGGACTTCAGCCGTCCGTCGTCGAACACCAGGCTCTCGCTCTCGGACCGCTCCAGGAACAGTTCGCCGTCGTCGGCGCCGGCGAGCGCGGTCTTCAAGATCGACAGGGCTTCGTCGGTATCGACGCCGGCGGCGTCGAGGATGGGCGGCGGGGAGGCGTGAACAGTCATGGCCTGTAGGTAGGGGCTGAAGGCCGCTTCGTCACCTGCGAAGGCGCGCGATCTTTCGGATCAGTCCAGCGGCTGGGGCCGGGTCACGACCGGGGCGTCGGGATCGCTGGCGCCGGGACGCGCGGCGGTCGGGGGCGGCGTGGACGGCACGACCACCAGCGGCTCGATCTGGACCGTCGGGGCGGGCGTCGCTGCGGGCTGGGCCGCAGCCGGCGCCGGTTGGCGCGGCACGGCGGTCGCAGGGCGAGGCTGAGCATTCGTCGTGGTCGACGGCGTCGTCGTCGGCGTTGTGCGGGCGGCTTGGGTTGGAGCGGTCTGAGCTGGCGCGGGCGCAGGGGGCGCGGGCGTCGGCGTTTCAGCCGGAACGAAGGGGGCTGCGCCCGTGGGGACCGTCTCGGCCGGCGGCGTGGTCAGCGGCGCCTCGGGAACCACGGCGGCGGTCGTCGCCGGGGCGGGCGTGGAGGCCGGACGCGTGGCGAACCAGACGCCGCCGCCGATCACCAGCAGGGCGGCGACGCCCGCGCCGACATAGAGCGGCAGGCGCGAGGGCTTGGTCGGCGCGCGGGCGAAGCTGGGCGTGATAGGCGGCGCCGGCGTTGCGGCGACAGGGGCCGGCGTCTGGACGGCAGGTTTGGAGGCGACAGGCGACGTGGCGACAGCTTTGGCTGCGACCGGCGCGATTTCCGCCGGCTTCGGCGTGGGGGCAGGCGCGGCCTGCGGCGTCGGCAGCGGACGTACGGTCAAGTCCGCAGCGGCCGATTGCTGGGGCTGGGACTGGGGCAGGGGCTGAGGCGCGGGCTGGGGCGTCGTCGCGGTCTGAGCCGGACGGGCTGTGGGGATCAGCGATCCGCCCAGGATGCTGCCGGTTTGCGGACGCGGCGGCCTGGGCTGCGCGGGGGCCCGGCTGGGGGCCGCCGCCTGGCCCTTGGCGGGCGCCACGCCGGAGGCCAGGCTCCGGGTCTGGATCGAGGCTTGCTGCTGTTGCGGCGAGGGCTTGCGCGGCGGCGGATTGGGAATGCGGTCCAGCGGATTGGGCGCGACCGGCACCGGCCCGACGTGGAAGGTCGTCGCGGGCATGCGTCCCCACGTCACCGGCTTTCGAGCGAAAGGTTCGGGGCGGGCGACGGGTTCGGGCGGGGTCTTCTGGTCGTCGGACATTCTATTCCATTCGCTGGCGATCTGGCCCGTTTCGTGACGGATCAGTTCTTGAGCCGATAGCCGGTTTTGAACATCCACATGACGATGGCAAGGCAGACGGCGAAGAAGCCCAGGGTCGCCGCCACGCTGATCCCTATCGCGACATCGCCCTGACCATAGAAGGCCCAGCGAAAGCCCGAGATCAGATAGACCACCGGATTGAACAGGGTCACCGTGCGCCAGCCGTCGGGCAGCATGTCGATGGAATAGAAGGCGCCGCCCAGGAAGGTCAGGGGCGTGACGACCAGCATCGGGATCATCTGAAGCTGCTCGAACCCGTTGGCCCAGACCCCGATGATGAAGCCGAACAGGCTGAAGGTCACCGAGATCAGGATCAAAAAGGCCATCATCCAGAACGGATGCAGGATTTCCAGCGGCACGAAGAAGGCCGCCGTCGCCAGGATGATCAGACCCAGCACTGCCGACTTGGTCGCCGCCGCCCCCACATAGGCCAGCACGATCTCAAGCGACGACACAGGCGCCGACAGGATCTCGTAGATCGTCCCCGTGAACTTGGGGAAGTAGATGCCGAAGGAGGCGTTGAAGATGGACTGGGTGAACAGGCTGAGCATGATCAGGCCTGGCACGATGAAGGCGCCGTAGGGCACGCCGTCCACCTCCTGCATCCGACTGCCGATGGCGCCGCCGAAGACGACGAAATACAGGGCCGTGGTGATGACGGGCGTGACCACGCTCTGCCACAGGGTGCGCAGCGCGCGCGCCATCTCGAAGCGATAGATGGCCCAGACGCCAAATGCGTTGAAGGTCATGCCGCGGCTCCGTTCTGGTGGACCAGGCTGACGAAGATGTCTTCCAGCGAGCTCTGGCGGGTGTTCAGGTCCTTGAAGCCGATGTTCAGCGCCTCAAGCCGGCGGATCAGCGACGGCACGCCCGTATCGTCGGCGTTGGCGTCGAAACTGTATTCCAGCTCGCCGCCTTCGTTCTTCAGCGTCAGGTCCCAGTCGGACAGGTCGGCCGGCAGGGCGGTCAGCGGGTCGATCAGGTTCAGGGTCAGGGTCTTCTTGCCCAGCTTCTTCATCAGGGCCGACTTCTCCTCGACCAGGATCAGTTCGCCCTTCAAGATCACGCCCACCCGGTCGGCCATCTCCTCGGCCTCCTCGATATAGTGGGTGGTCAGGATGATGGTGACGCCGCGCTCGCGCAGCTTGCGCACCATCGCCCACATGTCGCGGCGCAGTTCGACATCGACCCCGGCGGTGGGTTCATCGAGGAACAGGATGTCCGGTTCGTGGCTCAGGGCCTTGGCGATCATCACCCGGCGCTTCATCCCGCCCGACAGGGTCATGATCTTGGCGTCGCGCTTGTCCCACAGGGACAGGTCCTTCAACACGCTTTCGATGAAGGCGGGGTTCGGCGCCTTTCCGAACAGGCCACGGCTGAAGGTAACGGTGGCCAGCACCGTCTCGAAGGCGTCGGTGGTCAGCTCCTGCGGCACCAGGCCGATCTTGGTGCGGGCGGCGCGGAAGTCCTTCTGGATGTCATGGCCGTCGGCGACCACCGACCCCGTCGTGGGCGTGACGATGCCGCAGACGATGGAGATCAGGGTGGTCTTGCCGGCCCCGTTTGGACCCAGCAGGGCGAAGATCTCACCCTTTTCGATGGTCAGGTCGATACGCTTCAGCGCCTGAAGACCCGACTTGTAGGTCTTGGTCAGGCCGTCGATCTCGATTACGGGCATGGGCGTTCCTTTCCGGCGGCGCGGCGGCGCCGGCCGGGGTGTGGCGGCAATATGGCGTGCCTGACGCCTCACTCAAGGGGCGTCTGACTCAGGAGGGCGCCAAGTCGTTGTTAACCGGATTGCCGCACGGTGCAGGCTGTCCCTTTGTTGGCGGGAGCTTTCGTGTCGTCCCTGTCCGCCGCCCACCGCGCCGCTCTGACGGCGGTCGTCGAGGCCTGTCCCGATGCGTCACTGACGACGCTCGGGGCGGCCGTGGCGGCTCTGAACGGCGACAAGGCGGCCGAACTGGCGATCATCGTCGCGCAAGAGGCGCGCGACCGTGCGCGGCGCGGTACGGCCTTCGGACCCCTGTTGCCGCTGTTTCAGCCAAGGGCGGACGGCGTGCCGGCCCTGACCTTTCCGCCCCGGGTTCTGGCGCGTGTCTGGCGTCATGCGGTCCAGGGCGAAGAGGCCTTCCTGCCCTTGCTGGACGGCGCCGTCACCATCGACGGCGAATGGACCCTGGCCGCCGACCGGCTTTGCGCCAAGGCGGCGGCTGTGCTGCGCGACCGCGCGAGCGATGTCTGGCCCGACTATCAGCGACCGGCGGAGGGTGAGCCGCCTGCGACGCCGTTCGAACTGGCGGGCTGTTTCGACCTGACGCCGCTGGCGCGGTCCGCCTTGCCGCGTCTGCCGGTGTGGCTGGAACGGCCCGACGACAATCAGCTGGCGGGCCTGCGCCTGCTGATCCAGGACTGTCTGGTCATGTCGCCCGAGGGCGGCCGGCGGATGATCGACATCCTGTTCGCCCATGTGGCGGACGCCGAGCGCATGCTGCGGGTCGTGACGCGCACCAGCCGTCTGGCCGACCGCGAGGCGACCCTCAGCCATTCGGAAATGGGCGTCTTCGTCGAACGGCTGCTGACCTCGGTCCAGACGCGGGTTCAGCGCATCGCCGCCGTACGGTCGTCACTGGGCGAGGCGACCATGCTGGGCGTCGTGGACGACGTGACCTGGTGCGCCGGGGTTCTGGCCGAGATGGACATGAGCCTGCAAATCCGGCCCGATTCCAGCTGGGGCAAGACGGCGCGGATGGCGCGCGTCCAGGTCTCGGGTCAGCTGTCTGGGTTGATGAAGTCCACCTCGGCCGCCGTCCACGCGGCCCTGCCGATGAAGCGGCGAACGATCACCGGCCGCATGACCCGGATGTCCCCCTGGCTGGAGGCGCCCAGCGACGGCGAGCCGATCGAGGCGGCGGCGGCCCTGCTGGCGGCGGTCGCGGCCTTGCGCGGGGCGGCCGTCACCTTCGGCTGCGAGGCCGACCGTTCGGCGCTGAAGACTGAGCTGACCGACTATCTTTCCACCTGGGCCAATGAGGCGCTGGATAGCGCGGCGGACGGCGAGGTCGAGGATCCCGACCATGTCCTGCGCCTGGTCGGCGTCGCGGCGCGTTTTCTGACCCTGATCGAGGCGCTGGAGGCGGCGCGAGCCGTGCGGCGGCGCGCGGCCTCGGCGGAAATGGCGCGCCTGGGCTGAAACGACGCCTCGCCCGTCGTTCGCGGATGGGTTAGACGGCGAGAATGATCGCCTTCTGGATGATGACGGGACTGGCGGCGGCCTTGGCCGCCCTGCTGGTGCTGACCGGCGCACGGCGCGGCGCCGATCCGGCCGCCGGGGCCGAGACCCAGGCCGGCTCACGCGAGATCGAGGAACTGGATCGTCTGAAGGCGCGCGGCCTGCTGGACGATGCGGCCTATGCTGGCGCTCGGGCCGAGGCGGGGCGGCGGCTTCTGGCCGTGGCGACGACCGCGGCCCCGGTGGCCGGCGTCCGGGATCGGTTCTGGGTGCTGGGCGGGATCGCCGTGACAGTCGCGGGTGCGCTGGGCCTTTATGTCTTCACCGGGGCGCCCGGCCTGCCGGATCAGGCCTATGAGCGGCGCGTCGATGCCTGGGCGGCGAACCTGGACGGGCTGGAGCCGGCGCAGCTGGCCGCCGTGACGGCGCGGGTCGTGCGGGAACGCCCCGAGGACCGTCAGGCCCTGGCCATGCTGGGCGCGGCGCGTTACGCGGCCGGCGATCCCCTGGGCGCGGCGTCGGCCTTCCGTCGTCTGATCGCCCTGAACCCCAAGGACGCCCAGGCCTGGGCGCGGCTGGGCGAAAGCCTGGTGGTGGCCAATGACGACCAGATCGGCGGCGACGCCGAGGCCGCCTTTCGCGAGGCGTTGAAGCTGGACCCTGATCAGCTGGGCGCGCGCTTCTTCCTGGGCGAGGCGGCGTTGCGACGCGGCGACGGCGCATCGGCGCGTGCGCTGTGGACGCCCCTGATCGCCGCGCTCGATCCGGCCGACCCGCGTCGTCTGGATCTGGAGCGGCGGCTGCCGAAGGACGGCGCGCAATGACGCGTTGGTCGTGCGCCGCGACGGCGGTATATGCCGCCGGTCTGCCCTTCGAACCCGGAACGTCCGTCGCATGAGCTGGCTGCCCAAATCGCCGAAGGCGCGTCGTCGCCTGTGGGTCGTCGCCGCCGTTGCGCCGATCCTGGCGCTGGCGGTCGGCCTGTCGCTGTGGGCGATGCAGGACAGCGTGACCTTCTTCTATTCCCCGTCCGAGGCCACCGCCGACAAGGCGCCCGAGGGCCGAAACATCCGCCTGGGCGGTCTGGTCGAGGTCGGCAGTGTTCAGAAATCCGGCGACGGCGTGGTGGCCTTTTCCGTCACCGACAACGTCGGCGTGACCCGCGTCGTCTATCACGGCGACCTGCCCGATCTGTTCCGCGAAGGGCAGGGGATCGTGGCGCAGGGAGCCTTCGGCGCCGATCGCACCTTCCACGCCAGCCAGGTCCTGGCCAAGCACGACGAGAACTATATGCCGCGCGAGGTCGCCGACCGTCTGAAGGAAAAGGGCGAGTGGCGGCCTGAAGCGGCGCCGACGTCGGCCGCTGCGACCAAGACCGTTCCCCTATGATCGCCGAACTTGGGGCCTTCGCCCTGGCGCTGGCTCTGGCGCTGTCGATCCTGCAGACGGGCTTGTCGGCGGCCGGGCGCGCGCGACGCAGTCCGGTTCTGGCGGGCGCGGCGCAAGGCGCGGCGCTGGCGGCGGCGGGTGCTATCGGGCTCAGTTTCGCGGCCCTGATCTACGCCTTCGTCGTGTCCGACTTCTCGGTCTCCAACGTCGCGGCCAACAGCCACACCGACAAGCCGATGCTGTACAAGGTCGCCGGCGCCTGGGGCAGCCACGAGGGGTCGCTGCTGTTGTGGTGTCTGGTGCTGACCGTCTTCGGCGGGGCGCTGGCCCGCGCGCGCGGCCTGCCGTTCGGGCTGAAGGCCTCGGCCGTGGCGGTGCAGGGGGCGCTGGGTTCGCTGTTCCTGGCCTTCGCCGTCTTCACCTCCAGCCCCTTCACCCGCCTGGACCCCGCCCCTTTCCAGGGGGCGTCGCTGAACCCCCTGCTTCAGGATCCGGCCCTGGCGGTGCATCCGCCGCTGCTCTACGCCGGCTATGTCGGCTTTTCCGTCTGCTTCTCCCTGGCTGTCGCTGCCCTGATCGAGGGCCGGGCCCAGACCGCCTTCTGGCCCGCATGGGGGCGCTGGGTCCGACCCTGGGCCCTGGCCAGTTGGGCCTTCCTGACCGTCGGCATCACCCTGGGGTCGTTCTGGGCCTATTATGAGCTGGGCTGGGGCGGCTGGTGGTTCTGGGACCCGGTCGAGAATGCGTCATTCATGCCATGGCTGGCGGGCGCGGCCCTGTTGCACAGCGCGGTCGTGACCGAACGGCGCGGCGCGCTGGCGGGCTGGACCGTCTTCCTGGCCCTGCTGGCCTTCACCTTCTCCATGCTGGGCGCCTTCTTGGTGCGGTCGGGCGTGCTGACATCGGTCCACGCCTTCGCTGTCGATCCCCAGCGCGGCATGATGCTGCTGGCCATTCTCGGAATCACGGCCGGCGCCGCCTTCGCCCTGTTCGCCTGGCGTGCGCCCCAGCTGAAGGGCGGCGGCCTGTTCGCGCCCGTCAGCCGTGAGGGCGCGCTGGTGCTGAACAACCTGTTCCTGACAGCCTCGGCCGCGACCGTACTGCTCGGCACCCTGTATCCGTTGATCCTTGAGGCTGCGTCCGGCGCGACCATCTCGGTCGGCCCGCCCTATTTCGCCGCCACCTTTGTCCCCCTGATGGTCGTCGCCTTCATCATCCTGCCCGCCGGGCCGCTGCTGGCCTGGAAGCGCGGTGATCTGACCGGCGCAATGCAGCGCCTGGCCGTCGCGGCGGGCCTTGCGATCCTGTCCGCGCTCGCCGCCTTCGCCTTGTGGGAGCCGAAGAGGGCCCTCGCCGCCGCTGGCATCGGCCTGGGGGGCTGGCTGATCCTGGGATCGCTGGCCGAGGTGGCCGAACGCGCACGCCTGTTCCGCGCCTCCGTTGCCGAGACCCTGCGCCGGCTGAGGGGCCTGCCGCTAGGCGCCTGGGGCATGACCTTGGCGCACCTGGGCCTGGGCGTCTTCATCCTGGGGGCGGTGGTCGAGACCGGCTTCAAGGCCGAGACAGCGCGCGCGCTGTCGCTGGGCCAGAGCGTGTCCGCCGGCCCGTGGACCGTCACCCTCGACGAGGTCCGCGTGATCGAAGGGCCGAACTATCTGGCCGAACAGGGCCGGCTGACGGTGCGCGCCACAGATGACCGGGGTCGGGCCAGCACGGTGACGGCCGAACGCCGTTTCTTCCCCGCCGGCGGTCAGACCACGACCGAGGTCGGACTGGATTTCCGAGGACTCGACGACGTCTATGTAACGCTGGGCGAAAGAGCGGGTAGTCCCGAACAACCGGCCTGGGTCGTGCGCCTGTACTGGAACCCATGGGCGCGACTGATCTTCCTGGGGCCGATGATCATGGCGTTGGGCGGCGTGCTGTCCCTGCTGGATCGACGGTTGAGGGTCGGCGTCGGCGCGCGTCGGCGCAGGACGGCGTGAGGCGCCTGGCGATCCTGCTGGCCGCGCCGGTTCTGGTGCTGATGCTGACGGCGGCCGAACCGCCCGCCGCGCCCGACAGGCCCCTGTCCGATGCAAGACAGGAGGCGCGCGCCCAAGCCCTGTTTAAGGACGTGCGCTGCGTCGTCTGTCAGCACGAGGCCATCGCCGACAGTCCGGCGGGCGTGGCGGGCGACATGCGCCGCCTGATCCGCGAGGAAATCGCGACCGGCGCCTCCGACCAGGCGGTGCGCGACGATCTGGTGCGGCGGTTCGGCGACTATGTGCTGTTCACCCCGCCGGTGCGGGCCGGGACCTGGCTCTTGTGGTTCGGGCCCTTCGCCCTGGTGCTGCTGGCGGTCGCCGTTCTGATGCTGCGCGCGCGCCGCCGTCCGGTCGAGGCCGCGCCCCTGACGGCCGAAGAGGAAGAACGGCTGGACGAAGTTCTGCGAAATGAGAAGCTTCGCCGCGATCCTGACGCAACCTCGCCTCACGACGGGCGCTAGTCGAGATCAACGATCGGCGGTCGGGATTGGCGCAACGCCGGTTCGGCCTATATCAATCGCGAAACCGGCGCCCGCATGGCGCAGGACAGAGGATCGCAAGGACCACGATGCTGAAGCGCAAGGAGTTCATTCTCGGGGCCGCGGCCGGCCTGACCCTGGCGGCGGCGGCGACCGCCGGCGGCGTCATCAACTGGCCCGGCGCGCACGCGGAACCGCAGGCGGTCAACAGGATCACCCCGGTCCCGGCCAACGGCGACGCCTTCACGCCCCCGCCGGGCGCGCCCAGCAGCTTCGCGACCATCTTCGATCAGGTCTCGCCCGCCGTCGTTCAGATCGACGTGACGGTCAAGGTCGATCAGCCCCAGGGCGGCGGCGCCTTCACCATCCCCGGCCTGCCGTTCCAGTTCGTGCCGCCGCAAGGTCGTGGCGGTCAGAACAATGACGAGCCGCAGACGACTCAAGGCGCGGGCTCGGGCTTCTTCATCTCCCAGGACGGCTTCATCGTCACCAACAACCACGTCGTCGCCGACGCGACCGAGATCAAGGTCAAGATGTCGGACGGCCGCGAACTGCCGGCCCGCCTGATCGGCCGCGATCCCGCGACGGACCTCGCCGTGATCAAGGTCGAGGGCGCCGACTTCAAATACGTCAGCTTCGAAGAGACGGCCGAACCACGCGTGGGTGACTGGGTCATCGCCATCGGCAACCCGTTTGGCCTGGGCGGCACCGCCACGGCCGGCATCGTCTCGGCCAAGGCGCGCGACATCGGCGGAGCTGAAAGCCCCTATACGGACTTCCTTCAGATCGACGCCGCCATCAACCGGGGCAACTCGGGTGGCCCGACCTTCGACATCCACGGCCGCGTCATCGGCGTGAACTCGGCCATCTATTCGCCCACCGGTGGATCCGTCGGGATCGGCTTCGCTATTCCTGCCGAGGTCGCCAAGCGCATTACCTCGCAGCTGATGCGGGGAGAAACCATCGAGCGAGGCTATCTCGGCGTCCAGATCCAGACCTTGGCCCCCGAGGCGGCGGCGGCCTTGGGCCTGCCGGAAAACACCAAAGGCGCTTCGGTCGGTGAGGTAACTGCTGGCGGCCCGGCCGCCCGAGCTGGTGTGCAGATTGGGGATATTGTGACGGCCGTGGATGGCCAGGTGGTGACCAATAACACCGAACTGACCCGCCGTGTTGGCGCTGCAAAGGCTGGCGACACTCTTCGCCTTGACATTCTTCGCGACGGCCGCCGCCAAACTATAAACGTCCGAGCTGGGCGTCGTCCGTCGGAAGCTGAGCTTCAAGGTGGAACTAAAGGCGGTGATGAGGCACCGTCCATGCCAAGCGCGCCGTCGGGTGCCGTGGTTGAGGGTATGCAGATTGCTCCAATGTCTGATGCGCTGCGCCAACGCTATTCAGTGCCAGCCGAGGTCAACGGTGTAGTTGTTACTAATGTGGAGCGTGGTTCGAATGCGGCTGGCCTAGGGATGCCGCCCGGCGTTGTAATTATGCGCGCTAACAACCGCGCTGTGAACAGTCCATCCGATCTTGAAGCAGCAGTGGCAGCAGCTAAGGCTGCCAGCCGCCCGGGCATTCTTCTGCTTGTTCGAGCGCCAAATGGCAACACGTCGATAGTATTACCATTTAAGTGAGAATTTCGTTAGATTGCGTTGACTCCCCTATGAGTTGTGTTAAAGTTCTTGTGGTCCTTTAACCGTGGAGAATTGCTCTGCGTATTCTGGCACTGATTTCAACTTTAGTTGTTTCGCAAACTGTTTTTACTACATCTGTGTCGGCCCAAGCAGCAGTCAGATACGGTTGCCATGGAACCATGTGTTGCTGGGTGTATGCTGACGGCACCTACAAGTGCGTACACCGAGCCTAAAAGTCGAATGATCGGCATTCTGACCAAGCCTTAACTCACCCTATCGCCGCCGATGCGCTACCATCGGCGGCGATTTTGATTCCGGGAGGGGTTTCGATGCGGATTCTGGTGGTCGAGGATGACGCCGAGGCGGCGACCGCCATGGTGCGGGGCCTGTCCGAAGCCGGACATGAGGTGACCCACGCCGTGGACGGCGCCTTCGGGCTGCTGGAGTCGCAAAAGGGCGGCTACGACGTCTATGTGGTGGATCGGATGATGCCGCGCCTGGACGGCGTCGGCATGGTCGAGACGGTGCGCAAGGGCGGCGATCAGACGCCGGTCCTGTTCCTGTCGGCCCTGGGCGAGGTCGAGGACCGGGTCACGGGCCTGAAGGCCGGCGCCGACGACTATCTGGTCAAGCCCTACGCCTTCGCCGAGCTGATCGCCCGGGTCGAGGCCCTGGCCCGCCGTCGTGAGACGGGCGGCGTCCAGACCGTGCTCAAGGTCGGCGACCTGGAGATGAACCTGATCGGCCGCACCGTGCATCGCGGCACGACCGAGATCGATCTTCAGCCGCGCGAGTTCCAGCTGCTGGAGTTCCTGATGCGCCACGCCGGCCAGTCGGTGACGCGCACCATGCTGCTGGAGAAGGTGTGGGAATACCATTTCGACCCCCAGACCAACGTCATCGACGTCCACATCAGCCGCCTGCGCTCCAAGATCGACAAGGGCTTCGACCGCGCGATGCTGCAGACCGTGCGCGGGGCGGGGTATCGGTTGGAGGCGTAGGCAACTTCCCTCCCCTTTATGGGGAGGGACGATCGCGCAGCGATCAGGGTGGGGAAGTGCTCATGTCTTCGGAGACATATCGCGCTCGCGCGATGCGCAAGGCGATGACCCCGCCGGAGGCGCGGATGTGGGCCAATCTCAAGCGGCTTCGCGGCGAGGACTTTCACTTTCGCCGTCAGGCGCCCTTCAAGGGTTATTACCTGGACTTCGTCTGTTTCAAGCACCGTCTGGTGATCGAGGTCGATGGACAGGTGCATCAGTTGGATGAACAGATACGCCATGATCGGATCAGGGATGCGGTCCTGGCGAAAGAGGGGTTCGTCACCCTGCGCTTCGACAATGCGGCCATCCGCGACAACATCGGCGATGTGATGGATTTCGTCGTGGCCAGGCTCAAGAACTCCCCCACCCTGGCGTCGCTGCGCGCCGCCGTCCCTCCCCATGAAGGGGAGGGAGAATAGTTGCGCCTTCCCTCCCTCCTTCGCCGCACGCCCTTCCGGCTGACGCTGCTGTTCCTGGCGCTGTTCGTGGCGGCGGCGGGGGCGATTCTGGCCTATGTCTATTTCGCCTCGGCGTCCGAGGCCCAAGGCCGGGCCAAGGCGGATGTGGAGATCGAGCTGGGCGCCCTGACGGCGATCCATCGCACGCGCGGCATCGACGCCCTGAACCAGGCGCTGGTCGAGCGGTCGATCCGGGGCGGGCCGTATCTGTATCTGCTGACCGACGCGGCCGGAAAGACGATCACCGGCAACATCACGGAATCGCCGATCGACATCGACCTCAGCCTGCCGGCCGGCGCCAGCGACTGGGAGACCTTCCGCCTGACCGACACGGACGCGCAGGGTAAGGTCCAGCGTCGCCGCTCCATCGGGGTGATCACGACCTTGACCGGGGGCGAGCATCTGTTCGTCGGTCAGGACATCGGCGACATCGAGGACTATCTGGCCCGCCTGACTCAGGCCCTGTGGGGGGCGATGGGGCTGGTGATGCTGCTGGGCCTGGCGGGCGGTCTCTACATCAGCCGACGGGTGGAACAGTCCATGGCCGGGCTGAACCGGGTCGTTCAGGCGGTGCAGGAGGGCGACCTCAAGGTCCGCGCGCCCGTCCGCCACACCGGCGACGAACTGGACGAGCTGGGCCAGGGGCTAAACACCATGCTGGACCGGCTGGAGGCGTCGATGTCCTCGATCCGCCACGCCGGCGACGCCATCGCCCATGACCTACGCTCGCCGCTGACCCGGATGCGGGCCAAGCTGGAGGTGGCTCTGATCGACGCCGAGGCGGGCAAGATCGACGGGGTGGAGGCCCTGGGCATCGCCCTGGACGAGGCCGATCATCTGCTAAAGACCTTCAACACGGTCCTGGCCATCGCGCGTCTGCAGGCGGGCGGCGCGCCGGACCCCAGGCTGATGGACGCCGCCGACCTGGCCGCCGACATGGCCGAGCTTTACGAGCCGGCGGCCGAGGACAAGGAGATCGACTTCTCGTCCGAGGTCGAGCGCGGCCTGATGGTCGAGGGCAACCAGCCCTTCCTGGCCCAGGCCTTGGCCAACCTGATCGACAACGCCATCAAATACACCCCGGCCGGCGGGGCCGTGAAGCTGCGCGCGCGTCGGCGCTCGTCGGGCGAGATCGAATATTCGGTCACCGACACCGGACCGGGCGTGCCTGAGGAGGATCGCGAAAGGGTGGTCCAGCGTTTCGTGCGCCTGGACAACAGCCGCACCGAACCCGGCTCGGGCCTGGGTCTGTCGCTGGTGACGGCGGTGGCCGAGGCGCACGGCGGCCGGGTCGTGCTGGACGAAGGGCCCGGCGCCTATGGCGATTTCGGGCCGGGGCTGCGGGTGGCGCTGGTGCTGCCTGCGGCCTCGGGTTCTCTGTAAACTCCGCTCATCCCGGCGAAAGCCGGGACCCAGTTCTTTAGGTGCTCGGACTTGTGAGTGTGTCTTGGATCGTGGTCCAACGCCCTGCTGAGCGAAAGCACTGGGTCCCGGCTTTCGCCGGGATGAGCGGAAGATTTGAATGCCTGATCTCAAGTCCAACCCCCTATTCCAATCCCTCGCCCCGGCCGGCCCGGTCGCGAGCCCCGTCGCCGCCGACCGCCTGCAAGAGACCTTGATCGAGGCCGCCGACGCCGACGGCTGGCGCGACACACTTGACGCCGCCTGGCCCGCTCTGGCCCCGGTCGCCGGAGCGTCGCCCTATCTCGCCGGTCTGATGCGTCGCCGGCCGGCCCATCTGCGCCGCCTGTTGGAGGAGGATCCCGCCGCCAGCCTCGTCCAGATCATCCGCGACACCGATGCGCTGGACGCCGAGCCGGACGAGGTCCGCGCCCCGCTGCGGGTGCTCAAGGCAGACCTGCATCTTCTGACCGCGCTCGCCGACCTCGGCGGTGTCTGGGATCTGGACCAGGTCACCGACGCCCTGTCGAAGTTCGCGGACGCTTCATGCCGCGCCGCCCTGCGCGCCGTCGCGGCCGAGCAGCGTGCGCGCGGCCGTCTGGTGTCGCCACCGGGCGATCCGCGCGGCCCGATCCCCGGCCTGTTCGGCCTGGCCATGGGCAAACACGGCGCCAACGAGCTGAACTACTCCTCCGACATCGACATTTCGCTCTTCTTCGAGCCGCGCCTGATGGTCCTGGCCCTGCGCGAGGGCGAGGAGATGCAGGACTTCGCCAATCGCGTCGGCAAGGGGATCGCCACCCTGCTGACCGAGCGGACGGCCGACGGCTATGTCTTCCGCGTCGATCTGCGGCTGCGGCCCGATCCGTCCTCGACCCCGCCGGTGGTCGCCGGGCCGATGGCCCTGGCCTACTATGAGAGCGTGGGCCAGAATTGGGAGCGGGCGGCCTTCATCAAGGCGCGGCCGGTGCTGGGCGACATGCGCGCGGCGGGCCGGTTCCTGAAGGCCATGATTCCCTTCATCTGGCGGCGCAGCCTGGACTACGCCGCCGTGCTCGACATCCAGTCGATCAAGAAACAGATCCACGTCCACAAGACCGGCGAGGGCTTGCACGCTGCCGGGGCCAATCTGAAACTGGGGCGCGGCGGCATCCGCGAGATCGAATTCTACGCCCAGACCCAGCAGCTGATCCTGGGCGGGCGCGATCCGGCCTTGCGCAAGCAACGCACGCTGGAGGCGCTGAAGGCGCTGGCCGACGCCGATCACATCCCCCAGGCGGTCGCCGAAGAGCTGTCGGCCGCCTATGTCGAACTGCGCGGGCTGGAGCACCGGGTGCAGATGCTCGACGACGAGCAGACCCACCGCCTGCCTGAGGACCGCGAACGTCGCGCCGCCGTCGCCGCGCTTGCCGGTTTTGGCGAACTGGCGGCCTTCGACGCCCATGTCGAGGCCCTGCTGGTCCGGGTCAACACCCGCTATGGCGAACTGTTCGAGGGCGGCGAGGATCTGGATTCGAGCTATGGCAGCCTGGTCTTCACCGGGGTCGAGAACGATCCCGAGACCCTGGAGACCCTGCGCCGCATGGGCTTTTCCGAGGCCCCGTCCGTCGCTGCTGCCATCCGCAGCTGGCACCACGGCCGCATCCCCGCGACGCGGACGGCGCGAGGGCGCGAACTGTTCACCCGCCTGGCGCCGCGCCTGCTGGAGGCCCTGGCTCGGTCGGGCGCTCCAGACGACGCGTTTCGCCGTTTCGCCACCTTCTTCTCGGGCCTGGCGGCGGGGGTCCAGGTCCAGGCCCTGTTCCTGAACCAACCGAAACTGTTCGAGATGGTGCTGGGCGTCATGGCCTTCGCGCCGCGCCTGGCCCGGACCCTGGGGCGGCAACCGGCGGCGCTGGACGGGGTGCTGGACGCGCGGTTCCTGGTCGATCTGTCGGAGGAGACCGGCCTGACGGAACAGATGTTGCGCGAGGCCGGCGAGACCGAGGATTTCGAAGGCGCCATGAACGCCGTGCGTCGCCTGCACCGCGAGCAGATGTTCCGCATCGGCATCCACGCCCTGACAGGACGTGCGGGGCCCGAGGCGGCGGGTCGCGCCTATGCCGCCCTGGCCGACGCGGCGATGCGGACTCTGTCGCTGGCGGCCCTGGCCGAGACCGAACGGTTGGGCGGCGCCTTGCCCGGCGCAGTCGCGGTGGTGGCTCTGGGCAAGGCCGGATCGCGCGAGATGACGGCAGGGTCGGACCTGGATCTGATGACCCTTTACGAGGCGCCGCCCGAAGCCGTGTCCGAGATCAAGGGCTGGACCTCTGACGTCTTCTACGCCCGTTTCACCCAGCGGCTGATCGCGGCCCTGTCGGCGCACACGGCCGAGGGCGGCCTGTATGAGGTCGACATGCGGCTGCGGCCCACCGGCTCCAAGGGGCCGGTGTCGGTGCGGCTGAAGGCCTTCGACGACTATTACGCCCGCGAGGCCGAGACCTGGGAGTTCATGGTTCTGACCCGCGCCCGCGTCGTCTGGGCCAGCGACGACAAATTCTGCGCTCAGGTGTCCGCCGCCATCGAGGCCGCCCTGCGTCGCCCGCGCCCCGGCGTCGATATCGCCGCCGATGTCAGGAAGATGCGCGCTCTGATGGATCGCGAGCGTCGCCCCCACGGCTTCTGGGATTTGAAACTGTCGCCCGGCGGCCAGGTGGACGCCGAGTTCGCAGCCCAGTTCCGCCAGCTCCAGGCCGCCGCCATCGGCGAACCCCTGACCCTGTCGACGCTGGAGGCCCTGCACGACGACCCGGTCCTGGCCGAGGCCTGGCGGGTGCAGCAGCGGCTGGCCCACCTGCTGGCCGCCGCCTTCGAGGGGCGGGTCGATCCCGAGGCCGAGCCGTCTGTCTTCCAGCTTCGTCTGGCCGAGGCGGCGGGGGCTCAGGATTTCGAGAGCCTGAAGACCGAACTGACCGACCTGCGGGCGCGGGCGCGCAAGGCCTTCGAGCGGGCTGTTCCTGCAGGCCGCGACGGAGATTCGGAGACGCCGCGTTCAATCTCCTGACAGGGCAATGTCAAAGGGCGTGCAAGGCGCCCGTGGAGATGATCGAGATGAGAAAGACCTTTCTGACCGGCCTGAGCGTCATCGCACTGGCCGCCGTCGCCGGCGTCGCGACCGCACAGGTTCCCCCCGCTGGCGCGGCCGCTCCGCATCAGGCGCGCGGCGAACCGAACCGTCAGATCACGCGCGCCGAGTTCGTCGATACGCGCGTCGCCCGCCTGACCGCGCTGGATGCGGACCGCGACGGCACGGTCAGCGTCGAGGAGCGTCAGGCCGGCATGCAGGCCCGCCAGGCCGAGCGCGCCGATGCCCGCTTCACCAAGCTGGACGCCAACGGCGACGGCTCCATCAGCCGCGCCGAGTTCGACGCCGGCCATGCCGCTCGCCCCGATCGCGGCCCGCGCGCCGAACGCGCCGGCAATCGTGAGGGTCATCGCGGCGGTGCGCGTCACGCCATGCGCGGTCCCGGTCGTCCGGGCGCCGAAGGTCGTGGCGCCGGCCGGGAACGCGGTCCGGTGGTGATCTCAGACGTCGCCGCCACGCTGGGCGAGCGTTTCGTCAAGATGGACGCCAACCGCGACGGCGTGATCTCGGCCGACGAGCGTCGCGCCGCCATGACCGCCCATCGTGCAGAGCGTCAGGCCCAGCGTGCGGAACGCCGCGCAGCCCGTCCGGCGCAACAACCGGCTTCCCCCGCCCCGGCTTCGGAGTAAGAACGGTGTCGGGGTCGGCCGTCATGAACGAACCGGTCCCTTTCGTCAGCAGCGGAAGAGGCAGGTTTGGTCGCGATCGTCGACCCCGACGAGGATCTGGTGCGCCGGGTGGGTCAGGGCGACCCGGCGGCCGCGCAGACGCTCGTCGCGCGCAAGCTGCCGCGCATCCTGGCCTTGGCGCAGCGGATGCTGGGCGACGCGGCCGAGGCCGAGGACGTGGCCCAGGAGGCCATGCTCAAGGCCTGGCGACAGGCGCCGAAATGGGCGCCCGGCAAGGCGCGGTTCGACACCTGGCTGCACCGCGTCGCGCTGAATCTCTGCTACGACCGGCTGAGGCGACGGCGCGAAATCCCCACCGATACGCCGCCGGATCGCCGCGACGAGGGACCGGCGCCGGATCGGGGGCTGCTGGCGGCGGAAACAGGCGTGCGGGTCGATGCGGCGCTGAAACGTCTGCCGGACCGTCAGCGCGAGGCCATCGTCCTGTGCCATTATCAGGAGCTGTCCAATATCGAGGCGGCGGCCCTGATGGAGATCAGCGTCGAGGCGCTGGAGAGTTTGTTGTCGCGCGGTCGTCGCGCATTGCGTCAGGCCCTTTCGGACATGGCCCCAGCCGGGTCGCCAAGGGCGGGTAGAGGAGACGGACGATGAAGGCGGAACGGTTGCACGAACTGGCGGACGCCTACGGCGCCGACCTGCGTCGGTGGCCCGCCTCCGAGCGCGCCTTCGCCGAAAGCCTGATCGCGGCCGATCCGTCGCTGAAGTCGGTGCTGGACGAGGCGGCGACGCTGGACGCTCTGCTGAATGCGGCTCCGGCGCCGGTTCCGTCCGCCGCCCTGACCGCGCGTGTTCTGGCTGTCGCGCCCAAACGCAAGGCACGCAGCCGGCTGGGGCGTGCAGTCTGGTATCTGGGGGCCGGATGGGCCGCCGCCGCCTGTGCGGGCGTGGTCGCCGGCGTCGGCCTGACCACCCATCTGACCGCCGACGCGCGGGCCGATGCGGTGCTCTATCAATCCTCGCTGACCGGCGTGGACGACACCGAGGTTCTGGGATGACGCCGAAGACCCTGAAGATCGCCCTGGCCGTTTCGGTGGCGTTGAACGTGTTCGCGGTCGCGGGGGCCGTGACCTATGGCGTCAATCGCGACCGGATCGAGCGCAAGATCGAGGACCAGAGACGGCCCGGTCGTGAAGGCCCGCTGGCCGAGGTCCTGACTGATCTGGACCCCGCCGTTCGCCAACGCGTGCGGGCCGCCTTGCGGGAATCCGCCTTGGCCGCACGGCCCGATTTCGAGGCGGCGCGGGCTGCCCGGCGTCAGGCTATCGACATCGCCGGCCAACCCACGCTGGACGTCGCTCGCGTCGAGACCCTGCTGGAACAATCACGAGCCGCCGAGATGCGTGGCCGCACGCGGTTGGAAAACGGCGCCGTCGCCGTCCTGGCGACGCTGACGCCGGAAGAGCGCAAGGCCCTGACGCCGATACTGCAACGCAAGGGCGACGCCCGGCGCGCCATCGTCCATCACGGCGAGCGAAACGGTCGTCAGCGGGACGACCGTCCGTCCCGCTAAGCCGTTCGGCCGATCAGCCCTTCTTGGACGCCCGGAAGGCGGCGACGGCGTCCACCGTCGCGCGGACCTTGGCCTCGATGGCGGCCCAGTCGCCCGACTTGACGGCCTCGTCCGTCACCAGTTTGGAGCCCATGCCCGCCGCCACGATCCCGGCGCCGAACCATTTGGCGATGGAGGCCTCGTCCGGGTCCACGCCGCCCGTTGGCATGATCTTGACCCAGGGCATCGGTCCCTTAACCGCCTTGACGAAGTCCGGGCCGCCGACCGACGAACCGGGGAACAGTTTGACGATGTCGCACCCCAGTTCGTGCGCCTCTCCGATGTCCGTCACCGAGCCGCAACCGGGGAAATAGGCGACCATGCGGCGGTTGCAGACCCTGGCCACGTCGGGGATCAGGCAGGGACTGACCACGAAGCGCGCGCCCCGATTCAGATACAGCGACGCCGTGCCCGCATCGACGACCGAGCCGATGCCCAGAACCACGTCCGGGTCGGTCCTGATCAGTTCGCGATTGATCTCGCCGAACAGGTCGCAGGCGAAATCGCCGCGATTGGTGAACTCGACTACCGGCGCCCCGCCGCGCGCGCAGGCGCGAATGACGTTCAGGCTGACCTCGGCGTCGGGGTGATAGAAGACCGGGCAGACGCCTTGGGTCTCCAGCGCCTGAAGCACGCTGACGCGATCATGGGCCATGGTCTGTCTCCGCCTGTCCCGACGCGGGCCGGGATTTTGTGTTGCAACGACCGGTCGTCCCGGCCCTGATCCCCTGCTTATCCCAGCCGACGCGAAATGCGAAAGCGCCGCGCGGCGGCTTTCGCGGGGCCGGGCGGAACTTATTGTTTCACCGGTGTCAGTCGCCGCCGGCTCGACCGTCGTCCGGCCCGCATCCCTTGGCCAGCAGGGCGGCCTCGACCACCGACAGCCGGGCCTGGGCCGCGCGTTCAGCGTCGGGCCTGGCCGTCGAATAGAGAACGGGCCGCTGCGAGAACCTGGGCCGCCCGCCTTGCGCGATATGGGCGATCTTCTGCGCCGTGTCCTCGGCGACCAGACGCTGGCCATGGAGTTGGCTGCAGGTCATCGCGCCCGCATCGACGGCGCTCAACGTCGTCAGCATCGGATATTTCGTCCCCACGCACCCCGCCAGGGCGAGGCCGCAAACGAGGATCGGGATCGGTGCGTGTCTGGACATGGCGATATTGTGGAGGGCGCGGACGCCTCCGTCCACGGGTTCGCCGTCAGCATGCGGCGCGCGCGTGCGCCAAGGCGGCCAGCCGTTCGACCATCGGGCTGTCTGTATCGAACAATGGATTCAGCACCGTGAAATGGTTAAGAGCCGGCAGGGCCTCGAAGCGTGTTTCCGCGCCTAGAGCGCCCCAATGCTCGGCCATGTCGCGGCTTTGCTGAAGGAAGGCGTCGCTCTCGGCGCCGCCGACGATGCAGTCCAGAACGGCGCCGGCGGGCGCGGGCCAGTGGATCGGCGACAGGGCGCGGGCCTCGGGCGGGTTGAGGTCCAAGGCGGCGTTCAGCGAGGTCGGGATCAGCGGCTCAAGCTCGAACACGCCGGATATGGAGATGGCGGCCCAAGCGCCACCCTCCGACAGCAGGCAGGCCGCCATATGCCCGCCCGCCGAATGGCCGCTGACGACGGGGCGGGCGCCGGTGCGGTCATGGATCAGATCGACGGCGGCGCGCATCTGATCGACGATCCAGCCCAGCCTAATGGTCGGCGCCAGGTCATAGGTCGGGATGGCGACGCTGACGCCGTGGGCCAGCAGGGGCGGGGCGACGAAACTGAACCAGCCGGCGTCCAGCGCCTGCCAATATCCGCCGTGGATGAAGACCACGACGGGCGCGCCTTTCCCCGCATCGAACCAGTCGATCCGTTCACGCGCGCCGGGGCCGTAGTGCAGAATTTCTGGCGGATGAGCGGTGCGAGCGGCCTCCGATCCCGCCTTCCAGCGCGCCATGACGGCGGGGTGGTCGGGGACCAGGGCGCGGTTGTTATATTGCGCCTCCAGCACGGCGTCTGTGTCTTGCGGCTTACCCGGCACGTGTTCATCCGCTAGGAACGCCCTCGAACCAGAGGACTGATCCGCCATGATGACCGCCATCTTCGTCTTCATCAAATGCGAGCTGGGCTACGCCAACGAGGTGGCGGCCGACATCGTGGACAATGTCGAGAACGTCTCGGAGGTCTATTCGACCTCGGGCCAGCACGATCTGCTGGCCAAGTTCAACCTGCCGCGCGACGCCGACATCGGCACCTTCGTGACGAAACAGGTGCAGACGCGACCGCATGTGCGCGACACCTTCACCGTGATCACCTTCTCGCCTTTCCTGCCTTCGAAGGGCTAGGTCGCGGCCTTTCGCTTGACCTTGTCCTTGCGGTCCTCGGCCTCGTCGTCGTCGCCGACCTTTTCCTCGACCGTGGCCGACAGGCGCTGGAAGACGCCTAGCCCGACCAGAACCATCACCGAGGCGACCAGCAGGGCGGTGGGATAGAGCAGCAGGGCCACGTCCTCGCGCGCCGTCTTGAACACGACCACCAACGCCTCCAGAAACAGGGCGATGACGATGGTGGACAGGAATTTGGTCAGGCTGCGCCGGGCCTCGGCGGCGCTGCGCTTCTCGTTGCCGCGCCGCACCTCGTCCTCGAAGATGTATTTGGCCACGTCGAACACGGCGATGGCGACGATGACATAGCCCAGCACGTCCAGCACGGCGTCGGCGCCCGACTTGTCCGGCAACCCGATCCCCTCCAGCGCGTCCTTCACGCCGAAGCCGATCAGGGCCATTGCGGCCAGCAACAGCAGCAGGCTGGCGAAGGCGAAGACCGCCCGGGTCAGATAGGTCATGGAAATCCCTCCGTGAGGCCAGAGCAACGCGCCAACCGCCAAGCTGTTGCCTCGCCGCAAAAGGGTGACGCTGACCCAAGGGACGGCTAAACCGGCGTCATAGGGAGACACGACATGACGCGATCCAACGCGCCCGCCTATCTGACCGGCTTCGGCAATCATTTCGCGACCGAGGCCGCGCCTGGCGCACTGCCGGTGGGCCGCAACTCGCCGCAGAAGACGCCGATGGGCCTGTATGCCGAACAGCTTTCGGGCACGGCCTTCACCGCCCCGCGCGCCGAGAACCGGAGAAGCTGGCTGTATCGCCTGCGCCCCTCGGCCCAGCATGGACCGTACACGCCCTTCGGCCAGGGTCTGGTGCGCTCCGGCCCGTTCGACGAGACGCCGCCCAATCCCAATCGGATGCGCTGGGACCCGCTGCCGATGCCCGAGGCGCCGACCGACTGGGTCGAGGGGCTGACGACCTATGGCGGAAACGGCGAGCCGGACGCGGGCGCAGGCGCGGGCATCCATCTTTATGCCGCCAACCGTTCTATGACCGACCGGGTTTTCTACGACGCCGACGGCGAGCTGCTGATCGTGCCGCAAGAGGGGGCGCACCGCTTTGTCACCGAGATGGGCGTGATCGAGGCCGAGCCGGGCCATGTCGTGCTGATCCCACGCGGCGTGCGCTTCCGCGTCGAGGTCGAGGGACCGGTGCGCGGCTATGTCTGCGAGAACTACGGCAGTCCGTTCCGACTGCCGGACCTGGGCCCCATCGGCTCGAACGGCCTGGCCAATCCGCGCGATTTCGAGACCCCGGTCGCGGCCTATGAGGACGTGGATCGTCCGACCGAGTGCGTCCAGAAATATGGCGGCCGCCTGTGGGTCACCACCTTCGATCACAGCCCGTTGGACGTTGTCGCCTGGCACGGCAATCTGGCGCCCTGCCGCTATGACACGGCGCGGTTCAACACGATCAACACCGTCAGCTTCGACCACCCGGACCCGTCGATCTTCACCGTCCTGACCAGCCCGTCGGAGACGCCGGGCACCGCAAACATCGACTTCGTCATCTTCCCGCCGCGCTGGATGGTGGCCGAACAGACCTTCCGGCCGCCGTGGTTCCACCGCAACGTCATGAGCGAGTTCATGGGCCTGGTGACCGGCGCCTATGACGCCAAGGCCGGTGGGTTCGCACCGGGCGGCGCGTCCCTGCACAACCGCATGAGCGGGCATGGCCCCGACCAGGCCAGCTATGAAGGGGCGATCAAGGCGGAGCTGAAACCGCACAAGATCACCGACACCCTGGCCTTCATGTTCGAGACGCGCGCGCCGATCCGCGTCACGAAATGGGCGTCCGAATCACCGCAGATGCAGCTCGACTACGACGACTGCTGGTCAGGCTTCACCAAAGGACAGATCTCATGATCCGTATTTCCTTCATCGCCGCCGTCGCCTTGCTGGCTGCCGCCTGCTCGTCCCAGCCGACGGGCTCCGCCTCCGATGCGCCGATGCAGAGCGCGGACGCCGCGTCCTGCGCCACCCGAGGCGGCACGATGCAGCAGGTGGGGCGGATGCAGTCCTGGCAGTGCGTCGTCCGCTATGCCGACGCCGGCAAGCGCTGCGCCGACGGCGATCAATGCCAGGGCGACTGCCGCATCGAAGGCAACAGCGGCGTCGCGCCCGGCGCGGCGACGGCCGGCGTCTGTCAGGCCACCAGCGACCGCTTCGGCTGCAATACTCCGGTCGAGGATGGCAAGGCCGGCGCGACCCTCTGCATCGACTGACCGTCAGGCACGAAAAAACCCCCGTCGCGAACGACGGGGGCTGATCCATCCGTAAACGGATTTAGTGGGTCGCCCGACCTTAGTGGGTCGAAGGCGTGTTGGCCGTGGTGGCGCCGCCGTCGGCGTTGCCGGCTTGCTGCTCGACCATGTCGGCCTTGCGGTCGGCGTTCTCCTCGACCTGATCGGCCTGGGCGTTCAGAGCGCCGGCCTGAGCGGCGGTCGGAGCGGTCGCGGCTTGCGATTCCAGTTGATCGGCGCGGGCCTCGCCCGTCGCTTCGACGGCCCCAGCTTGCTTTTCAGCGGCCTTGTCGGCGGCGCTTTCACCGCAGGCGGCGACGCCGGCCAGCATGAACAGCGAGGCGGCGGCGATGGCGATCTTCTTCATTTTCGTTTCCTCTCCTTGGTGGAAATCAGGAAACGTCACGGCGGCGAAACGGTTCACGCCGCCGTGATATTTTCGTGATCTTCAGTCTTCGGATTGGGCGAAGGCGACGCGTGCCGCGCCCAACAGGGCGGCGTGTTTGTGCATGATCACCTTGGTCGGAATCTCGGACATATAGTCCTTGAACCGGCCCTTGCGCTCGAACCGCTGGCGGAAGGGGCTGGCCTTGATGAAGGGCAGGATACGCGGGACGATGCCGCCGGCGATATAGACGCCGCCGCGCGCGCCGGTAGTCAGGGCGATGTCGCCGGCGACCGCGCCCAGGATGGCGCAGAAGCGGGCCAGGGTCGCGCCGCACGGGCTGTTGGGGTCCGCCATCGCCGTCTCGGTGATTTGGGCCGGATCGTCGATATGGGTCTCGCGCCCGTCGATCTCGGCCAGAGCCCGGTGCATGTTCAGCAGGCCGGGACCGCAGATCAGCCGTTCGATCGAGACGCGGTCATAACGGCGACGCAGGATGCGCAGGATTTCGTCCTCGATCGGATCGCCGGGCGGGAAACAGGCGTGACCGCCTTCCGACGGCATGGCCATTTCCTTGCCGGCCGCGTCGCGCACCAGGGCCGAGACGCCGAAGCCGGTGCCGGGACCCAGCACCGCAACCGTCGAATGGGGATCGCCGTCGACCGGCCCGCCCAGGCTTTCCAACTGGTCCTCGGGGACGATGGGCGCACCCCAGGCCAAGGCCTCGAAATCATTGATCAGTTTGACCGGCTTCAGGCCCAGGGTCTGAAGTTCGCTCTCCGACACCGCCCAAGGCGAGTTCGTCAGGTCGATTGCCCCTTCCGTCACCGGACCGGCCACGGCGATCACGCCGCCAGTCGGCTTGACCTCGCAACCGTCCACGTAGGCGGCGACGCCTTCCAGGAAGGTCGGATAGGTCTCGGCCGGGAAGCTCTCGTGGTGGTCCAGCATGGGCTTGCCGTCCACCATGCGGGCTACGGCGAAGCGGGCGTTGGTGCCGCCGACATCACCGACGAGGAGGGTCTTGTCATTCATGGGGTCGTTTCCTGCGCTCGGTTCGGTGGATCATGCGTCCACGGTCCGGTCGACGAAGTTGGGGTTGGGCGGCGTGTCGTCATGACCGCGTGAACCGGTTGGAACGGCGAAACAGACTGTCGCCCCCTGTTCGGCCGTGGTGACCACATGGCGGAAGGCGCCGAACATCTCGCGGCCATAGCCCCAGGACGAACCCTCGGCGTTGTCGGCGGATCGGGCGGCGAGGGGGCGGGCGGTCAGGTCGGCGATCCCGACCGTGGTCAAGACCCCGGCCTCGGCGTCCAGGCGGATGATGTCGCCGTCCCGGACATGGGCCAGCGGGCCGCCTGCCAGGGCCTCAGGTGACACGTGAATGGCGGCGGGCGTCTTGCCGCTGGCGCCCGACATGCGGCCGTCGGTGACGAAGGCGACCTTGAACCCCTTGTCCTGAATGACCGACAGGGCCGGCGACAGGCTGTGCAGTTCGGGCATGCCGTTCGCCTTCGGACCCTGGAAGCGCAGGACCACGACCACGTCGCGGAACAGCTTGCCGTCCCGGAAGGCTTGCAGCGCGTCTTCCTGGGTTTCGAACACGGCGGCGGGGGCTTCGACGATGCGGTTCTCGGGCTTCACGGCGGAGATCTTGATGACCGCGCGGCCCAGGTCGCCCTTAACCAGACGCAGCCCGCCCTCCTTGTCGAACGGGTTCGAAGCGGGGCGCAGGATGTCCAGGTCCAGGCTTTCCGCCACCCCGTCGCGCCAGACCAGTTCGCCGTCCACCATCGACGGTTCCTGGAAATAGGCCTCGATGCCCTGACCCATGATGGTGGTCACGTCCGAGTGGATGTTGCCGGCCATCGCCAGTTCGCGGGCGATGAAGGCGACGCCGCCGGCGGCCTGGAAGGCGTTCACATCGGCCGAGCCGTTGGGATAGACCCGCGCCAGCAGCGGCGTGACCGATGACAGTTCGTCCATGTCGGTCCAGTCGATCAGCACGCCCGCCGCCCGCGCCATGGCGACCAGGTGGATGGCGTGGTTGGTCGAGCCGCCGGTGGCCAGCAGGGCCACGATCATGTTGACGATGGACTTCTCGCTGATGACGTCGGCCATGCGGCACTCGCCGCTGCGGGCCAGTTCGACCGCGCGCTTGGCCGCCGCCGCCGTCAGGGCGTCGCGCAGGCCGGTGTCGGGGTGGACGAAGGCGGTGGACGGCATGTGCAACCCGCCCAGCTCCATCATCATCTGGTTGGAGTTGGCTGTGCCGTAGAAGGTGCAGGTGCCGGGCGAGTGGTAGCTGCCAATCTCGCTTTCCAGCAGGGTGTGGCGATCCACCTTGTTCTGCGCATATTCGGCGCGGACTCGGGCCTTTTCCGCGTTCGGAATGCCCGACGGCATGGGGCCGGCGGGGGCGAAGACGACGGGCAGGTGGCCGAACGCCAGGGCGCCCATGAACAGGCCAGGCACGATCTTGTCGCAGACGCCCAGCATCAGGGCGGCGTCGAAGGCGTCGTGCGTCAAGGCGACGCCGGTGGACATGGCGATCACGTCGCGGCTGAACAGCGACAGCTCCATGCCCGGACGCCCCTGGGTCACGCCATCGCACATGGCGGGGGTGCCGCCGGCGACTTGGGCCGTGGCGCCGACCTCGCGCACGGCTTTCCTGACCACGTCGGGGAAGCGTTCGAACGGCTGGTGGGCCGAGAGCATGTCGTTATAGGCGGTGACGATGCCCAGGTTGGGTTTGGATCCATCCATCGCCGTCAGCTTGTCGGCGATGGTCTGACCGGCGAAAGCGTGGGCCCAGTTGGCGCAGCTCAGCTTGGCGCGGCCGGTCCCGCTGTCGCGAGCGGCGTCCATGCGACGGATATAGTCGGCGCGGGTCTCGCGGCTTTTCTCGACGATGCGGGCGGTGACCGCGGCGACCGTGGGGTGAAGCGTCATCAGCTTTCCTCCGTCCACAGAACTTCAAGGGGAACGCCTGCGGCGATCAGGGCGGCGATGGGCTGGATCTTCGGATCGCCCTGCGCCTGTTCTTCGAACACCCGCCGCTTGGCCCCGCCCTTCAGGCCCAGGATCACCCGGCCCGCCGACATCAGATAGGGCAGGTTGATCGACAGTCGTTCGAGGCTGGGCGCCATGCCGTCGCGCCCATGCGGCACGCCCAGGACCGTCGGCTTCAGCGTCGGCGTCAGCAGGGTCTTCAGCGTCGGGCTTTCCGGGAACATGGAGCAGATATGGCCATCCTCGCCCATGCCCAGAAGGACCGCGTCGAAACGCCCGCCCGCATCGGCCAGGGCCTTGGCCGCCACGATGCCTGCACGGTCCACCGTGACCTCGGGCGTGTAAAGGGGGATGAAGCGCGCCGCAGCCGCCTTGTCCTGCAACAGCACGTCGCGGATCAGGCGAGCGTTCGATTCCGGCGAGGTCTCGGGGACATAGCGCTCGTCCACCAGGGTCACGGCGATCTTCGACCAGTCCAGATCGGTCGCCGCGAGACGGCGATAGACCGGGGCGGGCGTCGAACCGCCAGGACCGGCGAACAGGGCGCGGCCATTGTCGCGCACGGCGGCGTTCAAGGTCTCGGCCAGGCGCGTGGCGATGGTCGCGGCCCAGGTCTCGACGGTGGGGAAGGTTTCGATGGGGTGGGGCTCAGACATCGGTCGTGTTCCAGTCGCGGCCAGTGCGCATCATCAGCATGTCGGCGCTGTCGGGGCCCCAGGTGCCGGCGACGTATTCGTCGGGCTTCAAGCCGGATTCGGCCCAGGCCTCGGAGACCTCGTCCACCCATTTCCAGGCCTGTTCCGCTTCGTCTCGGCGCACGAACAGGGTCGAGTCTCCCGCCATCGCATCCAGCAGCAGCCGCTCGTAGGCGATGCGGCGGCGGGGCGGGGCGGCGGACTTGCCATCGACGCCCCACGACAGGCTCATCTTGATCGGCTGAAGCTGCATCCGCCGATCCAGGCCGGGACGCTTGTTCATCACCGTCAGCGAGATGTCTTCCTCGGGCTGCAGCTCGATGATCATGCGGTTGGCCTGCACTTCTCCCCGGTCGTCGCGGTCGAAGATCGAGTGGGGAACCGGCTTGAACTGGATGACGATCTCGGTGCGCTTCTCGGGCAGGCGTTTGCCGGTCCGCATGAAGAAGGGCACGCCGGCCCAGCGCCAGTTGTCGATATCGGCGCGCACCGCGACGAAGGTTTCGGTGTCGGACGGCTGGCCGCGTTCCTCGTCATAGCCCTTGACCGGCTTGCCCTCCGAGACGCCCGCCACATACTGGCCGCGCACGGTGACGCGCTCGACCTCGTCCACCGTGACGGGACGCAAGGACCGCAGCACCTTGACCTTCTCGTTGCGCACCGAGTCCGGGTCCAGGTCGCTGGGCGGCTCCATCGCCACCAGGCACAGCAACTGGAGCATATGGTTCTGCAGCATGTCGCGCAGGGCGCCGTATTCGTCATAGTAGGGCCAGCGGTCGCCGACCCCCACCGTCTCGCCGACCGTGATCTGGACGTGGTCGATGGTCAGATTGTTCCACAGCGGTTCGAAGATCGTATTGCCGAACCGCAGGGCGATCAGGTTCTGGACCGTCTCCTTGCCCAGATAGTGGTCGATGCGGAACACCTGGCTCTCGCTGAAGGCGTGGGCCACGGCGTCGTCGATTTCCAGGAAGGACTTCAGGTCGCGTCCGACCGGCTTTTCCAGCACGATGCGGCAGTTCTTGTCCGCCAGGCCCGCCGCCTTCATCGCCGTGACGATGCGGGCGTAAAGCGAGGGCGAGACGGCCAGGAAGGACGTGACCTCGCCGTCGCCGACCTTGTCCTTCAGCGGCTTGAGGCTGTCAGGCGAGGTGGCGTCCACGGCCAGATAGTCCAGACGGGCCTTCATCTTGGTCCAGCTGGTTTCGTCCCAGGCCTGGTCGGCCTCGGCGCGGGCCTTCACGGCCTCATGCACCTTGGCGATATAGTCGTCGGCGCTCTCTTCCGAACGGGCGGCGCCGATGATCTTCAGTCCTTCAGGCAGAAGACCGTCGTGTTCGAGGAAATAGAGCGACGGCAGCAGCATGCGCATCGCCAGATCGCCGCCGCCGCCGAACAGAATGAGAGCCGCCATAGAATTTCCCTCGACTGTCCCATTTGTCGGGACGAACGCCTTTACGGCCTAGCCGCTGGCTTTGCCCGCTTCCGCACGCGAGGCCAACACGTCCAGCACGTCCTGAAACACCATGTTACGGGCATGGAGAAGAACGAGCAGGTGATAGATCAAATCCGCAGCCTCGCTGGCGAGTTCCTCGTCAGGGCCTGCGACGCCGGCCAGAGCCGTCTCGACACCCTCCTCGCCGACCTTCTGGGCGATGCGTTTGGGCCCCTGGGCGATAAGTTTGGCGGTCCAGCTTTCGGACGGATCGGCGGCGGCGCGCACGGCGATGGTCTGTTCCAGCCGGGCGATGCGGCCCACGCCCGGCGCGTCGGCCTCGCCGAAGCAGCTGGTCCGGTTCAGGTGGCACGCATTGCCGACCGGGTTCACCGACAGGACCAGGGCGTCGTTGTCGCAGTCCGGCGTGACGCCGACGACATGCAGCCGGTCGCCCGAGGTCTCGCCCTTCCTCCACCGCCCGCCGCGCGAACGCGAGAAGAAGGTGGCCTCGCCGGACGCGAGGGTTTCGTCCAGGGCGGCGCGGTCCATATAGGCCAGGGTCAGCACCTGAAGCGTGGCGGCGTCCTGAACCACCACGGGAACCAGGCCGTCGCCCTTGGCGAAGTCGATGGTGTTTGGATCGAGGGTCATATCCGCATCTCCAGGCCTTGCTCGGCCAGGTATCGTTTGAGGTCGGGAATGGCGATGGCGCCGGTGTGGAAGACGCTGGCGGCCAGGGCGCCGGAGACGTCGGCCTGTTCGAACACAGCCTTGAAATGCTCGGGCGCGCCGGCGCCGCCCGACGCGATCAGGGGAATGGTCAGGCGCGCGCGGGCGGCGGACAGTTGGGCCACGTCATAGCCTTTGCGCACCCCATCCTGATCGATGCAGTTCAGCACGATCTCGCCGGCGCCGAGGCCTTGCGCCTCGTCCAGCCAGTCCAGGGTGCGCTTTCCCGCGTGGCGGCGCGCGTCGGGATCGCCGGTGTATTTGTGGACCACCCAGTCGCCGTCCTCGAACCGGCTGTCGACGCCGACGACGACGCACTGGCTGCCCAGTCGCGCGGCCATGTCGGCGATCAGTTCGGGGCGTTCCAGGGCGGGCGAGTTGATCGACACCTTGTCCGCCCCGTGATCCAGGCAACGCGCCGCCTGGTCCACGCTGCGGATGCCGCCGGCGACGCAGAAGGGGATGTCCAGCAGCCGGGCGATGTCCTTGATCCAGCCATAGTCCAGCGTCCGCCCCTCGGGACTGGCGGTGATGTCGTAGAAGACCAGTTCGTCGGCGCCCGCGTCGCGGTAACGGGCGGCCAGGTCCGCCGCGTCGCCCATATCGGTATGGCCGACGAACTTCACGCCCTTGACCACCCGGCCATCCTTGACGTCCAGGCAGGGAATGATCCGGCGCGCGGTCACGACCGTTTGGCCGTCGCGATGGCCTCGGGCAGGGTGAAGCGGCCTTCGTAGAGGGCGCGGCCGACGATGACTCCGTGACAGCCCAGAGCCTTGACCGCCGCGATGTCGTCCAGCGACGAGACCCCGCCCGAGGCCTGGAGCACCAGATCGGGGCGGCGCTGACGGATTTCCGCCAACAGATCCAGGTTCGGTCCGGTCATTGCGCCGTCGCGGCCGACGTCCGTGACCAGCAGATGCTTTGCCGTCCCCTTGGGATAGCGATCCAGCGCCTCCCACAGGGTGACGCCCGACGACTGGGTCCAGCCCTTCAGGGCCGGGACGGGCACGCCGTCCTCGATCTTGACGTCCAGGGCCAGGGTGATGTGTTCGACGCCGAAGCCCTTGAGCCAGGCGGCGACGTCGTTGGGCTGGGTCACGGCGAGAGAGCCGACGACGACGCGGGATACGCCCGCGTCCAGCAGCTTGGCCACGTCGTTGGCGCCGCGCACCCCGCCGCCTGATTGGATCTTGACGTCGATGGCCTGGGTCAGTTCGCCGATCAGGCCGTGCTGGCGCGCTTCGCCCGCCTCGGCGCCGTCCAGATCGACGATGTGGATCCACTGGGCGCCCTCGGTCGCGAAGGCGGTCAGGCGTGCAGCCGGCTGTTCGTCATATCGCGTCACCTGATCGAACTTGCCGTGCATCAGGCGCACGCAGACGCCGTCCTTCAGGTCGATGGCGGGATAGATCAGCATGGCAGGCCCAGGAAGTTCTTGAGGATGGTCGCACCGGCCTCTGCCGAGCGTTCGGGGTGAAACTGGCAGCCCCAGCGGTTGGCGGATCGCACCATGGCCGGAACGACCCCACCATAGTCGGCGCGGGCCAGGGTCGCCGGGCCGTCGGGACAGACGAAGCCGTGAACGAAATAGGCGTAGGCGCCGTCGGCGACGCCGTCCAGCAGCGGGTCGTCGCGGTCCCGCGTCAGGCGGCTCCAGCCCATGTGCGGCACCGGCAGATCGCCTGCGGGTTCCAGCCGGATCACCATGCCGGGGATCAGGTCCAGCAGATCGACGCCGTCGCCTTCGTCGCTGCGCCCGAACAGCAGTTGCTGACCCAGGCAGACGCCCAGCAGGGGGCGGGAAAAGGCGCGGATCGGTTCGACCAGACCCAGTTCGGACAGGCGGCTCATAGCGTAACCTGCGGCGCCGACGCCGGGCAGGATGACTCGTTCGGCGTCCGCGATCACGGCGGGATCGTCGGTCAGGCGCACGGTCGCGCCCAGCCGTTCCAGCGCGAACTGGACCGAGGCGACGTTGCCGGCGCCATAGGCGATGACGGCGACTTCCATCAGCCTTCTCCCCTCGGGGGAGAAGGTGGCTCGCGGAGCGAGACGGATGAGGGAGCTGCTGGACACAGGACCTCTCTTGCCGTCACTGAGGCGGACAGAGCCCCCTCATCCGAGCCCTTCGGGCCCACCTTCTCCCCCGAGGGGAGAAGGAACGCGGGTCCGCTCATCATAGCACCCCCTTGGTCGATGGCACCGCGTCGCCCTCGACGCGGATGGCCTGACGGAGCGCCCGGCCGAAGGCCTTGTAGACGGCCTCGGTCTTGTGGTGGTCGTCCTGGCCGGTGACCGAGATGTGGACGGCGGCGCCCATGGCCTCAGCCAATGAACGGAAGACGTGCGCCGTCAGGTCGGTGCGATAGTCGCCGATGAAGGGGGTGTCGAACGTGCCCTCGAACAGCGGATAGGGGCGGCCGGACAGGTCGATGGAGACGGTGGCGTTGGCCTCGTCCATCGGCAGGACGAAGCCGTAGCGGGCGATGCCTTTTCTTTCGCCCAAGGCCTGTTTCAGCGCCTGGCCCAGGGCGATGGCGCTGTCCTCGATGGTGTGGTGCGGGTCGGTATGCAGGTCGCCCTCGCACTGAAGCCGCAGGGAAAAGCCGCCGTGGGCCGCGATCTGCTCCAGCATATGGTCGAAGAAGCCGACGCCGGTTTCGATCTTCACCGTACCGGGGGCGTCCAGGTCGACGGCGCAGACGATGCGGGTCTCTTTCGTATCGCGCACGGCCTGGCCGACGCGGGACGGGCGGCGCTTGGCGGGCGTCAGGCCGAAGGCGGCTAGCAGCCGGTCGTTGACCTCGGGCTTGATCGAGACGGGCAGGCGCAGGCGGTCGCCCGACAGGTCGGCCTCGACGCCATAGGCCTTCAGACCGGCCAGCGCCGCAGCAGGGTCTTCCGGCCGGGCCATGATGATGGGGCCGACGCCGGCCTCGACCGGCATCTGGCGAGCCAGTTCGCGGGCGATCCGCTCGCGCTCGCGTCGGACCGAGGCGATCCGCTCGGCGGTCTCGATCATCCGCGACGGATCCAGCGCCTGCTGGGCCAGCCGCACGAGAGGTTCGGGCAGGGCGTAGGGTTCGAGGACAGACGCCAGGCGGGCCAGGGTCGGGGCTTGTGCGATGGCGGCGCCGACGCGGGCGCCGGCCAGACCATAGGCCAGGGACAGGCTGCGCAGGACGATCAGGTTCGGCTGCTCAGCGACGACCGTGACGGCCGAGACGCTGTCGGAGAACTCGATCAGGCCTTCATCCACCACCAGCAGGGCGGGGGCGACGCGGGCGGCCATTTCGGCGACGGCCTCGGGCGAGCCCAGCGCGCGGATGACGACGACGGCGGGTTCGCCCCTGGCCGGATAGATGGCGGCGAGACTGTCATAGGGCTCGGCCTTGGGGGCCTCGACCGAACCGCCGTCGCGGGCGGCGAGGCGCCAGGCCAGCTCCAACCCGTGGGTCAGGCCGCGCACCGGCAGGACCTGCTCGGCGGGCACGGCGTAGACGGCGGCCATGCGGGCGCCCAAGGCCGACGCGTCGCCAGGATAGCGGTCCAGGCCCTCGCCGCCGGAGACCAGCGGGGGATAGGGGGCGGGCAGGGTCATTGGATGGCGCCCCGGACAAAACGAGGTGCAATCAGTGCAATTGGTCTCAAATCGGCGCCCAAAAAACAGGGTGCAATGTGTGCAGTTCGCCTAGATGCGCTCACGATAAAAGAGGGTGCAATCAGTGCACTTCGTCCATTCAAGGCTGGGCGACGCACAGGAGGTGGGGCGAGGGCGGGGTCTTGTCCAGAGGCTGCGGCGTTCATCCCTCACTCCTCAGATCGGCGGCGCGGGCGTGGGCTTCGAGGCCCTCCATCCGGGCCAGGCGGGCCGCGATGGGCGCCAGCGCGCGGGCGCCGGCCTCGGTCACCAACTGAACCGACATAGTGGTCATGAAGCTGGACGTGGTGACGCCGCCCAGGGTGCGGGCGCCGCCGTCGGTCGGCAGGACGTGGCTGGGGCCCGCCGCATAGTCGCCCAGGGTCTCGGCCGCGAACCGACCGACGAAGACGGCGCCGGCGGCGTTGATTGAATCGACCAGCGGCTCGGGGTCGTCGATCTGGATCGCCAGGTGTTCGGGACCATAGAGGTTGGCGACCTCTGCGGCGTCGTCGAGATCGCGGACCAGGATGGCGCGGGCCTCGGTCAGCGAGGCGCGGGCGATGGCTTCGCGCGGCAGGGTGGCGATCTGAACCTCAACCTCCGACAGGATGTAGTCGATGGTGGCGCGGCTGGTGGAGACGAGGATGACCTGGGCGTCGGCGTCGTGTTCGGCCTGGCTGAGCAGGTCGGCGGCGGCGATCTCGGGCGCGGCGTCGCGGTCGACGATGATCATCAGTTCGGACGGGCCGGCGGGCATGTCGACGGCGGGGCCGCCGGTGAGAGCGGACGCCTGTTTCTTGGCTTCGGCGACATAGGCGTTGCCTGGGCCGAACAGCTTGTCGCAGGCGGGGATGATCCCGTCCTCCAGTTCGACGCCGAAGGTCAGGGCGGCGATGGCCTGGGCGCCGCCCATCAGCCAGAGGGCGTCCAGGCCCGCCTCGGCCGCCGCCAGGATCATGGCGGGGTGGACGCCGCCATCCTTGTTCGGAGGCGTGACGGCGACACGCTGGCCCACGCCCGCGACCCCGGCCGGAATGGCCAGCATCAGCAGGGACGAGAACAGGGGGGCGGTGCCGCCGGGGATGTAGAGGCCGGCCGAGGCGATCGGACGCCAGGCCAGTTTGGAGCGCACGCCGGGCGTGGTCTCGATGAAGGGGGTGTCTTCCGGCCTGGTCGCCTGGTGGAAGACGCGCACGTTCTCGGCCGCCATGCGCAGGGCGCGCGCGTCGGCGGGCGGCAGGGCGTTGCGGGCCTCGGCCACCGCGCCAGGCGTGATGGCGATACGGCGCGGCGGCGCCTTGTCCAGTTTCAAGCACCAGTCGGCGACGGCCGCGCCGCCGCGCATCCGCACGTCGTCCAGGATGGTGCGGACCACCTCGGTCACGTCGCCGGCGGTGCGCTGGGCAGGGCGGGCCAGTGCCGCTTTCTTGCCGGTGGCATCCAGGGCCGACCAGTCGATGCGTTTGAAGGCGGAGGTCATCACATCATCTTCTCGATGGGCAGGACCAGGATGGCCGAGGCGCCGGCGGCCTTCAGCTTCTCCAGCGTCTCCCAGAAGACGGCCTCCTGACAGACGGCGTGGACGGCGACAGCATCGTCACGACCCATCAGGGGCATGACAGTGGGCGAACCGGCGCCGGGCAGGATGGCGGTGATCTGATCCAGCGCCGAACGCGGCGCGTTCAACATGACGTATTTGGCGCCCTGCGAGGACACCACGCCGGACATCCGTTCGATCACGCTGTCCAGCAGGTGCTGCAGGCCGGGCTCGGGCGCGACGGGGGACTGGATCAGGACCGCCTGGCTTTCCAGCACCGTGTCCTTGGCGCCCAGGCCGTTGGCCTCCAGTGTCGCGCCGGTCGAGACCAGGTCGCAGATGGCGGCGGCCAGTTTCAGCCTAGGCGCGACCTCGACGGCGCCGCGCATGACGACGATGTCGGCCTTGACCCTCCGCTCGTCCAGAAAGCGACGCAGGATCTTGGGATAGGACGTGGCGATGCGCAGGCCGTCCAGCGAGGCCGGGCCGTCATAGGCCAGGGTCGGAGGCGTGGCGATCTTCAGGGTGCAGCGGCCGAAGCCCAGCGGCATGACGATGGAGGCGTTGGCGCCGCCGTTCTTTCCCTCTTCCAGCACGTTCTCGCCGACGATCCCCAGGTCGCAGACGCCGTCGGCCACGAAGGTGGGGATGTCGTCGTCGCGGACGCGCAGCAGGTCGATCGGATAGTTCTCGACCCGATACAGCAGGTCGTTGTGGCCCTTGACCCATTTCAGGCCCGCGTCGCGGATCAGGTCGAGGCTGCGGTCGGCCAGACGGCCGGATTTCTGGACGGCGATGCGAAGCCGGCCCTGGACGGTGCTCATGTTCGGATACTCAGTTCTTGTTCTTCAGGCGATCCAGGGCGAGGCGATAGCCCTGGTGCGGCATGTCTTTCAGATAACGGGCGACGCGGACGACGGTAGTGGGGCTGGCATGGGCCTCGGCCGCGATCTCACGATAGGATTTTCCGCCGGCGTCGAGCAGGCGCGCCACCTGCCAGCGCTCGGAGAACGCCCGCAGTTCCGCCGGCGTGCACAGATCGGCCAGAAAGGCGTCGATCTCGGTGCGCGTCTGCATCGACAGCAGGGCGTCATGAAGGGCGTCACGGGCGGGCGGGGTCGTCATGCGCGTTCCACTATGCTGTAACGGTGGAACGGTCAAGAGGGAGTACGTGAGTCGTGATTGGTGACTCGTGATTGGTGTGGGCTTCAGTCACGGCTCACGATTCACCAATCACGACTTACGCACACTCGTTCACCGCTCTACATCACCCCCATGACCAAGATCCTCATCATCGGCGCTGGACATGCGGGCGGCTCCGTCGCGGCTTTCCTGCGGCAGTACGGCCATGAGGGGCCGATCGTGCTGGCGGGCGAGGAGGATGCGCCGCCATATCAGCGGCCGCCTCTGTCCAAGGCCTGGCTGAAGGGCGAGGCGGATCTGGAGGCGCTGCTGCTGCGGCCGCTGCGCTTCTATGACGAGCAGAACATCGACTTCCGGCCCTCGACGGTCGCCGTGTCGGTGGACCCCGAAGCGAAGACGGTCGCCTTCCATGATGGATCGTCCGAGGCCTATGACGTTCTGGTGCTGGCGACCGGATCGACGGCGCGCAAACTGCCGGTGCCAGGCGGGGACCATCCCGACCTGCTGGAGCTGCGCACGCTGAAGGACGCCGAGCGGCTGAAGGCCGTGCTGGGGCCGGGCAAGCGGCTGGCGGTGGTCGGCGGCGGCTATGTCGGGCTGGAGGCGGCGGCCTCGGCCCGCGCCCTGGGCGCCGAGGCGGTGGTGATCGAGCGGGCGTCGCGCGTGCTGGCGCGGGTGGCGTCAGAGACCCTGTCGGCCTTCTTCACCGCCCAACACCGGGCGCATGGGGTCGAGATCCTGACCGAGGCCGAGGTGGTCGCCGTGGCCAATGACGGCGTGACCCTGGCGGATGGATCAGTTGTGCGAGCGGATGCGGTGTTGGTCGGGGTCGGGGCGCTGGCGTGCGACAGCCTGGCGCGGTCGGCGGGCCTGCGGTGCGACGACGGGGTGGTGGTGGACGAACAGGCGCGGACCAGCGATCCTGCCATCTACGCGGTCGGCGACATGACGCGGCGGCCTATCCCGGTTCACGGCGGGGTGCATCACCGGCTGGAGAGCGTGCCCAATGCGCTGGAACAGGCCAAACAGGCGGCGGCCGCCATCGTCGGGCGCGCCGGACCGACACCCGAAGTGCCGTGGTTCTGGTCGGATCAGTATGACTTCAAGCTGCAGATCGCCGGCCTGCCGTTCGACGCTGACCGTCAGGTGGTGCGCGGCGATCCGTCGGTAGGGGGATTTGCGGTGTTTCATTTGAACGGCGACCGTGTGGTCTGCGTCGAGGCGGTCAATGCGCCGCCGGAGTTCATGGCGGGCAGGCAGTTGATCGGGAAGGCGACGCCGGTGGACGTGGACAAGCTGGCCGATCCGGCGATTTCGATGAAGGCCGTGGCGGCCGGGTGACCCGAAACCTTTCCCTCCCCGCTTCGGGGAGGGTGGTCGCGTAGCGACCGGGTGGGGGCGGCCCGGTAGGGTCGCACTTACTTGATTCAAAGAAAGGTCTGTGAGGCGTCGCCTTGCCGCCCCCACCCGACCTCGCTCCGCTCGGCCACCCTCCCCCGCAGGGGGAGGGAGAGGTGCAGTGCCGCTCCTCGTCGCCGCAGTGCAACAAAACTGTTGCGCTTTTCGTTTGGGGACGTTCAAGCTGCGACTTCAACGCGGCGGGGGCGAATGACGAGAGCTTTCGACGAAATGAACGGCGGCGGATCGGGTGCGATCCGCGACAGCTACAAGACGCTGGCGGCGTGGCTGGAAAACGCGCCGGCCGATCTGCTGCAGGCGCGCTCGCGCCAGGCGGAGCTGTTCTTCCGCCGTATGGGCGTGACCTTCGCCGTCTATGGCGACGAGGAATCCAACGAGCGGCTGATCCCCTTCGACGTGGTGCCGCGCATCATCGGCGCCGACGAATGGAGCGGGCTGGAAAAGGGGTTGAAGCAGCGGGTCACCGCCATCAACGCCTTCCTGAAGGACATCTACGGCGCGCAGGAATGCATCAAGGCAGGCATCGTCCCGGCCGATCTGATCCTGACCAATCCGCATTATCGACCCGAGATGCAGGGCCGCCGTCCGCCGGGCGACGTCTGGTGCCATGTCTCGGGTGTCGATCTGGTCCGTACCGGCGAGGACGGCTTCTACGTGCTGGAAGACAACTGTCGCACGCCGTCGGGGGTCTCCTACATGCTGGAGAACCGCGAGATGATGATGCGGCTGTTCCCAGACCTGTTCGCGGAACATGCGGTTCGGCCGGTCGAAATCTACACCGACATGCTGCTGCGGTCTTTGCAGGCGTCCGCGCCGGCGGGCGCGGGGGCGGACCCGACCATCGTCGTGCTGACGCCCGGACCGTTCAACTCGGCCTATTACGAACACAGCTTCCTGGCCGACAAGCTGGGGGTGGAACTGGTCCAGGGCACCGACCTGTTCGTCAATGACGACACCGTCTTCATGCGCACGACCGAGGGGCCCAAACGGGTCGATGTCATCTATCGCCGCATCGACGACGACTTTATCGATCCGCTGACCTTCATGCCGAATTCGACGGTCGGGGTGCCTGGACTGATGTCGGCCTATTTCGCCGGGCGCGTCACCCTGGCCAATGCCATCGGGACGGGGGTGGCCGACGACAAGGCCGTCTATACCTATATGCCCGAGATCATCCGCTTCTTCACAGGCGAGGATGCGATCCTGCAGAACGTGCCGACCTGGCGATGTCGCGAAGCCGATGCCTTGAAAGAGGTGCTGGAAAAACTGCCGGAACTGGTCGTCAAGGAAGTGGGCGGATCGGGCGGTTACGGCATGCTGGTCGGTCCGACCTCGACCAAGGCCGAGATCGAAGCGTTTCGCGCCAAGCTGATCGCCGACCCGGACGACTTCATCGCCCAGCCGACGCTGAGCCTGTCGACGGCGCCGACCCTGAATGGAGGCGACCTGTCGCCCCGCCACGTCGATCTGCGGCCGTTCGTCCTGTCCAGCCCGGCCGGGGTGCGCGTCGCGCCCGGCGGTCTGACGCGGGTCGCGCTGAAAGAGGGGTCGCTGGTGGTGAACTCCAGCCAGGGCGGCGGAACCAAGGACACCTGGGTGCTGGATGTTTGAGGCGATCACACTGTCTCCTCCCCGCCATGCGGGGAGGGGGACCGCCGGCGCAGCCGGTGGTGGAGGGGCTCTGGACGCCGCACGGACGCCGGTGATGTGGCAAGAACCCCTCCGTCACGGCGCTGAAGGAGCGCCGCGCCACCTCCCCATGAATGGGGAGGAGACCTGAGATGCTTTCACGCACTGCAGACAGCCTCTACTGGACCGGCCGCTACATGGAGCGGGCGGACTTCCTCGCGCGCATTCTTGAGGCCGCCATTCGCCTGGCCGCCTTGCCGGCCAAGGACCAGGCCACGGTCACGGCTTGGGCCGGCGCCATCGCCTCGTCCGGGGTCAAGAGCGGGTTCGACGCCTCGGGCCGGACGATTTCGGAGAAGTCGGTCCGCGAATATCTCGCCTTCGGCTACGACAATTCGACCTCCATCAAGGCCTGCATCACCAAGGCGCGGACCAATGCGCGTTCGGTGCGCACCGCCCTGACTATCGAGCTGTGGGAGGCGATCAACGGCGCCTGGAACGGTCTGAACGAACTGGGCGAGCCGACCAAGCGCGACGATTTCACCAACTTTCTCGACTTCGTGAAGTCCACGTCGCTGGCGGTCGAGGGCGCCTCGTCGCGGACCATGTTGCGCAACGACGCCTACTGGTTCCTGCGGCTGGGCATGGCGATCGAGCGGGCCGACAACACCGCGCGCCTGCTGGACGTCAAATACCATCTGCTGCTGCCGCCCGGCGAACGGGTGGGGGGACAGCTGGACTATTTCCAGTGGACGACCCTGCTGCGCGAGGTCTCTGCCCTGACCGCCTACCGCTGGGTCTATCGCGAGAGCGTGCGGCCCTGGCTGGTCGCGGATCTGCTGGTGCTGAACCGCCAGATGCCGCGCTCGCTGGCGTCGTGCCAGGGGATGATCGTCAGCTATCTGGAGAAGCTGGCCACCGACTACGGCCGGCGCGGCCCGGCGCAGCGACTGGCCTCCAACCGTCTGACCCAGTTCAACGAGGCCAAGATCGAGGACATCTTCCAGTCCGGCCTGCACGAATACATCCAGGGCTTCCTGAACGAGAACAACGCCCTGGCTGCGGCCGTCCAAGAACAGTATCTGGTCTGACATGCGGATACGGATCGACCACTCCACCCGCTATGCCTACGCCCGCCCGGCGCGTTTCATCGTGCAGATGCTGCGGCTGACGCCCAAGTCGTGCGAGAGCCAGCAGGTGCGCGACTGGCGCATCGAGACGGATGTGGACGCCCGGCTGCGACGCAGCGAGGACGCCTTCGGCAACATCGTCCACAGCCTCTATACCGAGCGGCCGACCAACGCGCTGACCATCCGCGTCACCGGCGAAGTCTCCACCGTCAACACCGGCGGGATCGTGAAAGGACAGGCCGAGCGGCTGTCGCCCATCGTCTTCCTGCGCGAGACGCCGATGACCAAGGCGGACGCCGGCATCGCCGATTTCGCCCGGTCGATCGAGCCAGCGCCGACGCTGAACCGAATGCACCGGCTGATGGGCGCGCTGAAGGACGAGGTGGCGTTCGAGGTGGGCTCGACCTCGGCCACCCACACCGCTGCCGAGGCCTTCGCCCAGAAGCGCGGCGTCTGTCAGGATCACGCCCAGATCTTCATCGCGTCGGCGCGACGGATGGGCGTTCCCGCCCGCTATGTCTCGGGCCACCTCAGCCGTCAGGACGGCAAGCACGACCAGGACGCCGCCCATGCCTGGGCCGAGGCCTGGGTCGAGAACCTGGGCTGGGTCGGGTTCGATCCGGCCAACGGCATCAGCCCGACCGAACACTATGTTCGCGTCGCCGTCGGCCTCGACGCGCGCGGGGCCACGCCGATCCGGGGCACCAGCTATGGCGGTGGGCATGAGACCCTGACGGTCGCCCTGAATGTGCGGCCCGTGCAACAGACCCAACAACAACTGCAGTCGCGCGGATGGCCCTGATAGGCATGTCGCGCGAATCTGTTAGCGTCATCGGATTCGCAACGCGGGGAGCGGATAGAGCGAAGTGACCTATTGCGTAGGCATGCTGGTGGACGAAGGGTTGGCGATGATCGCCGACACGCGCACCAATGCGGGCGTGGACAATATCTCGTCCTACCGAAAGCTGCACATCTACAAGTCGCCGGGCGAGCGGATGCTGGCGGTGGCGACGGCGGGCAATCTGTCGGTGACCCAGACGGCGCTGGCCATGGCGTCGGCAGGCGTGAAACTGCCCGACTCCATCGATGTCGAGACGCTGGAGACCGCGCCAACCCTGTTTCGCGCCGCCCAGATCCTGGGCCATGCGATGGCCAGCGTGCGCGCCAGCATCAACACGCCGCCGACCCCGACAGCCGACGGGCTGAACGTCACGGCGTCGATGTTGCTGGGCGGTCAGATCTCGGGCGGCAAGATGGGGCTGTATCTGATCTATGGTCAGGGCAATTTCATCGAGTGCGGGCCGGACACCCCCTATCTTCAGATCGGCGAGCTGAAATACGGCAAGCCGATCCTGGATCGGGCGCTGCACAGTTCGACGACCTTGTCCGAGGCTGTGAAGCTGGGGCTGATCTCGTTCGATTCGACCATCCGTTCGAACATCGCGGTCGGGCCGCCGCTGGACCTGATCGTCATGCCGCGTGACCAGTTGAGCGGCACCGCACGGCGTATCGAAGCCGACGACCCCTATTTCCGCGACCTGGGGCGCCGCTGGTCGGAGGCTCTGGCCGCCGCCCACCGCGCCATGCCCGATCCGACTTGGCTGGATGTAGACAAGACGCCGGCCCAGAGGACGATGACCGTCGTCAGCTGATTAAGATTGCGATTTGTTCGCAATTTGGCTTGTGCGACATATTGAAGCTGGTTATTGCGACCGCATCGCAAAATCAGACCAAAAGGTCGCAAAATCATGTCCGACTCCCGCGCCGCCTCCCTCCGTGCGCTTCTGTTCGCCTCCAGCGCCGCCGGCATGCTGGTTTCCGCCCCGGCTCTGGCCGCTGATGTGATCGCCGAGGACGGCGTGGTCGTCACGGCGGACCAGCAGCAACCGGCTAACCTAGGCACGATCGACGTGAATGGTCAGGTCAAGAAGCCGGCACCGGTCAGCCCCGAGTTCGTAGCGCCCCTGGTCGATACGCCGCGCTCGGTCACCATCATCCCCCAGGCCATTATCGAACAGACCTCGGCCTCGTCGCTGCAGGATCTGTTGTCCAACTCGCCGGGCATCACCTTCGGCGCGGGCGAGGGCGGCCAGCCGCTGGCCGACCGTCCGTTCATCCGGGGCCAGTCGTCGGGCAACAACATCTTCGTGGACGGCATCCGCGACACCGGCGGCCAGCAGCGCGAAGTCTTCAACCTGGAGCAGGTCGAGGTCATCAAGGGACCGGACGCCGTCTATTCCGGGCGCGGCTCGGGCGGGGGCAGCATCAACCTGGGCTCCAAGTCGCCCAAGCTGAACGTCTTCAACAACATCTCGGCCGGCGTGGGCACGGACGGCTATCTGCGCGGCGCGATCGACAGCAACCTGCCGCTGGGCGAAACCGCCGCCCTGCGCATCAATCTGATGGGCGCCCAGGGCGACGTGCCGGGCCGCGACGCCGTCGACTATGACAAATGGGGCTTGGGCCTTAGCCTGGGCGCCGGCCTCGGCACGCCGTCGTCGATGGTCTTCAGCTATTACCACCTGACCAGCGACCAGATGCCCGACTACGGCATTCCGCTGTTTACGAAGCTGGTTCCGTCCGCGACCTCGACGGCGCCGGTTCGGCCGCGCACGGACAGCGGCGTTCTGGATGTGCCCTATGACAGCTTCTATGGCCTGAAGGCGCGCGACTATCTGACCAATGAGGTGGATACCTTCACCTTCCGGGCCGAGCATCGCCTCAACGACTTCGCCACCATCCGCAACGTCAGCCGCTTCTCGCGGACGCTGAACGACTATATCGTCACCAATCCCGGCGACGGCGGCTATGTCGGTCGGGCGGCGGATGGCGCCTACTGGATGAAGCGGGGCACCAAGACCCGCTGGAATCCGGTCACCACCCTGGCCAATGTGACGGATGTCTTCGGCCAGTTCGCCACCGGCTCGATCAAACACAGCTATGACGTCGGCGTCGAACTGTCGCGCGAGCGGAACCTCAATGCGGCCTATTCGACCTATACGACCTCGGGCTCGACCTGCCCGACGGGTCTGACGACAGTGAATGGTGCGCCTCCCACGGCGACGGGCGCGCTGGGCGCCGACGATTGCACCCCGGTGTTCAACCCCAACCCCGACGACGCCTGGACCGGCGTCATCAATCGCGGCCCGACCAGCTCCAACACGACCGAAGCCATCGGCGTCTATGCGAACGACAGCATCACCCTGACCGAGCGTCTGATACTGAACCTAGGCGTCCGCTGGGATCAGTATTCGGTCAAGGGCGTGAATGCGACGGCGACCCAGGCGGCTGGCGTCTGGACAACGACGGGATTCACCGCCGTGCCCGAACAGACCTGGGAGTTCACCAACTATCAGGTCGGACTGGTCTTCAAGCCGACGCAGAGCAGCAGCGTCTATGCGTCGTGGTCCACCTCCTCGACGCCGCCGACCATATCGGCAGGCGACCAGAACGCCTCGGGCGGCACGGGCACGGTCGATGGCGTCGCCAACGTCGTGCTGGACCCGGAAGACACCGAAAGCTTCGAGATCGGAGCCAAGGCCAACGTCTTCCACGACCGTCTGGCGCTGTCGGCGGCCGCTTTCCAACTGACGCGCAAGAACGCGCTGATCCTGGTTCAGCCCAACATCTTCCGTCAGGAGGGCGAGGTCGAGGTCAAGGGCTTCGAACTGGGTGTTTCGGGCAATATCACCCCGAAGTGGACCGTGTTCGGCGGCTACACCTACATGGACTCCGAACTGACCAAGGCGGCCAGGATGTTCACGGCGACGCTGCCGCCGGTGGAGATCGTCAATCCGCTGCAGGGCCTGCCGCTGGCCAATACGCCCAAGAACAACGCCAGCCTGTTCACCACCTACCGCGTCCTGCCAAAGCTGACGGTCGGCGGCGGCGTCTACTATACGTCCAAGTCTCTGGGCGGGAACCAGGGCGGCGCCGGCGGCGGGACCAACCGCGTCTATGCGCCGGAATGGACCCGCGTGGACGCCTTCGCCACCTATGACCTGACGGATCGCGCGACGCTTCAACTCAACGTCAAGAACCTCACGGACGAGGGATACATCATCCGCACCAACGGCATCCACTACGCCGGCGTGGCGGCAGGTCGGCAAGCCATCCTGGCCCTGAACCTGCGCTTCTAAAGGCCCTCCACCCGGCCTATCCTGACGGCCCCGCGATCCCCCGCGGGGCCGTTTTCTTTCCGCGAGGCATGATGCTGCTGCAGATCCCGGAAGTCTTCTCCAAGGCCGAGGTCGCGGCCCTGCGCGCGCGGCTGGACGCCGGCCCCTGGAGCGACGGCAACGTCACATCGGGCCATCAGTCGGCGACGGCGAAGAAGAACCTGCAACTGCCCGAGGATTCTGAGGTCGCGAAAGAGGTCTCGGCCCTGGTCGTCCAGGCCCTGAACGCCAATCCGATGTTTGTGGCCGCCGCCCTGCCGCACACGATCTTTCCGCCCCTGTTCAACCGCTACGAGGGCGGGGGCGAGTTCGGCCTGCACATCGACAACGCCATCCGTCAGGCGCGGGGAGGAGGCGCTTTACGCATCCGCAGCGACCTGTCGGCGACCCTGTTCATGTCCGAGCCCGAGGATTACGACGGCGGCGAACTGATCATCGAGGAGATGTACGGGTCGCAATCGATCAAACTGCCCGCCGGCGATCTGGTCCTGTATCCGTCCAAGAGCCTGCACAGCGTCACGCCGGTGACGCGCGGCGCGCGGGTGTCGTCCTTCATGTGGATGCAGAGCCTGGTGCGCGACGATGCGGATCGCGAGACGCTGTTCCGCCTCGACATCGCCACCCAGCGGGTCGCGGTGGACAAGGGTCCGAAGGATCAGGCGGTGATCGAACTGACCGGCGTCTATCACAATCTGCTGCGCCGCTGGGCCGAGGTCTGAAGGCACAGGGTGTCGCGGGGCTGCAAACGCTATTGCAACCCGTTCGCAACAATGGCACAGCGACCGCGTGACCGAACTCGCCACACAGCGTCAGGCCGAAACCGCAACCAAGGGGCCCAAACCCAAGGCGGCGCTGAACGGCGCGCGGTCGTTCTGGCTGAAACAGCTCCATAGCTGGCACTGGATTTCGGCGGCGGTCAGCCTGGTCGGCATGATCCTGTTCGCCGTCACCGGCATCACACTGAACCACGCGGCCTCGATCCCCGGAAACCCGGTCACGGTCGAACAGACCGCGACCCTGCCGGCGCCCCTGTTGCAGCGACTGGCGGGCTTCCCCGAAGAGACCACCGATCCCGTTCCCGACGCCGTCGCGCGCTGGGCGTCGCAGGCGCTGAAGGTCGAGATCGCCGGCAAGCCGACCGAGACCACGCCGGAAGAGGTCTATGTCGCCCTGGCCATGCCGGGCGGCGACGGATGGGTGACGATCGACCGTTCAAACGGCGAGACGCTGCACGAGAAGACCACCCGTGGCTGGATCGCCTACCTCAACGACCTGCACAAGGGCCGCAACGCCGGCTCGGTCTGGTTCTGGTTCATCGACGTCTTCGCCGTCGCCTGCACCCTCTTCGCCCTGACGGGACTGGGCCTGATGGTCCTGCACGCCAAGGGTCGGCCGTCGACCTGGCCGCTGGCGGCGCTGGGCCTGCTGATTCCCGTCGTCATCGCCCTGATCTTCATTCACTGACGAGTTTCCCGATGCGCCTCCTCCCCGTCGTCATCACCACAGTCGGTCTCGCCGCCGCCGCTGCGCCCGCCATGGCCGCCGACCTGACGGTGTCGGTCGAGATTCCGCGCCTGAACACCGCCTCCTATCACCGCCCCTATGTCGCCGTGTGGATCGAGAAGCCGGACCAGTCGGCCGAGCGGACCCTGGCCGTCTGGTATCAGCAGACCCGCAACAACGAGGGCGACGGCAAGGACTGGCTGAAGGACCTGCGCACCTGGTGGCGCAAGGGCGGCCGGGCCATGAGCCTGCCGGCCGACGGCGTGTCGGGCGCCACTCGTGCGCCGGGTCGCCAGACCGTGACCGTACCGGCCGCGCGTCTGGCTGGCCTGCAACCCGGCCAGTACAACATCGTCGTCGAGGCGGCCCGTGAACTGGGCGGTCGCGAGGTCGTGCGCGTGCCGTTCCGCTGGGGCGCCGCCAACACCGGCGCCGGAACCGGCTCCACCGAACTGGGCGCCGTGCGCGTCGCCGTCTCTCGCTAAGGAACAGACCCATGAAGAAGACGATCGCTCTCCTCACGCTGGCCGCCGCCTTGGCCGCCCCCATGGCCGCGCAGGCGCACCGCGCCTGGCTGGCGCCGACCGCCACGACCCTGTCGGGCTCGGACGCCTGGGTCGGTTTCGACGCCGGCATGTCGAACCAGGTGTTCAACCCCGATCACGCCGCCATGCGCCTGACGGGCCTGGCCATCACCGCGCCGGACGGTTCGGCGGTCCAGCCCGAACACGCCATGCAGGGCCAGTATCGCTCGACCTTCGACGCCCACCTGACGCAGAACGGCACCTACAAGATCGCCAACGTGATGGGCGGCGTCATGGCCAGCTACAAGCTGAACGGCGAGCAGAAGCGCTGGCGCGGCGCGGCGGCCGAATACCCGGCGGGCCTGCCCGAGGGCGCGACCGACGTGCAGGCGACCCGCACCGCCAGCCGCATCGAGACCTTCGTCACCCTGAACAACCCGACCGACACCGTCTTCAAGACGACCGGCGAAGGGCTTGAACTGGTTCCCGTGACCCACCCCAACGACCTGGTCGTCGGCGAGCCCGCCACCTTCAAGCTGCTGAACAACGGACAGCCGGCGTCGGGCCTGGAGGTCACCGTGGCGCGCGGCGCGATCCGCTATCGCGACAATCCCGAGGAATCGACCGTCACGACCGGCGCCGACGGCGCCTTCACCGTGACCTGGCCGGAAGCGGGCATGTACTGGCTGAACGCCTCGGTCCGCACCGAAGGTCATGGCGAAACGCTCGGTTCCAACGCCAGCTATGTGGCGGCGATGGAAGTCCTGCCCTAAGCGAAGGGCATGTCAGACACGCCTCCCTCGCGCGGTTCCCGCGCCGCCCCGCCCACGGTCAATCTCGGCGACGCCAGCCCGCTGGCCGACCGCGCCGACAACCGCGTGCTGGTGCCCGTTATCGAGGGGGCTCCCCCCCGTCCGCCCAGCGACCTGATCCGTTCGCTGGGCGGCCAGACCATGGGCACGACCTGGAGCGCGCGGGTCATCGCGCCGCCGGGCGTGGGCGAAGAGGCAGTCCGCACCGCCATCGAACAGGAGCTGGCGGCCGTCGTCGGTCTGTTCAGTCCGTGGGAGCCGTCCAGCGAGATCAGCCGGTTCAATAATGCGCCGGCCGGGTTCTGGGCGGTGTCGCCGCCGTTCTGGGATCTGCTGGATGCGGCGATGACCCTGGGCGACGAGACGAACGGGGCGGTCGATCCGACCTTGGGCGCCCTGGTCGATCTGTGGGGGTTCGGCCCGCCGGGACCACGCTCGGCCCTGCTGCCGGTGCCGTCGGACGACGAGATCGCGACGGCCATGACCGTCTCCGGCTGGCAGAAGCTGCGGCTGAATCCCGACGCGCGCGGCGTGATGCAGATGGGCGGGATGAAGCTGGACTTCTCGGGCATCGCCAAAGGCCACGCGGTGGACCGGGTGTCCGACCGGCTGATGGGGATGGGCGCGACCTCGCACCTGATCGAGGTCGGCGGCGAGCTGAAGGGGCGCGGCGTCAAGCCGGACGCACAGCCCTGGTGGGTCGAGATCGAACGGGTCGAGGGTTCACCTGCGCCCCACACCGTGGCGGCACTGTTCGACTTGGCCGTCGCCACCAGCGGCGATTATCGCCGGGCGTTCCGGCATGACGGCCGCCTGTATCCCCACACTATCGACGGTTCGACGGGCCGTCCTGTCAGCAACAATCTGAGTTCGGTCACCGTGCTGCACGCCTCGGCCATGATGGCGGACGCCTACGCCACGGCGCTGACGGTCATGGGGCCGTTCGAGGGGCCGGAGTATGCCGAGGCGCTGGGGCTGATCGCCCACTTCGTCGAACGCACCGAGCGCGGGCCGGTCGAGCGGATGACGCCGGCCTTCGCCGCCATGATGGACGACCCTGACGCGGATCAGCCGGGGTGACAGCCGATCCGCAGCGCTGGTTGTGGGCGGTCGGGGCGTTGGTGCTTTGGCTGGCCCTGATCGCCGTCGTCGTCTGGCGCGAACGCCGGGCTAGGGCGGCGGCGCGTGCGCGGTCCGATGCCTTGGCGGACGCAGGCGAGGGCCAGGCGGTGCTGATCGCCTTCGCCAGCCAGACGGGGTTCGCCGAGGAACTGGCCTGGATGACGGCGCGCGCCTTGAGCGACGGCGGCGTGGGCGCACGGGTGCTGTCCTTCGCCGATCTGGACGTCCAAACCCTGGAGGCCACGGAGCGGGCGCTGCTGATTGTCTCCACGACGGGCGAAGGCGATCCGCCCGACAGCGCCGCCCGGCTCGTGCGCAAGGCCATGGGCGAAGCAGTGGACCTTGCCGGTCTTCGCTTCGGCCTGCTGGCGCTGGGCGACCGCAGCTATGATCAGTTCTGCGGCTTCGGCCATGCGGTGGATGGCTGGCTGAGGCGTTCGGGCGCCGAACCCCTGTTCGACACGGTCGAGGTCGATAATGGCGAGGCCGGCGCCATCCGCCACTGGCAGCACCAGCTGAACCAGATTACCGGCAGCGTGACCGCCCCCGACTGGACCCCGCCGGCCTACGACCCCTGGCGGCTGGTCGAACGGACCCTGGTCAACCCCGGCAGCCCGGGCGGCGAAGCGTATCATCTGGCGTTCGAGGCCGTGGGCGCGTCGCTCGACTGGTCGGCCGGCGACATCGCCGAGGTTGGCCTGCCCGAGCGGGATGGCGTCACGCCGGGCTCGCGAGAATATTCCATCGCTTCCCTGCCGTCGGACGGTCGGGTCGAGTTCCTGATCCGCCTGATGCGCCATCCCGACGGTACACCGGGGCTGGCCTCGGGCTGGCTGACGCAGGACCTGGCGCCCGGCGGCGAGATCGGGATGCGGCTGCGCACGAACCGCAGCTTCCACGGCCCGGCGGACGAGACGCCGATGATCCTGATCGGCAACGGCACGGGCATCGCCGGGCTGAGGGCGCACCTGAAGGCGCGGACGGCGGCGGGCGGCGCCTGGTTGCTGTTCGGCGAACGGACGCAGGCGCACGACGCCTTCTTCGATACGGAGCTTCAGGCTTGGTTGGCTTCGGGCGTGCTGCGACGGCTGGACCGATGCTTCTCCCGCGATGCAAGCGACGGGCGCTATGTGCAGGATCTGGTCGCGTCGGCGTCTGACGAACTGCGCGATTGGGTCGATCGCGGAGCGGCGATCTATATCTGCGGCAGCCTGGAAGGGATGTCGCAGGGCGTGCATGCGGCGCTGGAAAATGCGCTGGGTGCGGACACTGTGCTGACGATGCTGGAAGACGGCCGCTATCGGCGCGACGTTTATTAGGCTTCGGCCGATTGGTTTCGATGGCTAGGTCGTGCTGCCGTCAGTGCAGCGATGCTGGCGAAGCTGAGGAAGAACGTGATCGCATATTCTGCATAGGTCGGTGCGATGTAGATGCGCCAGGCTTCGCTGCCGAACGCAGGCCATTGGTCTACGGATGCATGAATGAGGCTGTTATCGACAATGAGCCAGACGGCTGGAACGACGAACAGCATCGTCGCCAGGAGAACGGTGGCAGTCGCCGAAAGGCGTCGTCCAAACAGCCATGCCCCGACGACGACCAGCGTTCCGATGATCCAAGCCATAAGCATTTCCGGACGACCATAGATTGGCAACAGCCAAAATGATCGGATGAGCGGCAGGCTCGGCCATACTGCAAGCAGCGCTACATAAAGGATGGCTGCGCAGGCCATTCCGCAAACGCCGGTCAAGAATGTGGCGCGCTTTAACTTCAAGCGATCAACCTAACCCAACCGCCCCAGCAGCTCCACCGCGAATGTGGACAGGGTGTCGTCCCGCGCCCCCATGACGATGATCCGGTCGCCGGGTTTTGCGATCTCCACGATCCGGTCGCCGCAGTCGGCGCGCGTCGCAAGCGCCTCGGCCTGACGCCCAGCGGCGCGGACGCCGGAGGCGATGTCCTCAGACCCCACGCTGCGGTCCGTCGTGCCGCCGTAATAGACCGGCTCGGGCATCAGCAGGACGTCGTCCGGCCGCATCAGACCGGCGAAACCTTCGATGAACTCCGACTTCATCAGCTTCAGCGGGCCGAAACCGTGCGGCTGGAACAGGATCAGCAGGCGCCCGTCGAAGGCGTGCAGGGTCTTCAGCGTGGCGGCGATCTTGTCCGGGTTGTGGGCGAAGTCGTCGATGACGGTGATGTCGTTCACGGTCCCGACCACCTCCATGCGGCGACGGATGCCGGCGAAGGTCTCCAGCGCCTTGACCGCCTCGGCCGTCGGCACGCCCAGGGCCCTGGTCGCACCCAGCGCCGCCAGCGCATTGGCGACGTTATGGGCGCCGGGACCGTTCAGCACCACGTCGTGCTCGCTCCAGCCCTCGATCAGGCGGAACTTCATGCCCGTGGGCAGGGGTGTCAGGTCGTGGCCGGACAGGTCGGCCTTTTCCTCGCCCAGGCCGAAGGTGATCGCCTTGCCGGCCGGCAGCGTCTGGGCCAAAGCCGCCGTCTCGGGATTGTCGAGGTTCAGCACGGCCGTCGTCGCCCGCGCCGTGAAGCCGCCGAACAGGTCGCGCAGCTCCTCCATCGATTTGTGGTCCAGCGAGATGTTGGACACCACGGCGACGGTCGGATCGTAGCCGGCGATGGAGCCGTCGCTCTCGTCGACCTCTGACACGAACAGGTTGGGTCCGCCGATCAGGGCGCTGGCGAACGGATGGTCGGCGTCGGCGAAGTTCTTCATCACCGCCCCGTTCATTACGGTGGGGGCGCGGCCCGTTTGATGCAGGATCCAGGCGATCATGCCGGTGATGGTGGACTTGCCGCTGGTGCCCGCCACGCCGACGGAGGTCGGGGCGGCGTTGAAGATTTCACTGAGCAGTTGGGGTCGGGTCTTGATCGCTGCTCCGACGCGTTTGGCGGCGCCGATGTCGGGCACGGTGTCCTCAATGGCGCCGGTGGCGATCACGGTCTGGTCGGCGCGAGTGACGCCCGAACCGTCCTGGGGGTGCAGGGTGACGCCGTGGGCGCGCAGCCAGTCGAACTTCTCGGGCGTGCGGCCCTGGTCCAGCGCGCGGTCCGAGCCTTCGATCGCGGCGCCGCGCGCCTGGACGATCATGGCCAGGGGCAGCATGCCCGACCCGCCGATGCCGCAGAAGAAATAGGAGGCGTCTTGGTTCATGCCCCCTTAGAACAGGGGATCGGGCCGGTCCGCCAGTGGGGATCGCAAAAACGACGAAGAAGGCGGGCGTGACCACCAATAGCTTCAAGATCGGCGTCGTCTGCGCCAGTTCGCGGTTTTCGAAAGAGCGCGCCGAGGCCGTCGACGCCTGGATGGCGCAGAACCATCCCGACCGTGACGTGGCGGTGGTGTTTCACCCCGCCTGCTTCTTGAAGCACGGCCATTTCGCCGGCGACGACCGGGCGCGCGCCGACGCCTTCGTCGAGTTCGCCAACGACCCGCGCATCGACGCCATCTGGTTCGCGCGCGGCGGCTATGGCTCATGCCGCATCGCCGATGCCGTGATCCCGCGCCTGGACGCCGTGGCGCGCAAGAAGCGCTACATGGGCTATTCCGATGCGGGCAGCCTGCTGGCCGGGATGTACAAGGCGGGGTTCGAACATCTGGCGCACGGGCCGATGGCCTCGGATTCGGTGCGCGATGATGCGACGGCGCGCGGGGCCTTATCCTGGCTGACCACCGGGCGGACCGACTGGATCGAGCCGTCGCTGGCGAGCGATCCGCGACCGGCCGTGGCCTTCAATCTCACCATCCTGAACGAGCTGACCGGCACGGCGCTGGAGCCGGATCTGTCCGGTCACGTCCTGATGCTGGAGGAGGTTTCCGAGGCCGCCTACCGGATCGACCGGATGATGTTTCATTTGACGAACCAGGCGAGCATTCGCCGTGTGGCCGGGATTCGCCTGGGGCGTGTTTCGGATGTCACGCCAAACGATCCCGATTTTGGACAGACTCCCGAGGAGATCGTTCGATACTGGTGCCTGAGGTCGGGCATACCCTTCCTCGGAAACGCCGATATCGGGCACGACGGCGCCAACAAGGTCGTACCCTTCGGTCGCCCCTGAGGCGAACGACGCGCGGCGCAAAAGACACAGTCTCGCCACGATCCGTCGATGGAAACCGGTAGCCCCCTCGACAGAACGCCGGTCCTCACTTCAGATGCCGGTCCGCGAGGCGTTAGGACTTCGTTAGCCAAGGCGTTGGGGGACGCTAAGGTTTACGCCTTCTGCGATGCGGCGGTTCGTTCGGATATCGGGGGATGCCCGGACGAGCCGCCTGATCGCCCTTCCATCCATCGACGTAGAGGCCGCTTGGCCTTAAGGATCGCGGGTGCGTTTCGACGAAAGATTCATCGATGAACTGAAGGCCCGCCTTCGGCCGTCCGACGTGATCGGGCGGACGGTGAAGCTGAAGCGCCAAGGCCGCGAATATGTCGGCCTGTCGCCCTTCTCCAAGGAGAAATCGCCGTCGTTCTTCGTCAACGACGACAAGGGATTCTTCCACGACTTCTCGTCCGGCAAACACGGCGACATCATATCCTTTTTGCAGGAGACCGAGCGGCTCAGCTTCGTCGAGGCGGTGCAGCGGCTGGCCGGCGAGGCGGGCATGCAACTGCCAGCCGAAGACCCCAAGGAGGCCGAGCGCGAGCAGAAGCGGGCGGGCCTGTCGGACTGGATGGACCTGGCCCAGAAATGGTTCGCCGCCAATCTGCGCCGCACGCCGGGCAAGGCGGCGCGCGAATATCTGGAAAAACGCGGTCTGCCCGAGGATCAGTGGGAGCGGTTCGGCCTGGGTTATGCACCCAACGACCGCGAGGGGCTGAAACAGGCGCTGATCCAGCGGGGCGCCAAGCCGGCAGAACTGGTCGAGGCCGGGATGCTGATCTCGCCGGAAAGCGGCGGCCAGCCTTATGATCGGTTCCGCGACCGGCTGATGTTCCCCATCCTGGATGCGCGGGGCCGGATCGTCAGCTTCGGCGGCCGGGCCATGAACCCAGACGACCGCGCCAAATATCTGAACGGCCCGGAAAGCCCGCTCTTCCATAAGGGTGCGACCCTCTACGGCCTGCCTGAGGCGCGGCGGATCCTGGGGGCGGAAAGCAAGAATGACCAGGCCATCGTCGTGGTCGAAGGCTATATGGACGTCATCGCCTGCCAGCGCGCGGGCCTGCCGGCCGTGGCGCCGATGGGCACGGCCCTGACCGAGGAGCAGATGGAACGGCTGTGGCGCGTGTCGTCCGAGCCGGTGCTGTGTTTCGATGGAGATGCGGCGGGCCTGCGCGCCGCCTATCGCGCCATCGAACGGTCGTTGCCGCTGCTGAAGGCCGGGCGCTCGTTCCGGTTCTCGCTGCTGGGCGCCGGGCAGGACCCCGACGATATCCTGCGTGAAAAGGGGGTGCCGGCGCTGCGCCAGGCCTTGGCCGACACCCATGGGTTTGCCGAGGTGCTGTTCCGTCGCGAACAGGATCTGGAGCCGCTGGACACGCCGGAACGCAAGGCCGGCTTCAAGGCGCGGCTGAGGAACACCGCCTCGGCGATCCAGGACAAGGATCTGGCCGAGCAATACCGCCGCGACCTGTTCGACCGTTTCGACGCCCTGTTCCCGCGCAGTTCCCAACGCGCCCCCTGGACGCCAGGGCAGGGGAGACGTGGTTTCGGCCCCCCGCCCAAACTGGGCCAGACGGCGGAAGGGGCGCAGGCCATGCAGTCGCTGTTTCGCGCCATTGAGCCTGTGCCGGCCGCCCTGGCCCACGGCGCCATCGACGACCCCGAACGAATGGACGACCATCTGGAGGAAATCGCGGCTCACGGTTTCGGCGACAAGGGACTGGATGGACTGGCGCAGGAGTTGGTTCGCCTGCGTCTGTCGGGACATAGCCTTGACTCTGCCGCCCTGCGACGCCATCTGGCGCAATCGGGTCATGATGCCTTAGTGCGCGAGGTCGAGAAGGCGGCGGCAAAGTCCGGCGCGCCTTTCCTGGCCGCAAATGCGCCCCTCGCCGAGGCAAGGGTCCGATGGTCGCAGGCGTTCGACGCTTCAACTCGCGTAGCCGCGTTGGAGGACGCCTTGGCCCATGCACGTGATGTGCCTGGGCAGGATGAGGCGTTTCGCCGGCTTAAGGCCGAGCGGGATGTGCTTCGCCGTGCGATCAAAGCCGGAACGATTTGGGAAGACAGCGCGGGCACGTAACCTTACGGCCCGCCAGGCATTGTATTTTTCGTCGGGGCGGATTGATCACCCCCTCCGGCTGGAGACAGACTGACTATGAACGCACAGACCGAGACGCAGGAAACCGAGGCTTCGACCGATGGGCCCCTGCTCGATCTGACCGACGCCGGCGTCAAGAAGTTCATCAAACAGGCCAAGGCCCGTGGCTATGTGACGATGGAGGAGCTGAACAAGGTTCTGCCGTCGGAAGAAGTCACGCCTGACGCCATTGAAGACACCCTGGCCATGCTCTCCGAGATGGGCGTCAACGTCGTCGAGGCCGAGGAGGACGCGCAGGAGCAGCAGTCCACCGACGTCGCCGCCGCCGCCGGCACCGCCGTCGCCGAAGCGCCCGCCAAGGCCGCCTATGACCGCACTGACGACCCCGTGCGGATGTACCTGCGCGAAATGGGTTCGGTCGAACTGCTGAGCCGCGAGGGCGAGATCGCCATCGCCAAGCGGATCGAGGCCGGCCGCGACGCCATGATCTCGGGTCTGTGCGAAAGCGCCCTGACCTTCGAGGCCATCATGGTGTGGCGCGACGAGCTGGAGAACAACCGCATCCTGCTGCGCGAGGTCATCGACCTCGACGCCACCTATGGCGTGCTGAACCCGTCGTCCCTGCCGGGCGCCGTTCAGCCCGAGGCTGAGGCGGAAGAAGAAACCGAAGAAAAACCGGCGGCCGAAGCCAAGCCCGAATCCGACGACGACGATGATGACGATGACTTCGACGACGGCGGCGGCATGTCGATCTCGGCGCTGGAAGCCGAGCTCCGCGATGGGGTGATGGATGTCCTGAACCTGATCGCCGCCGACTTCGGCGCGTTCCGGGGGCTTCAGGACAAGCTGGTCCAGACCCGCCTGAAGGGCGAGGTGCTGAGCGCCAAGGACGAGAAGGCCTATCGTGCCCTGACGCTGTCCATTTCGGACCGTCTGAAGACGATGAAGCTGAACAACAACCGTATCGAGGCCCTGGTCGAGCAGCTTTACGCGATCAACAAGCGCCTGATCGGTCTGGAAGGTCGCCTGCTGCGTCTCGCCGACAGCTACGGCATCTCGCGGCCCGAGTTCCTGAAGGCCTATTTCGGCGCCGAACTGGACCCGACCTGGACCGACCGGATCAAGGAACAGGGTGTGCGCTGGACCAAGTTCAGCGACAATGAAGCGGCGCAGATCGCGACCATCCGCGGCGACGTCGCCGCCGTGGCGCTGGAAGCCGGCCTGCCGATCGACGACTACCGCCGTATCGTCCAGACGGTGCAGAAGGGCGAACGCGAAGCCCGCCAGGCCAAGAAGGAAATGGTCGAGGCCAACCTGCGCCTCGTGATCTCCATCGCCAAGAAATACACCAACCGCGGCCTGCAGTTCCTGGACCTGATCCAGGAAGGCAACATCGGCCTGATGAAGGCGGTCGACAAGTTCGAGTACCGCCGCGGCTACAAGTTCTCGACCTACGCCACCTGGTGGATCCGTCAGGCGATCACGCGCTCCATCGCGGACCAGGCGCGCACCATCCGCATCCCGGTGCATATGATCGAGACGATCAACAAGATCGTCCGCACCAGCCGCCAGATGCTGCACGAGATCGGCCGCGAGCCGACCCCGGAAGAACTGGCCGAAAAGCTGGCCATGCCGCTGGAGAAGGTGCGCAAGGTCCTGAAGATCGCCAAGGAGCCGATCTCGCTGGAAACCCCCATCGGGGACGAGGAAGACAGCCACCTGGGCGACTTCATCGAGGACAAGAACGCCGTCCTGCCCATCGACGCCGCCATCCAGTCGAACCTGCGCGAGACCACCACCCGCGTGCTGGCGTCGCTGACGCCGCGCGAGGAGCGGGTCCTGCGGATGCGTTTCGGCATCGGCATGAACACCGACCACACGCTGGAAGAAGTCGGCCAGCAGTTCAGCGTCACCCGCGAACGGATCCGTCAGATCGAGGCCAAGGCGCTTCGCAAGCTGAAGCACCCCAGCCGGTCTCGCAAACTCCGGTCCTTCCTGGACAGCTAGGTATCAATCTCTGATTGATAAGAATCGTCTAATGATTGTATCTCGCTTTCCAACTTGGAGAGCGGGATGCCTGGCTACACCAAGACCATTCTTTGTCTGGCGAACTCATACAAGACCAGCGGGCGCTGCCTTGCAGGAGTAGAGGTCTGCCAAGACGGCACATTGCAATGGATCAGACCTGTCAGTGCGAGAGAGCACGGGGAAATTTCCGAGCAGGAACGGATGTATGCCGATGGGACTGATCCCCGTGTTGGCGACATACTGGAAATTCCGCTGCTGCGAACGTCGCGGCACCCTTTCCAGTCCGAAAATCACCTGATCGACCCTCATCGGCATTGGGTGTTCAGTCGGAGGGCTGTGGAGCGCGACATCCAGAGATGCCAAGATGATAGCGGTCGCCCGCTTTGGAGAAATGGAAGTTCCAGCACCTACGGCAAGAATGATCGTGTGCGCGAAAACCTCGCCATGCCGAACGAGGGCTCTCTGCGGTTAATCAAGGTCGATCAACTGGAAGTCAGGCTAGAGCTGGAAACCAATCGCTACGGATCAAAGCGAAAGCTAAGAGGAGCGTTCGTTCACGCCGGGGTTCAGTACGTCCTCGGCATCACTGACCCTCAACTACACAGGCGATACTTCTTCGGTCCCGACGGTCGCTATAAGATCGGACCCGCCTACCTTTGCATCAGTCTCGGTGATCCTTGGGATGGTTTCGCTTACAAGCTGATCGCGACTGTCATCCTGCCGCAAAATTGATAGAGTGGGGTGTGACGATTGGTTCCGATACCGCGCCTGTGATCCTGAGCATCGGTCATTCAACCCTGGCCTATGACCAGTTCCTTGCGCGCCTGACGCAGGCTGGCGCCACCGCGGTCGCCGACGTTCGGACAACCCCGTTTTCGCGGCATTTTCCTCAGTTCAATCGAGACGTTCTCAAAACGGCGCTGACAAATGACGGCATCGCGTATGTCTTTCTTGGCGATGAGTTGGGGGGGCGTCCCAGCGAGGCCGAATCCTACACAGACGGGGTCGCGGACTATGAGAAAATGGCCCGGTCGCCTTCGTTTCAGAGAGGGCTGGACCGCCTGAAACAGGGTGCGCGGACCCATCGGATCGCGATGATGTGTTCCGAGCGCAACCCTTTGGACTGTCATCGTTGCCTGTTGGTCGGCCGGGCGCTGAAACAGGCCGGCGTCGCGGTCGAACATATCGTCGATGAAGGCGAACGACCGACCCAAGACGATATCGAGGCGCGGTTGATGGCGATGGCCAACAAGTTCAACACCGACATGTTCGCCGGGGAGGCGCAGTTGCTGAGCGATGCCTATCGCGACCGCGCCAGGCGGGTCGCCTACGCCGAGCAACACCCTGATCCTGCGCTGGCTGCGAGCTGAGCATGTCTAAGATGACCGTCGCCACCATCGGCTTCACCAAGACCAATGCCGAAGGGTTCTTCGAGCGGTTGCTCAAGTCCGGCGTGACCAAGGTCGTCGATGTTCGCCTGCACAACACCTCACAACTGGCAGGCTTCGCCAAGGCCGACGACCTGGCTTATTTCCTCAAGAAGCTGGGCGGCATTCAATATGCGCACCAACCGCTGCTGGCGCCCACGGACGGGATGCTGAAAGCTTTCAAAAAAGAGAAGGGCGATTGGGCCGTCTATGAAACCCGCTTTCTGGATCTGATGAAGGAGCGGAAGATCGAGGCCCGCCTCAAGCCGCAGATGTTCGAGGGCGCCTGCCTGCTGTGTTCGGAGCCCACGCCGCACCAATGCCATCGCCGTCTGGTGATCGATTATCTGAACGACCGCTGGAGCGACGCTCTGTCGGCGAACCACCTCTAAAACGCGGCGAGATGGGCCGAAAGCACGTTAACCTGGGCAAAGCCCCCACTAAGGCCGACCTGCCACAAAAGGTCTGCACCGCCTGCGGCCTGCCGTTCGCGTGGCGCAAGAAGTGGGCGCGGGACTGGGATCAAGTGCGGTTCTGCTCGGATCGATGCCGGGCGAAGGGCGCGTCCGAAGATCGGCGATAGGCGGCTCTCCGCCTCGTGACCGCGGGCTTTGAGGGAATCACAATAGCGTCCCGGCGATGTCAGCCGTATCCCGCGTCTCCTCCATACTGATCGCCTTCAGCGTCCTGCTGATCCTGAGCGGTTGCGTGCGGCGGCCGCCCGAGCCGTTGCGGCCGTCGTCACCCTATCCGTCGCGCACCGAGGCGCCCCTGGTCGGGGGGCTGGTGGACCGGGCCATCGATGGGGGGACGCAAGGCGCGGTGGTGCGCGAGGGGCGGGACCTGGGGCGGTGTTTAGCCGAGCTGAACGCCGCGCGCGTGCGGTTCAGCCCCGTGCCGGATCGCCAGAACACCGCGACCTGCGGCCTGAGCCAGGGCGGGGTGCTGGGGGCCGATCTGGGAACGGTGGCGCGGTTGGCGCCGGGCGATGTGGAGATGACGTGCCAGACGGCGCTGGCCCTGAGCATCTGGCGCAGGCAATCGCTGGAGCCGGCGGCGCGCGAGATCCTGGGCTCGGACGTGGTCCAGATCGACCACATGGGCGCCTACGCCTGTCGCAACGTGAACAACGGGGTTGGGTCGAACCGGATCAGCGCCCATTCCCAGGCGGCGGCGCTGGACTTCGCCGGGGTGCGGCTGAGGGACGGGCGGCGCATCACGGTGACCAGGGACTGGAGCGGCGACACGGCCGAGGCGCGCTTCCTGCGCCGCATCCGCGACGACGCCTGCCGCATCTTCGGCACGACGCTGAGCCCCGACTACAACGCCGTCCACCACGACCACCTGCACCTGGAGGCGACGGACACGCGGTTCTGCCGCTAGGAGATCAGTCCTTGCCGTCGCGGCCGTCAGGCTCCTTGGCTACGCCTTTGAAGGCGCCGTCGCTGGACTTGCGCTCCATGAAACGGCCGGAGCCTTCGTCGCGTTTCTGCCAGTCGCCGTTCTCGTGCTGGAACTGCGTTCGGCCTTTGACCGCACCGATGCGGTAGTCGTTTCCGGTGTTCTTTCCCATTGTCGCCTCCTTGCGAACAGAAGAAGAACGTCGCACGATTCGCGCCCCTCGCATACGGTCACGTGCGCGAGCGACAACCTCGACGGCCTCGGAATAGGCTTGGGCGCCGAAACTACGAGCATCCAAAAGATAGGCGGCGATACCCTCTTCGGAGGTCAGATAGTCGGCGGGATCAAAGGGCCGGGTGTCCAAGTCAAAAGTCCTTCGCGAAAGACTTGGCGCGGATGATATCCCGCGCTTGGGAACTCTTGTCGCTACCACACAATAACACGACGACCGTGCTTCCACGAATACACCCGATATCCGGGTCCGTGATTGATACGCAGTTCGGAAACGCCTTCTCCTACAGGTTTGACGTCGCCGATCTGCGCCGCCGCCAAGCGGCTGATGCGTTGCAAGATTATGGCGCGGCCGATTTCATCACGAAGGCTGAGAATCCATTTTCGAAATGGCTGGCGTTTCCTCGATTTGCCATGCCATGAAATCTCAGCCCTCGATGTGTGAGCGACATGCGAGGCTGCTGAACCTCACTCAAGTACAGTCGGTGGTCTCTGCATCACGCGGTTCGGTAAGGGCGGCAATCCCTGGTAGTTACTAATATTTCTCCTAGGTATGTTTCAAGTCCTAACCTTGAAGGTCAGGTCTTGCCGTCGAAGATGACGTCGAAACCGCCCCACATCATGCGCTTGCCGTCGAACGGCATGTCCATGTCAGCGAAGCCGGGGTCGTCCTGCATCTTGCCGAAACAGGCGTCGGCGGTGGCGCGGTCGGGCCAGGTCACCCAGGAGAAGACCACGACCTCGCCATCCTCCAGCTTCACCGCCATGGGGAAACTGGTCAGCTTGCCGTCGGGCACGTCCTCGCCCCAGGTGTCGACCTGGGAAAGGGCGCCGTATTTCTGGAACAGCGGCCAGGCGGCCTCGGCGGACTTGACGTAGCGCGCCTTGTCCTCGGATTTCACGGGGGTCAGGAAGCCGGTCACATAGGTCATCGGTCGTCTCCTTGGTTTGGGTTCAGAGGTCGGCGACGGCGCGGTCCAGCGCCGCGATGTCGATCTTTATCATGCTCATCATCGCCGTCATGGCGGCGGCCGCGCGGGCGGGATTTGCGTCGGTGGTCAGCTCCATCAGGCGGCGCGGCGTGATCTGCCACGACAGGCCCCAGCGGTCCTTCAGCCAGCCGCAGGCGTTCTCGCTGCCGCCGTCGGCGATCAGGGCGTCCCACAGCCGGTCCGTCTCGGCCTGATCCTCGGTCATGACCATGAAGGAGACGGCCTCGGTGAAGCGGAAGTTCGGGCCGCCGTTCAGGGCTACATAGTCATGGCCGGCCAGGACGAACTGGACCGTAAGGACCGACCCGGCCGGACCGGATGGCGTATCGACGGGCGAGCGATTGACGGCGGTCACGCGGCTGTCGGGCAGGAGGGAGACATAGAAGGCGGTCGCCGCCTCGGCGTCGCCGTCGAACCACAGGCAGGGAACGATCTTGTCGGCCATCACGGGTGCGCCTGGGGTGGGAAGGTGTTGATCATCCAGTCCTTGCCGAACCGGTCGCGCACCATGCCGAAGCCGGGTGACCAGGAGGTGGCGGCGAAGGGCAGTTGGATCAGGCCGTTCTCGCTGAGCCGGTCGAAGATATGGCGTGCACGATCCGCCTTGTCGAAATGCAGGGCGACGGAGGTTCGAGCGGGCGGTGTCCGCATTTCTTCGGCCTTGTGCTCGCCGGTGTCGGCGCAGACGCCGGGCGGGCTGTCGGAGCCCATGATCGCCTGGTCGCCGACCTGCATCCAGGCGTGGGCGATCTTGTCCTTCCACTCGGGGCCGACCGGCGCATCGGGCATGTCGGCGAAGGTGATCAGGTTCAGTTGGTCGGCGCCCAGCACCTCGGCATAGAAGCCGAAGGCCTCGCGCGCCTGATCGTGGAACATCAGGTTGGGGGTGATCTTCACTGGGTGTCTCCCTCTGCAAGGGCGGCGAGCTGATCGGCGACAGCGCCCCAGCCCTGTTCGAAGCCCATGGCCTTGTGTTTCTCGGCGGTCTTCTCGTCCCAGTGGCGGGCGATGGAGGTGTAACGCGTGCCGCCGGCCTCGGGTTCGAAGGTGTCGATTCGGACGAAGTCCAAGTCGCCGGACTGGGGAACCCAGCCCTCGGTGAAGGCGCCGGTCGAGACCAGCTTGCGGCCCGGCACGACCTCCAGGAAGACGCCGGAATGGGGATGCCGCTCGCCCTCGGGAGAGGCCAGTTCGATATTGGCCCGTCCACCGACGCGCAGGTCCCAATCGACGACCGGGGTGGTCCAGGGGCGAGGGCAGAACCATTCGCCGGTGCGCTGGGTGTAGATCTTCCAGACGGTTTCAGGCGAGGCCTGGATCAGGCGGCTGATGCTGAGTTCGCGGGGGTCGGCCATCACGCTGCCGTGGCGTCAGCGGCGAAGGCCTCGGGGCCGGCGGCGACGGCGGCCGGGTCCATCCACATCGGTTCCCAGACATGGCCGTCGGGGTCGGCATAGCCGCGACCGTACATGAAGCCGTGATCCTGGATCGGATTGGGGTCCATCAGGCCGCCGGTGGCGCCCGCCCTCTGCACCACGTCATCCACGGCTGCGCGGCTGTCGCACGAGAAGCACAGCGACATCTGGGCAGAGACGTGGGCGTCGGGGATCTGGCGGTCGGTGAAGGTGCGCCATTTGTCGTGGGTCAGCAGCATGACGTGAATGACGTCCGACACGACCATGCAGGCGGCCGTGTCGTCGCTGAACATGGGGTTCCGGGTCGCGCCGACGGCTTCATAGAAGGCGATGGACTTGGGCAGGTCGGTAACGGGCAGGTTGATGAAAATCAGCTGGGGCATGGCGTTTCCTCTTCCTTGTTTGTTTGCGAAACGTGACTCCGATGATTATGATAGCGGCTGGAGGGGCTGGAGGCGTCGGGCATCCTGCGGCGCAGGAAGCTTCCGCCGCCCGCCTCGGTCCAGGTCTATGAGCTGACGGACTGGGGCTACGAGATCAAGCCGGTCTTCATGGTGTTGGGCGGTTGGGCGGCGCGCTCGCCGCTGCACGACCCGACCCTGCCGCTCAGCGCGGTGTCGATCATGCAGTCGTTCGAGACGATGTTCGATCCGGCCCTGGCCAGCGATGCGACGATGACCCTGGGCTTCGTCTTCGGCGACGAGCCCTTCGTCGTTCGCATCGAAAACGGGATCATCACGACGCGCCGCGACACGACCGAAGCCGCCGAGATCGTGCTGACGACCCAGCCGCCGCTGGTCGCCGCCTGCGTCTATGGCAAGGTTCCGCCGGCTGCGTTCGAGGCGGACGGGATGATGACGATCATCGGCGACAGGGCCGTTTTCGAGCGGTTCGTGGGCTTCTTCAACCTGCCGGAGAAGGCTGCAGTCTGAAGGTCCAAGCCTCAGGCCAGGATGTCCAGCAGGGTTCCGGTCATTTCGTCGGCGGTGCGGACCACGGCGGCGTTGGCGCTGAAGGCGGTCTTGGCCTGGACGCGTTCGACGGTTTCCTCGGCGAGGTTGTCCAGCGGCGCGGCGGCCGTGCGGCGCGCGCTGCTTTCGAAGCGGTTCTGGGCGGTCGTCATTCCGGCGGCGGCGATGGAAAGGGCCTGCATGGCGTTATGCTTCCGATTGCGCTTTGGGCGAGGTTCGTTCGGTCGCCACAGTGCGTCTTTCAGGTCAACGCGGCCTGAAGGAACAGGGTGAACGGCGATTCTTCGCCCCGCTTGCGCCCTTATTCGTGTATAGAGCGCCATCATTCGCCCGGCCTGAGGTCTGACCTCGGCCGGGCGCGGTCGTTTCAACGACCGCCCTTGTCCGTTTGCCCAGGTTTCCTATGCCCTTTCCCGCCGTCCATCCCGCGCTCGACCGCGCCCTGATCAACAAGGGCTATGCCGAACCCACCCCGGTTCAGGCCGCGGTCCTGGAAGCCGAATATGCGGGACGCGACCTGCTGGTCTCGGCCCAGACGGGTTCGGGCAAGACCGTCGCCTTTGGTCTGGCCGCCGCGCCGACCCTGTTGGGCGACAAGCCGATCTTCGCCCCCGGCGGCGCGCCGCTGTGCCTGGCCATCGCCCCCACGCGGGAACTGGCCATGCAGGTCGCAGCCGAGCTGGAATGGCTGTACGCCGACTCCGGCGCCAAGATCGCCACCTGCGTCGGCGGCATGGATGCGCGTCGTGAAGCGCGCGCCCTCAGCTTCGGCGTCCACATCGTCGTCGGCACGCCCGGCCGCCTGAAGGATCACATCGACCGGGGCAACCTGGACCTGTCCGAGCTGAAGGTCGCCGTCCTGGACGAGGCCGACGAGATGCTGGACATGGGCTTCCGCGAGGATCTGGAGCACATCCTGGACCAGGCGCCGGCCGAACGCCGCACCCTGCTGTTCTCGGCGACCATCGCGCGCGAGATCGCGACCTTGGCCAAACGCTATCAGAAGGACGCGGTGCGCATCGACGCGACGGACAAGACGCGCCAGCACGCCGACATCGAATACCGCGCCTATCGCATCGCGCCGAACGAGATCGAGCACGCGGTGGTCAACACCCTGCGCTGGTTCGAGGCGCCGCGCGCCATGGTCTTCTGCTCGACGCGCGACAGCGTGCGTCACCTCCAGTCGTCGCTGCTGGAGCGCGGCTTCTCGACCGTCAGCCTGTCGGGCGAGATGGGCCAGCGCGAGCGGACCGACGCGCTTCAGTCGCTGCGTGACGGCCGCGCCCGCGTCTGCGTCGCCACCGATGTCGCCGCGCGCGGTCTGGACCTGCCGGACCTGGGTCTGGTCATCCACGCCGAACTGCCGATGAACCGCGCCGGCCTGCTGCACCGTTCGGGCCGGACGGGCCGGGCGGGCAAGAAGGGCGTGTCCGTGATGCTGGTCCCGCACTCGCGCCGTCGCAAGGCCGAGCGTCTGATGGACGAGGCCGGCGTCGACGCCGTCTGGACCGGCGCGCCGACCTTCGACGAAATCCGCAAGGCCGACGAAGGCCGCCTGCTGTCGCCCGAGTTCTTCGAGGCCGAGGTCTCCGACGAGGACATGATCGTCGCCAAGCGGATGATCGCCGAGCGCACGCCCGACGAGATCGCCGCCGCCCTGGTGCGCCTGCTGCGCAAGGAACAGCCGGCGCCGGAAGAACTGTCCGATCCCGGTTCGGATCGCGGTCCCGCCAAGCGCGAACGCACCGTGCGCAACGACGACGGCACCGCGGCCCAACCCTGGCCGGGCGACCGCCTGGGCTCTGACGACGTGGTCTGGTTCCGCCTGGATGTCGGCCGCAACAAGAATGCCGACCCGAAATGGCTGATCCCGTTGATCTGCCGCATCGGCGGCATCACCAAGCCCCAGATCGGCGCCATCCGCACCTTCCCCGACGAGACCCGGTTCGAGGTCGCCAAGACCCACGAGAAGGCCTTCCGCGAAGCCGTCGCCGCGTCCAGGGACGAGGTGAAGATCACGCCGTCGGAAGCTCCGACGCCGGGCTCGATGAAGGCCGGCCGCTTCGCCGGCAAGCCCAACCGCGACGAGGGCGACCGCCCCTTCAAGAAGACCCCCTACAAGCGCGCCGACGGCGGCGCGGGCGACGCCCGCCCGGCCTTCAAGAAGCCCTGGGCGCCCAAGGCGGACGGCGGCGGAAACCCGCGTTCGAACGCGGCTGCCGACAAGCCGTTTGCCAAGAAGGCCTTCCAGGGCAAGCCGAACTTCAAGAAGGACGGCTTCAAGGGCAAGCCGAAGGGCTGACCGGAAAACCCCCGCTCATCCCCGCGAAAGCGGGGACCCAGTTCTTTTGCGGGGGAAGGTGTCCGGGATAGGCGCCGCCTCGTAGCGTTTGCGTCGAAGCGCCCAAAACACTGGGTTCCCGTTTTCGCGGGGATGAGCGGATGGGTGTGCCCTTGCCACCCACGCCGTGCTGGCGCACCCTTCATCCATGAGCATGCCAGAGCAGGGATACGCCTCGTTCGAGGCCTTCTATCCCTTCTATATCAGTCAGCATCAAAACCGGGTCTCGCGACGCATCCATATGATCGGGACGGGTCTGATGATCCTGGCGGTTCCGATCAGCCTGCTGACCCTGAACCCATGGTGGCTCGTCATCTTTCCGGCAGTCGCCGCGAGCGCCTGGATCGGGCATTTCGTGTTCGAGAAGAACCGTCCGTTAGGCCTGCGCCATTTCGTCTGGAGCCTGATGGGGGATTTTCGTCTGTTCTTCGAGACCGTGACCGGGCGGCGCCCTTTCTGATCCCGGACTTGCCTCCGGCGCCGTGCTGGCGCACCCTTCGGCCATGAGCACGCCGTCCGCACCCGAGGGACGATACGCCTCGTTCGAGGCCTTCTATCCCTATTACATCCACGAGCATTCGAACCGGACGTGCCGGCGTATCCACGTCGTGGGCACCGGTCTGGTGATCCTGGCGTTCGGAGTCTTCCTCGTGACGTGGAACCCCTGGTGGCTGCTGGCCATGCCACTGCTCGGATACGGCTTTGCCTGGGTGGGGCATTTCTTCTTCGAGAAGAACCGGCCCGCGACGTTCCAATATCCGCTGTGGAGCCTGATGGGCGACTTCCGCCTGTTCTTCGAGACGGTGTCGGGCAAGCGTCGCTTCTGATCCGCATTTCAAGCTGCGCGGTTTTTTGAAACCGACTAGTCTGCCTCTGCGGCGCCTCGCCGCTGCTAGAGGGAGCGTTCATGAAATCCATCGCCATCGTCGCCGCCGCCTCGGTCCTGTTCGCACCGGGCGTCGGCCTGGCGCAGAAGGGCGAAGCTAGGCCCGACTTCAACCTGGATCCCAACTACGGCACGGTCGACCTTTCGGTCGGGTTCGAGCCCGATCCCTACACCAAGGCCATACGCGCCGGCGGTTCGATCCCGGCCTCTCGCGCCAAATCCGGTTGCGAGGGCAATGTCAGCGCCGCGCCCGATTTTCAGGTCACTTATGAGGCGGGCGCGCTGGACCTGACGTTCAAGGCCGTGGCGTCGGAGGATACGACGCTGCTGGTCAACACGCCGGGCGGCGACTGGTATTGCGACGACGACAGCGGCGGCGATCTGGACCCCGAGGTCACGATCGACGGTCCCCAAAGCGGCCGTTACGATATCTGGGTCGGAACCTATGGCGACAGCATGGTCGATTCGACCTTATCGGTCACAGAGCGCGTCGGTATGGATGGCGACGATTCGGGCAGCGGCCCGGACATCAGCCTGGAGCCCAACTACGGCACGGCCAATCTGCGCGGAGGCTTCACGCCCGATCCCTGGATCAAGTCGATCCTGGCCGGCGGTTCATCGCCGGCCTCGGCTGCCAAGTCGGGCTGCGAAGGCTCGGTCAGCGCGGCGCCGGACATTCAAATCTTCTTCGAGCCGGGGGATTCCGATTTGACGTTCCGCGTGCGGGCGGAGGAGGACACCACCCTGCTGATCAATACGCCGAACGGCCGCTTCTATTGCGACGACGACAGCGGCGGCGACCTGGATCCCAAGGTTACGATCACCAATCCGCAGAGCGGCCGCTACGACATCTGGGTCGGCACCTACAACGACTCGATGGTGCAATCGACGCTGGAAGTGTCCGAGTTGGACTGATCGCAGCTAGACGCAGACACGGAAACGCCGGCTGACCTTCGCGGTCAGCCGGCGTTTTCATTTCCGCATGGACTTAGTTGGAGGCGGTGGTCCAGGCCGGGGGGCAGCCGTCGAAATCGCCGGCGTCGACGATGGTCAGGGTGCGCATGTTCAGACGCTGCGCCTGATTCATCGAGCCACGGCCGTTGCCGGTATAGAGATCGACCTTCTGGCCCTTGATGGCGCCGCCGGTGTCCGACGCATACCAGTAGCCGTCGTGGATCGTGCCGTCGGCCATACGCAGGCCGACCGTCTCGCGGATGAACAGCTTGGTGCGGCGCGGGATCACGCGGGGATCGACCGCGACGGTGCGCATGGCGATCGGACGGCAACCCAGGGAATCGTTGCCCGTCGCGCCGCCGCCGCCTGCGTGATAGAGGCGCGCCGATGCGCGCCAGTCCGGGTCCGAGGCCATCAGCTCGGTCTGTTCGGCGTTCAGCGCGGTTTCGATTTCGGCGGAACCGACGGTGGCGGCAGGGGTTTCAACCCTGACTTCATCCGCCGCTACGACATCATTGTAGGGGACAGGCCCGCTCGTCACAGACGATACGGCGGCCCAAAGCATGGCGATAGCAGCGGAAGCGCCGATCATGAGTTTCGCTCAGGAGACACCGGCTCCCAACGCCGCCGGCGCTCCCCTTGTCGCGTTAACTTGTGGCGAGAAAGCGGCCAAATCGTCCAGCGCGCTGTGCGTTACGATTTGTTTCTAAGTTAACGCGTTGTTTGTTATGATCTATCCATCCCCAGCTTGCGCGCTTGTGCGGCAAGCTAGTGGCTGCGTCAGACGAAAGACTTGATGTTCGCGCTGGCCTTTAGACTGATTTACGCCGCCTCGTCGCGACGCGCCTCGGCCTCGCGCACCGCCTCGACGGCGCGGTCAAGCACCTCCAGCCCGGCGCCGGGCTGGATCGCCTCGACCGTCAGAGTGCGGCGGAACGCCCGTGCGCCGGGGCGGCCGTGCATCAGGCCCAGCATGTGCCGCGCCATGGCGGGCAGGGCGACGCCCTCGGCCAGCCGCGCGGCCATATAGGGGCGATAGCGGTCCAGAGCGGCGAAGGCGTCGGTGTCGGCGACCGGCTCGCCATACAGACGACGGTCCGCCTGACCCAGGATGGCCGGTTCATGATAGGCGGCGCGGCCCAGCATGACCCCATCCAGCTTGACCCCGTCGGTGTCGTCCAGATGGGCCTCGGCCTCGTCCATCGAGGCGATGCCGCCGTTGATCGAGATGTTCAGATGGGGCCGCTCGCGCTTGAGCCTGCGCACCAGGGTGTAATCCAGCGGCGGCACGTCGCGGTTCTCCTTGGGCGACAGACCCTTCAGCCAGGCCTTGCGCGCATGGACGACGAAGACCTCGATCCCGACGGCGGCGCAGGCGTCCACCGTGGCGAACAGGCTGATCGCCGGATCCTGATCGTCCACGCCAATGCGGCATTTGACGGTGGCGGGCACGGTCACGGCCTCGGCGATCGCCGCCATACAGTCCGCCACCAGCTCCGGCTCGCGCATCAGACAGGCCCCGAACCTGCCCGACTGGACCCGGTCCGACGGACAGCCGACGTTCAGATTGATCTCGTCATAGCCGAACGCCTGACCGATCCTGGCGGCCTCTGCCAACTGCGACGGATCCGACCCGCCCAGCTGCAGCGCCACCGGATGCTCCAGCGCATCGAACCCCAACAGCCGCTCGCGATCCCCATGCAACACCGCCGGCGCCGTCACCATCTCGGTATAGAGCAGGGCCCGCGTCGTCAGCGCACGGTGAAACGCCCGGCAATGCCGGTCGGTCCAGTCCATCATGGGGGCCACGGACAGCCTACGCGCTTGATTTAACGACATTTTTCCTGTAAGTTCAGAGGGTTGTCGGACGGTGTTCGCCGACGCTTTTACGCGCTTTTTTGACGGTTTTCGCCCTTTTACGACAGCTCACTGCACCCTTTTTGCACCCAAAACATGGCTTCGATCCGCAAGCAAAGGTCTGGTCGGTGGCGCGCCCAAGTACGGCGTAAGGGACACGTTGCGAGCGAGACCTTCCTACGGTTCGACGATGCCAAGGCATGGGCGGTAGAGGCAGAACGTCAAATCGACCAACGCAAGCAGCGACTTTCGCCGGACTGAAGGCAAAGGCCGATAAGCCGCGATTTCTAGCCGCTTATTAGGCAGCCGGACGATTGTTGCGAGGGTCGGACTGGCGCGCGTTCAGCGTGGCAAGAAGAACGCTGAACAGACGCTTGCGCGCCTTCTTGCATCCGAGAAGCATCATACGGTTCTGAGGCCGTAGCCAGTTCGTACATCGCCTGACCAGCAGCGCCGCTTCCGTCATGGGTCGCTCATTCGGCAGCGCGCCGCCTTGTCGGTACGCAACTATTTGCTCCGGCAATTAGGTCGCCCAACGCGATAGGGCTACGTGGCAAGCTGGAAGGCGATCCTCCCAATAAGACCGGTTCGTTCTGCGCTGCGATTATACACTCTGAACTGCGCGCCCTGGGCTTCGGCCAGGGTGTGAACGATCGCCAGGCCGAGGCCGGAGCCGGATGCTCTGGGTGGGGTCATCAACATCATCACCAAGAAGGTGCCTTTGCGCTGGGGCGGATCGGTCGGCGCCGACTATGTGTCCCAGGAGAACGGCGACAGCGCCGACTGGTATCAGGGGCAGTTCTATCTGGCCGGACCGGTCGTGGCCGAGAAACCGGGGCTGCAGTTCTGGGGGCGCACCAATGCCGTCTATGTGACAAACAAGGCGCGGGGCCTGCCGCGCAGCGCCCCGGCCGTGACGCAAGTCCCCGTCGATCCAGCAGGCGACACCGTCACCCTGATCCGGCCCTGATCTAATTGTCGCTTCACTAATCTGACGTGGTTCGCGCCGACGCCTCGAAAATGCGTCGGCGTCCTGCGTTTCAGAGGACGTCGTGGATCATCACCTGAATTTGGCCGCGCGCAGGGTTCGACGCGCGCGCGGACCTGCCACATCTCGGCCAGGACGGCGGGGGTGACCGCTTCGGTCGGCGTACCCTCGATCTTCACCTAACTGTCGGCCAGGACCACGATCCGGTCCGAGGCGCGGGCGGCGGCCTGCAGGGCTTGCAGGACCATGACCACCACGGCCTGGCGTTCACGAGCATAGGCGCGCGCCAGGCTGAACACCTCCAACTGGTGTCGAAGGTCCAGCGCGCTGGTCGGCTCATCCAGCAACGCACGCGGGGTTCGCGCACCATGGCCTGGGCCAGACCTGCGATCTGGCGCTGGCCGCCCGAAAGACGGTCCAGACGCATCAGGGCCAGATTGATCGCCCCGACCCGCTCAAGTGCGGCGAGGGTGCGCACCTCCGCATGGGCCGATCCGGCGGCGGAAGGCGAGGCCTCCAGGGGTTGCAGCGCCAGGTCGGACAGGATGGTCCGGTCGCCGTAGCGGGCGGTCAGATGGTGGACGGTCAGGCTCATCGCCGCGCTCCGCTGCGGAAGATCAGGAACAGGAAGGCGGGCACGCCGATGACGGCGGTCACCACCCCGACCGGCAGCAGGGCGCCGGGGACGAGGATTTTGGACGCGGCCGAGGCCAGGGACATCAGCAGGGCGCTGCTCAACACGCTGGCGGGAAGATAGAGCCGGTGATCCTCGCCGACGAGCAGCCGCGCGATGTGCGGCCCGACCAGCCGACGAAGCCGATGACCCCGACGAAAGCCACGGCGGCGGCGGACAGCAGCCTGCGCGCAACAGAGAGAAGAAGCGCAACCGCCCCACATCGACCCCGGCGCTCAGCGCCCGGTCCTCGCCCAGCCGAAGGGCCGTCAAGGCGCGAGCGGCCATCCACGAGAAGGGCATGGTCACGGCCACGATGGCCGCCAGCACCGCGACGGAACCTATGGAGACTTGGGTGAGAAAAGGCGGAAGCAGCGCAATCCACAGGCTTGCGAATGGCTCCGACCATGGGTCGGCGACATTCGCCCTGATACTCCACATTCTCCGCCATGCGAGCCACACGGCTGAGATCCGACGGACCTGTTTCGCGATACGCTGTCTGAAAGCGATTGCGATTGGGGCGGACTGCCGATGTGATCGCCGACGATGTCCATGGCCGTGACCAGTTCGTGCTCGAAGGTCAGCAGAAAGTTTCAACTATAGATCGCGGCGGCCAACCACACCGTTCTGCGCAGAGGTGGACGCGCCCGGTCTGGCGTGCTGCTGTTGCGCTTGTGACTTTCCAGACGAATCCGCATCGCAACCACACCATGGGCGACATCGCGCGCCTGGCCGGCGTTTCGCCGATGACGGTGTCGCGCGTGGTCAATGGGGATGCGCGGGTGCGCGAGGCGACGCGCGAGAAGGTCCAGGCGATCATTCGCGAGACCGGCTACGTGCCCGACCCCGCCGCGCGAATTCTGGCGCGGGCCGGCGGCGGGCGGATCGGCCTGCTGTATGCCAACCCGTCCAGCGCCTATCTGGCCGAACTGCTGTCCGGCGCCCTGGACGGAGCGCGATCCGTGGGACTGCTGTTGCTGATCGAGCCGTCGCGGCCGGGCGCGCCGGACGAAGAACGCGAGGCGGTTCAGCGGCTGGCGGCCGGCGGGGCGCAGGGGGTGATCGTGCCGCCGCCTCTGGGCGAATCGGCCGCGACCCTGGACGCCATCGCCAGGAGCGGCATGAAGGCCGTGGTCCTGGCCGCACCTGTGGATCGCGACGGCCTGATCTCCCTGCGGGTGGACGATGAAGGTGCGGCACACGAGATGACGCACCATCTGCTGGACCTGGGCCATCGCCTGATCGGCTTCGTCGAGGGGCATCAGGATCAGAGCGCCAGCGCGGATCGCCGCACGGGCGCCCAGGCCGCCGTCGATGCGGTCGAGGGCGCGGCGCTGCTGGTCGAGGCGGGCGACTTCACCTACCGATCCGGCTTCGAGGCCGGGCGGCGGCTGCTGGCCCGACCCCAGCGTCCGACCGCCGTCTTCGCCAGCAACGACGACATGGCCGCCGGCGTGCTGGCGGCCGTGCATGCCGCCGGCCTGTCCACGCCGGGCGACATTTCCGTCGCCGGTTTCGACGACACCTATCTGGCCGCCAGCGTCTGGCCGACCCTGACCACCATCCGCCAGCCGGTCGCCGAAATGGCCCGCGCCGCCGCCGTCATTCTGGGACGGGGCGGGGAGGCGGACGGTCCGGTCCCCCACCAATTCATCGCCCGCGAAAGCACCGCCGCACCGCGCGATTGACATCCGCGTCCCGCTAAAAGATGTTAGCGCTACCACGTCGAAGAACGTGGAGAGGAGACGACTGTGGATCTAGTTTCATGCCTGCCGGCGGACTGGCGCGACGCGCGCCTGCTTGGACGTGTGATGACCACGGCCGGACCGTCGCCGGTGCTGGCGCGCGGCGGACGGCTTTATGATCTTTCCAGCCATGTCGCGACGACGGCTCAGGCGGTCGCGCTGGACGATATGGATACGGCGGGCGTGGACATGGGGCCGCTGGATGAGGTGACGGTCGCTTCGGCCTGGTCGGCGCAGGGCATGCAGTTGCTGTCGCCGCTGGACCTGCAATGCATCAAGGCCTCGGGCGTGACCTTTGCGGTCTCGGCCCTGGAGCGGGTGATCGAGGAGCGCGCACGCGGCGACGCCGACGCGGCCAACGCCGTTCGCCAATCCATCCTCGACCGGATCGGCGGCGACCTGAAGGACCTGCGTCCCGGCTCGGATCAGGCGGAGGCCGTCAAGGCCCAGCTGATCGCCGAGGGTCTGTGGTCCCAGTATCTCGAAGTCGCCATCGGCCCCTATGCCGAGATCTTCACCAAGGCGCCGGTACTGGCTTCGGTCGGCTGGGGCGCCGAGGTCGGGGTGCGGGCGGACTCGGCCTGGAACAACCCCGAGCCTGAGGTGGTCGTCGTCTGCGATCCGTCCGGCCGCCCGGTCGGCGCCAGCCTGGGCAACGACGTCAACTTGCGCGACATCGAGGGCCGATCGGCCCTGCTGCTGGGCAAGGCCAAGGACAACAACGCCTCGGCCTCGGTCGGCCCCTTCATCCGCCTGTTCGACGACGGCTTCGGCATGGATGACGTGCGCGCCGCGACCGTCCGGCTGGAGGTCGAGGGGACGGACGGCTTCGTCATGACGGGTGAAAGCTCGATGAGCCTGATCAGCCGCGATCCGGAGGAGCTGGTGCGCCAGACCCTGAGCGCCCATCAGTATCCCGACGGTTTCGCCCTCTATCTCGGCACCATGTTCGCGCCGATCGACGACCGCGATGCGCCGGGCAAGGGCTTCACCCACAAGATCGGCGACCGGGTCCGCGTTTCGTCCGAAAAGCTGGGTGTGCTGGAAAACATCGTCGCGACCTGCGACCAGGCCCCGCCGTGGCGGTTCGGGGTGCTGGAGCTGATGCGCAATCTGGCCGGTCGCGGCCTGCTGGGAGCCACCGCATGAGCGGCGCAATCTATCCGTCGCTGAAAGGCCGTCTGGTCGTCGTCACCGGCGGCGGTTCGGGCATCGGCGCGGGCTTCACCGAGGCTTTTGCGCGCCAGGGCGCCCGCGTCGTCTTTTTCGACATCGCCGAGGCGGATTCCAGGGCGCTGGAGGCGTCGCTGTCCGAGCTGTCGCCGGCCCCGACCTTTCGCCCCTGCGACCTGACCGACATCGCCGCCCTGCAAGGGCGTCTGGGAGAGGTCGTCGCCGAACACGGTCCCATCGATGTCCTGATCAACAACGCCGCCAACGACGACCGTCATACGCTGGCCGAGGTCACGCCCGAATACTGGGACAACCGGATCAACGTGAACCTGCGCCACCTCTATTTCGCGGCCCAGTCGGTCGCGGCGGGCATGCGTGAGCAGGGCCGGGGGGTCATCATCAATCTCGGCTCGATCAGCTGGCACCTCGGTCTGCCCGACCTGTCGCTGTACGAGACCGCCAAGGCGGGTATCGAGGGCATGACGCGGGCCCTGGCGCGCGAGCTGGGCGGCGACGGCGTGCGCGTCGTCTGCATCGTGCCCGGCAACGTCCAGACCCCGCGTCAGATGAAATGGTACACGCCCGAGGGCGAGGCCGAGATCGTGGCGGCTCAATGTCTGCCCGGCCGGCTACAGCCCGACGACGTCGCGGCGCTGGGCCTGTTCCTCGCGTCCGACGACGCGCGGCTGATCACGGGCCATGAGTATTTCGTGGACGCCGGCTGGCGCTAGAGCCTGATCCGCTTGAGTTGAAGCGCTTCGCGCTTCGACGTAGCGGTGAATCAGGCTCCAGCATCAAGGTAGGGTTTTCTGGATTTCACGCCCGCGTCAGACGGGCCTTGGGAGGTTACATCGAGATGGCAGGACCGACGGGGGGCTCAGGCCCCGACATCGCGGGCGACGACCGCGTCAACATGGCGTTCATCGCCCTGATCGTGGCGGTCGCCACCATCGGCGGCTTCATGTTCGGCTATGATTCCGGCGTCATCAACGGCACCCAGGACGGGCTGGAGGCGGCCTTCAACCTGTCGGCGCTGGGCACCGGCTTCAACGTCGGCGCCATCCTGCTGGGCTGCGCCGTCGGCGCCTTCATCGCGGGTCGTCTGGCGGACGCCATCGGCCGCCGCACGGTGATGCAGATCGCCGCCGTCCTGTTCATCATCTCCGCCTTCTGGGCAGGGGCTGCCGATACCTCGGCCCACTTCATCATCGCCCGCTTCATCGGCGGTCTGGGCGTCGGCGCGGCCTCGGTCCTGTCGCCGGCCTATATCTCCGAGGTGACCCCGGCCTCGATCCGCGGCCGACTGTCGTCGGTGCAGCAGATCATGATCATCACCGGCCTGACCGGCGCCTTCGTGGCCAACTACGTGCTGGCGCGCACCGCGGGCGGATCGACCGCCGACTTCTGGCTGGGCTTCCCCGCATGGCGCTGGATGTTCTGGCTGCAGGTCATCCCCGCCGCCATCTATCTGCTGGCGCTGCTGGTCATCCCGGAAAGCCCGCGCTTCCTGGTCGCCAAGAAGAAGGACGCCCAGGCGCAGGCCGTGCTGTCCAAACTGTTCGGACCCGCCGCCGGCGCGCGCAAGGTCGGCGAAATCCGCGCCTCGCTGAGCGCCGATCACAAGCCGAAATTCTCGGACCTGCTCGACCCCGCGACTAAGAAGGTGCGCCCCATCGTCTGGGCCGGTCTGATCCTGGCCGTGTTCCAGCAACTGGTCGGCATCAACATCGTCTTCTACTACGGCGCGGTGCTGTGGCAGTCGGTCGGCTTCTCCGAGAACGACGCGCTTCAAATCAACATCCTGTCCGGCGTCCTGTCGATCGCGGCCTGTCTGGCGGCCATCTCGGTTATCGACAAGATCGGTCGCAAGCCCCTGCTGCTGATCGGTTCGGCGGGCATGTTCGTGACCTTGGGCACGGTCGCCTGGTGCTTCTCGCGCGCCGCCCTGATCGACGGGTCGCTGCATCTGGACGACAACACCGGCCTGATCGCCCTGATCGCCGCCAACGCCTATGTGGTCTTCTTCAACTTCAGCTGGGGCCCGGTCATGTGGGTCATGCTGGGCGAGATGTTCCCCAACCAGATGCGGGGTTCGGCCCTGGCCGTCGCCGGCTTCGCCCAGTGGATCGCGAACTTCGCCATCTCGGTCAGCTTCCCGTGGATGGCGGCGACGCTGGGCCTGGTGATCACCTACGGCTTCTATGCGATTAGCGCATTGATATCGTTTTTCCTTGTGCAAGCCTGGGTCAAGGAGACACGTGGGCGCGAACTGGAAGACATGACCGGCTGATCCCGGTCTGACGCCTGAAACCCTCTCCCCGAAACGGGCGGCGCTCCCCCGCCGCCCGTCAGCCTTATGAAAAGGACTTCCCATGACCGACACGCTTGAACTTTCGCACTGGATTGGCGGCGAGAAGGTCGCGGGTGCGTTTGCGGGCGAGAGCCTGAACCCGTCGGACACGCGCGACGTCGTGGCCCGCACGCCCAAAGGCGGGGCCGCCGAGGTGGATCAGGCCGTTCAGGCGGCCCGCGCCGCCTTCCCCGGCTGGTCCGACGCCTCGCCGGAAGTCCGCTTCGACGTGCTGGACAAGGCCGGCAGCCTGATCATGGAGCGTGCCGCCGTCATCGGCCGCCTGCTGGCGCGCGAGGAGGGCAAGACCCTGCCCGAGGGCATCGGCGAGACCATGCGCGCCGCCCGCATCCTGAAATATTTCGCCGGCGAGGCCCTGCGCGTCCACGGCCAGAACCTGGCCTCGACCCGTCCGGGCGTCGAGATCCAGACCTATCGCCAGGCGGTGGGCGTCTTCGGCCTGATCACCCCGTGGAACTTCCCCATCGCCATTCCGGCGTGGAAGATCGCCCCGGCCATCGCCTTCGGCAACACGGTCGTCATCAAGCCCGCCGGCCCGACCCCGGCCACGGCCGAGGCCCTGATCGCCGTCCTGCATGAGGCCGGCCTGCCCAAGGGCGTGGTCAATATGGTCATCGGCGACGGCGACGTGGGCCGCGCCATCGTCGCCCACCCCGGCATCGACGGCATCAGCTTCACCGGCTCGCAAGCCGTTGGCGCAGGCGTCGCCGAGGGCGCGGTCAAGCGCCAGGCGCGGGTCCAGCTGGAGATGGGCGGCAAGAACCCGCTGATCGTTCTGGACGACGCCGACCTGGACCGGGCGGTCAACATCGCCCTGGACGGCAGCTTCTTCGCCACCGGCCAGCGCTGCACCGCCTCCAGCCGTCTGATCGTTCAGGACGGCATCCACGACCGCTTCGTCGCTGCTCTGGCCGAAAAGGTCGCCGCCCTGCGCGTCGGCAATGCGCTGGATTCCAACACCCAGATGGGCCCGGCGGTGACCGAGGCCCAGCGCGAGGTTTCCTACAAATACATCGACATCGCCCGCGAAGCCGGCGGCCGGATCGTCACCGGCGGCGAGCGCCTGACCTTCGACGCCCCCGGCTGGTACGTCCAGCCGACCCTGATCGCCGACACCGCCGCCGACGCCCGCATCAACAACGAAGAGGTCTTCGGCCCCGTCGCCTCGACCATCCGCGTCGCCAGCTATGAAGAGGCGTTGGCCGTCGCCAACGGCGTCGAGTTCGGCCTGTCGGCCGGCATCGTCACCCATTCGCTGAAACACGCCCGCGACTTCCAGAGGAACGCCAGGGCCGGCATGACGATGGTCAACCTGGCCACCGCCGGCGTCGATTACCACGTCCCCTTCGGCGGCTCGAAGAAGTCCTCCTACGGCTCGCGCGAACAGGGTTTTGCGGCGGTGGAGTTCTATACCCAGATCAAGACCAGCTATTCGGCGGGGTAAGCCATGAGCGAAGTCGAACTGGTCTGGGACATCCAGGCGGAGCTGGGCGAAGGCCCCGTCTGGGACGCCGCGCGTGGCGCGGTGTGGTTCGTCGACATCAAGGGTCGAAAGCTGCATCGCTACACCCCCGCGACCGACGATAAACGGTCGTGGGACACGCCGGACCAGACCGGCTTCGCTCTGCCCGCCGAGGATGGTTCGCTGATCTGCGGCGTGCGGGGCGGCCTGTATCGCTTCGACCCGGAGGAGGGCGATTTCTCCCGCTTTCAGCCGGTCGAGGAAGACCGGCCGCAGAACCGGTTGAACGACGGCTTCGTCGCGCCTGACGGCTCGCTGTGGTTCGGTTCGATGGACGACAGCGAGGAAGTCGAGACCGGCGCCCTCTATCGCTGGTTCCGGGGCGAGCTGACGCGGCACGACGACGGCTATGGCGTCACCAACGGCCCCTGCCTCAGCCCCGACGGCCGCACCCTCTATCATCACGACACGCTGAAGAAGACCGTCCTGGCCTTCGACCACGACGATGGCGTGATCTCCAACCGCCGCGTCTTCGCCGTGACCGAGGACGGCTATGCCGACGGCCCCAGCATGGATGCGGCGGGCGTGCTGCACGTCGGCCTGTTCAACGGCTGGGGCGTGGCCCGTTACGCCCCGGACGGCACGCGGATCGGCAAGATCGACATGCCGGTCCAGACCGTGACCAAGGCGGCCTTCGGCGGTCCCGACCTGCGCGACCTCTATATGACCACGGCCTGGCTGGCCAACGCCGACAAGCGGGCGGACCAGCCAACATTGGGCGGCCTTTATCGCGTGCGCGTCGAGACGCCGGGCCTGCCGCAGAACCGGATCCGCCTGTGATCTCGCTGACGGCCGGCGACTGGCGCGCGACCCTGGCGCCGGAGCTGGGCGGGGCTGTGCTCGGCCTGGATTGGCAGGGTCAGCCGGTGTTTCGTCCCACGCCGGACGGCGCCACCGACATTCTGGAGACGGCCTGTTTCCCGTTGGTCCCCTACGCCAACCGCATAGCCGACGGCCGCTTCGTCTTCGAGGGGCGTTCGGTCCAGTTGCCGACGCTGGAACGGTTCGCCCCCCACGCCCTGCACGGCGACGGCTGGCTGCTGCCCTGGACCGTCGAGAACCAGACGGCGAACCGGGTCGAGATGACGCTGGACTGGCCCGGCGACGAAACCGGCTGGCCCTGGCCGTGGCGCGCGCGGCAGATCGTCGAACTGACGGACCGGGGGCTTCAGATCACCCTGTCCCTGACCAACACCGGCGATGCGGTCATGCCCGCCGGCCTGGGCCTGCATCCCTATTTCCACCGATACGCCGACAGCCGACTGACCCTGTCGGCCGAGGGCGTCTGGATCACCGACGCCCGCGAAATCCCCGAACGGCTGGCGGCGCCCGCCGAGATCACCGACTGGTCGAACGGTCTGGCCCTGGCCGACGCCCCCTTCGTCGATCACGCATACGCCGGCTGGACGGGCGAAGCCGTGCTGGACGGCGGCGGTCGCCGGGTGACTCTGAGCGCCGATGCGCCCGCGCGCTGGACCCAGGTCTATGCGCCGGTGGGCGCCGACTTCTTCTGCGTCGAACCCGTCACCCACCGCCCGGACGCCCACAATGCGCCGCAGGGCGAGGACCACGGCCTGATCCGCCTGGCGCCGGGCGAGACCCGATCGCTCGCCATGACGATCGGCGCCGCGACGGCTCTCTGATCGCTCAGCCTGCCGCGACCGTCCGCTTCCAGGCCGGATAATCCTTATCCAGCAGTTGCTCGGCCCATTCCCCGACGTAGCGATAGCCGTTGCGGCGCTCGTATTCGATCTCCATCAGGTCGTGACGGACGATGGAATCGCGGCCGATGTAGATGGGCCGACCCGTTTCCAGATCGTAGAATCGCGCCCAGATGCGCGCGCCGGGCTTGGGCGCCAGGACGCGGTCGCGGCGACCCTCGGCATCCGTGACGAAGACCTCGGTCGTGTCGCGCAGCGCCGCGCTCTCCAGCCAGGCGACCGCGCCGTCCACGGCGGCGATCACCTCGGGGCTGGGGTCCGGCAGGCTCATCAGGAAACGGACGATGCCGACGCTTTCCTGGCCGGACAGGGACGCCGGCTCGAATCGACGCGCCGGGGCCGGGGCCAGGGTCTGTGCGTCATGCTGGGCGCACCAGCCGGTCAGGACGCCGTTCTTGCGGACCTGGGTGCGCAGGAGGGTGTCCACGCCCCGCGCCACGGCCTGACGCGCGCGTTCACGTCGTCCGTCATCGACGAAGCCATAGGGCGCGGTTCCGTCACCCACGTCCCGCAACAGCTCCAGCACATGGACCATGGCGTCGTCGTTGAAGGTGATCTGGTCGTGATAGCCGCCGCGCAGCGGGAAAAACTGCGGCCAGCCGCCATTCGGCTGCTGGGCCGCGAGCAGATAGTCCAGGCCCCGGTCGAAGGCGGCGCGGCTGCTCGTGTCGCCCGTCATGATCGTCCTGGCCAGGAAGGCCAGCGGCAGGGTCGTGCCGCCGTTGTCGATCGTATTGGCCAGGCCAGGGTCGGCGTCGGCGCGCGGCGCCGCGAACAGGTCGGTGTTCTTGGGCCAGCCGCCCTCGGACGACTGGTGCAAGATGACCGTCGCGGCCAGACGCCGAGCCTCGTCGGTAGCGTACCAGTCGGCGGGATGACGCACGACGGCTGTGTTCCAGACTGCGGCTGCGGCGGTTTGAGGGGCCGCCCAGCTCGGGCCGGCGCCCAACACCGTCGTGGAAAGGGCGAGGCCCAGGATCAGAGCGACCTTTTTCATCGAGAGCCTTTCCGGTTCGGGCAAAAAAGAAGGGGCGCCGATGTTTCGCGGCGCCCCGAGGGACAGCATCCTGGGAGAGATTAGCTGTCGAACGTCATGGTCAGAACACGAAGCGTGCGCCGACGAAATACTGACGGCCTGTGGCGCCGTAGTTGGCGATGACCGGGTCCGCCTGATAGGCCCAGCGGGTGTCCGTCTGGTTTGTCAGGTTCAGCGCCTCGGCGGTGAAGGTAACGTGATCCGTCAGCTTGTAGGTGAAGGAAGCGTCCACGTTCAGCGTCTCTTGCGAGCCGATGAAGTCGTTGATCAGCGGCGAGTCGCATTGGCCCGGGTCACAGCCGCCCGAGGCCAGCGGATAAGTGGTCTGATACCCGGCGCGATAGGCGCTGGAGACGCGGGCGCTCCACTTCTCGACCTCATAGAAGATCGTGGCGTTGAACGACTTCGGCGAGGCGCCCAGGAAGGGGGCGGTGCCGGTCAGGTTGCGCGCCGGATCCAGGATGTATTCCAGCTCTGAATCGATCTGGGTGTAGTTCGCCTGGATGCCGAAGCCGTCGAACGGTGCGGGCAGGAAGGTGAAGTTCTGCTGATAGGCGATCTCGAACCCGTTCAGCGTTCCCCCCGGCGCGTCGTTGTATTGACGGACCTGGAAAGGCTGATCCTGATCGATGTAGGCGCGGCGGCTGTCGGAGGCGACGTCCACCAGGCCGTCGAAAGCGGCGCGCAGATTGGCGACCTGCTCGGTATTGAAGATCTCGCTAAGCTTGCCCTCACGCAGAACCACCTGAGGGAAGCTGTCGATCTGCTTGTGGAACAGGGCGACCGAGAAGATGGCGTCACGCGCGAAATACCATTCGACATTGAAGTCCAGGTTCGAGGCGCGGAACGGCTTCAGCTTGGTGTTTCCCAGGGTGATCTGGGCGTTGTTGCCGTCGAACTGGGCTGGATCGACGCCGATGCCCACGGGCACGGTGAAGGCGGTCACGCCGGGTTGCAACGCCATCATTTGCGGACGAGCCATGACCTTGGCCGCTGCGAAGCGTAGGACAAGCTTGTCGTTCAGCTCCCACACAAGGTTCATCGACGGCAGGGTGTCGTTGTAGTTGTTATCGTTCTGGACCGGACGCCCGCTGGGCGAGCGACCTCGCGCGTCGATGCTGGTCTCCGAACGACGCAGGCCGGCGTTGCCGCGAATCTCGCCCAGGAACATGGGCACGCGGAAGTCCAGCTGGCCATAATAGGACAGGCTTTCCTCATCCACCGAGAAGGTGTTGACTCCGCCGTTGCGCAGGTCCGACAGGCGCCAGTCCCCCCAGGCGTTGATGCAGTTGCAGTCGAAGCCGAAGCGGTTCTTGAACGCGTCCAGATTGGGCACGAAGAAGGATGTCGGCGTGCCGTCGGGCACGTTCAGGCCGTCACCCCAACTGACCAGTTGACCCATCTGGCCCACGGTCGTGGCGGTGGTCAGGCCGGTGTTGACGCCCTCAAGCAGCGAGGGGTTCATGGTATCGCCGATCAGACGCTCGAAACGGGTATAGTAGAAGTCGAACTTGCGCTTGCCGATGCCGAACTTCAGCGTGAAGTCGTCGTTCAGATCCCACTCGAAGTCGGCCTTGGCGGTCTGATAGCCGTTCTCGGTGATGGTCTTGTAGTTACGCAGGGCCGAGTAGCCCTTCACGAAGTCCCAACTGTTGGGGTTCGCGACATCGAAGCCGAAGTTCATGCTGGGCATATCGCCGCCGTTGCGGTCGTCATAGACGAAGTAGTCGTTGCCCGCGACGCCCTGGCCCGAGTCCAGGCGGATGAAGTCGACCAGCAAGCCAGTGTTTTCGTTTGTAGATTCCGAGTCTCCGACCAGCAACGACATGCGAAAGCGGTCGCTGAATTCGTGCTCGATGTTGATCGAATTCTGACGGAATTTGGTAGTGTAGCCGCCCTGGTCGACCGCCGAACGGAAATCGACGTTGCCCAGCACCAGATAGTTGGCGTTCGCGCCCGTCTCGCTCAGCCCGGCGTCGAGCAGGCGAACCGACGGCCGGCCGATGAAGGCGCCACGCATGGCCAGATTCTGCGGGTGGGCGACGTAACCCACGGATCCAGGCTGATTATAGTAGTCGTAGACGTCCAGATTGTTCGGGTTGAAGCTGCCCGTTCCCGCCGCCAGGTTCTGGTTGGTCGCGCCTGGCGCGGTCCTGAAGATCGGATTGCTGCCATAAAGCGACTGGCCGCAGTCGATCGCGTCGCGGAATTCCGTGGCGGCCTGAGTGGCGCAGTTGGCGTAGGCGGCGCGACGGTTGGCGTAGGAGTTGTTGATCGCGCTGGTCGTGGGGAAGGTCTGGTAGCTGAAGGCCGTGGTGGTGCGGTTGCCGTTGGTATTGTTGCGGTTCAGGCCCACCGGACCGATCTGATAGTTGGTGGAGACCTGGGTCATCTCCGAATAGAGATTGTCGAAGTTGATCGTGGTCCGGTCCGTCGGACGCCATTGTCCCGACAGGGTGACGCCCAGACGTTCCTGCTCGACTTCGCGGCGATTCAGCGTAGCCAGGGCCGGAATTCGCACCAGTGAGCCGCGCGTGGATCCGCCGTTGATCAGGTTGTAGGCGGTCGGGTTCGATCCGATCAGATAGCGCAGCGCCTCCGGGTTCGTGACGCGCGGCAGGGCGGTCGCGGGGTTGGTCCCGATCGGCAAGGCGAAGCCCTGATGGTCGCCCGCCGTGCCTGTGCCGACGTTGTTGAAGGTCGCACCGCGATAGGTGTAGTCCGACGATCCGACGCCGCGCGAATAGCTGTCGATCGACTGTTTACGCTCGTTGTAGGCGACCGAACCCAACAGGCCGAACTCGCCGATCTTGCTGTCCCAGCGGTCGGAGGCCAGCAGGGCGACACGCGGATTGTGGGTGCCGCCGTTCTCGTAATAGGCGTCCTGCAGGGTCAGGGCCAGGCGGCGTTCCTTGAAGTCGAACGGACGGCCCGAGATCAGGTCGACGGTGGCGCCCAGCGACCCTTCGTCGGTCTTGGCGTCGGCTGACTTCTGAACCTTCAGCGAGTTGAACAGCTCGGAGGCGAAGGTGTTGAACTGGAAGCCCCGGTCGCGACGCAGGGCGCCGTCGGCGTTGCTGGACCCCGAGGTGGACAGGGTCTCCAGGCCGTTCAGGCGAACGCGGGTGAAGTCGCCGCCCAGGCCGCGCACCGAAATCGAGTTGCCCTCGCCGTTCTCGCGGTCGATCGACACGCCGGGGATACGCTGCAGCGATTCCGCCAGGTTGGCGTCGGGGAAGTCGGCGATGTCTTCGGCGTTGATGACGTCGACGATGGTGTTGGAGCGGCGCTTTTCGCTCAGCGCGCTGGCCAGCGAGGCGCGGATGCCGGTGACGACGATCTCGCCGACCTCTGTGGCCTCGGGGTCGGCCTCCTGCGCCTGGACGGGGGCGGCGAACAGCATGGCCCCCATCAAAAGGGCGGCCGGCGACGAAGCCGCGCGCAAATATCCCGTGTGTTGGTTCCGCATTCTTCCCTCCGTTGCAGTCGCGCTCCTAGCCTCTTGGCGGGCTGGATGCCGACTTCCCCTAATCCCGGTGCGCCGGGTCACAATCAAAAAGTAGTATGATACGATTTGGACATCAAGCAGAAATGTCACCGGTGTCATGACGCGCGCAGACGCGGCTTGCAACCTAAAATAACGACGTTTGGAGGAACGCGATGATCTTGGGCAGACGAGGGTTTCTGGCCGGTGCGGCCGGGGTGGCGAGCATCGGCGCGGCGCGCGGCGCCTGGGCCGATCAACCGCTGGACGATTCAGGGCGCATCATCCCGACGCCCGAGCACAATCCCTATCCCTATTCCGGCGTCAGCGGGCCGGGCCTGCCGGTTCAGCCGGAAGACGCACGCGGCGGCTGGATGTCGGGCCTGCCGGGCGTGCGCTACAGCGGCCGACGACCGATGCCCTATCCGGTCCTGCCCTGGGGCGAGGCGGCGACGGGGGCCGCGGTGGACAAGGGACTGCTGCCGCCGATCCATCCGTTGATCCAGGTGCAACTGCGCGACACCCAGATCTGCATCGGCGGCGACGGGGCCTATTACATGACCGGCTCTACCGGCGGAAACATCTGGGCCTTCAACGACGGGGTCGAGCTGTGGCGGTCAGAGAACCTGACCGACTGGACCTATCTGGGCCTGGTCTGGAGCCTGGATCGCGAGGGCGGCTGGGCCAAGGCCTGGCGGTCGCGGCGCGGCGTGCCCTTCCGCGCCATTTGGGCGCCGGAAATCCACTATGTCGCGGGAAACTACTTCATCTGCTTCAGCGTCAGTCGCGCGGGGCTGGGCGTCCTGCGCAGCACCAGCGGGAAGCCGGAGGGACCGTATGAATACGCCTTCTCGCCCGACGCCCACCTGCGTCGCGGTATCGACGCCACCCTGTTCCAGGACGACGACGGCGCCGTCTATCTGACCTATGGCTCGGGCGACGAGATGGTGCGGCTGAAGGACGATCTGTCCGGCTATGCAGGCGAGTGGCGCAAGACCGAGTTCGTCGAGACCGAGTGCCTGGTCGCGCGCGACCGCGACCGCTGCCTGCGCGGCGAGAACATCCTGGGCTACGAAGGCGCGACCCTCTTCAAGAAGGACGGCCTCTATTATCTTGGGGCGGTGGGCAATGTTGAGGGGCGCTATTCCTTCGTCTTCGCCGTGTCGGAAAACATCCACGGCCCCTATCGGATGCGGCACGAGGCGGCGCCCTGCGCCGGCGGCGGCAACGTCTTCAAGGACAGGGAAGGGCGCTGGTGGTCCACCTTCTTCGGCAATGACGAACAGAGCCATTTTCGCGAGAAACCCGGCCTGATCCGGGTCGAGTTCGACGACGCCGGGCGGATCGTCACCGCCAAGGACCAGCCCTTTGCCCGCCCCCTGCCGCCCCTGCCGACGCCCAGGCCGGAGATGATGTCGTGATGGATCGCCGAACCCTGCTGCTGACCGGCGCCGCCCTGGTCGCTCTGCCGACCTCCAGTCTCGCCAGGGAAGCACAGCCGGCCTTTCCTGGCGCCATGGGCTGGGCAGCCGCAACACTCGGCGGGCGTGGCGGTCGCATCGTCCGCGTCACGACCCTGGCCGGCGACGGGCCGGGATCCCTGCGCGAGGCGCTTGGAGCCGAGGGGCCGCGCATCGTCGTGTTCGAGGTCGGCGGCGTGATCGATCTGAACGGTCATGACATCCGGGTGCAGACCCCCTTCCTGACGATCGCCGGCCAGACGGCGCCCGAACCGGGGATCACCCTGATCCGGGGCGGAATCGGCATCCGCACCCATGACGTGATCGTGCGCCATATCCGCGTGCGGCCCGGCGCGAACGGCGCGGCGCCCCGCAGCGGCTGGGAGGTGGACGGCCTGACCACCTCGGGCGGCTGGAACGTGATCGTGGATCAGTGCTCGTTTTCGTGGGCTACGGACGAGAATCTGTCGGCCTCGGGCCCGCGCTTCAATGGCGGCGACACGGTCGAACAGTGGCGTCAGAACACGTCGCGCCGCATCACCTTCAGCCGCAACATCGTCGCCGAAGGCCTGTCCCACTCCAGCCACGCCAAGGGCGAGCATTCCAAGGGCACGCTGATCCACGACAATGCGACGGAGGTGCTGATCGTCGGCAATCTGTACGCCCACGACTACGAGCGGAACCAGCTGTTCAAGGGCGGCGCCCATGCGGTGACGGCCAACAACCTGATCTACGACCCCGGCAATCGCTGCATGCACTATGCGCTGAACGCTTCGGAATGGGTCGGCCATCCGTGGGAGGCAGGCCGGCTGTCTATCGTCGGCAACGTGGCGCGCGGCGGCCCCTCGACCCGCGCCGACCTGCCGTTCCTGATCGTGGAGGGGCAGGGCGATCTGGACCTCTACGCCATCGACAATCCCGCCCGCCACGCTGACGGCCGGCCGATGCAGGAGATCGGGATCATCTCCGACCGCGACCCGAAGATCACCCGGCTGGAACGGTCGCCGCACTGGCCCGAGGGCTTTCGCGCCCGACCGTCGGGCGAGGTCGAGGCCTGGGTCTTCGCCGAGGCCGGGGCGCGGCCCTGGGCGCGCGACGCCATCGACCGGCGCATCCTGCAGCAGGTCCGCGACGGAACCGGCCGGATCATCGACGACGAAAAGGAAGTCGGCGGCTACCCGACCCTGACGCCGACGCAGCGCGCCTTCGTCGAGGCGGACTGGGACCTGGCGACGATGACGCGGCGGGACGGCAGGCCCAGCTAGGCCAAGGTGAACATGGGCTGGAGATCGACCTGGACCGGCGACTGGTCCGGGTTGGTTTGCATGATGTCGCCCATCATCGCCCACCAGCGCTGCATGATCTCGGTGTCGGGCAGGGCGGCCAGCCCATGGTCGCGGCGCCGCGTCATGACCGCGAACAGGGCCAGGCTCTCGGGGTCCAGGAAGATGCGGTAGTCCAGCACCCCGCGCGTCTTCAACTCGTTCGCCAGTTCGGGCCAGATGGCGTCGTGGCGGCGGCGGTATTCGTCGGCCTGACCGGGATGCAGCCGCATCCGAAAGGCCACGGTTTCGATGGCGTCGCTCATGGCTGTTTCCGTTCGGCGGTCAGTCGGTTTCGGCCCCATAGATTGTCATAGGGCCAGCCGGTCAGGTCCTGCACCACGGCGCCGGCCTCGGGGCTGGAGGGTGTGGTTTCGCCGGCGCGCAGCCGCTCGATCTCGGTCATCAGCACGGCGTGGTTCGCACCGTTCAGGCGGAACCGCCACGAGGCGATCAGTCCGATCAGCATCACCAGGATCGGCCCTGCGACCACGACGCCGACGATCACGTTCACCGTCCCCTGGCTCTGGACCGGCGCGTCGGCGACATAGCCGCCCGCGCCGATGATCCAGCCCGTGGCGATGATGGCCAGCGACTGGGCCACCTTGCGCACCAGGGTCATCACACCGGCGAAGACGCCTTCGCGCCGCTGTCCCGTCACCGCCTCGTCCACGTCGGGCAGGTAGTTGTAGACCGACCAGGGCACGAAGTTCAGCGTGCCGCGTCCCAACCCGGCCAGCACGATGGGAACCAGCAGCCACAGGGCCGTGGCGGGACTGAAGAGCGCCGATCCGGGGTTCAGCACGGCGAACAGATCGCGCCCCGACAGCTCGGGCCGGATCAGATAAAGGGCCAAAAACAGCAACAACGCCGCGCCGAAGAAGCTGATGGCGACCCGGTAAGCCACGGCCGGGCCGATACGGATGACCAGTTGGATGGCGATCATCACCGAGACCAGCTGGGCCACATACATCACGGTCATCATCTGCGAGATCATGACGGTCGCCCCCATCATCACCGTGGCGACGAAGATGGGGAAGGCGGTGTTGAACACGTCCTGCGAGATATAGCCGCCCAGATAGATCGACAGATGCTGGCGAAACGCGCGGATCCGCAGTGTCGAGAACAGGTCGCGGAACATCCTCACCGGCAGCAGCAGGGCGGCGCGCGCATCGAACGGCGGGGCGACGATGGCCTTCTCCTCGTCGGTATAGGGCCGTTCCCAGCTGAAACAGACGACCAGGATCACCACCAGGCTGAACAACAGGCCGAAGATGACGCCCATGATCAGGAAGGTCTGGGCCGAATCCCGGCCGCCGAACGCATCGATGATCAGGATCGGCAGATAGGAGGCCAGGATGGCCGAGGCCTGGCCCGTCAGGATGCGTGCGCCCGCGAACCGCGCCTTTTCCCGATAGTCCCTGGTCATCTCGGCGGCCAAGGTTTCCCAGGGGATCAGGAACATCGTGTAGAGCAGCTCGAACACGATGAAGACGGCGAGGTAGTAGAAGAAGGTCTGGCCCGTCACGAAGATCAGGGCGAAACACGGCAGCAGGGGAATGACGATCAGCAGGAAGATCTTGCGTCGTCCGATGCGCCGCCCGATCCAGGTATGGCGCAGATTGTCCGAGACATAGCCGATCAGCGGACAGGTGATCGCCTCCAGCAGGCGCGGCAGGCCCAGGATCAGCCCCGCCTCCACCGGCGTCAGGTCGCAGAAGGTGGTGAAGAAGTAAAACAGCCAGCCGGTGACGACGGCCTGTGCGCCGGCGCCCAGCATGTCGCCCGAGCCCCAGCCCCAATAGTTCCACCAGCGCGGCGTGCGCGCCTGCGATCGCACCATCGATTTTCCACCCGCGCCTGTTCTTGATCGGTGGATCGAGGCGGCGCCGGCCTCGCCCGCCTGAGATCAGATGAAGCCGCGTCGGAACTCCGCCAGCGCCAGGATGGCCAGCGACTGGCCATAGGGCATGGAGGTCAGCGGAATGTCGCGATAGCCCTGCAGGTCGTCGAAGACCGGGGTGCCGAACGACACCTGCTGCAGTTCGCCGTCGTCGGAGATATTGGCCAGCACCCCCTGGATCGCCTTCAGTGCCATCGGCGCATGTTCGGCGCCGATATAGCGTTTGCGCACCGCCTTCAGGACGCCGTAGGCGAAGCCGGCGGTCGCCGACGCCTCCAGATAGCTGGTCTGATCCGGGATCAGGGTGCGCCACAGGCCGCTGTCGTCCTGATGCGCCGCCAGGGCCTTCACCTGGGCCTCCAGCGTCTCGATCAGGAAGCGACGCACGCTGTCCTCGGGCGGCAGGTCCAGCAGTTCGATGAACTCCGGGATGGCGATGGTGACCCAGCAGTTCCCGCGTGCCCACAGGGCGTCGGCGAAGTTGTGCCGGCCCAGGAAGGTCCAGCCGTGGAACCACAGGCCGGTCTTGCGGTCGAACAGGTATTTGATGTGGACCAGGAACTGCTTCTTGGCTTCCTCGACGTAGTGCGGCCGGCCCAGCACCAGGCCGATCTTGGCCAGGGGCAGGACGCTCATCATCAGGGTGTCGTCCCACAGTTCCTGCGGGTTCTCGTCGTTGAAGACGATGTGCTGAAACCCGTCCTCCTCGGTGCGGGGCAGACCGTCCATCAGCCATTCGGCCCAGGCGTCCAGATAGGGCAAGTATGTCTGGTCGCCGGTCTGTTCGTACAGATGCGCCAGGGTCAGGAAGGGCGAGACTGTGTTGATGTTCTTGGTCGGCGTCCCGGCCGCGAACCGGTCTCGGAACCAGTCCAGCATGATGTCCAGCACCGCCTGGTCGCCGGTCTGCTGATACAGGCCATACAGCCCGTACAGGCCGATGCCATGGGTCCATTCCCAGTCGTTCCAGCCCTTGGTGTCGATCACCCGACCGTCGTCGAGCCTCAGCAGGAACTCGCCGCTCTCGTCCGTGATGTTCACCAGATTGTCGATCAGGCGACGCAGGGTGTCGTCGATCTGGGCGCGCGTCAGGCCGTGCAGGGTATTGGGCATTCTAAACTCGGGAAACAGGGCAGGGGGCCGGGCGCGTCGGAACGCGCCCGGCGTCTTTGATCAGAGGGCCTTGAACTTGAAGTTCTTGAACCGGACCTCGCCTTCGCCGGCGGCGTAGATGCCGGGGCGCAGCATCATGAAGCCGCCCCGGACGTTCTGGTTATAGCCCGAGACCTCCATGCCCCGGTCGAACCGCTGCCAGGTAACGCCGTCGCCCGATGTGTCGAAATAGACATTCTGGTAGGCGTTGGTCAGGCGGATGAACATGCGTCGTCCATGCGGATTGGCCGGACGCCCGCGCTCGATCCCGTACTGGTGGGTGACGTAGCGGGTCGCGTCGAAACCGAGGCCCGCATACAGGGCGCGGTCGTAGAACAGGATCAGGCCCGCCACCGCGCCCGGATCGATCTCGACCTCGCATTCGATCTGATAGGCCTGTTCACCCTGGACGAAGGTCAGGGGCGAGCAATCGATCGGCGCCTTGCCCTTGGCCTTCATGTGCAGGACGCCGTTCTCGCGACGCAGGCGATCCTTCTCGTTCGGCTGCGGGTCGTAGAAGCTCCACTGGATGCCGAACTTGTCGGTCGAGAAGTCGTCCGACAGGGCCATGCCGTGCGGCACGGCCTCGCCGCCCTGGGGCTTGGCGATGGGCTGGGACAGGTCGCCGCCCTTGGCGCGGAACCAGCCGTCGTCGGTCCATTCGATGGGGTCCAGCAGGGTCTGGCGGCCCAGGCTCCAATAGGCGTTCTCATAGCCGTGATAGACCATCCACCAGTCGCCGTCGGTCGGCCCCTCGACCAGGGTGGCGTGGCCGCGCGACCACCATTTCTCGGCGCCCGAGGCGGTGCGGACGATGGGGTTGTGGGGACAGTCTTCCCACGGGCCGTTGATCGACTTCGACCGGGCGGCGATGACCATATGACCGGTGGGCGGGCCGGCCGTGCCGCCGATGGCGGTGATCATGTAGAAATACTCGCCGTGCTTCAGCAGCTTCGGCCCTTCCTGGGCGAAGCCCTCGACGATCCAGTCGTCGGGATAGCGCCAGGCCTTGTAGACGCCTTCCTCCAGCGGGCCGTCGGTGGCCAGGCCGTCGTCGGTCAGCTTCACCCGGTCGCCGCCGTTCAGGAACAGATAGCGTTTGCCGTCCTCGCCGACGATATGGCCGGGGTCGATGTTGGCCGGAATCTTCAGATCGATGGGCTCGCTCCACGGCCCTTCGATCTTGTCCGCCCAGATGACGTAGTTGGAGCGGTATTCCGGGAAGCGGGCCGGGATGTAGCAGTAGAACCTGCCCTCGTGCTTGATCAGCTCCGGCGCCCAGACCGAGCCGATGTTGGTGGTCAGGGCCGCGATCACCGGCTGCCAGTTCACCAGGTCGCGCGAGTGCCAGATGTGGATGCCCGGCACCGACTCGAACGACGAGAAGGTCATGTAGTAGTCGTCGCCGTCTTTCAGGATCGACGGATCGGGGTGGTCGCCCGACATGATGGGGTTGAGGAAGGTTCCGTTCCCCAGATCGGCCATCCGCTGGCCCTCGATGCCGCGACGCCATTTCATGGACGCCCATTCGCGACCCAGGGGAGCGGCCTCTTCGTTGGTCTGGGCGAAGGCGGCGCGGACGGGCAGGGCCGCAGCGGCGACGCCTCCCAAGAGGCCGGTCAGGGCGGCGCGTCGGTCGATGAATCTCATGAGCGTTTCCTTTGTCGTCTTCTTTTTATCGCGGGCCGATCAGGGCTCGCGGATGAAGGGGTCCAGCGTGCGGATCGCGCCGTCCGCCTCGTGCGTCAGATCCAGCACCTTGGCGCTGCGCAGGTTGTTGCGGTTCGACAGTTGGGTGTCGTGGAAGAACAGCCGCCAGCGACCGTCCACCTCGACGATGGAATGGTGGGTGGTCCAGCCCTGAACTGGCGACAGGATCGTGCCGCGATAGGTGAAGGGACCATAGGGCGTCGTCGCCGTGCCATAGGCCAGCAGGTGCGTGTCGCCGGTCGACCAACTGAGATAATAGAGGCCGTCGTGCTTGTGCATCCACGCCGCCTCGAAGAAGCGGCGGTCCAGGTCGCCGCCCAGCAGGGGCTTGCCGTCCGTATCCACGATCACGGCGTCGCGCATCGGCTCGGCAAGGCTCAGCCTGTCGTCGCTCAGACGGGCGACCTTGGGCGTCAGGGCCGGCTGGTCCGGGCGGCCCAGGTCGGTGTCGCCGCCGGCCGGGTCGTAGGTTCCCGTGGCCCAGCGCTGCAACTGTCCGCCATGAATGCCGCCGACGAACAGATAGGCCGCGCCGTCGTCGTCGACGAAGACGCTGGGGTCGATGCTGAAGGCGCCGGGGATCGGTTGCGGCTGAGGACGGAACGGTCCCTCGGGCCGTTCGCCGACAGCCACGCCGATGCGGAAGACGCCCTCGCGGTCCTTGGCCGGGAAGTAGAGGTAATAACGGCCGTCCTTTTCGGCCGCGTCGGGCGCCCAGAGCTGGCGAGACGCCCAGGGCACATCCTCTAGGGTCAGGGCAACCGGATGCTGCGTCACCGGCCCGCCGATTCGGTCCATCGACAGGACGACATAGTCTCGCATCGCATAGCCCTTGCCCGGCTGATCGTCGGCAGGCGGGGCCTCGATGTCGTGCGAGCCATAGACATAGACCCGGCCGTCGAAGACGTGGGCCGACGGATCGGCGAAGAAGATGTCGGTAGTCAGGGGTTGGGCGCGATAGGCCAGACCTTGCGGAGAGCGTTCGGGAACCGACTGCTGCGTCTGGGTGTGGGTCTGGGCCAGGACGGAGCCGGCTAGGGCGAGGCTGATTGCCGTGGCGGTCATAAGGCGTGTGATCATCGCTGGGCTCCAGCGACGGCGGCGATCAGGCGGCTCATGGCGTTGATGTAGGTTCCGGTGGAGATGCCCATCGGCCCGCTGGCCTCGGTGAACGGCGAGGTGTCCCAGTCGTCGCCGACCTGGCCGCGATCCACGAAGCCGGGCGGCGGCTCGGCCGGGCCGGGACCGCGATAGGGATGGCTGGTGGTCTTCAACTCGACCGGCCAATAGCCCTCGGCGTTCAGTCCCGAGACTAGAGCCGCGACCGAGGCCGGTCCGGCGGCGTTCAGGTCCGAACCCGCCTGCGGACGGGTGATGACATAGTCCGGCATCAGCGACGGCCCGCGCCCCAGCAGCGGCGAGTTCTGCGTCGCTTGCTCAGGCGACAGGGCCGAGACCTGGGCCACACGCCGACGCAGGGCGGCCACGTCGATGTGCTTCTCACCCCGCGCGCCGGTCATGTCGAAGTCGGCGTAGTATTCGCCGTTCTGGGCGTTGGAGCCGCGTCGATGCACGGCGATGAAGCGGTTGGTCCCCGGCTCGACGAAGCGGAAGAAGTTACGGCCGTCGTTGTGGGCCTCGACCGGCGCCTCCATCCGCTCCAGCCAGTCCAGCGCCTGCGGCAAGCGAGCCAGGAAGCTGCGGTCGCCGGTCAGCCGATAGAAGTCCAGCATCTTGTCGATGGACGCGGCGGTCGTATGCGGCGAGACGGCGGCGGGCTCATAGGTCCGTCCCCAGGCGGGCTTGAAGTCGGGGGTGTATTGCAGCGCCCAGCCCGGCGTCGGGTCCGGCTGTTGCAGGTCGCGGTAGCAGGCCATGGCGCGCTGGATCGGCTCGCGCACCCGCTCGTCCTTCAGCTGCTGCAAGACCAGCAGCAGGAAGTCGATGTTCTCGTCCGCCACCTCGTCGTTCAGGGTGATCAGGCCGGTGTAGTCGGGCTTGCCGTGGTTCTCGAATGCGCCCGCCCGGGGCCAGCGCTGGGGCCATCCGCCCGACGGCAACTGGCTGGTCAGGACGAAGTCGATGGCCTTGTCCACGGCGGGCCGGAACCGCGCCTCGCCCTTGGCCAGATGCAGCCGCAACAGGAAGCGGGCGCACTCGACCGTGGCGTGGTCGTCGAAGGTGGCGTTGCCGTAGTAGTGCTGAAACTCCTCCAGCCGCCAGCCATTGGCGCCGATGGTGTCGTACCAGCGGCGGATCGAATCTTCGCCCGCCGTGTCGATGACATAGTTCCAGCCGCCGGCCGGATGCTGACCCTGGATCAGGGCATCGGCCGCCTGGGTCGCGGCCGTGTAATAAAGATCGTCGCCGGTCGCCCGCCAGGCGTCCAGAAAGATCTGTCCCATCTCCGGCGTGCCCGGCGCCTGGGTCCAGATCATGGTCGGATAGGCCTCCATCTCGCCCCAGCGGCGCGACAGGTCGGGCAGGTAGGACCAGACATAGCCGCCGTTCACCGCCACTTTTTCCGTCATGAAGCGGGTGGCGCGGGCCATGGTCGCCAGCACCTGGGCGCGCGTCGGCTCGGCCGCGCGCCAGCCGGCCAGAGGCGCAGCCAGAGCGGCGCCGGCCGCAGTCGCCAGACAGGTGCGTCGGCTCAGCATCGAAGACCCCTTCGTTTCCTGGATGTCCGACGCTCTGACGGCGACTGGCGGAATGACACCGCTGGACATGTCTGGAAATATAATAATACTTTTCGGCAAATGGCTAGGGAGGAAAGGCCATGAAGTGGCGAGTGGGCGGCTTGGCCGCAGCGGCCTTGGTCGCGCTGTCGAGCATGGCCGGCGCGCAAGGCGCCGATCCGCGCGACGTATGGCGTATCCCACCCATCGATTTTTCCCATGCGGGCTATCGCGGCGGCGGCGTCGCCCCGGCCGTCCATCCCGCGACCCTGATCGTCACGCCTGTCGAGGGCGACGACGGCGCGCGAATCCAGGCGGCCATCGATCTGATCGCGGCCCGACCGGCTGACCGGCGCGGCCATCGCGGCGTGGTCCAACTGACGCCCGGATCCTATGAGGTCGAGGGCCAGGTGCGCATCGCGGCCGACGGCGTGGTGCTGCGCGGCGCGGCCGGTGGCGGCACGACCGTCGTGGCGACCGGCGTGGATCGTCGCGCCCTGATCGCCGTCGTGGGACAGGGAACTGCCGCGCCGTCCGGCGATCCCGTGTCGGTGGCCGGCGCCGTGCCGGTGGGGGCCATGCGCCTGCCGCTGGTCTCGACCGCAGGCCTCGCGGTCGGCGACCGGATCACGATCCGGCGGCCTAGCACGGACGCCTGGATCGCCGCCCTGGGCATGGACGATTTCGTCGGCTGGCGGCCCGAGGGGCGGCTGAACTGGAAGCCGGGCACGCGCGACATAGTCTGGGACCGCACGGTGACGGCGGTGGAACCGGGCGCCGTGGTCATCGACGCCCCCCTGACCACGGCGCTGGACCCGGCGATGGGCGGCGGTCTGGTCACACGCGGCCCGTCCACGCCGCGCATCCGCGAGGTGGGGATCGAAGGTCTGACCCTGGTCTCCGCCCATGATCCCGAACGGCCTATGGATGAGGATCACAGCTGGTACGCCGTCGCCTTCGACGGGGTCGACGACGGCTGGATTCGCAATCTGTCGGCGCGCGGCTTCGTCGGCTCGGTGGTCGATCTGGGCGAGACGACGCGGCGCATCACGGTCCAGGATGTCTCGGCTTCCGACCCCGTGTCCGAGATCGGCGGCTGGCGCCGACGGGTCTTCTATACGGCCGGTCAGCAGAGCCTGTTCGTCCGCTGCGACAGCCGCGACGGCATCCACGACTTCGGCCTGGGCCATGCGGCGGCCGGCCCCAACGTCTTCCTCGACTGCACCGCCACGGACGCCAGGGGCGACAGCGGCGCTCTGGAAAGCTGGGCCTCGGGCGCCCTGTTCGACGGGGTCAAGGTGCGCGGCGGCGCCCTGACCCTGACCCACCGGGGACGCGAGGCTCAGGGCGCCGGTTGGGCCGCCGCCAATTCCTTGCTGTGGAATTGTGAGGCGACAGTGGTCGAGGTGCGCAATCCGCCCGAGGCGCCCAACGCCGCCGTCGGCTGTCGCGGCGAACGGATCGGCGACGGGGTGCTGGAAGACCCACGCGTCCAGCCCGGCCGCGACTTCCACAGAGCCCAACCGCAGGAACCAGCGAGCCTGTATCGTTATCAACTGGAGGCGCGGCTGGGCGCTTCGGCCCTGCGCGCGCTCGACCCCGTCGTCCTGCCCGCGTCCGCGCGTGGAACGCCCAGCCTGACCGATGCCCAGGTCGCCGCCTGGCGCGACGCCCATCGTGCGTCCGACGACCGCCATCCCCTGACCCTGGCCGACGGCCGGTTCCAGATCGACGACCGCCCGGCCTATGTGCGCAAGATCGGCTTCGCCTTCTTCCAGGCCCAGATGCCCACGGCCGCCGCCGCCGCCTCAGGCCCCTTCCTGACCCGGTTCGCGCCGGGCAAGATCGGACCGGGCCTGACCGACGATCTGGACGCCCTGGTCTCGGGCCTGAACACCGGCGACGTGGTCCAGCACAACTACGGCCTCTGGTACGACCGCCGCCGCGTCGATCACGACTTCTACGGCTCGCCGGATCAGAAGGACGGCGAGGTCTGGGCGCCCTTCATCGAACTGCCCTGGGCCCGCAGTGGCACGGGACGCGCCTGGGACGGCCTCAGCAAATACGACCTGACCCGCTTCAATCCCTGGTTCTTCGACCGGCTGGACGGGTTCGCCGAACGGGCCGAGCGGCGCGGCGTCGTCCTGCATCACCGCATGTATCTGCAGCACTGGCTGCTGGAGAGCCGCGCCCATTACGTCGATTTCCCGTGGCGGCCGATGAACACGATCCAGACGACGGGCATGCCGATGGAGGTTCCGGCGGCCGAGGTCTTCTGGGACGTCTCCGACCCCGTGCGGCGCGACCTGCATCGGCTCTATATTCGCCATACTCTCGACGCGCTGAAGGATCGGTCAAACGTCATCTTCGGCCTCGACCCGGAATACACCGGCCCGGCGTCCTTCGTCCGCTTCTGGCTGGAAACCATCGCCGAATGGGAGGCCGAGACCGGCCGCTCGGTCTGGGTCGTGCTTGAGGCGCCCAAGGCGGTGACGGACGCGGTGCTGGACGATCCGGCCCTGTCGCGCGTCATCAATGGGGTCGAGTTCCACCATTGGACCTATCGCCCGGACGGGACGCTGTTCGCGGTCCAAGGCGGCATCGACAAGGCGCCGCGCGAACAGGTGGACGCCATCGCCCGACCGCAGGATCTGGCCAACGGCGCGGACCCCGCCCAGGTGCGCCGCGACCTGTGGAAATCCACGTCCGCCATGCGTTACCGCGCCTATCGCGAATACCGCGACCGCCGCGCCGACCTGGCGCTGCTGGACGGTGACGACGCCTATCCCGAGCTGAGCCGGGCGGTCGAGGCGGCCTTCCCGGCGGCGGCGCGAGCAGGGATGCGACCCTCCGACCGCGTCATCGCCGGACCGTCCTCCTGGGGCGGCGCCGACGCCGATGGGCGGTTGCTGGTCTATGCGATCGAAGGCCCCGCGACGCTGCGCCGACTGGCCCGACCGATGACCGTTCGCTGGGCCAGCGGCCAAGGCGTCGCCTGCCTGCCCGCCGGTGCGACCCGCCTGGAGAGCACGGACCAGACCCTCTGGGCCGCCTTGCTCGAACCGACCAACGTCTGTGCGAACTGAACCGAAGGAAATCCCATGACGCTCGCCGCCATCCTCTCGTCCGTCGCGCTGCTCGCCGCCCCCCAGGCTGCACCCGCGCCGCCGCCTGGGGGCACGCCCATCACGCCGATCCAGGCGTCCAAGATCATTCTGGTCGGCGACTCGACCACGGCGGTGATCGGCGGCTGGGGCCCCAGCTTCTGCGCCGACCACGTGACCTCCTTCGTCGCCTGCGTGAACCTGGCGCGGGGCGGGCGCAGTTCGGGCAGCTATTTCGCCGAAGGCTCCTGGGATCTGGCGCTGGCGGAGATGTCTACACCCGGCTTCGTCCAGACCTATGTGCTGATCCAGTTCGGCCACAACGATCAACCGGGCAAGCCGGGCCGCTCCACCGATCTTGCGACCCAGTTTCCCGCCAATCTGAAACGCTATGTCGAGGAGACCCGCGCACGTGGCGCCATCCCCGTCCTGCTGACGCCGCTGACACGGCGTCAGTTCGTCGACGGCCGGCTACAGAACGACCTGGTCCCCTGGGCCGATGCGGTGCGCAAGGTCGCCGGGGAGACGGGCGCGCCCTTGGTCGATCTGAACACGTCCAGCGCCGCCGCCGTCCAGGCCCTGGGGCCGATGATGTCGGCTCGCTTCGCCCAGTCGCCGCCGTCGCCCGAGGTCGCGGCCGCCCTGCTGACCGGCACGACCATCCCCGGCTCGACCGGCGTGACGCCGGCGCCGGCCACGCCTGCGGCCCAGGCCCAGAATAACGCCGCCGTCGAGCCGCTGGGCCAGGCGCGCGTGTCGTTCGACTACACGCACCTGGGGCAAGAAGGGGCGGACTTCTTCGCCGCCCTGGTGACGCGCGATCTGATCCTGGCCGTGCCCGCCTTGCGTCGGGTGCTGGTGCCCTGAGGCGTGCGGCATATAATCATATTATTTGGTTTGCTGACTTTTGAGCCGGCCTGGCTTACGACCGCAGGATGAGCGCCAGCAACGATGCCCCGGTCGGTCCCCTCAGATCGACGCAGGTTCTGTCCACGCACGAGCAGATCGTGCGCGCCCTGGCGCAGGACATCCTGACCGGCCGCCTGGCGCCGGGCGAGAAACTGCCGCTGGAGGCCGATCTGCTCGACCGTTTTGGCGTGTCGCGCACAGCCTTGCGCGAAGGTCTGAAGACGCTGGCGGCCAAGGGGTTTCTCAGCGTCAAGACGCGTGTCGGCACCCGCGTGACCGACCCCGTCCACTGGAACTATTTCGACCGCGAAGTCCTGACCTGGCAGGTCTCGGGCGGCATGGACGCGGACTTCAGGCGTCAGTTGGCCGAGGTGCGTCGCGCCCTTGAACCGGCCGCCGCCGCCTTGGCCGCCCAGCGCCGGACGACGGAAGATCTGGTCGCCATGCGCCACGCGGTGCAAAAGATGCAGGTCAAGGCTCTGTCCGAGCACGACTTCGCTTTGGCCGACCTGGCCCTGCACGTCGCCATCGGCGCGGCGTCGCAGAATCCGATGATGCGCTCGCTGGCCAGCGTCATCGAGACGGCCCTGCTGGAGGTCTTCACCCTCAGCCCGCCGACACGCGATCTGCGGCTTCAGGCCGACACGGCCGCCGCCCACGAACGCATCGTCGATCTGATCGAACGACAAGATGGCCCCGGCGCCGCCGAGGCCATGCTGTTCGTGATCGACGCCGGCTACGAGCGGGTGGAAGCCGAGCGTCGGGGATAATGGCCCGGCCTCAGCGGCGTGCGCGGGCTTCCAGTTCGCCGATGCGGCGGCTGAGGTAGGCGGTGTCGTCGGCCGACGGGCTGGTGCGGGTGTAGGCGGCGTCGAGACGGGCGAGATCGCCGGCTTCGACGCGGATGTCTGCGGCCTCGGCGCGGGTGACGGCGCCCGAGCGTTCGGATGCGGTCAGGGTGGTTTCCAGGTTCGTCAGTCGAACGCGCGCCGTCAGGTTGGCGGCAGGCGGCGTCGTGCCGGTCGGGCCGTCGCCGACACGCAGGTCCAGAGCATCCAGGCGCGCGTCCAGATCGGCGCGTTCTGTGGCGTTGATCGTCCCGTCGGCGTTGTAGCGGGTCTCGATCTGGATCAGGGCCTGATAGTCGGTTTTCAGGCGCGTGGCCTCGGTCCGCGTCAGACGGCGAGCGGTCACGGCGGCGTCCACGCGGGCGTTGAAAGCGGCGCGGCCCTGGGCGGCCGTGTCGGTCTCTTCATAACCCGAAGCGCCAGACTGCAACGTCTGGGTCAGTGCCGTGTAGCGGGCGTTCAGGTCCGCGCGTTCCTGGGTATTGATGCCGTCCGCGGCGTAACGGGTCTCCAGATCGACCAGGGCGGTATAGTCCGACCTCAACCGCGTCGCGGCCGAGCTGGACACCGAACCGGCGCGCAGGCTGGCGTCCACCTGGGTCGAGAACTGGCTCTGGCCGTCACGCAAGGGCCGGCCGCCGCGCAGCCAGGCCTGATCCATGGCCGAGAGGCCGAGCCGATCCCCGAACAGGGCTCCGACGACGGCGCCGAGGCGGTCCTGGGTCGTCGATGGGGCTTGCGTCTGGGCGCCGGCGGCGCCGGCGGCGAGGGTCAGGGCGGTCGTGGCGACCAGGGCGAGGCGGATGCTGGGCATGGATGCGGCTTTCGGGCGTCTGTGGGACCCCAAGAACGACCCGCGCCTTGCATTGGTTGCCGCCTTCGCCAACCGGTGTGACGCCGCCTAGCCCCGAATGAAGTGCGGCACGAAGCGCGAGGTGTTGCGGGTGATGCGGCCTACGTCCTCGCGCAGGCTGATCCCCGCAGGCTCTGTCCCGACCACCCACGACCCGACGATCACATGGTTGCCGTCGAAGTTCGGCGGATTGCACAGCGCCTGGCGGATGTAGCGCCCCTCGCCATAGCCGCCGTCCACGACCTCGGCCGCGCTCAGCCCCTGGTCGATCAGTTCGACATTGTCGCCTTCGCGCGAGAACAGCGGCTTACGCACATAGGACGAGCCCAGAGCGCTCTCGGCCGGATCGCCCTCGAAATAGCTCTCCAGCAGGTTTGGATGGCCCGCATGCCGCTCCCACAAAAGGGGCAGGATGGCCTTGTTGGACAGGATGCTCTTCCACGCCGGTTCCAGCACGGTGACGTCGGCGGTCGGCAGGGGGGCGGCGTATTCGTCGCGCAGCATCTGCTCCCACGGATACAGCTTGAACATCGCCTGGATGATCCAGTTGTCGTGGTCCACGAACCGGCCGTCGGCGTTCAGGCCGATCTGGTCGATGGCGACGAACTGCGGGTCCAGCCCGGCCTGGCGCGCCAGGTCTTCGAGAAAGCGCACCGTCTGGCGGTCCTCCACGAAATCGGCGTCGGAGGCGAAGTGCACGAAGCCGCCGTTCGGGAAGATGGCCCGGAACCGGTCGACCAGCTTCTCGTGCAGGCTGTTGAACTGATCCGCATCGGCGGGCAGGGCGCCGGCCTTGATCTGATCCTCCAGCCACAGCCACTGAAACACCGCCGTCTCATAGATGCTGGTCGGGGTGTCGGCGTTGTATTCATAGAGCTTGGCCGGCCCCGTGCCGTCATAGGCGAAGTCGAACCGGCCATACAGGGACGGGTCGCCCCGCTTCCAGCTGTCGGCCACATAATCCCGCATGGTCTCGGGAATATCGAGCTGCTCCATCAGCCGCTCGGACTGGACGGCCTCGTTCACCAGCTCCAGGCACAGGCCGTGCAGTTCCTCGGTCGGCGCCTCGATCCCGCCCTCGATCTCGGCCAATGAGAAGGCGTAGGCGGCCGTCTCGTCCCAATAGGGTTTGCCGTCGGTATGGCGCCAGGTGAAGCCGAGTTCCTCGGCCTTGGCGTCCCAGTCGGTGCGGGGATCGAAGCGCAGACGCTCCATGGATCAGGCCGGGTCTTTGTCTGGAGCCGACTGCCCGATGCGCGGCGTGACCACCGTCACCTCCGGCTGGCTCAGGCGGGCCAGGACGTCGTCGGCCGACGAATGGCCGGGCAGGATGCCGGCCTCGCGCAGCTTGGCGTCCAGGTCCGCGCCGGTGCGGCGGTCTTCCAGGGCCTGGTTGGCGTTCAGCTTTTCTTCCTGGATGGCCTGGCGCTGCTTGATGCGTTGCAGGCTGTCGGCGGCCGAGCCGATGCGCGACTGGGCGCCGGCCGAGTTCAGGGCGACCGAGGTCTGGGCGCGCTGGACGGAATCGTTGACCTTGACGATGTCGATCTCGCGACGAAGCGTCTCGATCTTCTGGTCGGTCGAGGCGATGGCGGTGCGCAGGCGCGTCTCGGCCGTCTTCATGTCCTCGATCAGCGGGCCGCGGCTGGTGATCTCGACCTCCAGCTCGGCGATGCGGCCGGCGACTTCGCGTGCCAGGTCGGTCTTGCCCTGGCTCATGGCCGAGCGGGCCGAGCTTTCGTATTTGGCGATCTGGTCGCGGAAGCTGACCATCTCGTTCTCGGCCATGCGGCGGCGCGCCACCAGGCCGGCAAGGTCGTCGCGCGCCTTGCCTTGAGCATTGTCGGCGTCGCGGATTTCCTGATCGAGGATCTTCAGCGCATTGGCGTCGACGACGCCCTGGGCGGCGTCATGGGCCGAACCCCGAAACAGGGCGGACAGTTTTCTGAGCATGGACATGGTCGGTCTTCCGGGATCAGGCGGCGTCGGCGCCGAAGGTTTCACGCAGTTCGGTGGCGTCGATCGCATTCTCGGCCA
>Ga0265296_1000199_pt1 | contig 110900 bp, 98 predicted proteins | sample MunlanPumphouse1_FD_189073 | JGI IMG/M metagenome (GOLD analysis project Ga0265296, IMG submission 189073) | Groundwater microbial communities from a municipal landfill in Southern Ontario, Canada - Pumphouse #1 | ecosystem: Environmental > Aquatic > Deep subsurface > Groundwater | place...
ATGGCGTCCTTTTTCGTGGTGGCGCCGAAGGTCGTATCCGCCAGCAGATGATCGACGAGAATCTGCTCGATGCGGTGATCGGCCTGCCCGCACAGCTCTTCCCCTCGACCGGCATCCCGGTGTGCATCGTCATTTTCGACCGTGCCCGCGAAAAGGGCGGCGCGCGCGAGGGCGCAGAAGATGTCGTGTTCATTGACGCCAGCCGTGAATTTGTGCCCGGCAAGAAGCAGAACGAACTGTCCGCCGATCACCTCGACAAGATCGTATCCACCTATCGCGCGCGGGAGCGGGCGGATCGCTATGCCGAGGTGGTGAAGCGTCAGCAGATTGCCGACAACGGCTACAACCTCAACATCCCGCGCTACGTCGATACCTTCGAGCCGGAGGACGAGATCGATGTCGCCGAGGTGCAAAAGGAAATCGTGGCGCTGGAGGCAAAGCTGGCCGAAACGCGGGCACGGATGGACGGCTATCTGAAAGAGCTGGGGCTCTGACCATGGCCAGCGAGATGATCCAATATCAGACCGAGGACGGCGTCACCGTCGTGCGCCTTCAGGCGCGCGACGGGAACGTCTGGCTCAGCCAGGCGGATATCGCCGAGCTGTTTCAGGTTACACCTCAGGCGATCACCCAGCATATCCGCGCCATCTACGAAGACGGTGAGCTCGACCAAGCGGCAACTTGTAACGATTACTTACAGGTTCGAACCGAGGGCAAGCGCGAGGTTTCCCGCACCATCGCGCACTACAGTCTGCCGATGATCCTGGCGATCGGTTTCAGGGTCCGCTCGCTTCGCGGCGGGCAGTTCCGGCGCTGGGCGAGCGAGGCGCTGGCCGAATATCTGGTCAAGGGCTTCGTCATGGACGACGCACGGCTGAAAGACCCGGACACCGACTATTTCGACGAGCTTCTGGCGCGTATCCGCGACATCCGCTCGTCGGAAAAAATGTTCTACAAGAAGGTGCTGGAGATCTACGCCACGAGTGCCGACTACGACCCCAAGGCAGAAGCGAGCGAGCGCTTCTTTCAAACGGTGCAGAATAAGATGCACTGGGCGGCGCACGGTCATACGGCGGCCGAGGTGATTCACGCCCGCGCCGATGCCCGCAAGGATCATATGGGGCTGACCAACTGGCCTGGCGAAGCGCGCGGCACGCCGCCGCGCAAGGCCGATGCCGCGATCGCCAAAAATTATCTGAATGATGACGAAATCGACATGCTGGGCCGCGTCGTCACCCTCTACCTCGACTTTGCCGAGTTGCAGGCGCGCAATCGCAAGCAGATGTTCATGGCCGATTGGATCACCAAGCTTGACCAGTTTCTCGCAATCAGCGACCGCGCGGTGCTGGCGGGCGCGGGTCGGATTTCAGCCAAAGTCGCGAAAGCCAAGGCGGATAAAGAATATGACCGCTGGCATGCGCGGATGATCGAAGCGCCCAGCGCGGTGGACCAGCATTTTCTGGAGGCGACGCAGGCAGCGAAGCGGATCGAGGCGGCGCGACCGAAGACGGATCGCAAGGGAGAGCCGAAATGAGCAAGGGCGATGGCGAGGGCGGCTCCGCCTATCCGAAGAGCGTTCAGGCCGGCATCCCAAAACTGTCGAACCCGTCCGGCTGGCCGGTGGTCCGCATTGGCGATATCTTCAAGGTCGTCCAGCGGCCGGTCGACCTGCAGGACGATGCGGAATACCAACTCGTTACCGCGAAGCGGAACCGGGGGGGCGTCGTCCCGCGCGAACGACTGACCGGCAAGGCCATCCTTACCAAGTCTCAGTTTCGCATTGCGACAGGGGACTTCCTGATTTCACGTCGGCAGATCGCGCACGGCGCCTGCGGTATCGTGCCCGAAGAATTGGCGGGGGCGATTGTTTCCAACGAATATGCGACGCTACTGCCGACGGACCTGCTCGACCCGGGATTCATGCGGCACCTGCCGGAATCGATATATTTCCAGCAGACCTGCTTTCATTCCAGCATCGGCGTCCATGTTGAAAAGCTGGTTTTCAATCTGGAGGACTGGCGGCGCTGGTCAATCGCAGTCCCTGAGGTCAATCAACAACAACGGATAGCAACGGTATTGGATCATTGGGACGATGCACTGAACCAAGCACATGATCTTATCAGAAACAGGCAACGGATTCGCGCAGCAATTTCGCGGCGAACCTTCCCCTTATTTCGTGATTTGCGATCTTTACGACCCATGTCGCACTTCAAGATTGGCAGTCACGCAAAAGTAATACGCGGCATAGCCTACGACCCTAAAAACGACATTGACCCTCACGGTGTAGGTGTATTGACCGCAGCCCATACACAGGGTGGTGAATTATTTTTAGAGCCTGAGTGGACCACCGTAAGAGCGCAGATTGTTCGCATAGAGCAATGCATTCAGGTCGGCGATTTTTTGATCGCCATGTCAAATGGCAGCAAAAATCTTGTCGGCAAAGCTGGCTTGGTCCGTAATCTTCCAGAGAAAATCCTTGGAGCCGGTGCATTTTGTGCGACCGCTCGACCAAAGAACGAATCTTCTCGACGGATTCTCGATCATGCATTTAGATCTGAGCGATATCGTGAACTACTTCATGTAGCGCTTGCAGGATCATCGATTGGAAATCTGACTGAAACCGACCTCCGGGAATTTGATTTTTACTGGTCCGGAAATCAGAGGGATTTGGAGGCTCTTGATCTGATCGGCCAAGAAATCTTGGAAGAAATAGACCGTCTCACCCTCCTTCGCCGCCAAAAGCGCGGCCTTATGCAGAAGCTGCTCACCGGCGAGTTGCCCGTCCCCGAAAGCATTGACCGGCTGATGCCGGGTGGCGATGCCGCCGCCACGCTCGCCCGCGAAGCGAGCGCCGCATGAGTTCGCCGCGCTTCTCCACCAGCGAGGAGGGCGGCGTGCAATTGCCCGCCGTGCAGACCCTTGCACGGCTGGGCTGGCGCTATGTCAGCCGCGCTGAGGGGGAAGCGCAGCGGCGGGGCCGGCTTGAACAGGTGATTTTGGAGGATGTGCTTGCCGAACGGATGATCGCGCTCAATCGCGTGCGCCAACGCGGCAAAACCTACCCCGTGCCCGATGCGGCGGTGCGCGAGCTGATCGACCGGCTGAAGTCCGCGGCCGCCGATATGAGCCACGGGTTGCTCACAGCCAACGCGCGCGTCACCGACATGTTGAAGCTGGGCGAAAGCGTCGACATCACCATCGAGGGCGACGCGCGCGGGCGGCAACTGCAGTTCATCGACTGGGAAAATCCGGCGAACAATTTCTTCCACATGACCGCCGAATTCCCCGTCCGCCGCGAGCGCCGCGACGATACGCGGCGGCCGGATATCGTTTTGTTCGTCAACGGCATCCCATTAGTCGTCATCGAGGTGAAATGCTCGGCGGTCGAGACTAATCAGGGCATCAGCCAGCACATTCGCAACCAGAATCCAGAGGGCGAAATCCCCCGGCTTTTTGCGGTGTCGCAGCTGCTGATCGCAGCGAACGACAGTGATCCACGATATGCCACCACCGGCACGCCGGCCAAATTCTGGGCCCTGTGGCGCGAGCAGGACATGAACGACCCGCAGATGGGCTCGATCGTCAACGCCGGGCTCAGTCCCGAAGAGGCCGCGAAGATCTGGATCGACTTTGATCGGCATCGCCGCACCCATGACGGACTGATGGATCCTGGTGCCGGCGGGCGCCTTCCCACCCAGCTCGACCGCACGCTGATCGGCCTGTGCGACCCCGCTCGCCTCCTCGAGATCGTTCGCGGCTTCGCACTGTTTGATGACGGCATCAAGAAGGTGGCCCGCTACCAGCAATACTTCGGCGTCGTGCGCGCCATGGAGCGTATCCGCCAGATGACGCCGGAGGGCCGGCGCAAGGGCGGCGTAATCTGGCATACGCAGGGTTCTGGCAAGTCGCTTACTATGGTGATGCTGGCCGGCGCAATCGAACGCGAGTTCCGGCACGCCCGCTTCGTCATCGTCACCGACCGTGTCGATCTTGACCGCCAGCTCACCCAGACCTTCCGCAACGCCGGCAAGCAGGCCGAACAGGCGACGACGGGCAGCGACCTCATCAAGAAGCTGAAGGCCCGACGCCCCGTTGTCACCACGCTGATCCACAAGTTCCGCGCTGGTCTTTCGGCGGCGGGGGATTTCACCGACTCTGATCCCGACATCTTCGTGCTGGTGGACGAAAGCCATCGCAGTCAGACCGTGACCGACATCGACAGCCTCCACGCCCAGATGCGCAAGGTGCTGCCCGCCGCCTCGTATATTGGCTTCACGGGAACGCCGCTGCTCAAGCAGGAGAAGAGCACCTTCGACCGTTTCGGCGGGCTTATCCACGCCTACAAGATCGACCAGGCCGTGCGCGACAAGGCTGTTGTGCCGCTGTTCTACGAGGGGCGGCACGTCGACATGAACGTGCAGGACGCCTCGCTCGACAAGTGGTTCGACCGCGCAACGCGCGGCCTGTCGGACGACCAGCGCGCAGATCTTAAACGCCGCATGGCGCGCGCGCAGACCGTGCAAGGGGTGAAACCCTGGCTGAAAGAAATCGCGTGGGACGTCAGCAATGATTTCGACAAGACGCTGGCCGGGACGCCCTATCGCGCCCAGCTCGTCGCGCCTTTCAAGCGCGAGGCGGTGCTGCTGAAGCGAATGCTCGACGACATCGGCTTGGTGGAAAGCGCCGTCATCATTTCGGACAGCGACGACCGAGAGGGCCATGACAGCGTCGGCGCCGAGGACGACGACGATGTCGTGAAAGCGTGGACCAAGGAAGTGACCGCGTTACAGCCGCTCAAGGATTATGAGAAAAACACGATCCGTGCGTTCAAGAATGGCAGCGGAGCGGAGGTGCTGATTGTCGTCGACAAGCTGCTGACTGGTTTCGACGCGCCCCGCAACCAGACGCTCTATATCGCGAAGTCGTTGCGCGAGCATAAGTTGTTGCAGGCAATCGCGCGGGTGAACCGGCTGTTTTCGAGCGAGGAGCAGGAAGCGGAAGGCCGCGTGCTCTATGACAAGGAACATGGCCGCATCGTGGATTATGTCGGCATCCTCAGCGACCTTGATCAGGCACTTACCACCTACAGCGCGTTTGAAGGCTTCGACGAGGGCGATGTTGCGGAAGCGCTCGTGTCCATCCGCCAGGAAGTAGACACATTGCCCGACAAGCATGCGGCGCTGCTCGATATCTTCAAGGGCATTGCGAATAGCTTCGACGCCGAGGCCTATGCGGTGCATCTTCGCGAGGAGCTTGTCCGCAAGCGCTTCTACGACCGGCTGTCCGCCTTCGCGCGCGCGTTGCAGACGGCTTTCTCATCCCAGGAGTTCATCGACGACACTGAGCCGCGTGTCATCACGAACTACAAGTTCGATCTGAAGCGGTTCGAATCGCTGCGCCGCGCGGTCCGGCTGCGCTACGGTGACGCCGAGGAGGATTACGACTTCAAGAAATACCAGGCGGCAGTGCGCGGTCTGTTGGACAAGCACATCGACGCGACCGAAATGATCGCGATCGTTCCGCCCGTCGATATCTTTGACGAGGATAGCTTCAAGGCCACAGTCGTAGAACAGACCGGCAGCGCAGCCTCCGTCGCCGACGCGATCACGTCGGCCGCCACGCGCACCATCGCTGAACGGATGGAGGAAGACCCGGCGATGTATCGCCGCTTCTCGCGCATGGTCCAGGACATCATCGACGATTTCCGCGCCGGGCGCCTGAGTGAGGCCGAATATCTCGACCGCGCCAAGGCCGCGCGCGAGGAGATTGTGGCGGGCGCGGCAGGTTCCGCAAACGACGTGCCGGCTGACCTGCGCGGTGATTCTCTGCGGAGCGCCCTCTATCGCCAAGCCGTCGGAGAGGTCAGCGAAATTTCCGGAGCACGGGCTGGGGATATCGCCGAGGCCATTGCCAATGCTTTTGCCGAAATCATCGCTCGCCATCGTAGGGTCGATTGGGCCACCGATCCCGATGTCGAGAAGGCAATGCGCCAGGATATGGATGACTATTTATTCGATGAAATCCGCGGCCAACGGGGCCAATATGGTCTCGGCACCGACATGATCGACGAGATACTCGACGCAGCCATCCGCATTGCTAAAAAACAGGCGGCGCAGTGACCGGCGAGAAGCACCTTCTCGAAATCGGCCGTGAAAGGATCACTTTCCGGTTGCGACGATCGGCGCGCAAGACGCTCGGAATTTCAGTCGACCCTGAGGGCGAAGTTCTGGTTACCGCGCCAGAAGCAGCCACGCTCGACGCGGTAACAACGCTCGTGAGGCGTCGAGCGGCTTGGATCCTCGACAAGCAGGCAGAGGTATTTGCCCGCCCCGTCCCGACGACGCCGCGCCGATATGTGCCAGGGGAGACACACCTGTTTCTGGGTCGCCAGTATCGCCTGAGCGTCGAGCCCGACACACTAGGAACGCGACGTGAAGGTGACCGGATCATCGTAGGCGGAGTGTCTGCCGATGAGCCCCGCCGCATCCGGAATCGACTGAACAATTGGTATAGTCGCGAAGCGCGCGAAATCTTCACCGAACGGTTGGCAGCATGTTTTGCACTTTTTCGTGGCGAGATTGATCGACATCCAAAGCTCAAAATTTCCCCGCTCGAAAGGCGCTGGGGCAGCTATATCCAAGCAACCCATACGCTAATTCTCAATCGCACGCTCGTGCAGGCCCCGCAGCCTTTGATCGATTACGTGGTCATTCATGAGCTATGCCACGCTAAGCACCAAGACCACGGTCGTGATTTCATCGCAGCGTTGAACGCGAAACTCCCCGACTGGGCCATGCGCAAGGAAAAACTGGAGTTGCTGACCAGATGATTAGGAAATTCGGGATGCAGCAGATAAACGAGCTACAGCGAAAATGTGATGTCTGTTGCCGGGATCGGCGGACAGAAGGGGCGTCAACCCAATGAGCGATTTGAAACTTTTCCGCACCGGCACCAGCGGCGTTGCAGAGATTTCCGGTGGCGCCGTGGCGCTGGAAAAATCACTGCAGGCGCTGTTTGAAGCTAATCTGGAAGCGTTGTTGGGCGTGCGTTTTCTGGCGTCGGAGTTCGTGACCAACACGGGTGGTCGGATGGATACGCTGGGCATCGACGAGAATAATGCGCCTGTCGTCATCGAATACAAGCGCGCGTCGAACGAGAACGTCATCAACCAGGGGCTATTCTATTTAGACTGGCTAATGGGCCATCGAAAGGATTTCGAGTGGCTGGCGATGGAGCGACTGGGAAAGGAGGTCGCTGAGAGGGTCGACTGGTCTGGATCGCGCCTAATTTGCGTCGCCGGCGATTTCCAGAAGTGGGACGAGCATGCAGTGAAGCAGATGAACCGGACGATCGACCTGGTCCGATACCGCCGATACGGTGACGATCTGCTGCTGCTCGAACAGCTGACTGCAACAACTGCGAGTGGCGCGGGGATTTCGTCCACCGTGTTGTTGCCCTCAGCGAAGGGCTCATTATCCGCGAAGAAGTATAAGACAGTTTCACAGCAGATCGAAGAGGCGCCGCCCGCGTTGCTGGATCTCTATCACGCCGTCGCCGATTATTTGCAGGCCGAGGGCGATGACGTGCAGGTGAAAACAACCGATTCCTACATCGCATTCCGGCGGCTGAAGAATTTCGCCTGCGTTGAATTACGCAACCAGATCGGCAAGCTGCTCGCCTACGTCCGGATCGATCCCGACACGGTGACGATCGAACCCGGTTTCACCCGTGACGTGCGCGGGATCGGTCACTTCGGAACCGGAGATCTTGAAATCACAATCCAGTCTATGGCCGATTTGGACAAGGCCAAGTCGCTTTTTGACGCCGCATATCAGAACGGCTGACGCCTGACGGCTAGTGCATGAAGCAACGCTCCCGGCGCCAGCGCACGAACTGCAGATGCTGATGGGCAGTCTCGTGCGGCGTCGACAGTTCCGCCCGCTGAAGTTGGTGTGCGCACGAATGCCATTAAAATCGCTTACCTGACAAGATTTCTTCACCATCACGTCGTCTTCGAGCCTTATCTGACCGCGGTCAAACACCCTGGGTGCTCGTCCATATAGCGCAAACACATTGCGCCCAGTGCCATCCACCGCTCGAATATGCGTCGCCTACACCTCGACGCGTCCGCCGCCGTTGATCGACTGCAAAATCGCAACTCCCGCACTCAAAGCCATCGGATCCAATTCGGAGGCTTTTGGAAATTGAAGCTTGTTAATGCCGTTGCGGGCTTTCAAACCCGTTACTTGAGAGGGGTAGTAATGGACATCATCGCGAAGCGTTTCGTCGTGGACGAAAGCTGGGACGCATATACTGGAGAAATGAGCCGCGTCATGCGAGCGGTGGATATGCAGAATGGCGGCGCGAAAGTTGCAATTAAGATTTTTGACAAGGATGCATTCCCGCAAAAAATCGTAATGGAGGCCTTCTCTCGCGAATGCGAGTCGCTGCAGGCACTTTCCGCCCATCCGCATATTGTAACGCTCATCGACATCGGCCGCGACGACGCGACGGGGTGCAACTATCTGGCGCTCGAATGGTGCGACGCAAACCTCCTCGAACATCTCGCACGCTCGCCTGAGCCAGAATGGTCTGGTTTCTACCGCCGCTATGGTGCCGACATCCTCGACGCGCTGCGTTTCGCTTATTCTCAAGATGTGCTGCACCGTGACATCAAGCCTCAGAATGTCCTGATTAATTCCGAGAACCAGGCCTGTGTCACCGACTTCGGCATTTCAAAATTTCGGCGCTACTATAAGCCCGGCGTCACGCTCGCGCATTACAAGTCGAAGCCCTATGCACCGCCGGAAGACAGCACCGATTTTCCCGACACGCGAGATGTCTATTCCTTCGCGGTCCTCTGTCTCGAATGTATCGCTGGCAAGGCGCTTGAGGACTATCCTGACGTTGAGGCGGCTGCGAGGACGCTCGCCCTGCCCGACGAAATCCGAGAAATTCTGATCCGCTGTGTCAGCCGTGACCCGACATTGCGCCCGGCTAATATTGTTGCTCTCGCCGAGGAAATTGAGTCGGCCACAGCTAAGGCTGTGACCCTCGCCGCGGTGACGCGCGAAATTCCAGTGCACCTTACCGCCGCGGCAGTCGAGGCGATGCAGGTCGATGCGGGCCTAGCCACGTCCTCGCAGGCAGGTGCCGCGATATTGCGGGAACTTAACGAGATCTGCGGAATCGACGAACTCGAGGGAGTCCTGCCCCAGTCCGACCGGCAACTTGGCCTGCTGACGGCCGAATATCGCTTCCGTTCAGTTCCCGACATGAAACGCGGAGCGCTGACGATTATTGGGCTGTCGCATCAAAATCCTTCACGCCTTGAACGGCTTCGCGACAAAGCCTGGCAACCGCTCCTTCGCTTTCAAGAAGTTCGAGGGCGAGGTGACACGACCGCGATCGACTGGCTCTCGACCGAATTCGACGAGTTTCTTGCGCAGCGGCGCGTAGAAGGCGAGCGCCGGGGCGCGAACGAATTATTCGACGGCTGGTCGACGGCGCTCCGCGCCAAAGACAGCATTCAGCTGCTCCGGAAGGATTCGATTCGATTCACCGGTGTCGAGGTGGACGGCCAGCGGCTCATTCTTCGGGCACGCCATGATTTCGGTGACGCGATAATTGGGCAGCAACGCCTCATCCGCCTCGACTCGCGCGCATCGGTTCACGGCGAAATCGAACGCACTGACGGCGATACAATCTGGCTCTATTGCGGCCCCAGACAAAAACTCGGTGACGTGCCCGCACTTGGCGAACTGGAACTTGATCTCAGACAGTCCCAAACGGCGCTCAAACGCCAGACCGCCGCGCTCGACGCGGTAAAGTTCGGCCGCAGCACACGCCCTGATCTCCGCGATCTGCTGACCGGCAAGAAGCAGCCGGAGAAGACGAAGCAGGTCGATAATGTCGTGTTCTTTCAGGAGGATTTGGATCCCGATAAGAAAGCGGGAGTGTGCGCCGCACTGGAGGCGCGCGATCTGCTGGTAGTTGAAGGCCATCCGGGCACCGGGAAAACCAAGTTCATCACGGAACTTGTTGCTCAGGTGCTTACCCGTTCGCCAGGCTCGCGCATCCTGATTACTTCACAAACCCATGTCGCGCTCGATCATGCCCTCGCGAACGTGGAGAATCTTGCGAAAGCCAACGGGATCCCGCTGCGTGCCGTTCGCATCGCACGCCGGGGCGATGAAAAGGTCTCGACCGAACTCGACCATCTGCTGCTCGACAGCTGCGTCGCCCAATGGCTGCAGCAGGCGATGCAGCGTTCTGAACAGTTTCTCGTCGACTGGGCGGGCGCGAACGACATTAGTCCCGAAAATGTTCGCATCGGCATGGCGTTGGCTGATCTGCGCGTAGCGAGCGCGCAGCTCCATGGAGCGCAGCGCCTGCTCGATACCGCGCGGTCGGAACTTGGTGGTTTAGAAAGCGATCGCGACGAGATTGCCAAGGACAGGGCGCGGGGTGACGACTACCGTATCATCCTCGCCGACATCCGCGAAAAGCAAACCGACATCGACGACCTTGACGAAACGGTCGATTCCGCACGGCACACCTTTCAGGCCGCTATCGATCGCGCGCGCGGATTTCCCGATCTCGCCGGCCAAATCGAAACGCTCAGCGAAAAGGATCTTGCCGACCTCGAACATGATTTCATTCATCACTCGGCGCATGGCCCCCGCTATCGGCAGCTGCTTCAACTCGCCGAAGAATGGCGGCAGCGTTTTGGACAGTCCGCCGATTTCCATGGCGCTTTTGTGAGCGACTGTGACGTTATAGGCGGCACCTGCCTGGGCATCGCGTCACCTTCGCTTCAGTCAGTCGAATTTGATCTCTGCATCGTCGACGAGGCGTCGAAGGCTACGCCCACCGAAATACTCGTGCCGATGTCAAAGGCGAAAAAATGGATTGTGGTTGGCGACCCCAACCAGCTACCCCCCTTCGTCGACGAATCTCCTGATGCACTCGCAGAACTTGAGCGGCACGAAATCGATCGAGACGATGCGAGGCGAACCCTTCTCGACCATTTCATCGAGACAATCCCCAAAGAGCACCAAGTTTCACTTCTGACGCAGCATCGCATGGTCCGGCCAATTGGCGATCTGGTCAGCGAGTGTTTTTATTCTGGGACACTGAAAAATGTGAACGAGAATACCTGCCAGTGGCTGGCCCGTTCCAAGGCGCTGCCTAAACCTGTGACTTGGCTAAACACCGCCGAAAACCCGAAGCGGGGTGAACATTTCTATCGCGGAACCTATGTGAACGAAACCGAAGTTGAGGCGATCGAGAGGCTGTTGCTGCGACTCCAGTTCGCCGCATCTCAGCGCAAAAACCGATACAGCGTCGCGTTGCTCTCGGGTTATGGAGGCCAAGTGGCAGCTCTCGACCGCATGGCTCGCGCCAAAGGGCGGCAGCTTGCTGACCTCGACATCGAAACCGGCACAGTGGATTCATATCAGGGCCGCGAGGCTGACGTTGCTGTCTATTCAATCACGCGGTCGAATGACGAGGGCAAAATAGGCTTCCTGAAGGAACACGAACGGCTGAACGTCGCTCTCTCGCGCGCGAAGCTTGGCCTCGCGATTGTCGGCGATACGCTCTTCTGTGACCGTGTGGCAGGGCGCAATCCCTTCGGCGACGTGCTGTCCTATATCCGCACCCATACGGCCGATTGTGCCATCATGGAGGCATAATCATGGCTCTCGAAGATATTGCCCGCCAGTTCGACGACCGTCCGGGCTTTAAGCTAGTCGACTACGAGGAGGTCGGCCTCCCCATCTACCGGGTCACATCGACTGTTCTAACTCTCCAGCCCAAATCCTATTCACCAATCGAGGAGTTCGTCCTGCGTGCGGTCGAGGCGGGGCTCGACGAAATCGGGACAGTTTCGAGCTTTCTAGGAATCAGCGATACAATCGTCGAGGCCACCTCATCTGTCCTCATCAAGGATGACGAACTCATCGCTGAACCCGATGGGCGGCTGCGGCTCACCCGTAAAAGCGAGCAGATGCTCGCTGGCGAGCGCCATATCCGCCCGCGCGAGCAGTCGCTTGTATTTCGCTACGACGGCCTGACGCGTCGGCCGATTGCGACCGATGAGCTGCGGCTCTGGGAACCCAAGGATCTTCGGGAGCGCGGGATTCGTGAGATTAGGCCCTACCCCGCTCGGCGCCCCAATCCTGACGAGGTGCGCGGCGACGAGCTCCAATCCGTGCTGAGGACGCCCGCGCAAGGCAATGAGCGGGGTATCCAGATCCTCCAAGTAAAGTCGGTTAGCCGCGCCTTTGCAAATTTCATTCCGGCCATCGCACTCATCTACAGACGCGAGACCGGTGGCGAGGTCCAAGTTGGCTTTGCAATCGACGGTCGCCTTTCGCGTGAGCATGAAAATGCCTTTGCCGCAAGCGATGGGCCGGCGCGGATGGGAATTACTCCGGCAGCTTTGGCCCAGCCACTGCCCAACGATTCCGGGATAGACTTACCGATTAGTCCGCCGGACCCCGACAATCTCCGAAAGAAGGCGGCTCGCGAAAAAGCCATTGCCAAGGTGCGACGCGAGATCGCGAAAAAGAAGGGTGAAGATGCCGACGACCTTGACGCAGACAACACACCGGCATCGCCGGCGGCCCCCTCCGCCGCGCGCCGCGACATCGAAACGATCGCCGTTTATGACCATCCCCCGCTACTGCGCGAAGCCCTCGAAGAGACACGCAGCCGACTAATCATAATATCACCGTGGATTACAGATGCGGTCGTTGACAAAAATTTCATGCAAATGCTGGCGGCGCGCCTAAGACAAGGCATCGACATCTTCATCGGCTACGGGCTTGGGCTAGAGGAGAAAGAGATCCGAGCGGTGAAGCAGCTAGAGCGTCTTGCTACCGAATTCTCCAATTTTCATTTCGTGCGGCTCGGCGATACGCATGCGAAAATCCTGATCAAGGATGAGGAGTGGTTCGTCACGACGAGCTTCAATTGGCTTTCCTTTCGCGGTGACCCCAAGCGCACTTTTCGAGAAGAATGGGGAACGCGCGTATCGGTTCCCGAAACCGTCGCTGACTATGCGCGCAAGATCCTGCGGCGCTTTAATGACCTAGGCGGTGCGGGCAAATGAAACTCGCATCTTGGGCGATCTCCTCGGCAGGCCGTCGCAGTGAGAACCAGGATGCCATCATCTTGCCGGTTGTCGGGCTCGCGCGCGAGAGTCGGATCGAAGCTTCGTCTGTCGACCTCTCTGATCGCGGCGTAATCGCAGCCATCGCAGATGGGGTCGGAGGTCGGCCCGGCGGAAGGTGGGCTGCCGAAACCGCCGTGAAAATGCTGACTGTCCACTGCGACATTTCAGGCGGCGAAAATGAGCTGCGCAGGGCCATCGCCTATGCCAGTCAAGAAATTGCTTCACGGAACGAACGCGGCGCAGCGCCTGCGACAACGATCGCCGGCATGCTCGCTACGCGCCACGAGCTCCTCCTTTTTCACGTCGGCGACAGCCGTATCTACTCAATCACCGACAGCGACGTAATTTTGCTGACGGCGGACCACCGTTCGCGAACAAGCGCGCGCTCGATCACGCGCTTTCTGGGATCTCAAGCGCATGCTGTGCCCGACATCATGCGGATTAATCCACCAACTTCTGCGCGTTTTCTCATCGCGACCGATGGCCTCTATGCTTTTGTGCGAAAATCCGACCTCAGCCTGTTCCGCGACCTCACCCCCGAGGCCGCACTCGCAACATTGGTCGAAACCGCGCTTGAGGGCGGATCCGACGACAATCTTTCGGCGCTCTATGTCGAAATCCGCTAGTTCGGCAATTCCAATACGAAAGTCGGATCAGCGCAGAATCTTTCTGCGGCGTTTCGGCCTTCCGCCGAACCAACTCGGGATCGTTGGTTAAGCGGAAGCAGATTGACGATTGACTGCCGCGGCACATGATCCGTTACGACCGGCGTCTCGCGCACCAACACCTCAAGGCGCTCGGACAGCTCGCGCTTTTGTCCCAGTGTTAGTGCACGCCGATCATAATTTCGCGGCCCAGTCCCTTTTCGAGCATGGCCCATGTGGTCTGCGATTAGCGTTTCGCTCACGCCAGGCGCAGCGAGGACCGACATATTGAAGGTTCGCTGAGACTGAAAATCGGACTTCTTGCCTCCTGCGGTTTCTGGCAACGGATGCTTGGCATGCGTGGCGTCCATGATGAAGCGCCAAGCGATTGCGTAGAAACGGCGGCCCCCGAAAGCGGGGACTTTCTCGCCCCCGCCGCCATGCTTGGCGTCCGCGAGATAAAGCTCGGGAAAAATCATTTTGTGGCCTTCGGCCTCGATGTTGCGCACATAGTCCTGCAGCCCCAATTCAATCAGTTCGGGATGCAGTGGCATCACTCTGTGCCGGGAGAGACGTTTTAGACCTGCGGGCTTCACCCCATCCTTGGATTTCGTCATATTTTTCTGAACCAAGAGGAATGGGATTTCGCTCGCAAAGTCAAAGTCGAGGCACTCGAGACCGCAAATTTCCTCACGGGACATGCCCGTATAGGTGGCGATAAGCGGTGCCCAATAGGCAGCGTCCTGATAAACCGTCGAACGACCCGCGAACTTGACTCGGGCATGCTGCCCACCCCCTCCTTGCCAAAGCGGAAGCGAATACATCGTGCGCAGATGCTCCGGCGTCCATGGCATTCGAACGGCGTCTTCTATGACTACCAACCTCCTTGCTTCGTCGAAGATCATAACGTTGCCGGCACCGGCTTTTGGCAGCCAGTAGTTCTTCGAGAGGACCCGGCTTGCAGCCTGCAGCTTGCTTATGTGCGAGTTTACGGTCCTGCTACTGCGTTGCTGTTCGGGCAGAACGTCTTTCAGTTCCTCCGGGAATTTTCCTGGGTCGTAGGGAACCGCCATTTCCCCTTTCTCATATAGCCTGCCCCACGCGAAATCCTTCCGGATGCAGGACAAGCGAGATACGTATGTCTCGATATCCGAGGGCTCATAATCTGACATGATTTTGTCGCCTGTAAGCCAGGCAAACGCTTCAAGCATTTGCCGCGTTCTCCCATTGTCCGGCTGCCATTCGTTCACCCGGAACATTCGCTTTTCCAGCTCGTCGATCTGCTCACTAAAACGCACCGTCGATGCCTTAGCAAACAACCAATGCTCGGCGGTTGGGGTGCATTGACGGCTCGCGACGCCCGGATCCGGCTTAGAAACCTCATGAAGGACTGGAGTAGGCACCACCCTCCTTGCCTGCTCCACCTTCGCATCATCTAGCAGTTCCACGCCCGGAACGGCGCTGTCTGCGAAAAGCGGGTGCTCGATGAGGGCCGCGCGCTCCTGCGCCTCAATGCGACCCCTGAACATCATCCAACGCGCTTCCGCGCGGGTGCTCTCGTTCACTGGAGTGCCAAGCGCGGCAAGGGCGCCATCGACTTGGGTCCGAGTGATCGTATTCGGCGTCGCAAAAAGACGCAGGGTATTCCCAAGGAGCGCCCGTTCCTCGGCGGTCCAGCTTTCGTCGATTACCTCGTCCATCTGGGCCTGCCCGACGGCGGCAGTGTCGTGAGGCATGGCCCCAACAATTTGGTAGGCGGCGATCAACACTTTGCGCTGCGCGGGGGAGGCGATGTCCGCATGCAAGCTTCCGCGTTTGGCGCGCGTGGCATCTGCAAGTTCGTCTTCAAGAGCCTTGCGCATGAGGCTTTGCTGTTCGGACAATGTCAGAGTCCCGCGCTCAAAGGTGTCTTCCATGGCTAGCGTCACTTTATCCCATCGCGCGGCGAGTCGGCGTGCCAAGTTTCTGGCGTCTACCGGGTCCGCTGTTCTCAAAGCGACCATTATAGGACGTCCGGAAGCTCCCAAGAACGCGAATCTACGGCGAAAATGATATCGGCCCGTCTTGCGTAGGAGGTATGTCTGGCGAGTCATCGCGCGCGCCCCTTCCAAGGTGCGGACCGATCGTGGCCAAGCTCCGCTAGAAATATGTGGGATGCTGTGTGTAACGCTATGGGTGAAGGAATCCGCATTGCCGCCTCCGAATGGCGGTTTTCTGCGGGTTTCGGAGAGGACTGGAGCGGGTAGCGGGAATCGAACCCGCCTAGCTAGCTTGGAAGGCTAGAGCATTACCACTATGCTATACCCGCATCTCCAAGGTCGGCGGCGATTGCCATCTTGCCCCAGTTTCGTCAAGCGCTTCGTCACGCCTGCCATTGAGAACATTATGGCAACATGCTACAGATGCGCGGTGCAAGACGGCGATAATCATGGCCCCGACGATATTGCGGACGTGCCGGTCCGCAAGATCATCCATGTCGACATGGACGCCTTTTACGCCTCGGTCGAGCAACGCGACGACCCCGCGCTGCGCGGGCTGCCCGTCGCGGTCGGGGGCTCCTCGCGGCGCGGCGTCGTTGCGGCGGCAAGCTATGAAGCCCGCAAATTCGGCGTCCGCTCGGCAATGCCCAGCATTACCGCAAAGCGTCAGTGCCCGGGTCTGATCTTCGTGCCGCCGCGCTTCGAAGTCTATCGCGACATCTCGCACCAGATCCGCGCGATCTTTCGCGACTATGCCGATGAGGTCGAGCCGCTGTCGCTCGATGAAGCCTATCTCGACGTCAGCGCCGACAAGGCCGGACTCGGCAGCGCGACCGCGACGGCAAAGCTGATCCGCCGCCGCATCCACGAGGAAACGGGCCTCACCGCCTCGGCCGGCGTCTCCTACAATAAGTTCATCGCGAAGCTCGCATCGGACCAGAATAAACCCGACGGCCTGACCGTCATCCCGCCCGGCCGCGGCGCCGCCTTTGTGCAGACGCTGTCGATCCGCCGCTTCCACGGCATCGGCCCGGTCACGTCGGCGAAGATGGAGGGGCTCGGCGTCTTTTCGGGCGCCGATCTTGCTGAAAAAGACCCTATGTGGCTCGCGACGCATTTCGGCAACAGCGCCGAATGGCTCTATAATCTGGCTCGCGGGATCGACCATCGCCGCGTCAAGTCGAACCGGCCGCTCAAATCGCTGGGCGGCGAGCGGACCTTCTTCAATGATTTGATCACCGACACCGAAATCCGCGAGGCGCTTGCGCATGTCTGCACCGTCGTGTGGGATCGCGCGGCCAGGAAGGGAGCGCGCGGTCGCACGGTGACGCTGAAACTACGCTACGCCGATTTCAGAACGATCACGCGGGCGAAATCGGTGGCGGCGCCGATCCTCGACGGCAATTCGCTACTCGCCGCAGGCGAAGCGATCCTTGGCCCCTTGCTCCCCACCGAACAAGGCATCCGCTTGCTCGGCGTCACGCTCAGCAAGTTCGAGGGCGAAGAGGAGAATGCGGAGGACGGGGACGCCGCTGCCCCCGCCGACCTGCTCAGCCTTATCTGACGGCCAGCCCCGGCGCATGGCGCCGGATCGCCGCCTGCATTTTAGGCGACAGCATTTTGAAGTCGCAGCGGATCAGAGCTTCATCCGAAACCTGTATATCTTCACGGACGGGCGCCCCGACCCGGTACAGCGCGCGGCCGAAGCCCTGCGATTGCAGGCGAAAATAGCCCGCGCCGTCATAACCGCCGAACTGCATCTCAGTAAAACCACTATCGACGGCGCGCGTCTGCGTGATCGGCTCAAGCTCGGCGGACGGCCCCATGCTGCCGCCGGGGCCATAATAATAGAGCGCGCCCCAGCGCGCGCCGTCGAAGACATAGCCGTGATGCACAGTCGCGCATTTTTCGGTCTCGTTGGTCCAGAAGCCTTTGTCGATCGGCATCGCGATCGTCTGTGCCATCACTGGCACGCCGCCCGCCATCACGGCGACCGCCAGAATCCATCCGCGCATCGATACCCCCACCTCTGCCGAAATATGAGGGTGATAGTGGCGGAATTGCGCGATGCGTTCAACCCGCGTTGGCGAACACGCGTTCCTTGGTTGCGGTGAAGCGGATCGCGGGATGGCGCTGGGTCACATAGCCGACTTCCCACGCATCCTTCGCCATGAACACCGGCGCGCCGTCGCGGTCGGTGGCGCTGGCGCCGCGATGGTCGGCTTGGAACGCCTTCAGCGCCGCCGCATCGTCGCTCGCGATCCAGCGCGCGGTATCCCACGGCGACTGCTCGAGCTTCGCTTCGACCTTATATTCGGCATCGAGGCGGCTGATGAGAACCTCCAACTGCAACTGCCCAACGACGCCGACGATCATGTTCGACCCGATTTCGGGGTAGAAGACCTGGATGATCCCCTCCTCGGCCATATCGTCGAGCGCTTTGCGCAGCTTCTTGGTCTGGGTCGGATCGACCAGGGCAACGCGGCGCAGCAATTCCGGCGCGAAATTCGGCAGGCCGGTGATCGTGATGTCGGTGCGTTCGGACAGCGTATCGCCGACGCGCAGCGTGCCATGGTTCGGAATGCCGATGATGTCGCCGGGGAAGGCTTCCTCGGCCATTTCGCGGTCCTGCGCGAGGAACAGCATCGGGCGGCTGATCGCGATCGCCTTGCCCGTCCCGCCCTGCATGAGGCGCATCCCACGCTCGAACTTGCCCGAACAGAGGCGCATGAAGGCGATGCGGTCGCGGTGCGCGGGGTTCATGTTCGCCTGCACCTTGAACACGAAGCCGGTCACGGCATCATCGGTCGGTTGCACCGGCGCGGGCTCGGCGGGCTGCGGCTGCGGCCCCGGCGCGTGGTTGGCGAGCGCCGAAAGCAGGTCGATGACGCCGAATTCCTTCAACGCCGATCCGAAATAGACCGGCGTCAGGTCGCCGTTGCGATATGCGGCGGCATCAAAGGGCGCGTAGCAGGCCGACGCCAACTCGGTTTCTTCCTTAATCAGCGCCAGCGCGCGCTCCGAAAGCTCGGCCGCCAGCGCCGGGTCGTCGAGCCCCGCAACCTGCGCGCGGTGGCCTTCGTACATGCGCGAGGCATCGCCGCCGGCCTTCATGATCGCCGGATCGACGAGGTCGTAAATCCCCTCGAACTGCCCGCCCATGCCTGCGGGCCAGTTCATCGGGCAGACGTCGAGCGCGAGCCGGTCGGCCACCTCGTCGAGCAGCTCGAACGGGGGCAGGCCCTCACGGTCGACCTTGTTGATGAACGTAATGATCGGCACCGAACGCAAACGGCAGACCTCGAACAGTTTCAGCGTCTGCGGCTCGATGCCCTTGGCGGCGTCGATCACCATCACTGCGCTGTCGACGGCGGTCAGCGTGCGATAGGTATCCTCGCTGAAATCCTCGTGCCCCGGCGTGTCGAGCAGGTTGAAGACCAGCCCGGCATGTTCAAAGGTCATGACCGACGATGTGACCGAAATTCCGCGCTGCTGTTCGATCTTCATCCAGTCGGAGCGCGCGCGCCGCGCCTGCCCGCGCGCCTTGACCTCGCCCGCGATGTGGATCGCGCCGCCGGCGACGAGCAATTTCTCGGTCAGCGTGGTCTTGCCGGCGTCGGGATGCGAGATGATGGCGAAGGTGCGGCGGTCGGGGTGCGTCTGGGACATGGCGCGGGCGCCTAGCAGGTGGGGCGACATGTGGAAAGGGGCTGGCGCGCGCGTCACGGCGGACGCATGGTCGGCGTATGCGAACCCTTCTCCTAGCCGCGGCCCTGCTCGCAGCCCCTGTCGCAGCGCAGAATTCGCCTTTCGTCGGCGAATATAGCCTTGCCGAAGGGCCCGATGTCGGCGGCGGCCTCCTGATCCGCAGCGATGGCCGCTTCCAATATATGCTCGCCGCGGGGGTGCTCGACGAACGCGCCGAGGGCCGGTGGGAGATGCGCGGTGACATGGCCTGCCTGACCACCGACCCCAAGCCGGTGCCGCCCGCGATGGAGAAGGGCGCGCTGATCGAGATCGAGGGCACCGTCCCGACGCTGCTCGTCACCTGGCCCAATGGCAAAGGCATCGCCGGGGTCGATTTCACGATCGGCTTCGACAGCGGCGACCCCGCAGAGGATTATACCCAGACCTATGGCTGGACGATGCCTGACGACGACAAGCGCGTGCCCCGCTGGATCGAGGTGCGCGAGCCGATCTACGGCATAACCGCGCCGCGCTTCGTGCTGACCGACGCCGACGGCGGAAAACTACGTGTGATCATCGTCCCCAACGACATCGGCGTTGTCGATTTCGACGGTGCGTGCGTGGAGAAGACCGGGCGCGGCGTCACGCTGCACCGCTCCGAAGGTGATATGCGGTTTGTCAGGCTGGGCGAGGAATAGCGTCGCTTTTGGGGTGGTGAGCCGCCCTTGTCGTTTTCGGTTATTCCGAGCCGGGGCCGCGATCCGGTCGGCGCATGCGCCGGGCCATCATGCCAAAGGTCAGGAAAGGTCACCCCATTGCAGTGCCCCATTTGTCGCGCTCGACCGACAGATGACAGCCGGACCCCGGCCTGATCCTGCATCCGGGCAGCGACCGTTTTACTTGCAATTTGAAAGAGCTGACATGAAGGCTGACACAGCGGAATAATGTAGGAAAGGCTTATTTGAAGGCGGCGTCGGCTTTGGGGTGGGAAGCGGAATGGCAATTTATGGGAAGCACACACCGGAAGTAAGCAGACGGGTTGCCAGAATCTCGCGACAAGCATCGCTAATGATTTGCTTAGTTTGTCAACACGACATTTCCGCCTTGATCCCACCTTGCGGCAATGTTTGTATCGCGTTGTAGTAGAGTGAGGGTATCGACCGTTTCCAGCGGTTTGTTTTGCAGTTCCGTCGCAAAAAAGCCGATATTGGGAGGTCGAAGGTCAAGCGACCAAGCGATCATCAAAGGCAGTTTTATCTGTCGTGCGGACGCGGCAGTTTCGCGAAGGACTATCCGTCCCGCTCCGTCGTGTATCTCAAAGCGCGAGATGCGCGCTCCTTGGGAGAAGAGATTGGGCACAAGATGGCTGTGGCCACTGTTTAGGCTCTGCTCAGGGATTCTCGCGGTCGTGGCACGCAGCCGAAAGTCGAAGCGTCCTCGGGCTGGCTCGGCGATGATGCACACCTGCCGATCGGGCGGCCAATTGAAGTTGGACGCCGCCACAAAATCGCGACTGTCCGACACGTCGGCGCCACAATGCTTCAACTTCGATATGCGGTAGGCAATTGCAGACGAGGTTGCACTTGCCAGAGCCTTTAGATGCGGAGGCTCGACAGTGACGCTGCGAACTCCCGGTGTGAGCAGAAGTGCCCTGCATATCGTCCCGCAACTCTTGGCTTCTCGGTGCATTTGCCCTTTATCTCGATACCTCTGTGGATCGTCGACGACGCTATCGAGCAAAATGTTCCCTTCTAAAACGACCGGCCCGGCAGGCTGAAAATCGGAGCCGGTCGCGACCCTGAAATTGCTCTCAGTTGTAAGATGCGCACGCATTGGCAGCAGATAGGAAAGCATGCCAACGATCAGGATCGCGCCAATTCCCGCGAAGCGAATATCCATCTTCCGTCGCAAAAATATCCCGACCAGGAGCAGCGCTGACACATAAACGGGTATAGTAATGATACCCACAAAGATGACCCATATTACGATGTCCATAACCGTCGGTTCATAGGCAAGGGTGGTTGATAATTGCTTGCTCAAAACATTACCGACTCAACCTGTAACCGCTATGAGCTTCTCGTGAGTTGGTCTGCTTCCGGTCTCATCCCATAGCCTCAAAAATGACCGGCAATGGTCGTGAGACGTCACCCTTCCCTCTTGCGCTCGCCCCACAAATGAGTCACAACTTTACGTGAACGTAAAGGTAAAGCGCCTGCGAGAGGATCCTTCCCCATGACCGACATTCCCACCTTCGACACGATCAAGCTCGACCTCGCCGACCATGTCGCGACGATCACGCTCAACCGGCCCGAGCGGCTGAATTCGATGCCGCCCGCGATGGCCGACGACATTCGCGAAGCGCTCGACCATCTGCCGGGCCTCGGCGCGCGCGCGCTGCTGATCACCGGAGAGGGCCGCGGTTTCTGTTCGGGCGCCGATCTGGCGGGCGACAGGTCTGCGGGGGGCGCCGTCAGCGGCGGCGCGCGGAGCCGCAATGCGCTGCGTGGCCATTACAACCCGATGCTGCTTTCGCTCGCCAATCTCGACATCCCCGTTGTCGTCGCGGTCAACGGCCCTGCGGCGGGCGTCGGGTGCAGCTTCGCGCTTTCGGGCGATTTCACCATTGCGGGCAAGAGTGCCTATTTCCTGCAAGCCTTCGTCAACATCGGGCTCGTTCCCGACGGCGGTTCGTCGTGGCTGCTGCCGCGCTTGATCGGCGTGCCGCGCGCGTTGCAGATGATGATGCTGGGCGAAAAGATTTCGGCCGATCAGGCCGCCGACTGGGGCATGATCTACAAGAGCGTCGAGGATGCGGAGTTGATGACGGAGGCCAAAGCACTGACGACGCGCCTCGCGAACGGCCCGACCGTCTCGCTCGGGACGATGCGCAAGATATTGCGCGAAGGTTTGACGCAGGACTTCGCAACCACGCTCGACGCCGAAGCCAAGGGCCAGTTCATTGCGGGCGGCACCGCCGATGCGATGGAAGGCATCATGGCCTTTCAGCAAAAGCGCAAGACCGAGTTCAAGGGGAAGTAAGCCCACCCCAAATTTCGTTCGTGTCGAGCGAAGTCGAGACACCCCGGAAGGCTTACGCGCAGCCGAGGGGCATCTCGACTTCGCTCGATGCGAACGGGTTTCTATGGTCGCCTTTTGCCTACTCCGCTGCTTCCTCGACCATCACCTTCTTGTAGATGCTGTTCTTCGGATAACCGCAGACCCGCATCACCATCGGCTCGAAAAACTCCAGCGGTTCGCTGGCGTAATCGGGATCGAACGCCGGCGCGTCATATTTTTCGCAGAATTCGGCGCATGCCGCATAGTAAGGGCTATCCTTGAACTGGTCGCGCATGTCGCGGTCGAGCCCGAGATAGTGGAAGAAATAATGGCCCTGGAACACGCCATGATGCTGGACGATCCACAGATTTTCCTCTGACAGGAACGGCTTTAATATCGCCGCCGCGACATCGGGATGATTGAACGCGCCCAGCGTGTCGCCGATGTCGTGGAGCAGCGCCATCACGACATATTCCTCGTCGCGGCCGTCCCTATGCGCCCTGGTCGCGGTCTGCAGGCAATGTTCGAGCCGGTCGACCGGAAAGCCGCCATAATCGCCGCCGAGCAGCTTCAGATGGTCGAGGATGCGCTTGCCATTGTTCGGCGCGAACTCCTTCTGCTCGCGCGCGATAATGTCCCAATCTTCCTGCGTTCCGTCGATCATCGAGCGGAATGTGGCGTGATCGTGCGTCATCTCGTTCATGGCAGCCTCTCCTGTTTTGAGCCGCAGCCTATCCTATTCGTTGTTATTTGCAACGTTATAGGTCTTAACCTCGGCCTGTGTCAGGCAGCGGCGCGTCGACTTGTCCTCGGCGTTGGCAAGCGCCTTTTGCTGATACATCACCTCGGTGAGCAGCTTGCGCGACACGCCCATGCGAATCAGGAAATCATTGTCCTCGCTCGCGAGCAAGGCGGCATCCTGCTCGATGTCGCCGATCAATTCCTTGGTCGCATCGGTGCCCATCGCGACGCTCATGTCGATCGCGCTGCGGTCGCCGGTGCGCGTGAACATATGGACGATGAACAGCCCGCCGGGATCGATCACGCGCGGCTGGCCGCCCATGAAGATGAAGTTGCACGCACTGAAACAGGCCCAGCCGGCCGGGATGCGTGTCGTCAGGCCAAAATTCGACCGGATGATCCGCCCCGCGGCATTGCCCGCGCGCGCATCGCCGCCGGGCGAGCGCAGCCACACTTCGCTGATGTCGGGGTTGGCGGCGAGCGCCGCCTTCAACCGGTCGGGCAGCCCCGTATCGATCCGCCCCTCGGCGAGCAGCACCTTGCCGCCTTTTTTGGCAACGGGGGTCAGCTTCATCGTCGCATTCGCCGACCAGTCGGGGGTCAGCGGGCACGTCGGGTTCGCTGGATCGATCGCCGGCTTGGCGGCGCCGGTCAGGCAAGCGATCAGGCCCGCTCCCGCGGCAAGGCGAAAGGCCTTACGCCGCAAGGACATAGCGCGCCTGGCCCGGTCCCTTGCACATCCGCTTCGACACGCGCGTCTCTTCGCCCTCGACGATGACGATATCGGTGACGCTCATGCATTGCGAGCCGTCGGCAAGTTCGTTCTTTGCCGCGACGGTCGACGATCCGCTGACATTCTGTCGCGTTTCGCTCGTCCAGTTCGCGGTTGCGCCGACCTCTTCGCCGCGCGTGACTTCCTCGGTCGCGGCCGCCGCCTGCACCTGCTCGGCGGGGTCGAGACGGCAGGCGATCGCGTCGGTGAGCGTGCCGCTGACCTCGCCGATCGGCACATAGCTGTAGACGCCGGCCTTGCTCGCTGCGTCGCCGACGGCGTCGTTGATGACATTGCCCAGGATGTTGCGGCCGATGCTGTTGCCCTTCTTGCCCTTCGGACAGCCACCGCTGCTGTCTTCGCTCGGCTTCGGCGCGGGCGTCGTGACCTTTCGAAGCAGGCTGCCGAACTGCGCCTGCGCCGGCGCCACGGCCAGCAGGCAGGCCGCGAGCACGGCCGGGGTCGCCCAAATTTTCCGCATCATCCTGTCCACCTTTGCTGCGCCCGAACCCGGGCTGTCCAGCGACCCTCTTTATCGGTCGTTCATGCCACCCGCTGTGATTTTCATCAACTCTGCAACTTATGTCATCCAGACAGGTTGAATTAACGCTGAATATGTCACAGTAACGCCGCCATGCTCTCGCAAAAGACCCGCTATACGATCCGCGCGTTCCAGCATCTTGCCGACCATTGGGGCAAGGGGCAGGTGCAGCTGGCGGATATTGCTGAGGCGCAGAATATCCCGCCCAAATTCCTGACCGTGATTTTGTCCGAAATGGCGCGCGAAGGCCTGCTGATTTCGCAGCGCGGGCGCGATGGCGGTTACCAACTCGCGCTGCCCCCGATCGACATCAGCTATGGCGATCTCGTCCGGCTGACGCGCGGATCGCTCGCGCTTGTCCCCTGCGCCGCGCGCAACGCGCACGAGCATTGCAAAAATTGTTTGCCGGAATCGGAATGCCGGCTGCGCAGCCTGATGTTGAAGGTCCGCGACGACACCGCATCGATCCTCGATCGCTTCACCCTCGCCGACCCGATCGCAATGGAACCCGTGTTCGAGAAGGACGAGGCGGCCGAATAGGCCCCGGCCCGGCACGCAAAAAAGGGTGGAGCCTAAGCGAATAGTCGAATGTCAATCTCGGCGCGGATCATAAGGTTTCGAGGCGCGCTGCAATATCCGCTCGCGATAGCGCGCGTCGGTGCCGGAAAGATTCTGCGGTTTGGTCAGCGTCTTGACGGGTCGGCCGAGAACCACCAGCAATATGTCCCATTCCTGCCGGCCGAGTTGCTTGTAGCGGTAGTCGAGCCCGGGCGACGCAAGTAGCTGTTCGATTTCGGACCGCGCAAAGGAGGCGTCGGGGCCAATTTGGCGAAACCCGCTCCGCGCGGCATTGACCCCCTCGGTCAAATCACTGAACCCATATTTGCCAGGGTCATAGAGTGAGTATTCACGCAGCAATCGCAAGAGATCGGGCACCGCATCGACGCCGCGGTCACCCTGTCGCTTGATCAGGCCGGTGGCAAAATGACTTATTGCGGGGTCGGCGAGGATCTCTCGTTCCTCCGCGAGTTGCGTGGCGAAGCTGCCTGTGGGTAGTCCCGCCAGCACATTGACCCAGCCGCGTGCCTTCTTCTTGTCGCTCGCTGCCAGATAGCGTCGGGCCGCCGACCGCCGCAGGTCGGTCGCATCGTCATCCACGCGTGCGATAATGGACCACGCCCCATCGGGGTCTTGGACGCGCGGATCCTCAAAAATGCGGGCCAATAATTTTCGGTCACTGTCGCCGAGCGGCTCATCCTTGGCGCGAAACGAATCCATCCATTGATTTGCCAGCGAGAAAGCCGGATCGCCGGTGGGCTTTAGCGGATCGTCGAGCGCTCGAGACAGTTTTTCGCGGGTTTTTGCGTTCGCGGCCTCCATGTCGACGCCGCGCGAGATATTGGTATGGGCGAGCAAAAGCGTTTCGACCGGAACCTCGGCCCACATCTTGCCATCGCCCAAGCGCCGCCGTTGCCAGCCGAACCGGAAATTCTCGATCCCGCCCGAGCCCCCGATAGTCAGTGGCGCGGATGGCAAGAAAAGCGACAGGATCGATTGCCGCAGCAGGACACGTCCCCCCGCGTCGGTGACGGTGAGGGCCTTGCGCTGCGGTGTCGAGGGTTTGAGCGACCAGTCAAGCGAAGCGCGCTGGTTCCTGCCCTCGACGGCGGGGCCGTCCTCGATCGAAATCGAGAAATCGGGCGTGGGCCTGTCGTCGCCGACAAGCAGCGCTTTGCCCTCGGAAAGCATCAGGTTCCATTCTGCTTCAAGCCCGCGTTGCCCGGCGAGCGGATCGCTGGCGACATATTTTGTCTTTTCCAATAGCCCATATCCGATCGCCTTTGCGCGTGTCCCGGCCGCGGCGTTGGGCGCAATCCGAAATGTCGAGGCGCCGTCTCGTGCGGCGATGCGAACCGATGTAACGCCCCGGGTCTTGAGCAGGGCTGCGCACAAGGCATCGCATCCTCCCTCAAACGGGCGGGTGACAAGAATGTCGCCTGTCAGGGCGATCGGCGCGCTCGCCAGAATGTCCGGCTCTTTCAGGCTGGCGAGCCAGGCTCGCGCCGAAGCCAGGCCCGGTTGCGGGATCGTCCAGAAAAGCGCGAGGGTCGCCACGCCAGACAAAATGTTCAGTGGGACGCCGGACACTAAATTGCCAAGCAGAAGCCGAACCAGCGCAAAGACAACGCCGTAGAGAAACGCCGTCGGCATTAAACCGAGTACCAGCCCCGGAATGATGAGAAACATGCCGATGACCACCAGTGACGGCATGGCCAACGCGACAAAGGCGCCGAGTCCGGTGATGATCAGATAAGTTTTCAACCACATGCAGACGCGCATAGCTGAACGGGATCAATATGCGGTAAACCAGGCCTGTCGTCGTCGCTCGCCCTTGGATTGAAAGTCGACACATTAGCTCAGGCGCGATCTCGCTTCGGGACGCGCCTTATCGATCGCAGCCTGGGCGGACGTAGCAAGGTCGAACGCCATTTTCTGCCGACCGGCCGCAAGAGCATGCTGCGTCTTGCGGATTCCGCGCTGCGCCGCGCCGGCGAGGCTCCACAGATAGCGACCTCCATTGGAACATATGGGACGGCGCTGCGTTCGTTCTCCGTGTCAGATATTGGAGAAACAACATGAATAGCGACATGCTGAAAGGCAATTGGGAACAGGTCAAAGGTCACGTCCAGAAGAAGTGGGGCGAACTCACCAATGACGAAATCGACGAGATTAACGGCGACCGCAAAATCCTCGCCGGCAAGATTCAGGAACGCTACGGTCGCGCGCGCGACGAGGCCGAACGCGAAATCAACGAATTTGAGACAAGCTACTAAGCCTGTTAATTATCAAAGCCGCCCGCGCAGTCTTCTGCGCGGGCTTTTATTTTGAACCGCTATTCTGGCGCAGGAGGGGTGCCATAACAGGATCAAGATCGCACCGTAATGCGCGCGCAAAATAGCGTGCAGCGCGCGCTCCCCCGCAAGCGATGGATCGTCGCCGGGGCCGCCACGGCGCTCGCCGTCATCGCAGCACTGCTTATTCTTGCGACTTTTCCGGTAAGCCTCGCCCGCGGCTTGGCTGAACGCGAACTGTCGTCCCGTTTCGATGCGCCGGTCACGATCGGGTCGCTGTCGCGGCGCGAAGTCTTTTCCCTCGTCCCGACGATCTTGATACATGATCTCCGCATCGGTCAGCCGGCCTGGGCCGGCGAGGGCGACATGCTCAAAGTCGCACGCGTCGGTGCGCAAATCCCGATCCTCTCGCTTTTGTCGGGAAATCCCGACCTACGCTCGCTCGATGTCGAAGGGCTTGATGTCGCACTCGTCCGCGACAGCGAAGGCAACAGCAACTGGGGCGGACGCGCCGACAAGGAAGACAGCGGCAAGAACGATGCGGTGACCCTCGCGAATTTGACGGCCCGGGACAGCCGCTTCACGCTCCGCGACAAGAAGCGCCGGCTTGACCTGAAGGGCATGATCGAGGCCGATCCGCGCCGCGGCCTCCGGGTGAACGCCAACGGCCATTTCAATGGCTCTCCTGCCCGCGCCACCCTGAGCAGCGGTCGACCTGCCGAACAAGGTCCGAACTCCGCCTGGCCCTTTTCGGCCAATCTCACCTCCCCCATCCTCGACCTTGACGTCACAGGCACGACGGCCCGCGCTCTCGACGTGCGCGACATGCACATGGACATGCGCGCCCGGGGCACGGACCTCAAACAGCTTGATTATATTATCGAAGCCGGATTGTTCGGAACGCAGGCTATCGACCTGAAAGGCAAGGTGCGCCGCCAGGGCGAAGACTGGTTCATCGACACGCTCGCCGGCACGATCGGACGCTCGACCCTGCGCGCGAAGGCGAGCGTTCTCAAACGGAACGGCCGCACGAAGATCGATGCGACCATCGACGCGCCGCAATTTGATTTCGACGATCTGGCGGACGACGCCGGCCTTGCCGCCGCCCGCGCTCAGGAGGCTCGCATCGGCCCGCGCATCATTCCAGACACGCGGATCAATCTGAGCAAAATGGGCCCGACCGATGGCGTGATCCGCTTCTCGATCGCCCGCTTGCTCGTCACAGGCGGCTCGGTGTTCGAAAGCCTCAAGGGCACGCTGACGCTCGACCGCCGCGTCCTTAAACTCGAAAAGGCGGTGGCCGATCTGGAGCGCGGCCAGATGACAGGCCAGGTCACAGTCGATTCAAGAATGGGCACGCCGACGCTTTCGGCCGAGCTGCGCATCAGGGGCGCGTCCTTCGATGCGTTCGTCGGTCAACCCGACATGATACGCGGTCCCGTCGACGGCCTGATCCGGATGCGCGGGCGCGGCGATACGATCCGGCAAGCTTTCGCATCAGGCAACGGCAAGATCGCCTTCGTCGCCGAGGGCGGCGCCATGAACCGGGCTGCGGCCTTCGTGCTCGGACAGGATCTTGGCGGCGCGATTGGCCAGAAGCTCGGCGACGACGAAAAAATGGTGCCTATCCGCTGCGCCATCATGGCTTTCAGCGCGCGCAATGGGATGCTCGTTCCGGCACCCTTGATCATCGACACCACAATCTCGCGCGGCAATGGCCGCGGCCAGATCAACCTCGATGGCGAAACGGTCGCGCTGACCCTCGCCGGCACCGCCAGGGAGAAGGCCGCGCTTCGGCTCGTCGATCCGCTCCGCATCGATGGAACGCTGACCCGACCCGACATCGGCTTTGACCAAGGCTCGAAGGCCCAAGGTGGCAAGGGCAAGGGATTGCTGGGGACGATCGGGCGGTCGATCGGAACCGCCCTCGGACTCCGCAAGGACAAGGAAGCCGATAGCGCGAAGCCGAGCGCCGGGACCATTGACTGCGAGAAGCTGAGCCGCGCGGCCCTAAGGTGAAGCCATGTGCACAATGGCCGATTTCGTTGGTCGGCTTTTGGACAGGAGATCGGAAAAGCTGACGTCTGAGGCTCGGCCGCGCCGGATAAGCCCATGGCGCCAAACGCCTTCCGCTCGCTCAAGGGTGGAGACCGATAGCGCCCGTCCTGCGCCTTCCCGACGTCCGCACGAGGTGCGAACGTCGGGGCGATGTTTTCAGACGGTCGGTACGGTGCCGCCGTCGATGACGAACTCCGCGCCGTGGATTGCGGCGGCGCGATCCGAGGCCAGATAGGCGACGAGGTCAGCGACCTCATGGGGGTCGGCCGGTCGTCCAATCGGAATTCCGCCCAGCCCGTCCAGGACGACTTGCCGCGCCTCCTCGATCGTACCGCCATTTGCGGCCTGCAGCCGCTTCAACAGCTCGTCGGACGCCTCGGTCATGATCCAGCCGGGGGAGACGATATTGATCCGCACGCCTTTCGGCCCAAGCTCCTTCGACACGGACTTGCTGTAGGTCCGGAGCGCGGCCTTGGCGGCAGCGTATGCGGTGGTCGAGTCGGGAAGAGGCAGGACCGACTGGATGGAGGTGACGTGCACCACCGCGCCAGCGCCCCGCTCGATCATCTGCGGGATCAGGAGGCGATCGAGACGGACGGTGGCCAAAAGGTTCAGGTTCAGTTCGGCGAGCCAGTGATCGTCGGTCAGCATGGCAAAGCCACCGCCCGGCGCGGCGGAGCCGCCAATCGCATGGGCAAGGATGTCGACGCCGCCCATATGCGCGAGCGCCGCTGCCGCCAGCATTTCGCCACCCGCGGCCGTCGTCAGATCGGCCCGGACGAATTCGACACCAGCGATGGGCTCAGGATTTCCGCGGGCGGCGGTCATCACCCGGGCGCCACCCGCCAGAAAGCGTTCGACGGTAGCACGGCCCAATCCCTTGGTGCCGCCGCTGACGAGCACGCGCTTCCCCGCGAACTCGCTCGGATCGGCTTGGATATTCATAGCGTGATCTCCAGCGTCTTGATGGCGTCGTTTTCGAGCGTGAAGCCATAGGTGAAGCGGATCGGGCTGCCCTTGAAGTCGCCATGGGCGGGGCCTTCGACCACGACCTTGCCGTTCTCCCGGCGAACGCTATCCGGCGTAAAGATCGCCTTGACGGCGACCACCTCCTTTTCGAACAAGGTCCTGATTTCGGCATGGCCCGCGTGACGGTGCCCGATGTCCAGGATAAGCGCATCGGCCGCGAAAGGCTTCAGCATGTCCTCCACATCGAGCCGTGCGTTAGCATCAATATAGTCGGCTATGGGTTGGGGTAATGCAGTCACAAGCGCTTTGGCGCTTTGCTGATTGGCATCGGAATCGCTTTGAATGGTCATGGCATGTCTCCTTCGGTTCGACTTGCTTCCATATTAGGGACAGGCCACTGTTCAGATAAGCGGGCCAATAAGGCATGAGCCAGTGAAGGATTCGGGATAATGTCGCGACTGGCACTTCGGGACTTTGATGCTGTGCTGGCCGTTGCGCGGCGCGGCTCCTTCAGGCAGGCGGCCATCGATCTCGGAATGTCGACGACCGCGCTCAGCCACATGATCGCGCGGATCGAAGCCGATCTCGGCGTGCGCCTGTTCAACCGGACGACGCGCAGCGTTGCGCTGACCGACGCCGGACGTGTCTTTGTCGATCGCCTGGGACCATCGCTTCAGGACGTCCGGGAGGCGATCGAGATCGTGCGCGCGCGCGCGGAAACGCCATCGGGCATGCTCCGCATCAATGCGCCGCCATTCGCTGCCCGCTCGCCCGCGCTCACCCATTTGCTCCTGGAGTATTCGCGCCGCTATCCCGACATGCATATCGACCTCGTGACCGAGGGACAGCTGCGCGACATCGTCGCTGAAGGCTTCGATCTCGGCATACGCGTCGCCTCGCTCGTCCCAAGCGACATGATCGCCCTCTCGCTCGGCGAGGCGCAGCGCTTCGCCGTGGTCGCCTCACCCGCTTATCTGAGGGCGCGATCGCGACCGCTGGTGCCAACCGATCTTCCTGGCCACGCCTGTATCCGCGTCCGCTTGCCCGATGGCTCGCTCTACCGCTGGCATTTCGAGAAGGGCGGCGACACCGCGCAGATCGAGGTGAGCGGCCCCATCACATTCGACGATCTGACGTTGTCGCGCGCTGCGGTGCTGGCGGGCTTCGGGATCGGCTTCTTTTTCGAGCAGGACGTCATTGCCGATATCGACAACGGATCGCTTGTCCGCCTGCTCGACGATTGGACGCCGCCTTTTCCGGGCCTGTGCCTTTATTATCCGGGCCGAAGACATCCTTCCGCAGGCCTTGCGGCTTTTCTCAATTTGGCCCGGGAGCTGGCTTCCGAGAACGCCCGTGGTGGGCGCAGCGCCGCGTTCTCATGATGGCAGTGACGCGCTGATCAGGCCTTCTCGCCCATCGTGAGGTCCCAGCCACCGACATTGGCATAGACGGCATCGCGCAAGGCCCTGATGTCCTTGTTGAGAACGCCAAGCGCGGCAGGCGACTGGCCCGAGGCCTCCAGCAGGGCATCTCCGAGACAGCCAGCCCTCGATTGGAGGGCTCGCCCGGTATCGGTGAGCGCAACGACGACCTGACGTTCGTTCGACGGATTTCGGGTCCGGCTCACCATCCCCACCGCTTCGAGTCTTTTCAGCAAAAGCGTCAGCGTGCTCGACATCTATCGCCGCATCGAAAACTGGCAGGGCGCGCCCGATGCGCGTTTCCGCGGTACCGACGGCCCTCCGCGCACGACCCGAGCCCCCTCGCGCCCGCTCTCCTCGGCGCTGCGCGTGAACAAGGCATCCCGACATTTGCGAGCCCGAACGGCGCGATGTTGGAAGTGCCGGGAGGCGGCGCCATCACCGACATGCTCGTTCAGGGCGGCCGGCGCCGGTCGCTGTACCGCGCCTATGCACATCCTTTTTCGGACCGACCCAATCTGACGATCATGACCGGCGCGCATGTCCGCCGCATCCTGATCGATCAGCGCCGCGCAATTGGTGTCGACATCGAGAAGGACGGACGCGTCTTTTCGGTCGGTGCGCGGAGCGAACTCATCTTGTCGACCGGCGCGACCAACACCCCGTCTTTTCATGGCTCGTTAAGCCCACGAAAAGCCTGTGAAAGCGCCCGAAACGGGCCAATAGCTGCCGGCCTTCTTTGGGGCGGAATATCACAAAAGCCGCCATTGGCAGCCGAGCGAACGGCTCGTGCTTCTCGGCAAAAGCGACCCTGTTGGTTTCAGGCCGCCATCAGATTGCCAGCGCGCGGCGCAGCACAGCCAAGCGGTTGCGAGTGGCCGCATCTTTTGTGGCACGCAGCGTCTTATCGGCGGCTGTGAACGCCCGCATCGCCGTCGGACGATCGCCCCTCGCCAGCGCGATTTCGGCCAAGGCGAGATCAACCCCCGCACCAAACTCCGGTCGCCCGGTGAGATCAGCGGCTTTCTGCCTGTCGAGGCCATCCAGCAGCGCGCCCGCTTCGGCATAGCGACGGTTGGCGATGAGACATTCCGCGGTATAAAAACGGATGACGTGCGCCAGCGGATAATCCGCACCAAAGGCACGTTGCACCGATGACAGTGCGTCTTGTGCGACCGCAACCCCGCGAGCACGACGGGCGGTCTGACACAGCGCAACGGCATAGTCATTCTGCCCGACGAGCGCCTGATGCGATTGGGGGCCAGCCTGCGCCGCCGCGCCTTGCCAGACACGTTCGGCTTCGCCAGCTGCGTCATCATAGCGGCCGAGCGCGGCAAAACTTTCAAACCGGGCGGAATGAAGGGCCAGGGTGAACCGATGATTCGCGCCGAAACGCGCGCGCATCGCTGCAAGCAATGAATCACTCGCACGCAGTGCTTCTTCGTCCCTGCCTGCCATGGAAAGGCTGTTTATCCAGTGCTGACGGGTGACCAATGTGTCGGGATGGTCGTCCCCGCGCACGCGCCTGGATTGCGCCACAATGGCACGCGCGGCAGGTTCGGCATCCTTGGCTCGGCCAAGTCGCATCAGGACGAGAACCAGCGACGACTTCGCCTTGAGGAGTTGGGTGGACGGCACATCCGACCCATTCGCTTCACCGATGGTGACGGCACGGCGAAAGGCGCGCTCGGCGAGTTCGATATCGGCCATATAACCATAAGCGCCTTCAGCCTGCGCCAGGGCAAAGCCGACCCTTCCCTCCCTGCTGCGCGGCCCAAGGCGTCGCCGCTCCGCCTCGAGCAGCCGCCCGGCTTCTTCGAGGCGTTCGGGCTGACCCGAGGTCGCGTCCATATGAATGCGTCCCAGCCGCCCGATCACGGCATCGTCGCTGTCCGCCTCGTTTGCCCGCGCAAATAGCTGCCCGGCGCGAACATATTCGGCGCGTGCGGTGTCAAAATCCGACCGCGCGTGAAACGCGCGCGCGACGGCCAGGTGCAAACGCGCGGCGACCGCCGGTGAACCGGCAAAGCGCTGATCGATGTTCCCGCTCGCACGCTTGATCGCGTCGATCACCGTTTCGTCGGCGGCCGAGCGCGCGGGGTCGGGGCTGGCCAGCACGTCTTCGGCGATGAAGCTGTAGCCCGCGTCGGCCAATTGCTGCGCGGCGACCGCCCGATTTCGCTGCGTCCATGCATAAACGGCAAAGGCCGAGCTGGCGATCAGGCCGAGCACAAGGCTGGCGGCAGCGGCGCGCACCCACGGACGGCGCATACGCCGGCGCTCTGCCAGCTGCTGCTGTTCCGCAACAAATGCAGCGCGTTCAGCGTCGCGCGCGGCAGCCTGCCGGCGTTCATCGAGATGGTTCAGACGGTGCGCCAGATCGGCTGCGCTTTCGAGTCTGCGCCCGGGCGCGACCTCGGCGGCATGGCGAATGTCGTCGCGCAACAGCGGATCGGGAATGCGATCCTCCCAGCCGGGGCCCAGCGTTGCCGTGAAGTCGCCCGCGGCGATCTGATAGAGAATGAGGCCGAGCGCGTAGATGTCGCTTTTGACAGTAGGCATCGCCTCGCCGGTCAATTCGGGCGCGCGATAGGCCAGCGTGCCCGAGCGTGGTTCATCCTTGCCAGCGTCGGCGTCGAGCGAGCCGGGGTCGGTAATATGAAAGCTGTCGAGCACCGCATCGTCAAGCAGCCGTCCGCTGCCGAAGTCGGCCAGCCTGACCGATTGGCCGTTCCCGCCCTCGGAAATAAGGATATTCGCGGGCTTCAGGTCCTTGTGCAGCACGCCGAGACCGTGCACCTCCGCGACGGCGCGGCAAATATCCACCGCGACCGCCAGCCGCCTCTGCAGCGGAATCGCGGCCAGTCCGCCCGCTTCCTTCGCCCAGGCGATCAGGTCATGCCCGCCATAGGCATATTCGATGAAATAGGGCGAGGCGTCGAAATTCCATTCCAGCAGCGCCGGCAGAGGAGCGGCCGCCCCAAGGCCGGCGAAGACGACGCGCGACAAGGCTGCCTCGCGCTTGAGTGCGCGTAGCCGGTCGGGTGCGTCGGCAAATTTGAACACCCGCCGCTCGCCTGTCTTCTCGTGACTGGCGAGCCAGACATCGTGCGCGCCCGTCTCGCCGAGCGGCTCGGCCAGCCGCCATTGCCTGCGCCCCGGCACCGCATCGCCGATCGCGAAGGTGAAGCGAGGTGCGAGGGGGGATTCGACACTATCGATCTTCACCGTGCAGGTCAGGCGATAGCCGACCCGCGGTACGGTCTCGATGATGTTGTCCTGCCGTCCACCGAGCGCCTTGCGCAGCTTTGAAATCGCGGTCGGCAGCGAACCTTCGACCACATTGAGGCCGGGCCAGACCGCATCGAGGATTTCGTCCTTGGTGACGACCTCGCCCGCACGAAGCAACAGCTCGTGAAGCACTTCGAGCGGCTTGCCTTCGAGCGGAACCACCTGCCCATCGACGCGCAGCGCCCAACTCGCCTCGTCAAACTCGGCGTCCGCGAATTTCCAACGGCGTCTGCGCCGCCGCGACGAACTGCTGCCAGCCATGTCTTCCCCCTCGATTGCGGGTTTATAAATTCTTGAGAACGCCATCAAGACTTTGATGTGCTGGTCTTTCTAGGCTCATCGCGACCGAACCAGTCAGGAGAAGACAAATGACCGGGACAGCAAAATATGCGGCGATCTTCGCGCTCGCACTCCTCGGCCCGATGTTCGCGCTCAGCGCATGTGGCGGCAGGCAGTCGACCTATGTCCATACCGAAAAGCCGGAGTGGCGGCTCCAGTTCGTCTCTGACGACCATGTGAAATATCTCGGCAATCGGGGCGACCTTGAATGGGCCTATACCGCCGTGCGCGATTCCGAGGGCCGCATTCTCTCCTTTGAGATGCGCCATCCCAACATCGGCTCGATGGATTTCCGGCTCAACCAAGGCACGGGGTGCTTCTTCAATCAGCGGGAAGGCGTCTTCTGTCCGCAGGGATAAAAAATGCCTGGGTGACGAGAGAGAGAGAGAGAGAGAACGGAGTTCATATGGCGACAGTAGGCAAAATCCGCAGCTTTGCGGAACTCGATATCTTCACGATGACGGGAACGGTGGTCGGCCAGCAGGGGCGCACGTCCACCCACCTGTCATCGCAAACCACGACGCACGGCGGCGGCGGGTATCTGCATCAGGGGAGCGGATTTATATCCGCGCCGACGACCCGGACTTCCGTGTCGTCATCCTCGACCCACCATCAGCGCCTCTTTGCGCGCAAGGATGATGGCGAGGAGTTCGATGTCGAGTTTCCTGACGTGCAATTCGGCATTCGTGAGGGCCACCGCGTGTCCGTTGTCTGCGCCGGACCCAAAAGCACCGGACGGGGCCATCCGATGGCCTTGGTCAATCACACCACAGGCAATCATCAGATGTTTCCCGCGCGGGTGAACTGGATTCTGAGCAACCGCATCAAGCTCTACGCCGTCGGCGCTGGCTCGGTTCTTCTGATCCTCGCGTTTATTGCTCTCTCGGTTTCCGGCAGCGTCACCGGAGGGATCATGCCCGTCGCGTTTCTGATCGGCGGCGGCGTGGTGGCGTGGGAGGTGTTTCGCTGGCTGACGCTATACCGACAGGTCCGCCTTGCAGTCGAAAACGTCGCCCAATCGACGCTGCAAAAAGAGAAAGGTCAGACCCTTGCGGCATAACAAAAGCAGCAACGGCATTGGCCGTCCCATCGCCCTGATCCTCGCCGCCGCATCCTTGACGGCCTGCGGATCGGAATCCACCGCCGCGTCCAACACCACGAAGGGCAATATTGCCACGAATGCGGCAACCGCTGCTGCTGCTAAACCAGCAGCAGCACCGACCGCCTTGCCACCCGCTGCCCTGACTGCATGGGAAACCTTTGCGCGCGGCCAGTGCCGCAATCAGGGAGAGCGTTTCGCCGCCATGCGTTTTACGCCGCTGACAGGGCGCGACGAAGCCATCGATCTTGTGGAACAGCATTTCGCGGGCAACACGGGCGGCTTCGTAGCTGCCGATTTCAATGCAGACGGCAACCCTGATTTTGTCGTCACCACGCCGGGGCACGGCTGCACCAGCAGCGGTCCTGCCTATGGCGATCAGGGGCCACCCGTGGATTTCATCGTCTCCACGACCAGCGGCTACAGGGTCTTCGACGGCTTTATGGGCTGGGTTGCTCCCGCCATGATTGCCCGACGCGGTAACCGCGACGTGCTCGACCTGCCAGGCAGTTTTACTGGCCGCTGCGGTCCCGTCACCAAGGTCACATGGGGTTGGACGGGCAACGACATCGACGCCGTCGAGCGGCGCAACGACAGCGGCCAGCGCGTTGACAGGGAGGGATGTGCGCAGGCTTCCGCCGCGTCACAGGCGAACAGCGCGACCGCTGCCCTTCCTGTCGAAAAGGGGTTTTACGCCAACGGTGGAGCCGGAAACGGCAGTTGCGCCGACGCGATCTCGCAAAAATTCTTTGCCTATTGGGATGGATCGCACATCGAAGCCCTGGGCGGCAACCGCTACCGCATCCGTTTCCGCGAAGTAGAAGCCGCCGAAGTTATCCTCAATGACCGCGTCTTCACGGTCAACAGCCGGACCAGCCTGACCGAACAATATGGTGCCCGCTGGACTCATTGCCCAACGGCGCAAATTCCAAATTCCGTGTTGCAATATGTTCGCCGCGAACTCGGTCTGAATTGATCGGCGCCAAGCAGCAGATCGGGGCCTTCAATGACGGACGCACGGAGCCAGCGATTCATGAGGGAGTATTGATTATGTCAACGATATGCAGTGTGGTGCGCGTCGCTGCCCTTGGAATCGCAGGCTTAGCCTTAACGGCCTGCGGTTCGGAATCCACCGCTGCGTCCAGCGCCGCGCAGGGGAACACGGCCACCGACGCTGGCGCATCCGCGCAGCCCAAGGCTGCGACGCGGACCTCACCAGCGGCGACAACATTGCCGATCGATCAGGGGATATATGCTCAGGCGCGCCACGGCTGTGCCCGCGCCACTGAAATACTCTTCTATGACGGGACGAATATCGGCGACGTCCAAACCAACGAGGAATGGGCGGGCAATGACGGTCCAAGCTCAAGCGTCGAGCGGATTGCGCGCGTCGGACCGCCCCGCAGGACGCCCGATGCCGATTTTGCCGCTGCCAGTCGCGGGTTCACGATGGCCTGGTCGGCCGGTCAGGACGGCGGCGATTTTCCCAGTCTTGCCGTGAAGCCAGCGGGGGCCGGACGGTTTGAAAGGCTCAGCATGAGTGGGAACATGATCATTTCTTACGACGAAGACTCTTACCAGAAATGCACCTTCGCGCAGCTTTCACCGCAGATGCAGGCGGCGATCCGGGCCGAGCGACCGCAACTGGCAGACGGAACAGCCGCTGCCAGCAGTGCTGGCTCGTCGGCCTCGATTCCGGCCCCTGTTGCGCCGTTCAACATCCGCCCCGGCCACTATGTGCCGGTCAGAGCGGCCTGCGGCACGACGAGCGATATGATCTTCTATTACGACGGTCGGCGCGCGGGCTGGATCGACCTGTCACCCTTCGCGGCGAACCGCATGGAGCCCGTCGCAGGCGCGCGACGGCGCGGGGCGGATTGGGTCGTGGATGCCGTGACGGGGGAAACCCTGCGCGTGCAGGCAGCGGACAAGATCGCAGTTGGCGACCCCAATACCGGTGTCGAGACGCTGCGGTGGTGCCCGACCGCCGAGGTGCGCGCCTCGGCTCGCGCCCGATAGGTCAAGGGAGCCAACAGCCGGCTTTTCAAATAGAAGGCTGATCGATGTCGCCAGATATTCGATCAAATCACGGGATATTCGTTGGCCAATCGACAGACAGGCTGGCTATATCCATGATATAGCGAAGAAATGGTGGAGCCTAGCGGGATCGAACCGCTGACCTCCTGCATGCCATGCAGGCGCTCTCCCAGCTGAGCTAAGGCCCCGTTCCATTTCATGTGTCGCTCTGGCCAATAGGCTTGGCTGCTGCGACCGGGACGCCGCCTTTAGCAGCGCCGCCGAGTGATGCAAGGGGCCAAATGCATCTTGCGATGTGTTTTTGACCCCTTGCTGAAATAATCAGGTTTCGACGTCGTCGTCGTCGGCGGTCGCGACGCCCAGATCGTCGTCGCCGCCGAGGTCGACATCATTGTCCGGCGAATCGCTGTCTTCGTCGACATCGACGTCCAGATCCAGATCCTCGTCGACGACGACCTCCTCCTTGGCGACCTTGCCGGGCTTCTCGACTTCGAACGGGGTCGATTGCTTCGATTTCAGGACCGATTCCGGAATCCAGTTGTAACCGCAATTGATGCAGTTGATCGGATCATCCTTGGTCAAATCATAGAATCGGGTGGCGCATTTCGGGCAGCTACGCTTCGTGCCCCATTCAGCCTTGATCATATATGCCTCGTAACCTTCTGGAAGGAGATAAGAATTTCGGGAAAGCGACGACTGCCTGCGCGGCATCCATCAAATCGGCGTGCGCCTTGCCAGATTGCAGGGCCGCTGTCAAAAGCCGCACGCCATGACCGATCAAACCGCCACGCCGCGCAGCTTTTCTGCTTCCGTTCCGCTTAAAGGTAGGATCGCGATTCCGGGTGACAAGAGCATCTCGCACCGCTCGCTGATGCTCTCCGCGCTTGCCGTCGGCGAAAGCCGTGTCACCGGGCTGCTCGAAGGGCATGACGTGCTCGCCACCGCCGCAGCAATGCGCGCGATGGGTGCCACGATCGAGCGCCAGGACGATGGCGAATGGCGCATCCACGGCGTCGGTGTCGGGGGGCTCCTCCAACCACGCGAGGCGCTCGACATGGGAAACAGCGGCACCTCGACGCGGCTGCTCATGGGCCTTGTCGCGAGCCACCCGATCACCACGACCTTCGTCGGCGATGCCAGCCTGTCGGGCCGCCCGATGGGCCGCGTCATCAATCCGCTGTCGCAGATGGGGGCGGACATCAGCGCCTCGCCGGGAGGCCGGCTGCCGCTGATGGTGCGCGGCCTCGCGCCTGCCATCCCCCTCGCCTACCGCCTGCCGATGGCCTCGGCGCAGGTGAAGAGCGCGGTGTTGCTTGCCGGCCTCAACACGCCGGGCATCACCGAGGTGATCGAACCCGTGCCCACCCGCGACCACAGCGAGCGCATGCTGCGCGGCTTCGGCGCGGATCTTTCGGTTGAAACCGACGGCGACGGCGCGCGCCATATCCGCATCCGCGGCGAGGCCGAATTGAAGCCGCAGACGATCGTCGTGCCCGGCGATCCGTCGTCGGCCGCCTTTTTCATCGTCGCGGCGCTGCTCGTTCCGGGGTCGGACATACTTATCGTCAATGTCGGCCTCAATCCGACCCGCGCCGGACTGGTCGAGGTGCTGCAACAAATGGGCGGCGACATCGAACTGCTTGATGCACGCGAAGTCGGCGGCGAACCCGTCGCTGACCTTCGCGTCCGCCACAGCGCGCTCAAGGGCATCGACGTCCATCCCGCCGTCGTGCCGAGCATGGTCGATGAATTCCCGATCCTCTTCGTCGCTGCGGCGCTCGCCGCGGGCCGCACCACCACCACCGGCCTCGAGGAACTGCGCGTCAAGGAAAGCGACCGGATTGCCGTTATGGCGACCGGCCTCAAGGCGATCGGCGCACATGTCGATGAAAGCGAGGACGGCCTGATCATCGACGGCACCGGCGGCGACCCGCTGCCCGGCGGCGCGGCCATCGCGGGCCACCTCGACCACCGTATCTGCATGAGCTTTGCGGTCGCCGGCCTCGTCAGCAAGGCGCCGGTGACGATCGACGATATCGCGCCCATCGCGACCAGCTTCCCGAATTTCGAAGAATTGCTCGCGGGGCTTCAGCAGTGATCATCGCGGTCGATGGCCCTACCGCGTCGGGCAAGGGCACGCTCGCGCGCCAGCTCGCCGAGCATTTCGGCCTGCCCGTCCTCGACACCGGCCTCCTCTATCGTGCGGTCGGCTACCAGACGCAGCTCAACCATGGCGATGCCGACAACGCCGCCGATGCGCTTGCCGCCTGCGACTTCCCTGCCAGCCTGCTGGATGACCCGGCGCTGCGTTATGAAACCACCGGCGGCCTTGCCAGCCGCATATCGGTGCATCCCGCAGTGCGCGCCGCCTTATTCCAGCGGCAGGTCGATTTCGCGAACCAGCCCGGCGGCGCCGTGCTCGACGGGCGCGACATCGGCACCGTCATCGCGCCGCACGCCGACGCCAAGCTGTTCGTAACCGCCAGCCCCGAGGAACGCGCGCGCCGGCGCCATGCCGAGATGCTGGGGCGCGGCGTCGACGTCAGCTTCGACGCGGTTCTGGCCGACGTCCACGCCCGCGACGCCCGCGACACGGGCCGCACCGATGCGCCGCTCGTCCGCGCGGCCGACGCGATGTTGCTCGACAATAGCGACATGGACAAAGACGCCGCGCTCGCCGCCGCGATCGCTTTCGTCGAAGCGCGCCGGACGCACCGCGGCTAGAACCGGCTTTCCGCCTTGCTTTGGCGGGGGCAGCGGACTATACGCGCGCGGTCCGACGGGCTTTATTGCGGGTCGAGGCATGGACAAACCGCCGCTCGAAACCGAGTGTCGGGCGTGATGGGATGCACCCGTCGCGCCCATTTTGCTTTGTTCATGGCTTGCCGGTGAGCGGTTCGAAGGATGCTGTGTCCTGCATCCGGCAGGCATGGCAGATCGGCCATTAAGACCAGCGGAACCAACCGCTTGGCCGGAACAAATGAAGTAAGGAAACACATCTATGGCCACTACGGCTTTCCCGACGCGCGACGATTTCGCCGCGATGCTCGATGAATCGCTTGGTGGTGCCGACGGCGGCTTTGAAGGCCGCGTCGTCAAGGGCACCGTGACCGCGATCGAAAACGACCTGGCAGTGATCGACATCGGCCTGAAGAGCGAAGGCCGCGTGCCGCTTCGCGAATTCGCGATGCCGGGCCAGAAGGCCGACATCAATGTCGGTGACGAAGTCGAAGTCTATGTCGACCGCGTCGAAAACGCCAATGGCGAAACCATGCTGTCGCGCGACCGTGCTCGCCGCGAAGCCGCCTGGGACCGCCTCGAAGAAGAATTCAACAAGGAAGCCCGCGTCGAAGGCGTCATCTTCGGCCGCGTCAAGGGCGGCTTCACCGTCGACCTCGGCGGCGCCGTGGCGTTCCTTCCGGGTTCGCAGGTCGACATCCGCCCCGTGCGCGACGTCGGCCCCCTCATGGACCTGCCGCAGCCCTTCCAGATCCTCAAGATGGATCGCCGCCGCGGCAACATCGTCGTGTCGCGCCGCGCCATCCTCGAAGAAACGCGCGCCGAACAGCGCTCGGGCCTGATCCAGAACCTCGAAGAAGGTCAGATCATCGAAGGCGCCGTCAAGAACATCACCGATTATGGTGCGTTCGTCGACCTCGGCGGCATCGACGGCCTGCTGCATGTCACCGACATGAGCTACAAGCGCGTCAACCACCCGAGCGAAGTCATCAACATCGGTGACAATGTCCGCGTCCAGATCATCCGCATCAACCGCGACACGCAGCGCATCAGCCTTGGCATGAAGCAGCTCGAAAGCGATCCGTGGGAAGGCGTCGCCGCCAAATATCCCGTCGGTGCGAAGCTGTCGGGCACGGTCACGAACATCACCGACTATGGCGCGTTCGTCGAACTCGAAGCCGGCATCGAAGGCCTGGTCCACGTCAGCGAAATGTCGTGGGTCAAGAAGAACGTCCACCCCGGCAAGATCGTTTCGACCAGCCAGGAAGTCGACGTCATCGTCCTCGAAGTCGACAGCGACAAGCGCCGCATCTCGCTGGGTCTCAAGCAGGCTCAGTCGAACCCCTGGGGCGCATTCGCCGACACCCACCCGGTGGGCTCGGTCGTCGAAGGCGAAGTCAAGAACGCGACCGAATTCGGTCTGTTCGTCGGCCTGCCGGGCGACGTCGACGGCATGGTTCACATGTCGGACATCGCGTGGGGCATCTCGGGCGAAGAAGCGCTGCACCTCCACCGCAAGGGCGAGGCCGTCCAGGTCGTCGTGCTCGACGTCGATGTCGAAAAGGAACGCATCAGCCTCGGCATCAAGCAGCTTGAAAAGGGTGCTCCGGCGGTTGGCGGCGGCACCGCCGCTGCCGGTTCGGTGAAGAAGAACGACGTCATCACCGTCACCGTCCTCGAAGTCCGCGACAACGGCCTCGAAGTCCAGGCTGGCGAAGACGGCGCGACGGGCTTCATCAAGCGCGCCGACCTCGGCCGCGACCGCGACGAACAGCGCGCCGAACGGTACCAGGTCGGCCAGAAGTTCGATGCGATGGTCATCGGCTTCGACCGCTCGAAAAAGCCGAACTTCTCGGTCAAGGCGATGCAGATCGCCGAAGAGAAGGAAGCCGTCGCGCAGTACGGCTCGTCGGACTCGGGTGCGTCGCTCGGTGACATCCTCGGCGAGGCGCTGAAGGCCGGCAAGAAGGACTAATTTCCTTCTTCCGCCGTCAGGCGACACAAAAGGCCCGCAGAGTGTCCCTCTGCGGGCCTTTTTCTTTCAGTGATATATTTTGACCGGACAGTGATTCGTGATACCTTCGCTAGGCGTTGGGAGGGGTCTCACGCACAATGGACCGGCAACTACCGGACCCCGCTCCGGCGGGAATTGCGTGGCTGTATACATAGGGGAAGCACATGATCCGGTCAGAACTGGTTCAGAAGATCGCGAGCGAAAACAGCGATTTGCGACTGGAGGAGGTCGAACGCATCGTCGATACTTTCTTCGATTCGATCGTCGAGCAACTTGCCGCTGGCGGACGTGTCGAACTGCGCGGCTTCGGCGCCTTCTCCACCCGGTCGCGCGAATCGCGCACCGGCCGCAACCCCCGCACGGGTGCGGCGGTCGATGTGAAGGCGAAAAACGTGCCCTATTTCAAACCGGGCAAGGAAATGCGCGAACGTTTGAACGGCTGAAGCCGGACGCCGCGGGGCGGCGCCGGTCCAGCTATCGCCATCAGTTCTTAAGCCGGTATCCGGTTCGGAAAACCCAGAAGATCACACCCAGGCAGAGCGCCAGGAACAAAGTCACCGCGCCCATGCTGACTTCGATCCCGACGTCGCCCCTGCCAAAGAAGGTCCAGCGAAAGCCGCTGATCAGATAGACGACCGGGTTGAACAAGGTGACCGTCCGCCACGCCGCAGGCAGCATGTCGAGCGAGTAAAAGGCGCCGCCCAAAAAGGTCAGCGGATAAATGACCAGCATCGGGATGACCTGCAGTTGCTCGAAGCTCTGCGCCCAGATGCCGATGATGAAACCGAACAGGCAGAAGGTCACCGCCATCAGAACCATGAAGGCGACCATCAGCAGCGGGTGCGCGACCTGCACGTCGACGAACAGATGCGCGGTGGCAAAGATGATCGACCCGATGATCACCGACTTGGTCGCGGCCGCGCCGACATAGGCGATCACCGTTTCCAGCGGCGACAGCGGCGCCGACAGCATTTCATAGATCGTCCCCGTCCATTTGGGCATGTAGATGCCGAACGAGGCGTTGCTGATGCTTTCGGTGAACATCGTCAGCATCATCAGCCCGGGTACGATGAACGCGCCATAGGGGACGCCGCTGACCTCGGTCATCCGGCTGCCGATCGCCGATCCGAAGACGACGAAATAGAGCGCGGTGGTGATCACCGGCAGCATCAGGCTGGTCCAGAAGGTGCGCCCGAAGCGCGCCATTTCGAAGGCGTAGATTGCGCGCACACCGCGCCAGTTCGCGGTCATGCGGGCCGCTCCCAATAAATAGGGACAGTCCCTATTTTTTGTCCATCCGCGCGCAGATCTGGGGCGGTGCGGGTGAAAAAATAGGGACTGTCCCTATTTATTGACGCACGGGTCATGCAGCTTCTCCCTTTGCGCCGTTCGATTCATGCACCAGCCCGACGAAAATATCTTCGAGCGAGCTTTGCCTGGTGTGCAGATCCTTGAACTGGACGCCGATGTCGGTCATCCGCCGCAGCAGCGAGGGCACTCCCGTCGCCTCGGCGCGGCTGTCGAATTCATAGACCAGCTCATTGCCCTCACCCGCCAGCGCCAGCTTCCACTGCGCCAGCTCTTCGGGAACCACAGTGAGCGGCTCGACGAGATTGAGCGTCAGCGTCTTGCGCCCCAGCTTCTTGATTAGCTCGTCCTTCTGCTCGACCAGGATCAGCCGCCCGCCGGTGATCACGCCGACGCGGTCGGCCATTTCCTCGGCCTCCTCGATATAATGGGTCGTGAGGATGATCGTGACCCCGCGCTCGCGTAGCCCGCGCACCATGTTCCACATGTCCCGGCGCAGTTCGACATCGACGCCGGCGGTCGGTTCGTCGAGGAATAATATCTCGGGCTCGTGCGACAGCGCCTTGGCGATCATCACGCGGCGCTTCATGCCCCCCGACAATTCCATGATCTTCGCATCGCGCTTGTCCCAGAGCGACAGGTCGCGCAGCAATTGTTCGATGAATGCGGGATCGCGCGGCTTTCCGAATAGCCCGCGCGAAAAGCTCACCGTCGCCATCACGCTCTCGAACGCATCGGTGTGCAACTCCTGCGGCACCAGCCCGATCATCGTCCGCGCGGCGCGATAATCGCGGGCATGATCATGACCCGCGACGGTCACGCTGCCTGCAGTCGCGGTCACGATGCCGCAGACGATGCTGATCAGCGTCGTCTTGCCGGCGCCGTTCGGCCCGAGCAGCGCGAAAATCTCGCCCTTGTTGATGGAAAGGTCCACATCGCGCAGCGCTGTGTGGCCGCTTTTATATGTTTTCCCGAGGCCGGAAATTTCAAGGACTGGAGTCATGCCACGCCGTCTAGCCGAGCGACCGGACGGCGTGAAGCGGCAAACATCGCTTGACCTCCATCGGTCCATCGGCTTGACCGGCGTCGGTCATGCGGACGTGGCGAAATCGGTAGACGCAGCAGACTTAAAATCTGCCATCCTCTGGGTATGCGGGTTCAAGTCCCGCCGTCCGCACCAGCCATGAAATCGGGCGTCACACCAGCCGCCTCCCAATAGGCGGCCATCCCCATTTCCTCGCACAATGGCAGGAAGCGCGGGTGCGCGCGAAGATCGGCCGTGACGGGTAGGAACAACATCTGCGTAACGCGACGATGCTGGTCGGTGATCGACGGATCCGATGCGGTCTTGTGGACGCCCACGCTCACCGGCCCGCGGCGCAGCAGATAGCCTTCGGCGACCCGCAACGCCGCGTCGGCCTCCCCGATCCCGGCGAGATGCATTACCGCCCAAAGGCTCTGCGCCGGCCCCTGTTCGGCCGCCCGCAAATTGCATTCGACCGCCCGAGCACGCAGCGCGGCATTATCGGCATCGGCAAGTACGGCAAGGCTGAATTCGAGGGTTGCAAGCGCGGGCGGGGGCAGGTCGGGTCTTGTCGGGGCGTCGGCGAGCTGCTGGATCGCCTGCCGGACACGTCCCGTGAAGGCAAGGCTCCACAGCCGGGCGAACCAGATCGCCGGATGCCGCGGCCATAATGTCATGCCGCGATCGCCAACCCGGTCCATCGCGGACATCTGCCCCGTCGACCAGAGCTGATAGATTTGTTTGTAGTGCAAGGTCGCGGCGAGCGGCTCGATCGCCATCAGCCGGCTGCTGATCGTTACCGCCGCGCTCGGCCGCCCCGTCGCCATTTCCAGCATGCACAAATCATGCGCCGCAACGATATCCTCCGGACTCTCCTCAAGCGCCGCGAGCAATTTCGGACGGCGCGCGGTCCAGTCGCCGAACAGCGGGGGCAGACCGATCAGCGCCGCGCGCGCATGCGGCTGCCCGGGATCGATCGCCAGCGCACGCGCAGCGGCGCTCTCGCATTCGCGGACAAGATCGGCACACAGGTCAGGGGCGGCATATTCAGCGCCGTTCCGCAGAATGAGCGCAAGCATGCCCTGCACGTCCGCCCGCACCGGCATCGCAGCCGCCGCAGCACGCAGCTGCGCAAGCGCAGCCTGATCGACGAACGGCGCCCCGAGCTTCCAGCTCTGCCAACCGGCGTCGATCGCATGCACCGCAAGTTCGCTGTCGTCGGCGATCAGCAGCGCATAGCCCGACCCCGGAACCGTCTCGACGCGTAGCATGTCTCCCGCTGCCGCGCTCAAGGCCCGGCGAAGACCGGCGATCGCCCGGTTCAGGCTGTCGTCACCGACGACCGCTCCACTCCAGCATCGGGCGAGCAGATCGTCACGGGTGACAAGACGACCGGGGGCTTCGGCCATCGCGACCAGCACCTGCATCATACGCGGCTCGACAACCGCCTTGCCCGCCGCGCCCCGGATGCTCCGCATCGACGGGCTGATCGCCACACCCCCAAGCGAAAAGTCGGGGCGCGGCGCCAAATTGTTCGGATTAAGCGACACCGTCGACACGCCCGTCACGCCCCTTCCGACCATCGTGGAATCATCGGTTCTCCATCATGGCCCCGCATGCCCCTCGCTGACAAGATGGGGCAAAAGCAAACGGGGTGATTTATGCGACGCCATCAGGTCTCTAGAGCACCGGTTATCATGCTCGCCCTGACGCTGATACTCTCGTCTTGCGGGAACGACTCTCCATCGGCGGGCGGCGGCACGGTTGTCGTTCCGCCGAGCCCGCCACCGCCTCCTCCCCCGCCCCCTCCTCCACCGCCGCCGCCATCGAGCTTCGTCGGCGCCGTTTATGCCGGAACGAACAACAATGGCCCCGGAGGAAACTGGGTGGTTGGATTTGGCCGCCGCGCCGACGGCACACTCACGCCCCTCGACTTCCACGAAACCGGCGGCACCGGCCGCGCGAGTTCCTCGACGACCCCGCCGCGTCTCAACTCGCTGATCGCCGAGGATTCGATCATCGCCGTGGACGATCGTTTCCTGCTCGTGGTCAACGCCGGATCAAACGACGTCACCAGCTTCCGGATCGGCCCCGATTACAGCCTGTCGCGCGTCGACGTCGAGCCGAGCGGCGGCACCGCACCGATCAGCCTCGCCCACCGAAATGGCGTCGTCTACGTCGCCAATGCAGATGAAGACGGCACCTTCACCGCACCCCCGAACCAGAGCGGCAATATCACCGCGATGACGCTCGATCCTGCGACCGGCGCGCTGACACGCATTGCAGGCTTTTCGCTCAGCCTTCGCGGCCGTCCGGCGGACCTTGAGGTGACGCCCGACGGCAGCTGGCTGCTCGTCTCGTCGCTCAACGCGGCTTCGCCCCAGCTTCCGCAGCCCACCGCCGCCGAAATATCGAGCTTCCGGATTCAGGGCGACGGCACCCTCGCCGCGACGCCTGCGGGCACGGGGATGTCGACGCAGATCGGTAATGCGGCCGGGCGCCATCTCCCCAATGCCATCGGGATCGAAACCTGGGCGGCAGGCGGACGCCAGTTCGCCATCGCCGCGGAGGCACGGACGGTCTCTTCGACCGGTATTCCTTCCGCGACCTTCGCCGCGCTCCAGACTGCTTCGGTTTCGACATGGGAAATTGCCGCCGACGGCAGCTTCCTTCCGCGCTCGCAGGATTTCATGCTCGGTCCGACCACCAGTTCGGGCCCGACGCAGGCTGGCTTCCTCGTCTATTCGCCGATCTATTCGACCTTCTGGGTCGCAACCTCGGCAGGCGCCACAATCTCGGGCTACGGGCTCGACGCGGACGGAAACGTCACGCCCGGCGTAATGGGGGGCATTCTCGCCCGCGGCGTCCCGGTCGATCCAGCCGCGGCAAGTCCGCTCGCCAATGCCGATGGCTATGTCGACATGGCAATCAGCGCCGACGGTCGCTGGATCTATCAGCTTGTCGGACTCAAGGGCCGCATCGATGTCTACGAGGTCGATACGCTGGTCGCGGTGAACATCGCGCGCCGACAGCAGGTCACGACAAGCTTGCTGCCGCTGGACAATCTGCAGGGCCTTGTTTCAGTCGGCGGGTGATCGGCGGATATAGGGCATGGCCTTGCGCCGCGCACCGTCCTAGGGTGCTGTGCAATGCACTTCGTCCGTCCCGCCGCCGCTCTGCTGCTCGCCGTATCGCTACCGTTCGCACTCGCCAGCTGCGGTATGTTCGGCGAGCGCGGCCCGGTCAAGATCGCCGCGATCGGCCCGATCAACGCGGCCGCAAGCCCGCTGAACGGCGAGCTGTCGGCCGCCAATGCCGCGCTGCTTGACGCAACTTCGCAGGGGCTGGTGAGCTATGACGGCGAGGGCCAGATCGATACCGGGCTCGCCGATCGCTGGACCGTTACCGCCGACGGGCGCAGCTATATCTTTCGTATTCGCGAAGCCAGATGGAGCAATGGCCGCAAGGTCACGGCCGAAAATGTCGCGGCCATCCTGCGATCCTATCTCGCCCCCAACAGTCGCCACGTCCTGAAAAGCGATTTCCCGGAGATCGAGACGATCAAGGCGATGACCGACACCGTCATCGAAATCCGCCTGGCGGTGCCACAACCGGCGATCCTCGAATTGTTCGCGCAGCCCTCGATGGCGATCGTCAACAAGGGGATGGGCTGGGGTCCGATGCGCGCGCGCAAGATCGGACGCGCGGTGCTGCTCTCGCCCGTTCCCGATCCGCTCGCCGAAGACCCCGAGGCAGCGGAAGCCGCCGCAAACGATCCCGCCGCCTCGATCGAACTGGTCGGCACCTCGCCCGCGGGTGCGCTCGCGCGGTTCAAGAACGGCTATGCCGATGGCGTCGTCGGTGGCCGTTTTTCGACCCTGCCCTATTTCGCGGCGTCGAACATCGGCCGCTCGCGCCTCGTCGTCGATCCGGTCCCCGGCCTGTTCGGCCTGTCGTTCGTCCGCGCCGAGGGTTTCCTTGCGATCGACACCAACCGCGACGCCTTGGTCCGCGCAATCCGGCGCGAGCGGCTGATCGAGGCTTTCGGCCTCGCCGAATGGCAGCCGCAGGTCACGCTCCGACCCGCGCTCTACGCCCGCGACGGTGGGCCCGCCCCGCTCGTGCCCGCCTGGGCCGAATATGACGAGGCGTCGCGGAACACGCAGGCCAAACGCGCCGTCGATGCTTGGCGCGGCGCGGGACGCGAGATCGAGCCGCTGCGCATCGCCGTCCCCGACACCCCCGGCGGCCGCATCCTCTTCGCTTATGTATCAGCCGATTTCAGAGCGATTGGCGTGCCGAGTCGGCGCGTTCCCATGGCAGCAACCGCCGACCTCCGCCTGATCGACGAAGTCGCGCCGAACGACGACCCGGTGTGGGCGCTGCGCCGCCTGTCGTGCCGCCGCGATACGCTGTGCAACCGCGACGCGCAGGATCTGATCGACCAGGCGACCGCCAACATCGACGCCGGCCAGCGCCGCGTGCAGGTAAGCGAGGCCGAGGCGGTTCTCGGTCGCTACGCCCCCTTCATTCCGCTTGCGACACCGCTCCGCTGGTCGGTCGCGTCGCAGCGCCTGACCGGGCTGCGCGCCAACGGCCGTGCGCAGCACCCATTGAATCATCTGATCGCCTTACCCAACTAATACAGCGGCGCTTCGCCTTCGAGCGCTTTTGAAAGGACCCAAATGGCCCCTTCGCCTCCGAATCCCGACGCGATCTTCGACGCATTGATCTCGAATCGCAGCGATCCCGCAGCGCTTCGCAAACGCGTAGAGACGCTCGAAATTCTGCTCGAACGCAGCTTCATCATTCCCGGCATCAACCGCCCGGTCGGGCTCGACGCGATCGTCGGCCTCGTTCCCGTCGTCGGCGATGTGATCGCCGCGACGATGGGCGCTTACCTCATCTGGGAAGCCCGCAACCTCGGCATGCCGAAATGGAAGATCTGGCGCATGGTCGGCAATCTCGGTGTCGACACCGCGCTTGGCGCGATCCCGCTCGTCGGCGATGCCTTCGACTTTTTCTTCCGCTCGAACACGCGCAATCTCAAGATCATCAAGAAGCATCTCGACAAGCATCATCCGGGGACGATCGTCATCGACCAGTAAGGGGCGAATTCCGCTCGCATCGAGCGAAGTCGAGATGCCCTTCGGCTTCGCTATGCTGCGGGGTGTCTCGACTTCGCTCGACACGAACGGATTGAGGGGGCGGTTTCTTCGCCTGCTTCCCTTGGGGTGTCTAATGCTGCTAGCACAGCGCCACCACATCCCAGGGGAGATTTTCTAAATGATCCGCGCCAGCCTTGCCGCGCTTGCCCTCAGCTGTTCCATAACCGCCGTCGCCACCGCCGCGCCGCAGGAGGACGACCCCTATCTCTGGCTCGAGGATATCGAGGGCACCAAGGCGCTGGAATGGGTAAAAAAGGAAAATGCGGCAACCGACAAGCTGATCACCGGCCGCCCGGGGTTCGAAGCCGACCGCAAGCGCGCGCGCGAAATTCTTGATGACGACCGCCAGATCGCCGGGCCCGGCGAAGTCATGGGCGATACGATCACCAATTTCTGGCGCGACGCGAACAACCCGCGCGGCATCTGGCGGCAAAGCCCGCTCGATGCCTATCTTGCCGGAAAGCCCATCTGGACGACGCTGATCGACGTCGACGCGCTCGGCAAAGCCGAGAAGCAGAGCTGGGTGTGGCACGGCGCCGATTGCCTTGCCCCCGAATATAAGCGCTGCCTCGTCTCGCTGAGCCCCGGCGGCACCGATGCCGACGTCGTGCGCGAATGGGACCGCATGACCAAAAGCTTCGTGGGCGATGGCTTCACGCTGCCGCAGGCGAAAAGCAGCGTGACGTGGGAAAATGCCGACACGCTGCTCGTCGCGACCGACTATGGCGCAGGCAGCATGACCGCGTCGGGCTATCCGCGCATCGTCAAGCGCTGGAAGCGCGGCACCCCGCTGGCATCGGCCGAAACCGTAGCCGAGGGGGAGTATGAGGACGTCGGCATGAATGTCCTCGCCTTCACCGACGGCGACAAGCGCTGGCCGATGATCAGCCGCGGCAAGACCTTCTACACCGCCGACATAAAGCTGCCGAACGTCGACGGGTCGCGCTATATCTCGTCGATCGTCCCCGACACCGCCAGCGTCCGCGACGTCATCGACGGGCAGCTCATCATCTTCCTCAACCAGGACTGGGCGAATATCCCGGCGGGCTCGCTCGTCTCGCTGTCGCTCGCCGATATGTCCGCCGACCGGCAGGTGCCGATCATCACCGCGATGACCCCAACCAAGGCGCAGGCGATCGAAAATGTCTCGGCGACTGACAATATCCTGTGGGTCAAGGCGCTCGACGATGTCGAGGGCAAGCTGTTCGCCCTTCGCCGCGACCCGAAGAGCGGAAAGTGGAGCCAGAAAGAAGTTCCGCTTGCCGCCAATGCGACCGTCACCATCGCCGGCACGGTGGGCAAGCGCGACATCGCGCTCGCGACCGCCGAAACGATGCTGATGCCGCCGACGCTCTATGCCGTCACCGAAGGCCAGGCGCCCCAGCCGGTCCAAAGCCTGCCCGCGACCTTCGACGCCAAGGACATGGCCGTCGAAAAACGCTTCGCGACGTCGAAGGACGGCACGAAAATCCCTTATTTCCTTGCCCGCAAGAAAGGCGCGACCGGCCCCGTCCCCGCGCTCGTCCATGCCTATGGCGGTTTCCGTTCGGCGCAGACGCCGGGCTATCTTACCGGCCAGCCGTACCGCGCCGGTCCGCTCGGGCTGTTCTGGGTCGAGGATGGCAATGCCTATGTCCTCGCCAATATCCGCGGCGGCGGCGAATATGGCCCCGCGTGGCACCAGGCGGCGCTGCGCGAAAAGCGCCAGAACAGCTTCGACGATCTGCATGCGGTCGCCGAGGACCTGGTGAAGACCGGGGTCAGCGCGAAGGGCAAGATCGCGATCTCGGGCCGCTCGAACGGCGGCGTGCTCGTCGGCGCGGCGATGACGCAGCGCCCCGACCTCTACGGCGCCGTGATCTCGGGCTCGCCGATCAAGGACATGTGGCGGTACGACAAGATGCTCGCTGGGGCCTCATGGGTCGCCGAATATGGCGACCCCGATGTGCCCGAGGATTGGGCCTTCCTGTCGAAATATTCGCCCTATCACAACATCCGCAAGGGCGTGAAATACCCGCCGATCTTCCTCTATCTCTCGACCAAGGACGACCGCGTTCACCCCGGCCATGCCCGCAAATATGCCGCGCGACTGATGGAGAATGGCAACCGCGTCTATTATCACGAATATCTCGAGGGCGGCCATTCGGTCGGCGCCGACCATGCCGAGGATGCAGTGCGCGCCGCGATGCTCCACGGCTTCCTGCTGCGCGAGCTGGTGGAGAAGAAATAACGTCGCCGCTTATCGAATCTGCCGTTTCTCCAGCTTCCGTGCCAGCGTGCGCCGGTGCATCCCCAACCGGCGCGCGGTTTCCGAAATGTTGAAATCGGTCTCGACGAGCGTCTGGTGGATATGCTCCCACTCCACCGTCTTGATCGACGATTGGCGATCGCCCACCGGCGTCTCGACATTGCCCTCCGCCCGCTCGAACGCCGCCTCGATGTCGTCGGTGTTCGACGGCTTGGCGAGATAATAGGAAGCGCCGAGCTTGATCGCCTCGACCGCGGTCGCGATGCTCGCAAAACCCGTCAGCACGACGATCCGCATCGCCGTATCGCTGGCGCGCAGCGCCTGCACGCACGCGAGCCCCGACGCGCTGCCCAGCTTCAGGTCGACGACCGCATAGCCCGGACGGAACACCCCCAAATGCGCGTCCATCTCCTCGGGACTGTGAGCGACATGCACTTCATAGCCCCGCCGCTCGAACGAGCGTTTCAGCGTCCGCGCGAAGGCCTCGTCATCCTCGACGATCAGCAATTGCCGCGGATCTTTCTTGGCGTCGGTCATGCCTTCTCTCCGCTGTCGCGCGCGAGCGACGAAATGGGCAGGAAAATCCGCACCAGCGCGCCGCCTTCGTCACGATTGGACACAGTGGCGCCGCCGCCGAGCTTGCGCAGCACATTGACGAGCAAAAACAGGCCCAGCCCGCCGCCGGGACGTCCCTTGGTCGAGCGGTAGGGCTGGCCGAAATTCTCCAGCATCTCCCGCGTGAAACCGGGCCCGCGATCGGCGATTTCGATCACCAGCATGTCACCGTCGCGCAAGGCCGTAAAGCTGGTCCAGTCGGGAGAAACCTCGGCCGCATTGTCGAGTACATTACCGATGACCTGGCGCAGCGCCGGATCCGACACGATGGCGACGTCGGCACCGAAACGATCATTGAATTCGACCGTGCCCGGACGGCGCACCGCGCGCGTGTGCGACACGATTTCGTTGAACGCCGCCCGCATTGTCGTCAGTTGCGGCGCCTCGCCGCGCGCCTCACCCGCCGACATCAGGATGCCGCTGACGATCGCCTTGCAGCGCTGAACCGCGGTGTCCATGTCAGCCAGATCCTCCTGCATCTCGCGATCCTTCGCGAGCCGCGGTGCCGCCTTCCAGTCGCCGATCAGCACCGACAGCGTCGACAAGGGCGTCCCGAGTTCATGCGCCGCCCCCGATGCGAGCAGCCCCATACGCACGATATGATCCTCCTCCGCCGCGCGCTGGCGGCTCGCCGCGAGCGCCGCGTCGCTGTCGCGGAGATTGCGGCTGATGCGGGTAACGAAGGCGACGAGCAGCACCGCGATCAGCAGGAAGCAGACGAAGCTGCCTTGCAGATACAGGCCCATCGGATCGTCGGCATAGGCCGGCGGCAGCACGAGCGGCGTCGGATCGATCCGCAAGGCGGCGAGCGCCGCCAACGCCGCGACCACGATCGCCCATGACGAGCGCGGGGTGAGCAGGATCGCGCCGATCACGACCTGGAGCAGAAAGAGCGAGGCGAAAGGATTGGCGAGCCCACCGCTATGGTGAAGTTGCCAGCCGAGTGCCGCGACGTCGAACAGCAGCGCCGCGGTAAGTTCGGCATTGGTCACCCCGCGGCCGCGACGGACAAGGGCGGCGCTGGCAAAATTGATCGCGATCAGCACGAGGATCGCGGCGAGCAAGGGCGCGTGCGATAGCGATATGCCCATCGGCCCGCTGACGATCCCGATCGTCGCCAGCTGCCCCCCGACCGCGAGCCAGCGCAGCTGGATCAGCAGCGTCATGTTGCGGCGCCCGGCCGGGGCTCTTGCGGGCGCGGCAGGCAGGATCGTCGGGTCGGTCATCAATCGCGAATACGCCACAGCCGCCACGCAAAAAAGAGGCTGAGCGCACAAAGCGCAAACCAGGTCAGCGCATAGACGAGATGATTGTCGGGAAAGCGCACGACGGTCAGCCCGCCAACGGGATAGCCGCCGGGATTGGGTTTGGCGTCGGCATCGACGAAATAGGGCGCAGCATTGCTCAGCCCCCTTGCCTTCGCGATCGCCGCGACGTCGCGCGAGAACCAGCGATCGGCCGCTGGATCGTTCGAGCGGAGAAAGGCGCCGCCGGGTTCGGTGATGCGCAGGAGTCCGGTCACCGTTACCGGACTCGCGACATTGCCAGCCGCGCGTGTCGCCGCATCGCGCCGATCCTTGGGCACAAAGCCGCGATTGACTAGCAATGTGAATCCGGATGTTTCGAGCGGGGTCAGCACCCAATAACCGGGACCGCGATCGGTCACCGCCTGCACTAGCGTCTCGCGATCATGGCGAAACGCCCCCGTCGCCGTCACCCGGCGATAGGCATCATCCTTCGCGCCGACGACATCCCACGCCCCCGGCCCCGGCGGCGCCACCGGCCCCGCATGGATGCGCGCATCGACCGCCGCGACCAGATCATGCTTCCACACGCGCCGCTCGAGTTGCCACACGCCGAGCGCCGCGAGGCCGAACGCCGCGATCAGCGCCGCCGCGGCAAAGGCCGCGCGGCGGGTGCGTGTCACGGCACCTGGCCTGTAACCTGGCCCGCCGTCTGACTTGTCGGTTCGTGCGGCATCGGCATCATGTTGGTGTTCAGGTGATGCATCACCCACAGCGAACCCGCGAGCATGATCACGACGACGATCACCGTGAAGATCAGCGAGGTCAGCGACCAGCCGCCCTCGGCTTTCGGCGTCATATGGAGGAAGAAGATCATATGGACGACGATCTGGACCACCGCAAAACCCATGATGATCGCGCCGGTCGTGCCGGGGCTCAGCGGCATCGTCATCACCAGCCAGAAGGGAATGGCGGTCAGGATCACCGACAGCAGGAAACCGATGACATAGTCGCGCATCGACGCGTGCGGCATCTCGATCTCATGATGCCCCTCGTGCGCGTGGGCAGCGGCGTGGAGATCGGCGCTCATCGCAGCACTCCCATCAGATAGACAAAGGTGAAGACGCCGATCCACACGACGTCAAGGAAGTGCCAGAACATCGAAAGGCACATCACGCGGCGCTTGTTCGCGGCGATCAGTCCATGCTTTGACAGCTGGAACATCAAAGTGACGAGCCAGATGATGCCGAAGGTGACGTGCAGCCCATGCGTGCCGACCAGCGTGAAGAAGCTCGACAAGAAGGCGCTGCGCTGCGGCGTCGCGCCGATCTCGATCAGGTGATGGAATTCGTAAAGCTCGATCCCGAGGAAGGCGAGCCCGAACAGGCCGGTGATCGCCAGCCAGATCTGAACGCCCTTCACCTTGCCCTGCTGCATCTGGAGCACCGCAAAGCCATAGGTGATCGACGAGAAAAGCAGCATGGCGGTGTTGAGTGCGATCAGCTTCAGGTCGAACAGATCCTTCGGCGCCGGGCCCGCGGCATAGCTGCCGCCGAGCACGGCATAACAGGCAAAGAGGATCGCGAAGATGAGGCAGTCGCTCATCAGGTAAATCCAGAAGCCCAGCATCGTGCTGTGTCCCTCGGGATGGGCATGCTCGTCGAGATCGTAGAACTGGACGGGCTCGCCGGCCGATATCGGGGCGGCGGTGATGGTCTTGGCACTCATCGCATCAGGCTCCGGCCGCCAGCTGGCGGGTGCGCGCTTCCTCGACCGCGGTGACCGTTGCCGCCGGGATGTCGAAATCGCGCTTGTAGTTGAAGGTGTGATAGATCGCGCCGACGATCGTCGCGGCAAAGCTGACCGCGACAAGCCACCAGATGTGCCAGACCAGCGCGAAACCCATGACGAGGCAGAAGCCCGACAGGATCATCCCCGTGCCGGTGTTGCTCGGCATATGGATGTCGCGATAGCCATTTATCGGCCGCTGATGCCCGCGCTTCTTCATGTCGTACCAGGCATCAAGGTCGTGGATCACCGGCGTGAAGGCGAAGTTGTAATCGGGCGGCGGCGAGCTGGTCGCCCATTCGAGCGTGCGGCCGTCCCACGGGTCGCCGCCCGTGGTGTCGCGCAGCTCCTTGCGGCGCCAGATACTGACGCCGAACTGGATCAGCATCGCACCGATGCCCGCCGCGACGATCAGCGCGCCAATGCCGGCGATCACGAACCAGATTTGCAGGCTCGGGTCATCGAACACGCGCATGCGCCGTGTCACGCCCATCAGGCCGAGGATGTAGAGCGGCGTGAAGGCGACCCAGAAACCGACCACCCAGCACCAGAAGCTGACCTTGCCCCAGAAGACGTCGAGTTTGTAGCCGAACGCCTTGGGCCACCAATAGTTGATCGCCGCGAACAGGCCGAAGAGCACGCCCCCGATGATGACATTGTGGAAATGCGCGATCAGGAACAGCGAATTGTGCAGCACGAAGTCGGCGGGCGGCACCGCGAGCAGCACCCCGGTCATGCCGCCGATAACAAAGGTCAGCATGAAGGCGATCGTCCACATCATCGGCAATTCATAACGGATGCGGCCGCGATACATGGTGAACAGCCAGTTGAAGAGCTTCGCCCCCGTCGGGATCGAGATGACCATCGTCGTGATGCCAAAGAAGCTGTTGACGCTGGCGCCCGACCCCATGGTGAAGAAATGGTGCAGCCAGACGATATAGGACAGGATCGTGATGCAAACGGTCGCATAGACCATCGACGTATAGCCGAAGAGCCTTTTGCCCGAGAAGGTCGAGGTGACTTCGGAAAAGACGCCGAACAGCGGCAGGATCAGGATGTAAACCTCCGGGTGACCCCATATCCAGATCAGGTTCACATACATCATCGGCGATCCGCCGAGGTCGTTGGTGAAGAAATTGGTGCCCGCATAACGATCGAGGCTGAGCAGCGCGAGCGTCGCCGTCAAAATCGGGAAAGACGCGACGATCAGGATGTTGGAGCAGAGCGAGGTCCAGGTGAAGACCGGCATCTTCATCAGTCCCATGCCCGGCGCGCGCAGCTTCAGGATGGTGACGATCAGGTTGATACCCGACAGGGTCGTCCCGACCCCGGCTATTTGCAGCCCCCAGATATAATAATCGACGCCGACATTAGGGCTGTAGGCGATCCCCGACAGCGGCGGATAGGCAAGCCAGCCGGTCTGCGCATATTCGCCCACGAACAACGAGATCATCGTCAGCACCGCGCCCGATGTCGTCATCCAGAAACTGAAATTGTTGAGGAAGGGAAAGCTGACGTCACGCGCGCCGATCTGGAGCGGGACGATATAGTTCATCAGTCCGGTGATGAACGGCATCGCGACGAAGAAGATCATGATCACGCCATGCGCCGTGAACACCTGATCATAATGATGCGCGTTCAGATAGCCTTCGGACCCGCCAAACGCCATCGCCTGCTGCAGGCGCATCATGATCGCATCTGCAAAGCCGCGCAGGAACATGATGAGCCCCAGGATCATGTACATGATCCCGATGCGCTTGTGGTCGACGGTGGTGAACCACTCCTTCCACAAATAGCCCCAGAGCCGATATTTGGTCAGCAGGGCGAGCACGGCGATACCGCCGATTGCCACCGCGATGAAGGTCACGATCAGGATCGGCTCGTGCAGCGGAATCGCGTCCATCGACAGCTTGCCGAAGACCGGGTGCGTCGGGGGAGCGGGATGCGGGATGATGGTGTCGGACATAGGTTCAGCTCAGCAGGCGTTCAGGACAGCGGGCGGTCGGCGGCGGGTGCGCGCAGCGCGGTGCGTTCGGGCTTGTTCGGGTGCGGCAGCCCCTCGCCCTTCAGCATGTCGGGTGCGACGGGCTTTGCGTCGGGGCGGTCGTTCGACATCACCGGCGCGCTGCAATAGGCGGCGACATAACGCATCGACCAGCGGGCAGCATCGATCGTCCCGCGCGCCGCGAACTTGTCATAGGTGACCTGCCGGACATTGCCGATGCCCGCGATGCCCGCGCCGCCCGCGGCGTCGAGCGACATCATATCGTGCATGCACATCTTGCCGGGCTCGACGCACATGTTGACGACGGCGTCGAACAGCTGCGGGTCGCTGGCGACGAAGCGGCGCACCGGTTCCTTCTGCGACGGCGTTTCAAGCTTCAGATAGACGTTGCGACTAAGGTCGCCTTCGGCCGACGCGCGCGTCGCGGCGACCCATTTATCGAACGCGCCCGCGGGCAGGCTCTTCACGGCAAAGCGCATGTTCGAAAAGCCCCAGCCCGAATAATTGGCCGAAAAGCCTTCATAATCGCCGGTCTTGTCGAACACGCCGTGCAACTTGGTTTCCATGCCCGGCATCGCGTAAATCTGCCCCGCGAGCGCGGGCACGTAGAAACTGTTCATCACCGAAGAGGAAGAAATGCGGAAACGGACCGGCCGGTTCACCGGCAGCGCCAGTTCGTTCACCGTCGCCACGCCCTGTTCGGGGTAAATGAACAGCCATTTCCAGTCGAGCGCGACGACCTGGACGTCGAGCGGCTTGACCTCCGCCGCGATGGGCTGGCCGGGGCCGGTACGCGCGAGCGGGCGATAGGGGTCGAGCAAATGCGTCGCGACCCATGTCACGGCGCCCAGACAGATGATGATCAGCAAAGGCGCCGACCATATCACCAGCTCAAGCTGCGTCGAATGGTCCCAGTCGGGCTTGTATGTCGCCTCCTTGTTCGACGCGCGATATTTCCACGCGAAGAAGATCGTCAGCGCCATTACCGGCACGATCACGAGCAGCATCAGCACGGTCGACAGGACGATCAAATCGCCCTGCTGGCGCGCGACGTCGCCGGCGGGATCGAGCACGATCAACCCGCAACCCGAAAGCATGGGCAGCGCGGCGAGCAGCGGCAAGAACCGCAATCGGGCGAGAAAACGGGGGAGATTGCTTGGCATAATGCGCGCCTAGGCCTCCTTTGTTGCACTGCACATAGGACATTTTGTCCAATCCCGCGACCGTTCATCATCGCGCAGGGGCATTTTCATTCCGGGCAATTTTGCCCTATGACCGACTCGTGCCGCCGCATCTTGTCTTGCGGAGGGCGCCAGCTCAAGGATTGTTGCCATGGCTGCCGATACTGTGCCCACCACCGAGGTCGAACGCGACGCCCGCGCCCTCCACGGCGCCGACGAACCGGGGGCACACCGCATCGACCCCGCCGAAATCGCGATCGGCGTCATCATCGGCCGCACGTCCGAATTTTTCGACTTTTTCGTTTATGCGATCGCGTCGGTGCTGGTCTTTCCGAAGCTCGTTTTCCCGCACCTCGACCCGCTGACCGGCACGCTCTGGTCGTTCGCGATTTTTGCGCTCGCCTTTGTCGCACGCCCCGTCGGCACGATCATCTTCACCGCAATTGACCGCGCCTATGGGCGCGGCGCCAAGCTCACCATCGCACTCTTCCTGCTCGGCGGCTCGACGGCAGCGATCGCCTTCGTCCCCAGCTATGAATCGGCAGGGATCGGCGCGGCGCTCCTCCTCGCGCTGTTCCGCATGGGTCAGGGCGTCGCGCTCGGCGGCTCGTGGGACGGCCTCGCCTCGCTGCTCGCGCTCAACGCGCCCGAGAATAAGCGCGGCTGGTACGCGATGATTCCGCAGCTCGGCGCGCCGCTCGGCCTGATCGTCGCCAGCCTGCTCTTCATGTTCCTGATCGCGGCGTTGCCGGCCCAGGATTTTCTCGACTGGGGCTGGCGCTATCCCTTCTTCGTCGCCTTTGCGATCAACGTCGTCGCGCTCTTCGCGCGGCTGCGCATCGTCGTGACCCCCGAATATGCCGAGCTGTTCGAGAATCGCGCGCTCCAGCCCGCCCCCTTGCTCGACACGGTGCGGTCGGAATGGAAAACGATCGTCATCGGCACCTTCGCGCCGCTCGCCAGCTTCGCGATGTTCCACATGGTCACCGTCTATCCGCTGTCGTGGGTGTTCCTCTTCACCGACGAGACGCCGGTGCGTTTCCTGATGATCGAGGCGATTGCCGCGGTCTTCGGTATCGCGACGATCATCGCATCGGGCGCGCTCGCCGACCGCTTCGGCCGCCGCACGCTTCTCGCCGCCACCGCCGCTGCCATCGCGGCGTTCAGCGGCTTTGCGCCGCAGCTGCTCGACGCTGGCCAGATCGGCGAAGCGACCTTCATGATCCTCGGCTTTGCCCTGCTCGGCCTGTCGTTCGGCCAGTCGTCGGGCGCGCTCTCGTCGAACTTCCAGCCGCGCCACCGCTATACCGGCTCGGCCTTCACCTCCGACCTCGCCTGGCTGTTCGGCGCCGGTTTCGCGCCGATGGTCGCACTCTGGCTTTCCAGCCAGTTCGGTCTGATCGCCGCGGGCGCCTATCTGCTCTCGGGCGCGATCGGCACGCTTGTCGCCCTGTGGCTCAACCGCGAGCTGGCGAGCACCATCGGATAAACTGCGCACCGATGAAATTCCGGGCAAAGATCGAACTTAAGGGGATCAACCCCTTTGTGATGGTCAGCGCCGCGCGCGCCCGGCGGATCAAGGCCGACTGGAAAAAGCCCCTGCCCGTCCTCGTCCAGGTGAACGGCCAGCCCGAGCCCGCGTGGCGGGTCAATATGATGCCGGCGGGCGACGGGAGCTTTTATCTCTACCTCGACGGCGTGGTCCGCAAGGCGTCGAGCACCGACGTCGGCGACACCGTCGGTGTGTCGGTCGTTTTCGACCCTGCCTACCGCAGCGGCCCGCAGGACGAGATGCTGCCCGCATTCGCGGCGCGCCTCGATGAAGACGCAGGAATCAAGGCGCGATGGGACGGCCTTGCGCCCAGCCTCCGGAAGGAAATCCTGCGCTATCTTGCCAATCTGAAATCCGACGCGGCAAGGCAGCGCAACATCGACCGCGCGATCGGCGTTCTCAGCGGCGCAAAGGCCCGCTTCCTCGCGCGCGACTGGAACTGAGCGCAGCGACGTACGGCGGCATCGCCGACGGTATAATATCCTGCAATCTCGTGGACCTGAATCCGCCGCCGCGCGCACATAATCGACGGATGAAGGACTTTCGCCCAGTCGGGCGGTCGCTGCGCCGCGTCCAGACCTCGCGGCGGTCGAACTATTTTCCAGCGCTTTCAAGAGCTTGGAAATTTGGTGGCAGGGCTTGTATCGAACCAGATATTTATTTGTTTAACTCTCAGTACTTAGCGAACCGAGGTTTTAACCTTCCCCCACATATCCCCCCACATTTTTGAGACATTGGCGCCGAAAAATCGAACTGCGGTTTAGTGGAATCGAGATTGAGATCGCGCTGCAAAAGGTTAGCGGCCCCTTCATGGAGCAGGGCGATTCGGAAATGGGCGAGCTTCCCAGCAACGGTAGCTTAGGCACAGCCGCGTTTGAGTTGGTTCAAGGGTGACGCTCAGCATCATGCCGCCACCTTCGAATCGCTTCTGACAGTTCTCAACCGTCGCAAGCGTGCATACCAGAATTCAGTCCGGCGACTTGTCATGGATTTGTCGGAATGCTTGCACAGACCGGCCAACCGCGTTTGGTCGAGTGGAGAGGGTGTGTTGCAAAAACGTGTTCATCGAGATCCGGCAGGGGAAAAGATCTCCGCCGCGCAGTACATCCGGATGTCAACGGAACATCAGCGCTACTCGCCCGACAGCCAGCGCGCAGCGATAGCCACCTTCGCCGATGCTCGCGGGTTCGAAATCGTCGAGACCTACGTTGACGCGGGACGAAGCGGACTCACCTTGGCCGGCAGGCCAGCCCTAAAGCAGCTGTTTGCCGACGTCCTCTCGGGGGAAGCAAATTTCCGCGCTATTTTGGTTCTGGATGTGAGCCGATGGGGCAGATTTCAGGACACCGATCAGTCCGCGCACTACGAATATATGTGTCGAGCCGCTGGAGTCCAAGTCCACTACTGCATGGAGCCGTTCGACAATGACGGTGACGCGCTGTCGTCCATGATGAAACATATGAAGCGCGTGATGGCAGCCGAGTTTAGCCGGGAGCTGTCCGTAAAAATCTCGCGGGCGCAGCGACATCAAGCCGGCCTCGGTTTCAAGCAAGGAGGCGATCCACCGCTAGGAATGCGGCGTCAAGTCGTCGATGAGAGCGGCAAGCAAGGTTCATGCGCGACGGCTGCTGGAGCGATCGAATGGATCTTAACGCTCAGTCGATAGCCGCCTCTCCATCTACGCACGCCGATGGCTTCACGTGACTGATAAAATCCGTCTGTTACTCTTGGAGAATCCTGACTAACTCGAATCACCATAACATTGAACTTATTGCTATATCCCGCAGCAGCGCCGCGCTTGGGTTTAGAAAACAATGACTATCGGGCCAGCCAATTTTGTGGCTAATTGTCGATGAGGCTTGAGGCACAGGAACTATGGATGGGCGATATTTTCAACTGATCGTTAATGAGACAGGCAATGAGTAGGTCCAACGAGACACGCGGCAAATGGCCTGCAGTGGAGCGGCGTCGATTGCTGGCTTCTATCCGGTGCCTGCTGCGTGTCCTCCCAAGTTTGCAGCCCGTCATCGAGGCTCAAGCGCTTTTGCTCTGGGCAGCTTCACATTCGGACAGCGACAGTTCGCTGAAAGCGAAATCTCGCGAGCGAACTGGAAAGATGGCGATCTGCACGTTCGCAGTCCGGGTCTCCACGAGCACGGGGTGCCGGTGAGCGATCGTTTCGCACCAGATCGCCGACATGAGGGGCAGCAATGACCGTCGCCGCCTACCTTCATAGAGTTGAAGATCAGCCTGGCCAGGCAAAAGAGACGCGGATGCGGTTCGAAGGGGCAGTCCCAAGGACTGGAGAAACCGAGGTTCTCGTACACAATATTTCCGAACTGGGCATGGTGTTTGAAACGGACGAAGCGTTCGCGATCGGCGATCCGATCGACATTAAGCTGCCCCAAAGTGGTGCCACTCGGGCGCGCGTGGCGTGGACCAGCGGGCGACTGATCGGACTTGACTTTGACTTGCCGATCTCGCGCATATCGCTCGGTACCGCACGACTTCGCGACGCGGTATCCGTCGGACCAGACGGACCCGATTCCGCGAACCGCATGGAAAGCTTTGGCATGCGGGTGCAGCGCCTTCGCCTTGCGCTTGGCATGTCGCAAGGACAGTTGGCCAAGCATATGAATGTTAGCGATCCGGCAGTTTGCGGTTGGGAACTGAACAGGACCAGACCCAAGCCGGGTCGAATGGAAGCACTGGCGGAAATTCTGGGCGTCAGCATGGCCGATCTTCTTGGCGAACAGGCAGTATTCCCGCTCTCTGCAACAATCGACAGTGCGCGCCAGGCTATTGCTCTAGCCGCCGGCGTAACTCAAGATCGGGTAAGGATAAATATCGAGGTATGACCGGGTAGCGCGGCAATCCAGGTCGGGGGCCCACCACTCCCGGCACGGATTTTATCTACCCTTTGGCGCCGGTCCCCAAGGGCCGGCACCACTACTCACAACCTTTTCGCAGCGATAGTGCAGATGATGACCATGGAAGGTACAGGCGTGCCTCGGTCTGACAGATGGCACCCAACCCCCGCGCCGGAACTTGTGCACGACAGTTGTTATTTTCACAACCCCACTCCCTGAGGCGTCTCTCCGGGAGGGGGCGACTGGTCGATTTGACGGGGGAGCCAGTCCCATACCTTGCTGTGCCGGAATGCCGGAAGTCATCCCGCCACCAGTGATCGCGAGCGCCGCGCCTGTCTCGCCAAACCTCAAACACCAAAGAGTTATCCCAGTCGCCCCGTCCACAAGCTCAGCCGCGCCATAAGACAGTCGAATTTCGTCTCATAGCGGGACACAAACCCGGAATGGTCGTTTGCGTTCCCAGTCCGTTACTGGCACGTTTACCTTGCGTTGCCCTCGATCCGTTCGCGGATGCGAGGGCCTAATTTTATTACGGGGGAAAATTCATGATCCGCGCATTTGCTGCCGCCTTGCTTGTGATGCTGTTCGCAGCTCCAGCTCAGGCGGACACTTACACTCAGGCCAACTTCTCGTCAGGCATTTTTGGCGGCGACGCGAATGTGCGCGATCCCTTGCTCAACCCCTATTTCCCGAGCGATCCGTTCAGCGGAAGCTTCGTCTACGACAATAATCTTGTTCCCGCCGCCGGCACCGGGTTCGTGAACGTGATGATCAACAGCTATCCAGACATTGCCGCGATTTCAGCTGCTGATGCATTCAAGTTCGACTTTGGTTCTTATGTATTCACGCTTGCCGACGATCCGCTGGCGATGATTCAATACAATAATGGCCAATTTAACGGGTTCGTCTTCAATACGACGTTTGCCTTCGAGGGAGCCAATTACCTGTTCAACCTGAACGGCGGCACGCTCACCGTTCGGTCGGAAGCCGATCCGTTCGGCCAGCCCTACATCAATGGCTATACGAACATCGGTAACGGCAGCCTCACTGGCCAGACCGCTTATACCCCGTCGACCGCGCCGCCGGTCGGGGCAGTGCCCGAACCGTCGACTTGGGCGATGATGCTTCTGGGGTTCGGTTTCGTAGGCTATGCCCTCCGCACGACAAGGCGCCGCCGCAACGCGGTGCCTGCTTTCGCCTGAACGATCGATATGCCGAACGCCGCCGCCATTTCCGGCGGCGTTTTGCTGCCTGTCGAACCAAGCCGTCCGGGAGCCAAGACCGGTTCGGCGATCGGCAGCCCGGCCTGCCAGCTCGATACGAAGGGGCGATCGAAGCCAAAGCCTTGAGCAAGCCGAATATGAACGCGCTAGACAGTCGATCAAAACTGCCTAGCATTCGCACCATCCGTCAGTCTGGGAAGCCTTGATGCTGTTATCTGCGGGAGGGGAGCGGGCGCCGCTGAAACATTTGCCGCTGCTCGACGGATGGCGAGCGATGAGCATCATGCTTGTTCTCGCGGGTCACCTGTTCCCCATCGGCCCTAGCGGATGGCAACTCAACGCCCCGGTCGCCGCTACCGGGATGGTGATGTTTTTCACCCTTTCAGGCTTTTTGATCACGCGATTCCTGATCGAGGACGGCAATATCCGGCGCTTTCTGATCCGCCGGCTTCTGCGCATCGTTCCTCTGGGATGGCTCGGAATGCTGATTGCTTTCGCTGTCGCGGGCGGTGCCACCGCCGGGCAGGTCGCCGCGAACCTCCTTTTCGTGGCAAACATCCCGCCGTCGTCGCTTGTCGCGCCCGGAGCGCATTTCTGGAGTCTCTGCCTCGAGGTCCAGTTCTATCTGTCGATCGCCCTACTCGTCGCGGTAGGCGGCAAGCGCGCGTTGATGGTCGTCCCGCTGGCCTGCCTCGCAATCACCTGCGCGCGCATATACTGGGATCAACCCGTTACGATCGTGTCATGGTTCCGGGCCGACGAGATACTCGCCGGGGCCACGCTCGCGCTCATCTATGAGGGATGGCTTGGCGAACGAGCCCGAAAGCTCGTTTCGATGCCAAGTCTCTTTCTGCTTCTGCCGCTCGTCTTTGCCAGCGGCGACATGCGGACCGGTTTCCTGCCGTATCTGCGGCCGTATCTTTCGGCTCTCATGATCGGTGCCTCACTCTACAATGCGCCCGGCTGGCTGCGTCGGCTCTGTGAGTGGCGCATCGTCACCTACGTCGCCCGGACATCTTACGCCCTTTATGTTTTCCACGGAATATTCGCGCACACTTGGCTCGGTGCGGGCGATACGCTCGTAAAATACGCCAAACGCCCTCTGCTGCTTGCGGTTACCATCGCGTGCGCGCATATGTCCACGTTCCATTATGAGCGGCGCTGGAATTCTTTGGGCCGGCGTTTGACGAAGCGTACGCCTGAACCAATTCCGCCCGGCAGCAATGTGGCGAACGCCCCGGTTTCGACAAAACAGATCGTCGAGCCTCGCTAATGATCGACGATGGCAGTACCCCGGGTAGGCCTGAAGACACAGATTTTGACGGGCGTCGGCTTGGCCTGGCAGCCGCGCAACTAAGGCCATCCGCCGTCGATCCGATCGCCCGCCAGAATTTAAATCCCATTGGAGTGCCGCTGCATGCGTAGTCAGATAAAGCGATTGCTGGGTATTGCGGAGCCCGTGTCGCCAGAGATCGCCGCCTACCAGCGGCTGAAAACGAAGGGCTTCATGCCCGACCGCATCATCGACGTCGGCGCTTACGAGGGATCGTGGACGCGGTTGGTGCGCAGCGTATTCGACAAAGTTCCCGTCACCATGATCGAGGCGCAAGATGGCAAAAGACCGATACTCGATGCAGTTTGTCGCGAAATATCGGATACAAGCCTCGTGTCCGCGCTCTTGGGGTCGGTCGGCGGCACATCCGTGACCTTTTACGAAATGGAGACCGGATCGTCGACCCGACCGGAAAACAGCAATGTCGCCCGGCAAGAAAGGGTCATGACGACACGAACGCTCGACGATGTCATCGATGGTTCAGGGACCGCATTGTTCCTCAAGATAGATGTGCAAGGTTCCGAGCTCGATGTCCTGACCGCCGGTCAGAAAACGCTGGCGCGCTGCGAAGTGGTGCAACTAGAGACAGCGCTGCTCCCTTATAATGCAGGCGCACCGCAGATGACCCAAGTTCTCGTCCAAATGGAAGAATGGGGATTTTCACCCTTCGATTTTGCGGGCTTTATCCGCCCCAATGGCGTCGACCTGGTTCAGACCGATGTCCTTTTCGTGCGCACGAATTCCACGCTGCGCGCGAAGCAATTCCATTTCTGAATTCCCGATCATCGCCGCGGCGGGTGAGCTCTGCTCAAGTGCGGGCTCGAAAGAACGTGGATTGAAGAGGTCAGCTCAGCGAAGGCCTCTGCATTCGATCCGACCTCTTAGTTCCGTAATCATCCCATTGCGCAGGGCTTCAACGGGGGGAGTCTGTCAGACCTCGATGAAAATCCGAACTCGATCGGGACTCACGCCCGTTCCGCGGGCAATTCGCTCGCGGCCCTGGCTGATCAGCTCGGCGGACGCACTCGACGAAGCATCGACCAATAGCTGCGACACGGGCACGCCAAGCAAGTCGGCGAGCACCCCCATGCGATCATGTTTCGGGCGGGCACGGCCGCTTTCCCAGCCGGAAATCGACGGAGCGCTTACGCCCATTTGCTCGGCAACGGTCGCCTGACTGAGCCCCCTCGCGATCCGCAACCGTTTCAGGTTAGCCCCAAAACGCAAATCCGCAGCCTCACCCTCGACCGGAGCTTGAGGCAGAAAAAGCTCCTCGGCTTCTTGCGTGTTCGCCGCGCTCTGCAACTGGGCCGCGCTCAGGGCTGCCGGAGAAATGGGGGTTTCAAACTGACAGCCGAACAGCTTTTCGCTTGCCCAAATCAGGCGCGTTGCAACCGATCCGGCGTGCGGCAGATCGACATCGATCAGGTCATCGATCGCAAGCTGCGCCTCGCATTCGATGAGCATGCCGGTCAGCGAGATATTGTGGATCTTGACGACAATGCTGGCGTCGGATGCGTGAGCGCCCTGAACTTCGAGGTGCAATTTCCTGCGTTCCGTGCGCCTCTTGCCTGCGCCCGGAGCCGTCGACTGAAGATATGCCGAGATAACCATTGCCTCTTAGTCGTCGCACAGTGTTAATATTAACTTATCGAAAGGCAGTAAAAACTGACCTGGACCGATGATGGAGTGGCGCTTTACTGCTAGGAAAATCCCGTGTCCAGCACACCCGCAGTGCATCTCATCGAGACGTCATGCGCCGCAATTTCCTAACGACCGAACCCTTTAACCCAGCAAAAGCGTATGTTGGGCTCCGCCGCCTGTTCCGGACAGCCAGACCACCGGCACCGCATGGCGAACCCGTGCCGTCGATGTTGAGGCCAAGCGTGCCGATTGCACGCGGAGCCGAATAGAGCGGCAGACCGTATCGACAAGAACCTATCTTTCCGACCCAGAGCGGAATCGCCGCACTAGTGTCGGAACGCCGGAATTCAGCGGGCGCGCGACGGCCGCTCTTTACGGTCGACGCTCTGCTATCCACGCGTCGTAAACGAGCGAATTCCGTACCAGACCTTTTCTTCCAGGAGCCAAAAAGCAAAATGCCGCGTGGTTTCCAACGCGGCATTCTGCAAGGATTTATAGGAATTCAGGCGAACCGGACGCGAACCGTCGATTTACGCTGGCGCATGCCAGCACCAACTGCGCCAAAGCCGAGGAACATGAGGAGCCAGGTTGCCGGCTCAGGAACCGCGTTCACCAAAGCAGCGCTGGTTTCGACGCGAAAGCCGCTCGGACCAGTGTCGTTGTTGTAACGGAAGTTCAGCACATATTGCTGCCCCACGACGCTGGCGAAATTCTGGGCGAACGTATCGTAAGAACCGGCGCACACGCCGCCGAAGCTGAGGCCGTTGGTACCGGTACCCTGCCCGTCGCCACCCTGGCCGGCAAGGCTGCCGCAGCCCGCGGGCGCAAACGTCCAGGTCTGCGCCAACAGATTGGTCGAGCTGCCGAGGGCGCTCAGGCTGATTGCGGTGACGTTGGAAAAGGACGGCACTTGATATCCGGCAAAGGACAGGCTCGTATTCGCGGTGCCGGCGAAGATGTTGAAGCTGTAGTTGGTGCCCGCGTTCGGCGTGTTGGTCTCGTTGACCAGCACCGTCGCGCTCGCCGTGGAGGCCGCCAGCGCGATCGGCAGCACGGTAAGGAGTAAGAACTGCTTCTTCATGATTATAGCCCCCGGTTCAAAATGATCGCTTGCGAATTAAGCGGCAATATTCACAGCATATGGCCCGAAATCCCCATCACGGACCGCAAGAATATTTACATTCGCCTAACTTTTCCACAGTCGCCGGTCAACCTAAAGAATCGCGGCCTGACGGGCCCCAAAAGCGTCTCCAACGTAAACAATCGGCGAGATTCCAATCCCTTCACACCGGATTTCGATCGACACCGGCGTCGAAAATCTCCGGATTCCCCTCCCGCCGAACCAACAAATGTAACAGCTTGTAACACACCTCACTAAAGCTGGAGCATGGCGCATCAGCGCGGGTTTCGCCGCTAATAGGCTCGCCACATCACCGGCGAACAAACACCGGCTCCGCCCAAGCAGCCCTTTCCGGGTTCAGCGCGACAAATGCAGATCGGGCCTGCAAGACGCATGGGCACGAACGTCCTATTTTGGTACAATAAAAGCGAAAATCGCCGGCTGGCGCCAGCCGCGACCGGATCGAGCTCCCGACGACTTTCTGTCGCCTTTTTGGCTTGAAGCGAGTCGCGCCCGGCTTTTCGGGCTTTTTTGCAGTTCGCGGGCTCATCGGAGCAAGGCCAGATATGAATTTATTAGGTAAATACATAACACGATTTCGCGGTCAGATTTGCCGTGCGCAAGCGGTATGATCGACCTCAAAACACCCTTAAGCTTGCGTCAAGCTAATCGCCGCCTCGCAACGCCAATTCCACAAATGGCCGTATATTACATTGTTATATAGTAGTTTTTTTTCTGGAAACTCTCGACAGGCCCACGGATTTTCGCAGTGCATTCGCGCGAAGGTGGCGGCGCTTGGACCTGTTTCTCAGCGGGACACAGAGCCACGCCGCGCAAACAAAAATCTTCACTCTCTGTAATAATTGGGCTAGCCCGATGAGGTGACTGGGATCAGAAACTTTTTCGGCTCGACGATGCGCTTAGGGGCGATGGCTATCGCTCTGCTCTTGCTCGCGACCATGTCGATGACCATTCCCGCGTTCAATGGCGACGGGGGAAGCCTCTACGCCCAGACCACCGATGCGCTCAGCCGGTTCGTCGGGCGTTCGCCCGGCGAGCGTAGCGAGACCGACCTACTCAAGGGCAAGGCGCGCAAGGATCGCTCACTGGCCGACCGGCTGTTTGGCCGCCGCATCAATGACGGCGGACCTGAGCAGCGCGCGCTGGGCAAGATTTTCGATACGCCTCCCGAAGAGTCGATCAAAGAAATTACACAGGTGCCTCCCGGTCCGGTGGCCTTGTCCGATCCAATTCCATCGGGCCTGTTGCCGCTCGGCGACGTCGGCACCCCGTCCAGCGCGATCATCGGCGGACCGTCGCTCGGCGTTCCCGGCGGTATCGGCACGGTCGTTCCTCCGGGCACGACGGCGGGCCCCGGTGACCCCGGCGATCCGACAACCCCTGGAGTGGACACGCCGGTCGCTGCCGTGCCCGAGCCAGCAACCTGGGCGATGATGCTCATGGGTTTCGGGCTTTGCGCCGCCGCTCTCCGTCGTCGGCGGAAGCTCACGACCGAAGGAGCACCCGGCGTCGCACGATGCGAGCCGGCCTGATCGGGGCCCTTCTGATTGCCGTTGCAGCAATCATTGGCGTCTACCTTGGAAATGATATCATCGCCGCGGCACCGACCGGGGAGTCGGCGCGCGTAGCAGACGGCGAGCGCGCGCAAGATGCGGTGTCCGCCGACGGCGCCCGGGACTATCTCACGCCGGCCGAGCTCGATACGGCCACACGGGACGGCATTCTCCCGGCGGGAACAAAATCGCTTCTGAAGACCGACGGCAAGATGCGGCATGGCGAATATAAGTGGCACGACGATGGCGTCCCGCCAGGCAAGCTGACGATCTGGGTCGACTTGCGCACCCAGCTTATCTCGGTGTTTCGCGGTGGCCACGAAATCGGTGCGTCCGTGATCGTCTACGGCGCCGAAACGATGCAGTCACCAGTCGGCCGTTTCCCGATCCTTTCAAAGCACCGCGATTATCACTCGCGCGCCTATGACGCGCCAATGCCCTATTCGATGTTCATTACCAATTCGGGCGTCGCCCTGCATGGGAGCCCGATGTCGAGCCGCCGCGCCACGCACGGCTGTATCGGTCTGCCCGTGCAATTTGCACGACTCGTTTTTGAAGCAGCAAAGACCGGAGACGAGGTCCGCATCGTACGATCGGAGACCAAAGCGATAGCCGCAAATTCGCAGTCGGCCGGTTCCTAACCGACAGTTAACCATATTGTGCCACCTTGCCTTAGGGCGCCCGGAGCTACCGTTCCCGTGCGTCTTAGGGGTTTGGTATGCAACGGCTCATCAAAATGGCGGGCAAGCTCGCTTTTCTCGCAGCAGCGGCGACGCTGCTTACCGGAGCCCAGCCACGGCTTGGCGGCCTCAACGACCGCCTCCTCGACAGCCACAATCGCGAACGCGCGCTGGTTGGCGTCCCGTCCCTTCGCTGGAACGACGAGCTGGCCCAGGGCGCGCAGGCCTGGGCTGACCATCTGGCGGCGACCGGACGCTTCGAACATTCGCCTAATATTCCCGGTCGACCGCTCGAAGGCGAGAATATCTGGGGCGGGACGTCCGGCGCCTTCCGTCCGGAATCGATGGTCGATCTCTGGATCGCCGAAAAAAAGGATTTCGTCCCCGGCGTCTTCCCCGCGAACAGCCGAACGGGCCGGCCGCAGGACGTCTCGCATTACACTCAGCTGATCTGGGGGCGGTCGGGCGAGGTTGGGTGCGGCCTCAGCCAGAATGGCGGCGATGAGATATTGGTTTGCCGCTATAGCGAGCCGGGCAATGTGAAGGGCCGCGATCCATTTGGACGTCCCTGGCAGGAAGCGTTCGCCGCACCCGAAGCCGGTCAGTCGATTCTCAGGGCCCCCTTGGCCATGTCGGCGGCGGGCTTTGCCGGCGCTTCGTCGGCCTTGATCGAAGGTACGATCGCATCGCGTGGGAGCGCCGACGAATCGCGCTTCGCCAGTGCGCCGGCCACCTCGTCGGCGATAATCCGCGACGACGGCGGCAAAGCGACGACGTCCGCGGTGGCTGCTTGGGGAATCATTTCCAAGTCGGTCATGCCGACGATTTGCGGCTGGTCGGCGAGCAACTGCTCCTGGCTGACCGACTGATTAAACGCGGCGCGGCGCCCCCACCCGCCCGACCAGCGGTAAAAAATATGGTGGTCGAGCTTGGCGATTTTGGCGAGCGACGAAGCCCAGTACGGTACCACATAATCGGCATGATAATGCGTTGCCATGCCGACGCTCGGTTCGACATAGCCCGACAAGGCGGCCACGGCGACGCGCCGTGCCGCATCCCAGCCGGCGCGTGACGGCTTTCTCGCAAGGCTCCCATCGCAGGTGAAGGTGAACTGGCAGCCGGTCTTGCGTTCCGATCCCTGGTAGACGACGCCGCAAATACTGTTCGGAAAAGCGGGATGGCGCGCCCGGTTCAGGATAACCTGCGCGACGCCCCGCTTCCCGGTCTCGGATTCTTGCGCCGCCTCATAATAGATCGCTGCGGTCAGGCAATCCATCGCCGAGCGACGGCCGACGAAGGCCGACGCATTGAGCGGCACGACAAGCGGCGGGGCGCGCTCGACCGGCGCCGTCGAGAAGGGCAAGGTCGCATTTTCGGCAAGCGCGTCGTCGGGGGTCAGCGGTTTGTACATCTGCGGAACGGGTTCGGGCGGCTTCCTGGCGGCGGCGACCGCGGCCCGCTTGCCGATATCTTCTGGCGACAATCGTCCCTGTCCCAGACCATGCATGAACAGCCAGTAGCCCATGCCCGCGAGGCTGGACACGACGAGCAGGATCATAGCGCCAGCGAGAATCCGGCTGCGCGTTCGCCGACGGGTCTTTTCCACCTGGTCCATCATCTGCTGCTTTTTTTCATAATCGAGGTTCGGACTGCTATGTCAAAGCAGGACGCCGGTCCATAGCCGCCCGCCCCGCCGCTTGCGACAACTGTCCCGCGGCGATACGGTTCGGACGGACTGAAGCGTTGGCAGACACGGCTATTTGCTTTATTCGGACTGTCATCCTCAAGTCATCGGGTAAATAATGGCCACTGCCGCCAATTCCAAAATTGCCGCGAGACTTCCCGGCCCCTCTGCGCGAAAAGTTTCGATTGGCTCGATCGTGCTCGCGATCGGCCTTTTGATTTTCTGCGTCCCGACCATGATATTTGTCGTTCGTCAGTCGTGGACCGGCGAAGAAGGCGCGCATGGCCCGATCGTTCTCGTGACCGGTCTTTGGCTCCTCTACCGCCGATGGAAGGAAATTTCCGAATTTGCCGCACCGGCGCCCTCGGGCACGGTATGGATGCTGCTTGCGCTTCTGGTGCCGCTGCAAATCTTCACTCGGATCACGCAGATCGTCGAGATCGAAGGCTATTTGATGTATGCCATCATGCTGGTGGTGCTTTACAGTCTTGTCGGGATCGAGGCGATGAAGCGCCTCTGGTTCCCGCTTTTCTATCTCGCCTTCATCTTCCCCCCGCCGGAGACCGTCGTTGCCTTCATAACCGTTCCGATGAAGATATGGCTTTCCGAAGCCGCAATCTGGTTCCTCGACCTGTTTGGCTATCCGATCGGAGGCGAAGGCGTCCGGATTTACATCGGGCAGTACGAGTTGCTGGTGGCGGCCGCCTGTTCGGGGATCAATTCGATCATTTCGCTCTCGGCGATCTCTCTCTTCTATATCTACATGCGGCATCAGGCGCATTGGCGATACGCACTGCTGCTGGTGCTTTTGATTGTGCCCGTGGCGCTCGTTGCGAACTTCTTCCGTGTGCTTATCCTTATCCTTCTGACCTATCATGCCGGCGAAGCCGCCGCGCAGGGTTTCCTGCACAATTTCGCGGGCATATTGATGTTCGGCATCGCGCTGGTCACGATCTTCGCGCTCGACATATTGCTGAAGCCGCTATGGGATCGATATATCGAAAAGACCGGACGGGATGCGGCGCATGACTGAAGCAATAAGCAAGCAGGGGCCAGCCGGCCGCGATCTGTCGCGACGCAACATGCTCCTCGGGGCCGTCCTCGCCGGCGCATCGGCCTTCGCATTTGTGCGCCAGCCCGCGGTGGCCAATCCGGTGGTTCCCGAAAAGCAGTTCAACAAATGGGTGCCCGAGCAATTCGGTCCGTGGAAAACGGTATCGCAAAGTGGGGTCGTGCTGCCGCCCCCCGACACGTTGCGGGACCGGCTATACGATAATCTCGTGACGCGGGTGTTCGTCGCGCCCGACCGTCCACCGGTCATGCTGCTGTTGGCCTACAACAATGCGCAGGACGGTGTCCTGCAGGTCCATCGCCCCGAATTTTGCTACCCGGTTGGCGGCTTCGTTCTCAGCGACACGCGCGACATCACGCTCGCGGCAAGCGGCCGGGCGGTTCCGGCAAATATTTTCACGGCAACAGCGCCCAATCGCATCGAGCAGGTCGCTTATTTCACGCGGCTCGGTGCCGCCTTCCCGCGCAAGTGGAGCGAGCAACGCGCTGCGGTGATCCGCGCCAATCTGGCGGGAGACATTCCCGACGGAATGATGATGCGTGTATCGGCGCTCGGTATTGACCAGCGCGAGGCGCAACCGCTGCTGACCGATTTCTCCCGGCAATTTATCGAAAGCACGAACCCGAAAATGCAGCGCTTGCTGCTCGGATAAGATTCAGGAGGACAAGATAATGGACCGCAAAATCAGCTTCGCACTTGCACTGACCGCACTATCGCTTGCGGCATGTGGCAAGGAAGCGACCGGCCAGGTCGCCGCGGTGGTCAATGGCGAGGAAATTACGCTGCAGGAAATCAACGCCGAACTGGGCAGCACCCCGATACCCGATGGCGTCGACAAGAAGGTCGTCCAGCAGGCCGCCCTCCAGAGGATCGTCGAGCGGCGCCTCCTCGCGCAGGCAGCGCGTGACGACGAACTCGACAAGACACCCGACTATCTTCTGCGCGAACGCCAGTTGCGCGATGCGCTCCTCGTTCAGCTGATGGGCCAACGCGCCGAACGTGCGCTGAAAGTGCCGGGCCAGCAGGAAATCGACAAATATATCGCGGACAATCCGGCGGTATTCGGCAGCCGGAAGGTCCTCATGATCGACCGTATCCAGTTCGCGCTGCCCAAGAGCGTCGACCAGCTCAAGTCGCTCGAAGATGATCATTCGATGGACGCTGTCGCTGCACGTCTCTCGCAGATGGGCATCGAATTTCGTCGCGACAATACGCAGGTCGATTCGGCCGCGCTGGGACAACAGCGGTTGCAGCAGATCCAGGCGCTGCCCGCCGGCGAGCCCTTCGTCATTCCGGAAAACGGCGTCGTCACGGTCGGCGTCATCACCGGGGAGCGCGCGGAGCCGGTTTCTCCCGCGAACGCACGCCCCATGGCGGTCCAGGCGATTCGAAACAAGCAACTCGCCGAGACGCTCCAGCAGCGCTTGAAGCAGAGCCGGACCGCGGCGGAAATTCAATATCAACCCGGGTTCGCTCCGCCGGCGGGCAAATCTTCCGGCGACGCGGCAAAAAAATAATCGGGCTCAGGGCGCCGGAGCCTTCCCCGGCGCCCTTTTCGGCGGTTCCTCTGCGCCGTTCCTGGACAGCCGAGCCCTTCGCCGCCCCGCCGCCGCTCCGGCCGTGAGGATCGCTGGATAGAGGAGGAAGCTGTTCAGCAGCGCGTCTCCGGCGAACAGGAACAGCAGGACGGCGTAAAGTCGCTCGGGCGAACTCCCTTGGGCGGCCCGTGTGAGATAGCGAAAAAATGACGCCGCAAGCGCCGCCGTCAGAAACGCCAGTCCGGCGAGGCCGAACTGTCCGAGAAGGAGAAGCGGAAAACCCCATGGGCGGCTGCGCGCCGGACTGAACCAGTCCCAGCGGGCGCTGCCGGTCGTCAGCGTCTGCTGGATCAGCGGTAGCGCCTTGAGATCCTGGCCCACGCGCCACGGAAGCGATTGCCGTCCCAGCGCGCGGAACATGTCGCGTGCAGCATCTCCAGCGGCCGTCTTTTCGGCGATCGTCCGCAGTGGAACAATCCCGCTGATGTGGAGCGCGCCGATCAGCAGCATGGCGGCCGCCAGCGCAGGAAACAGTATGCGGGCAAATGCAAAGCCACCCGGCACCGTCAACATCGCTGCCGCCACGAGAAGGATGAGGATTGCTCCGACCGATTGCGATGCGAGCGTCATTCCAAGCAACAGGGCCGTCACCGCGAGCCAAAGCGTCCGATGCCCTATCCTGTCGCGACCTTCGCTAAGCCGCCAGAGCGCGGCGAGCGTCGCGCCGGCACACCAGACGCCATATTGATTGCCATGCTCGAATAGCGCCTGGGGCCGAAATCCCGCATAACGTTCGATGCCGTCATGCGCGAAAGGATGGGCGCCAAATATCTCGGCATGAAGGCGCCAGCCTGTCATGCCTTCGGCAATGGCGAGCGGTACTAAGGCCAGCGAAAGCAAGGCAAAGACGGCCGCAAAACGCTGTGCGTCGTCAGTGTCGCGGAGGTAGAGTTTGGCGATGAGCCAAGGCAGTCCCCATACCCCTGCGAGATAGGCTGCGCTTGCGAGACCCGAGGGATCGGATGTGCCGACGAGGAGCGACTGCGGTACGGGCCAGAGGCAGAACAAAAGGATAGGTATGTCGATCGGATCGAACCGCAGCTTGGCCCATCGACCGCGATCGAAGATGATCGAGCAAATGGCGGCCATAGAAGGGGCCGTCCACGCTTTGGCCAGCCAGACGTCGGAGGGGAGGCCACCACCGATAATCCAGTAAGGCAAAATGGTCGGGTCGCCGACGGCCGCATAATTGCCCGGCGGGAGAAAGAGCCATCCGCCGATCAAAACCAGCCAGATCGCGACGTCGCTCCGAACGGTACGAAAAAGGCCCAGCGCGATCGCTGCCCAAGCTATATATATGACGAGAAACACCCTATGGGTTTAACCCGCTTCGACGTGGATAGAAGCGAAAATGCGAGGGACCATGGACGCAACGCAGTGGGCGGGGGTTTTATCATTCGGATTGGCATCCGCCGTCTGCCTCGTTACGGCATGCCGGCCATGGCCACTCCTTGCGATCGTCAACGGTTGCTATGCCGCCGAATGCGTATTCGGCTGGCGACATGGTCTGCACAACGCTGCCATCGCCGCCATGGGCGAATATTATTCCGGACGTACTTCGATTCAGATGGTCTTGATTGCGATTGCGCTCGGGTTAGGCGCGATTTTCATTCTCGCGCGGCGAACCGACCCTGCGGGACGCGCTCGTACTTCGGCAGCCACCGCAACTCTTGTCACCGCCCTGCTTTTCATCTTGGAAACCATTTCGCTCCATGACGTCGACGCGGTGCTGTACCGACCCGTCGCAGGTCTGCTGATCATCGGCTGGCTGTGGTTGCTGCTGGGCGGAGCCACGATCGTTGGCGCGCTCCGCGAAGTCCGGCGCACAGGAGTAAAGAGTCGATGAAATTGTTATTCGCGTTGCCGGGATTCCATAGTTACGATCGCGGCGCCGAGGTGGCTCTCCTCTCGGTCGCCGATGCCCTCGCTCGCGACGGCGAGAGTGTGACGGTCATGGGATCGGGCGAAGACAGGCCCGATACCGCGTACCGTTTTCGCCACGTGCCATCGATCCGGCGCGAGACATTCGAAAGCTTTCCGCATTTTCCGCCGTTCCGGAGCGAAACCGCGTGGGAAGATGCAAGCTTCGCGCCGGGATTGCTTGGCGCTTATAGGCCCGGAGACTATGACGCTGCGATAACCTGTTCCTTCCCATTCACCCATTGGGCTCTCAGGCGGCCGGCGGCCCGGAAGCCACTGCAGATTTTCGTCACCCAGAATGGCGATTGGCCCGCCTATGCATCCAATTCCGAATATCGCAGCTTCGGGTGCGACGGCCTTGTTTGCACGAACCCCGATTATCTCGAACGAAATCGCGCAAAATGGAACTGCGCGCTCATCCCGAACGGCGTCGACCTTGAGCGTTTTTACCCAGGCGCCGCGGAGCGGGCCCGCTTCGGGTTCCCCGAGGATCGTCCGATCATATTGATGGTCAGCGCGTTCATTGCGACCAAGCGCGTTCTCGAAGGTATTCGGGCGGTCGCGCAGCTCGACGATGCCTTTCTTGTCGTCGCCGGCGATGGGCCTCTTCGTGACGAAGGCCAGGCGCTCGCGGACGTGCTGCTACCTGGGCGTTTCAAGCGGATCAGCCTCAAGGCGACCGAAATGCCCGCGCTCTATCGCTCGGTCGACGCGTTTCTTCATCTCTCGCTGCTTGAATCCTTCGGGAACGTCTTCATCGAGGCCTGGGCGAGCGGGCTTCCGGTCATCGGCCATGATAGCGACCGCCTGCGCTGGATTCTCGGCGCAGGCGCTGAATATTTGTGCGACACGGAAAATCAGGCGGCGCTTGTCGCGATGGTGCAGAAGGGTCTCGCTAGAGGCGCCGCGCGCTCAGGTCGGCCGGAAGGTATTGAGCGCTTTTCCTGGCCGACCATTGCGGGCCAATATCGCGATTTCATTGCGCGGCTCCTAGCCGAGCGCGCCTCAGTTCGCTAGCTGTCGAAAATAGTCGATCGTTTTGACGAGGCCGTCGCGCAGCGCGATCGAAGGTTCCCACCCCAGCTCGGCGCGCGCGAGCGAGATATCGGGCTTGCGCTGCGTCGGATCGTCCGAAGGCAGTGGCAACTGCACGAGCTTCGAGCGGGCGCCGGTCATTTCAATGACCAGCTCTGCCAATTCACGGATCGTGAATTCGACCGGATTCCCGATATTGACCGGACCCGTGAACCCGTCGCGCGAGTTCATGAGCTGCAGCAGTCCCTCGACGAGATCGTCGACGTAGCAGAAGCTGCGCGTCTGCGAGCCGTCACCGAAAATGGTAATATCCTCGCCGCGTAGTGCCTGCATGACAAAGTTGGAAACGACGCGCCCATCAGCGGGGTGCATGCGCGGTCCATAGGTATTGAAAATCCGCGCGACCTTGATGGCAATGCCATGCTGGCGGTGATAGTCGAAAAACAGCGTCTCGGCGCAGCGCTTGCCTTCGTCGTAACAGCTGCGCAACCCGATTGGATTGACATTGCCCCAATAGCTCTCGGTCTGCGGGTGCTGCGTCGGATCGCCATAAACCTCGCTTGTCGACGCCTGAAGGATCGGTACCTTGATCCGCTTCGCAAGACCGAGCATGTTGATCGACCCGATCACCGACACTTTCGTCGTCTGAACGGGATCGTGCTGGTAATGAATCGGAGAGGCCGGGCATGCGAGATTGAAAATCGCGTCGACTTCGACAAAAAGCGGCCAACAGATGTCGTGACGGAGGAACTCAAAGCGCGGATGGCCAAGCAGATGAGCAATATTGGCTTTCGCACCTGTAAATAGATTGTCGACGCACAACACTTCGTCGCCATCGGCGATCAAACGATCGATGAGATGCGAGCCGACGAACCCCGCGCCGCCCGTCACCAGGACCCTCCGGGCTGAAAAATACTCGCGCGCCATATATACCAAACCCCCGATTGTTTCCGCTTTCTAGACAGCAAGCCGGACGATGCAAAGGACCCATTGGGATCGGTGACATTATGGTACATGCTCGGCGACGAATCTTGCCGTTGCCGCAGGATCGAACGGGGACGCCGCCGCGATGATCGAAACTATTGCCTGGCTGATCGCGCTGCCCATGTCATTTTCGCTCGCCTATCTCGGCGTCGAGACATTTCTCGGGCTGCGCCCACTCTCCGCCGACGACAACGAAGAGCCTGTAGCGCCCCCGCGGGTGGCGCTTCTTGTGCCGGCGCATAATGAGAGCGCCGGGATCGCCAATACGGTCCACCTGCTCTCCGCCGCCGCGCCGGAAGCCCGCATCCTGGTGGTGGCGGACAATTGTACCGACGACACGGCCGAATGCGCACGGCAAGCAGGCGCTGATGTCGCCGAACGGATTGATCCGGACCGACGCGGCAAGGGCTACGCGCTCGCGTTCGGACGCGAACAGCTCGCGCTCGCTCCGCCAGACGCCGTGATTATTGTCGATGCCGATTGCCAGCTGGAAAGTGGCAGCGCCGGTCGGCTGGCGGAGCGTGCGATAGCGACGGGCCGGCCGGTTCAGGCTGCGAACCTGCTCACTTCCTTGGGTCCCGCCTCGCCATTGGTCGCCGTCTCGAACTTTGCCATGCTGGTCAAGAATCTGGTGCGTGCACGGGGGCTCGTGCGGCTCGGCGGCGGTGCGATGCTGTTCGGGACTGGCATGGGATTTGGCTGGCCGCTGTTCGCGAGGCTCCCCCTCGCTACCGGCGATGCAGTCGAAGATCTCAACCTTGGGCTTTGGCTTGCGAGACAGGGTGTGCGCGTCGACCTGGAGGATCGCGCGCTGGTGACAAGCGGTGCCGCGCCAGTCGAGAGCAGCCGAGCCCAGCGCAGCCGATGGGAGCATGGTTTCCTCCGAACCGCCGCGAGCGAGGGTGTGCCGTTGTTGCTGCGCGGCATCGCAACGGCCTCTCCCAACCTCGCGACGTTGGGCGCCCACTTGCTGGTGCCGCCGCTCGCGCTTCTCATTCTTCTGTCGCTGTTCGGCCTCGCCGCCATGGCTGCGATCGGCGTAGTATCGGGCCACTGGGGGCCGCTCGCCCTGGGAAGTGCGGCTTTGGGTTTTGCGGGCACTGCGCTGCTTGCCGCATGGTGGCGATACGGCCGCGACATTCTTCCCTTTACGTCGCTACTGCGCGTGCCGCTCTATATCCTTTGGAAGATACCAATCTATCTCGGATTCTTCACTCGAAACCAGAAGCACTGGAACCGGACGAGGCGCGAAGGCGAACGAAGTTGAGATGCCGCCAACGCTGCCAGATGACAAATATTCTCGGCCCGTCGAGAAGGTAGCGCCGCCATAGTCGCCGGGGCTCGCTGAGCAACCGGAACAGCCATTCGAGACCCCGGCGCTGCATCCACCGGGGAGCACGGACCTTGGCCCGCGTCAAAAACTCGAGCGAAGCTCCGATGCATAGCGCGACACCGCGGGCCCGGCCTCGCAGGAGGATTTCCGCGCAGACAATCTCGCTCTGCGGGGCGCCGATCGCAAAGAAGGTCACGTCCGCGCACGTGGCTTCGACGACCTCCGCAATGGCCGCGCGAGCTTGCGCGTCATGACGGACACCCATCGGCGGCTCGTAAAAATGCCAGTCAAAGCGAGGATAGGCGGCTTCCAGCGCCCTGTGGAGGTCAGTGTTGCCGCCGATGACGAGCAGCTTTCCACGCTTGAGGCTGCTCGTGATCAGGTCGCAGGTGAGATCGCTGCCGGTCACCACCTGAAGTTTCATTCCCGAAAGGAAAGCAAGCCCCGCAAGAATCCGACTGTCGCAAAGAGAGAGCGCAGCGTTATCATAACTCATGGCCAGGATGGGATCGTCGGATCGGTGCAACCGCACCACATGATCGACGTTCGGGGTCACGACATAGGTGAACCGAGGCTTCTTCGCGAGGGCGACGATGCGCGCCGCGGCACCCGCCGCGTCAAGCCGATCGAACCCGACATCCAGAAACTCGCTCCGCCCCATTCCCACCCCTATTTCGAGACAATCCTCCCAAAAAGACCATTGGGAGGTGCCTGCCCCGGCAACAGATCGACTCCGTATAATGTGGACGCATTGTCAAGGCCGTCACGGGCCAGACTAGTGCAATTCTGTTCCAATTTGAAACAAATTCCCTGATAGAGACGCCAGCCGCTCAAAAGCGCCGGCGCCTCATGTGTTACGCGGCGCGCGACGGCGAGAGCCTCGCGCTCCTGCCCATTCGCCAGCAGCCAGTTGACATACGCCCCCGACATCGCCGCATCCTGCGAATTCGCCCGGACGCCCTGGCGCCATAGCCTCCTGGCGTTTTCCATATCCTCGCGTCGCGCATAGGCCTCCGCCGCGAAGGCCCATGCTCTCGTCTGCCCCGGACATTGCGTGACGGCCACCTGCGCCGACCGCAGGGCGCCTACGGCATCTCCCCGTTGCAACAGGCTTTCCGCGCGCGTGGTCAACGCCAGGCATTGGGTCTCATCGCTTGCCAGTACCTGATCGGCCATCCGAAGCGCCTCGGGCCAACGCGCCTCGCGCGCAGCAATGCTCGCATCGACGGCTGCGCGCTCCTTCGGGTCCAATCCGGCCAAAATTGTTCGCGCGCCGGACAGGCGGCGGCGGTCGGCCAGAAATTCCGCGGTCGCGAGCCGTGCCGCTATAGTTCCCGACGCGGCGACGGCGCCAAGGCTCGGATCGCTTGGCCCATCCGCCGCATATTCGCGCCAGACCGCCATGATCGGCGGAAGTTGCTCGTCGGGCAGTTTGGGATCGGCGAGCAAGGCGGTGATCAACGCCGCCCCATCGCGCGGACGACCGTCCTTGAAGGCAAAATTGGCCTCGTCCAGACGCAACTCACGATTGTCGGGCGCCAGATTGCGGAGAAGCGCGAATTGGGAGCGCAGGCCCGGCGCATCGCGCATCTCGCGATAAATCTCAAGTCGCGTCATGGCGACCCCGACCGTGTTGGGCTTTGCGACGCCGTAGCTTGCCAGCACCTCGAGCGCGCGCTCGGGAGAGCCTTTGCGAACGGCGACGCGGGCCTTGAGGATCACCCCCCCTTCATTGTCCGGGTCCCGTGCGAGTATCCGGTCCGCGAAGCCGTCGGCCTCTTCGAAGCGGCTGCGGATGACGGCATGGAGGCCGCGCATCAGCAGCGCGCCGGGTTCGTCAGGCACGAGCGACAGGATAGCGTCGGTGGCCTCGAGCGATTCCCGAAAATGGCCGGTCTGCAGGCCCAGTTGCGACACCGCCTGCAACGCCTCCATATTGGCCGGGTCGAGCGACATGGCGTCGCTATAGGCATCATAGGCGCCCGACACCGAACCGGCAGCCATCTCGATCCGCCCACGCAGGATATGAAATTGTGGCTCGTCGTCGCGCGCCTTGATCGCTTCCTTGATCAGCAAGCGTGCCTCGGCGAAACGGCGCTGCTCGAGGAGTGACTGGGCGCGCGCGGCATCCTCCGCGGCGGCCGCATCGGACCGGCCGCAGGCACCGAGAGAAACCGAAACAGCTAAAGTGAATGTAAAGATTAAGCCGGTAAGCACGCCCGGTACTGTATCGAAACGACGCTTCAAGAGCCGAGATTCCTAGGGTTAACAAGGTAGCCAAACACCATGGGCCACCTTATAGTGCCCTGTGTTAAACTGTCGACCGCTCACTGAGGGACGCTCAATGATAAGAATTTTGGTAACCGCAGGGATTGCGGCGGCACTGGCCATATTGTCGGCGGCGCAAGCCCAACCTGTTGGCGCGCCCGTGGGCGCTGCGAAGCCGGTTATAACGGGTACCGCGGCGTCCGCAACCTCGGCAGCATCGACATATCGGATCAACGCTGGCGACGAGCTCGAAATCTATGTGTGGGGCGAAGAGCGGCTCCAGCGCAAGGTCAAGGTGTTGCCCGATGGCACAATGGCTTTTCCGCTTGTCGGGCAGATCAAGGTGCAGGGCCTCCTCCCATCGGAAATGGAGCAGCTGATCACCAATGGCTTGAGCGCGCAATATGTCGGCGCGGTGCCTCAGGTGACGGTGTCCGTCCTCGTGCCCTCGGGCATGCAATTCTCGGTCATGGGCCGGGTCAACGCGCCCGGTACCTTTTCCCCCGGCCGCTATGTCAACGTTCTTGAGGCGCTGAGCATGGCGGGCGGCCCTAGTGAATTTGCAAACCTCGACAATGTGTTGATCATTCGCAAGTCGGGCGAGCAGCTCAGCACGCTCAACGTGCGCCTCGCGCCCCTCTTTAAAACCGGTGCGGACGCAAAGGATGTGGCGCGGGGTAATATTTTACTGATCGAAACCGGCGATACTGTCATTGTTCGCTGATTGAACGGGGGAATTGGGGTGGTGAGGAAGATCGCGTCTTCCATGGTGTTGGCGGCCTATGCCTGCTGTACACCGATGGCCTATGCTCAATATGAGCCGGAATATAACGTCGATGTTTCCGTCGGCGGTGGTATCTCGAGCAACCCATTCCTCTATGCCGATGGCAAGACCGCCGGTTCCGCCAGTATCGATATAGCTCCGTCGGTCGTTGTGGAAGACGAACTCGGCAAGACCCGGCTCGGCGGAAATCTGAGATTTACGCAGTACAGCAAATATTATGGTAACGATGTGTCGGCACGCCTCGAGGCCGCGACCGAACGCAAACTCGACGAACGGAACAGCGTCCGGGTCGCCGCGTCCGTGCAGCGGCTGCGCTCGGCGATTCAGGACGGCCTTATATTCGAGGGCGGCGGATCGCAGGCCCCGGGCCCCCTCCTCCCGCCTACTCTCCCCATCATCGATACGACGCTCGCGGGCACACGGTCGCGCATTACCTCTCTGAACACGAGCTTCGAGCTCTCGCACATCATCAACGAAGTCAGTTCGCTCGATGCAGGAATCGAATTGAACGGAACCTATATCGAAGATGATGTCGGCTTCGATTATCGTAGTGTTTCGACGCACGCCGGATATCGGCGCAAACTGTCACAACGTACGACAGTGACGTTCGATACGCAGGTCGGGTTCGTCGATTATCTTGGACGGCGTACCGGCGATAGCCTGATCGTCTCGCCTCGGGTGGGTGTTCAGCAGCAACTGACGGATCGCCTCAGCCTCGTGGCAGATGCGGGAATATCCTACGTCCGGACCGACGTCGGGGCCGGTGACCATAGCAAGCTTGTCTCCTTTGCGGGCAGCGTCGGTCTTTGCGACCGCGGTCCCAACCGAAGCCTGTGCCTCTCAGGCGGCCGGAGCGCGCAGCCTACGGCACTGGGCGGTGTATCGACGGTCACGACGGCCTCGCTCAATTACGATGCACGCTTGAGCCGGGTCGATCGCCTGTCGCTCGCGGCGCGCTATGGCCGGACCAACCAGGATGGCGCCGGCCTTCCGGTCGTTCGGGTCACGGACTTCATCGGCGCCTCCGCCACGTACAGCCGCGACCTGAACGATCGACTGGCCTTCACGGTGACGCCAAGCTATTCTAAAATCTTCGACGACACGCAGCCCCGCAGTGCGAATTACGCATTGATGGTTGGCTTGACCATCAGACTTGGAAAGCGGCGATAGTGGACGATACCATGTTTGATATGCCGCTCGACGAAGGTGCATCGAGCGGCAATTTCCTGCAGCAGTTGCCGGTGGTTCTGTGGCAGCGCAGATGGTTGATCATCATACCGACGATCATCGGGATTATTGCCGCGATCGCGGCTATTCTCCTGATTTCGCCGACATACCGCTCGAACGCGATCATGCTGGTGGAGTCGCCGCAGCTGCCCAAGGAAGTGATCGGTCTCGACTCTGGGAATGTGATCGACCGGCGTATTGCGGCGATCCGGCAGCAAATTACAGCCCGACCGGATCTCATTCAGCTGATCGAGCGGCATGGGCTCTACGCAAGCGAGCGCAAGCGCACGCCGCTGTCCGAAATCCTGACCGATATGCGCGAGTCCATTACGCTGACCCCATCGGAGACCAGCCTACCGGCAGGCGGGGGCACCGAAAATCGCACTATCGCGTTTGAGCTCGCGTTCGAATATTCCAAGCCGGAGCAGACGCAAGCAGTCACCCAGGACCTCATGGACCGTGTCCTCCAGCTCGACGCACGCGGTAATGCGGAGCAAGCAACCAACACGGTCCAGTTCCTGACCGATCAGTCCGCCGGTCTCGAAACCCAGATCGCCGCGTTGCAGTCGCAGATCGCCCAGATCAATGCCCGAAATGGGAGTGTCCTCGCCGGCGGCGGGATGATCATGGGCGGCGGTACGGGCAGCTATGATGTCCAGATCGCCGCGTTGCAGCGGGATAACCAGTTGCTCATTCAGCAGCGCAACCTGGCCCAGACGAGCGATCAACGCGATCCGATCGTTGCGGGGGCGGAACAACGGCTCGCGAGCGCGCGCTCCGTCTATGCCGAGACGCATCCGGACGTCGTCATGGCGAAGCAGGCGCTCGCCGAAGCCAAAAGATTGGCGAAGGACACTAGCGAAAAATTGCCGCTCCAGACGCTCGACGAGCAAATCGCGTTCAACAACTCTCAAATTGCTGCTCTGCGGAGTGCGAAAGCAGGCGAGACTGCGCAGGTCAGTTCACGCCTGGCCGCGCAGGCGCGGGCACCGCTCATCCAGCAGCAGCTCGGCGAACTTCAGCAACGGCTGACCGCCGTGAACGCGCAATATGAGCAGGTACAAAAACAGCTGATGGGCGCGCGCGCGGGCGTTCGAGCCGAAGACGAGCAAATGTCGGAACGGCTTTCGGTCGTCGAACCGCCGGTCATCCCCGATCAGCCGAGTTGGCCCAATCGGCTGCTCATCGCAGCGATAGGGATTGCTGGCGGCCTCGGTCTCGGTTTCATCCTGGCGCTCGCGGTCGAACTCATTGCGCGGCCTATTCGCGACCCTTCGGAGTTGAAAGCCATTCTAGGCTCCGCACCGCTCGGAATCATTCCCCTCATCGAGCTCGTGCCCGTCCGGCGCGAAGGTTGGCGCAGGTTTCTTCCGCTCCGCGGCAAACGTTGACTTTCTCCCATCTAAGGTTGACCCATGGCTGATGCCGATTTGCCCCTTTCCAGAGACCAGAAATTGCTGACCCTTTCCGGTCTCGCGAGCTTCACGCCGCCGCTGACGGCAATTAAGAAACATCGGATCGTGGGTTTTGACAATCGCGATGCGCGCGCGCGCCCGTTCAATCTCCTGCGCACGAGTTTTGCCAAAAAGCTCAAGGAGGAGGGGCACCGGCTGATCGGCCTTACGTCGGCGACCCCTGCTGCGGGCAAATCCTTTCTCTCTATGAATCTCGCGAGTTCGCTCGCGCGCGTGACCGAAGAACCGGTTTTTCTAGTCGACCTGGATATCCGCCGCGCGTCGCTGGCCGATGAAATCGGTCTCGTTGCCGAGCGCGGGATCGAAAGCTATCTCGAAGGCGATATCGCCGATCTGAGTGATGTCGGCCACCGCATCGAGGGGACCAAGCTTGGGGTTTTTCCCACGGTTCGGCGCACCCGCAACACTGCGGAATTGCTTGCTGGCGAGCGTTTCGCTCAAATGGTCGACACGCTGCGGAATCGAAGCGAAGCGTCGATTGTCCTGTTCGATCTGCCGCCCGCTTTCGCGAATGACGATGCAATGATCAGCCTGTCGGCGCTTGATGGGTTCGTCCTCGTCGTCGATTCCGGCAAAACGACCCGCCGCCATGTCCAGGATGTCATGAGCATGCTGTACCCCACCCCGTGCATCGGCTCCATTCTGAACCGGTACCGCGGCGGCCTCGGCGACAGCTACGGTTATGGATATGGTGGACCGAACTACGGCAAATATTACGACCGGCCCGATCCGGACGCATGACGAAAACCACAAATGCCGAGGCTCTCGATGCGCCCATCTTTGTGCGAACGATGGCGCAGCGTCGAAAGTCCCGTTGGACGTGCCGATCCGTGTGATGGAAAGAGGATGCGAGCGCAGCAGATCCCTCAGAACATCATATCGTCGCGGTCGACCTGGCTGTGGCCCCCGGTGCGAAAGTTACAGCCCCGGCCAGAAACGTGCAGCGCAATCCACGGACGCTTCAAGCGGCTTGAAGTAGAGCCAATGCTAATGGAGCCTGTCCCTTGAAGATCGCGATATGCGTGATAGCGAGGAACGAAGAAAAGACGATCGGCGCGCTTGTTTCGCAGCTCGCTGCCCAGACCTTGTTGTCGAAGCCTCACACCTTCCAGATCCTTGTCGTCGCCAACGCCTGTTCTGACGGCACCGTCGCCGCGGCCCGCGCGGCAATGACCAAGAGTTTCGCCGGCCATCCGGCGCACATGCTCGTCCACGATACGCCGCTCGGCGGCAAGGCGCGGTCCTGGAACCTCGCAGTGCACGAGCTGATTGCGGCTGACGCCGACATCGCCCTGTTCGTGGATGCGGACATCGAATTGATCGACGAAATGGTATTGGAGGATTTGGTACGCCCCCTCACCACCGACGCCGCCTTGCTCGCAGTGTCCGGTCACCCGGTGAAGGACATTCTGAAAAAGCGCCGCAAATCCCTGATCGATCGTTTCTCGCTGATTGTATCGCGCCAATCCCCTACCCCGCATGCAATCAACGGCTCTCTATACGCTGCGCGAATGAGGGAGTTGTGCAAGGTCTGGCTCCCGGTCCCGACGCCAGGGGAAGATGGTCTGCTGACGGCGATGATCCATACGGACGGCTTTTCGCGGCCGGCAATGCACGGCGTGATTACGCAAATCGAGCGGCCTACACATTATTTCGAAGCGCATTCGGTTGGCGGTTTTTTTCGCCACGAAAGGCGGATGACCGTCGGCACGGTGATCAATGGCTGGATCTGCGAATTTTTGTGGGCCGGGAACTATAAGGAGAACGCGGGCGCCGCCATTCGTGAGCGGAATGAGAGTGATCCGGAGTGGGTTAGCCGGTTAGTGGAAAGCCGGGTGCATGGTCGAAGCTGGGTGCTTCCTCCCCGTATGCTGACCTGGCGGCTGTTCAATCTGCGAGGTGTTGGCATGGCGCGAGCGCTCGCCCGATTTCCCTTCTCGCTAGCCGCGACGCTTCTCAATATCTTGCCGGCGGTCCAGGCCAACAGAACATTGAAGCGCAAAAATTCCGCGAGCTTCTGGTAAGTCTCGGCGCCGGATCGTCATGGCATGACCTCACCGGAAAAAAGCCGCGCCATCCGCGACGCGGACAACTCGACCTTGAATTCCTCCTCGATTTTGGCGCGCCCGATGCGGCCCATATCGTCCCAGTCAGCCCGGCAGGACAAGAGCGCCGACAGACGCCGCGCCAGATCGTCCCAGTCGGAGGGGGTGAACAGATAGCCCGAGCGCGTCTCCTCTACCAACTCGGGTATACCGGCAACGCGGCTTGCCAGCACGGGGCGCCCCATCGCCATTGCTTCCATCAACACCACCGGCAGCCCCTCCATGAGGCTGGGAAGAACAAGGACATCGGCTCGCGCTATCTCGCCAAGCGTTTCGGTCTCGGGCAGTGCGCCGGCGAAGCGAATACGATCCACAAGGCCCAGCTCGGTTGCCCGCATTTGGACCGCCTCCCTCTGGGGTCCGTCACCGACGATGACCAGCCGGAATTCGCCATCAGACTCAGCGATCGCGGCCAAGGCATCAAGGAGACCGAAATATCCTTTCTCGGGCGAAAGACGGCCAACACAGACGATCCTTGCCGGCCCCGCGTCGCTGAACGGCGTCGGCGCCGGCAGCGCCGTCATATCGATCCCGCAGCGAACAATGGCCATTTTGGGCCAGTGCGACGGATCGACCGCGCGCATCGCCTGGGCGCGCATGAAGTAGCTCGCACAGGCTACGAAGGACGCCGTTTCGAGTTTTTTGCCGAGGAGCAGCCCAGCGGGATACTCGGTTTCAGATATGCCATGGAGGGTAAGGCTCCAGGGAAGCCCTGTAAGGCGCGAGGCGATCAGGCCGACGGTGGCGCCGCTATTGGCAAAATGATTGTGCAACCGCTCCGCACCCGAGCGGTGCAACAGACGCGCGAGCATCATGGCTTCGACGAAATGGAACTGCGACCACACCAACGCCTTGATCCCGGGCCCGCGATGCCGCACCGCCAGCCACCAGCTCGCCAGAAACGCCAGGGGGCGCGTGAACATTGCCCACCCCAGTGCCGCGATATAGGCCGAGGGTGAGCGTCCGAGCAGGCTTTCTGCCGACATCTCGGCGGCCCCGCCGCCTTGGATACTGAAGACATCGACATCGATGCTCGACGCGCGCAGAGCGGCGACTTCCCGCCGAACGAAAGTATGGGACGGAGCGTAATAGTCGCTCACCAAATAGGCGATGCGGCTCATTTGTAGAATATCGCGCCGTGATTGCGGCGGCGGATTCTGGCCGCGGCATAACGCATGATGCCGAATGTTTCGGCCGCTTTTCCTGCGAGCATATGCCCCCCCCATGCGGCGCCGCCGCGTCTCGACAGCCTTGCCAACTGGATCACCCACAGCAATGGCGCCGCGATGAGGCCGAGCGGTCCAAATGCGATGGCCGACAAAATTGCGACCAACGCGACACCCATCGTCCAGAACAGCGCACTGACGAGTTGTCGCCCATAAAGAGCTCGGCCGCCCGTCCGGCGCGTCTTTTGCCAGACCTGGGCGTAGCCGAAGCCGCTTCTGACCGAGCGCATCCACCATTGGCGGACGCGGTGCATGTCGGCGTCGTGAATCGTCATGGGACTGTCAATTCGCCAAATTCTCCATCCCATGCCGCGCAGACGATGGCACAGTTCGGGTTCCTCGCCGGCTATAAGCTCTGAATCATATCCCCGCGCCTGGGCCAAGGCGTCGGCCCTGAACAGCGCGTCGCCGCCGCACGCATCGGCCTCTCCGATCGGCGTGTTCCATTCGGCATCGCACAGGCGGTTATAGAAACTCCGTTCGGGATAGCGTTCGCGGCGGCGCCCACAGACCGCCGCCACCGAGGGTTCCGATACAAGAAACTGCTGTGCAACGGCCAGCCATCCCTGCTCGAGCTCGCAATCGCCATCGACGAACTGGATATATTCAAGGCCGGACCATCTCTGGAGGATCGTATCGAGTCCCGCATTGCGCGCGCGCGCGGCGGTGAAGGGCGATCCCATATCGAGTTCGACGACCTGCGCTCCGCGGGAGCGAGCAAAATCAACGCTTCCGTCGGTCGACCCGCTGTCGACATATGCGACGGGGACATCCCCGGGAATGGATCCGAGGCAGGTCCGGAGCCTTTCGCCTTCGTTGCGCCCGATCGCGACGACCCCGATCTTGGCCGGCTTATCCATGCGACGTGCGGGCCTGCGCGAGCCAATCCGCAACGCCGCCGGTCAAGCCGACCACCATGGTCATTTCGCGGAACAGAAATATCAGTCCAAAAAACAGGAGCGTCAAGGCGACATCCTGGCGGAGGAAACTCAGCCCGACACCGCGCTTTCGCCAGGCGAGGACCGCATATCGAACGACCTCGGCCAGCACGAAAACGACAAGCGCCGCATTCATACCGTATCGCGGCAACACCAGCGGCAGCGCAATCGCGATTGCAACAAGTTTGGCGCCGTTGCTGAAGGCGACTCCCGACGGCTTCCCTACCCCCATCATCATCGCGTCCGCCATCGATGCCAAAATACCGAACCAGCTTCCCACAAGCAATATCGTCAGGAAAAAGCCGGCCGCATGATATCGCTCGTCGTAAACCAGGTAGATAAATTGATCGGCGAGGGCGGTGCCGAACGCGAGCCCCGTCGCGACCAGCAGCAGGGTTGCCAAGCGCAGCGGACGAATGGCGCGTTGCAAATCGAAGCCCCGCTGCTCCGATGCCGCAATCTTTGGAAAAATCAACAGGCTCCCCATCCGCTGGAACAGGAGGGTGACGGTTTCGGCGAATGTTCTTGCAATGCCGTAGATGCCGAGCAGCGCGAACGAAATCGCGTCGGCGAAATAAAGCCGGTCGAAGTTCATAGCGAGGAAATAAACCAGCGACGCAAGAAAGACCCATTTTCCGAAATGGAGGATCGATCGAACCGCCTCCTTTTCCCAGCGAAGCCGGTGGGAGCGCCAGTCGATCAGGAAAAAACTGGCGGCGCCGGGCACGGCGGCGCCGAGAAGCAATCCCCAGACGAGCGCCCAGATCGTCGGGATGAAGTACGCCAGTGCGATCTGGACGCCGGCTCCAAACACCGCTGCGGCGAGATCGAACAGGGCGAGCTTTCGTACCGCAAACTGTTTCTGGAGAAGGAAACGCGAGGGCGATGTCAGGCCGGTCAAGATGAAGATCGGCGCGACCGCCGGCAGCAGGATCAACAGGTCGGGATTATCGTAACCGCGCGCGATCGGAATGGTGAGCGCCATTGCGACGGCAAATAGAAGCAGCCCGCGGACGATCTGGATCGTCCAGGCCGTGTTATAGAAGTCCGGTTCGTTGCCGCGCCGGTTGTTGACGATGCTTTGTCCGACGCCCACGTCGGTCAGCAATTCGCCACCCGTCCTGAGCGTATTGATCAGCAGCATGGTACCGAGCAGCGCCGGCGCGAGGAGCCACGCGAGGATGATGTTGGAGACGAGCCGCAACACTTGCTGCGCAACGAAAGTCGCGGTGACCCAACCGGCTGCCCCGAAGATCGCCTGCCGGGACGCGATCATCTTCCATAGCCTCGACAGCAGCCGGGACAAAGCGAACGCAGTAGCCGACGGTGGTTTCCGGGATTCTTCCACGCGCAGCGAGTGCCTTCTTACCAATCGACCAGTCGCTCTTCGGGCGTCCAGAAACGCAAATAGCATTCAATAGAGGGCAGGAATACTCACAAACACCGCCCGCTCATCCGAGACCCGCCCAGATTGGCACGGATCCGGCGGCGCTTCGCGGCACGGTCCGCGATCGATTTCGCCCTACACCCGCGGCGGATCACTGCAACTAAGGACGTTCCGCGACCGCATGCATGGACCGCGCGCGGCTTGCCGCGACCTTTTGAGGCAGCGTAGCGGCTCTTCCGCTCGCCGCGTGCGATCGCAGACGGGCTTCACGATGATATTGCCTGATGGACCCGGCAACGATCCCCATCGCTATGGCAAACACATATTGCGCATGTCCGGTAACAAAAATCCACTCCACCAAACCATGAACCGCGGTCACGAAGATCGCGACGGTCGCGCCAAGGACGACATCGCCGCGGGGATCTTTTCGATAGCGAAACGCGAAGTGCAGCCCGCGCAGAACCGGCCAGGCGAACAACAAAATCAGTGAAATCAGGCCTGCCCAGCCCATCTCGGCGGCCGTCAGCAGATACATATTGTGGACATTCGTTGACCGGCTGGCGTAATTCCAGATCACGCCCGCGCGTTCGGAATAGCCCTCCGCGTTCGCCGTCACGACATATTGGTTCGCGCCGACGCCCATCGGGTGATCGCGCCACATCGCGGTAGCTGCGCGCTCGAACGCCTGTCGCTCGCCATCGGGACCCTCGTAAGCGGATCTGCCCCCAAAACGCTCATGGAGACTGGAGATTCCGACCGGCACGACGACGGTCATCGCGAGCACGGCGAGCCCGGTGATTTTCCACTTATGGGCTGTTGGCCGGCGCGCCAAAGAAAGCACAAAGAGCAACAGGATGCCAATCCCCACAAAAGCGATCGCTCCGCGGGAGACCCCGAGCGCGACGGCGATCAGCGCCGAGAGCACCCCGATCATGATCAGCTTGTTTCGCTCGCCGGCGAGAAGCAGCGCCAATAGTGGCAGGGTGACAAAATGGAGCATGAGCCCGAGAAGATTCTGATGGCCCATCGTCCCCGTCGCCTGAATCGCGCCGGAGAGCCGTTGGTCGATTGTGACGACCGCCTGAAAAACAGCGCCCAGCGCAAGACCGAAGCAGAGCCAGCGCATCGCGCCGGGGGTGCCGGCGAAGGATGCGACCGCAACGAACAGGATAAAAACCCGCACAAGTTGGAATGCGTAGAATGTCGAGCTCACCGGGAGCGTGGAGACGGCAACCGACAGGATTGCAGCCACCAGATAGAGAAGAAAAACGCCTATGAAGGGAAGTTTTCGAAAGGGCGCCTTGCTTGTGACGAGGATCGCTAGAGCAAGCGTGTCCAGCAGCGACACGACAAGTCCTTTCGCGTAGCCGGGCCAGCCCTCCCAGTTGATGAATGCGGCATCGAGGTTGAACGCGCTTATAATGAAGGGAAGCAGGCCGACCCCGAGATAGGCCCATTTGCGCTGCTGCGGATAGCGCCGCAGCCATGCGATCAGCACCGGCAACGACAAGATGACGAGGATGATGCCGACTATCCGCATTCGCTTGGCCTAGAAGAATGAAGGTATGCTGCCAATGCGGGTCGCCGGACGTCCCTATTTTGCCCCACCGACAAATTTGCGCGATCGCGGGTCAATGTCTCTTCCCGCGCCTAATAAGCATTTTTGTGGATCACGACCCGGACCGTCTTGAGCAGGATCAGAATGTCGGTCCAAAGCGACCAGTCCGACAAATATTCAAGGTCGCAGCGGACGCGTCGGGCGAGATCCTCGACGCGTTCGGTGGCGCCGCGGTAGCCCCGGATTTGGGCGAGGCCGGTAATACCGGGTTTCAGGGCATGACGAAGCCAATATTGCCGCGATGCATGCCAGAACAGTTCATCCCCGGCCGTCGATCCCAACGCGTGGGGCCGAGGCCCCACCATGCTCATGTCGCCGCGGATGACGTTAAGGAGCTGCGGGAGCTCGTCGATGCTTGTTCGCCGTATCACGCGCCCGACCCGAGTGATCCGTAAATCAGCCCGCCCGGTCGACTGGCTGCCTGCGGCATCGCTGCTCTCCGCATGCATGGAGCGAAACTTGAATATGCGAAACTGCCTATTGCCCTGCCCGACGCGGAGCTGGCGGAATAATATAGGTCCCGGACTATCGAGCCGGATGGCGAGCGCCACGACCAGGAAAAGCGGAGAAAGGATGATCAGCGCGAAAACGGACACGACAAGGTCGAGCGAGCGCTTCTGGATGCGGTTCATGAGATTAAGCGGACCGCGAGACAGGATGATCGTATCATGATCGTCATACTGACCGATCGCGACAGCGCCATGGAGGAGGTCACGATCGAGCAGGATTTCGCCCCCGACATCATGTCCCTTGAGAAAGGTCGACCAGGCAGGACGATGATCGAACTTGCAGGCGACGATAACTCTGTCGAACGGAGCGATGAGATGAGACAGCGCGTCGATCATGTCGGGGCGATCGAGGTCGGGCCAGAGGCCATCGGCCGCGACGTCGACGACGGCGGCATGCGGCTCCGCGCGCGCCGGAAGGCCATCGAGGATCAAGATTGTCGCGACGACCGCATCGCCCATCGTTTTCTTCACGAGAAAGTCGAGGAAGGTCTTCGACAGGATTATGAATATAGCAGCCGCGCCAAAGGTAACCGCAAGGCCCAGTCGAGAAATTTCCTCGGACTTGAACAGGAAGCCCATGCCGATGATGACGATCGCGGTCGCGCCAAGCGCGCTGAGCGCGCGTTGAATTCCGGTCAGGCGATTGCTGAGGGTTTCGACATCTTGCGCTTCGCGTGCGATCTCGAACATCACGAAGATCGGCAGGGCGATGTAAATGATCGATTGCCCACCCGTCACCAGCCATTGTTCGTCACGCAGTTCAAGCGCAACGAGATAACCCGCAACCAGCGACAGCATGTCGAGGAGCAGCGACAGGCAATATAGAAATGTCCGCTTGTCTCGCGCCGAGGAAAAAATGCGGCGCACATTGGCGGCCGGATCGACGATACGAAGCCGTGCGTGCGCCTCGTTGGGCAAATCGGTCCGAGAATTATCCATGCTGTTCCTAGCCGCCCGGCAAACGACTAGCGGACAAAGGTGGATTTTGCGTTGCCGCGGCCCGAGCATGGCCCGCGGTCAGCTCTGCGCGCACCCATCCATTGCCTCCGAACCCCAGATAGCAACGGCCAAATCGGCTCATGTCGCCCACGAGGCCCAACCCCGCCGATACATAATCGAAACTGCTGTTGGGAAACCGGCTGATCAGGACAGGCTCGGTTTCGAACCAGTCGAAGGTGACATACAGGCCCTGGACCTTTCCATGGGTGCCGTAAAAATAGATAGCCGGGCGATCCGCACCGGGCGCCGGCATGCCAAAGTCGAACGCGAGCAGCCGATAGGCCGGAAGGCCTTTGATCTTCGCCCCGTCATCCTGAAGCCACATCAATTGATCGTATCGGTTCGTGCCTTCGCAATTTGCGTAGAGCAGTTCGCCGCTACGTCCCGGCACATAGGCCAGCCGCGCCTGCCAGAACTGGCTCAAGGTATAATTTTGCGCGCCCAGCGGTGCCAGCGTACCCTTGATGCGATGCTCCCAATCCCCTTCGCCACCGTTCCGGTTGAGCCAAAGCCCCGCGATGTCGCGTCCAATCGCGTCATCATTGTTGGGAAGCTTGTAGATGTTGTTCACGAGCGCCGCGAAAACCCCAGGCCGCGTCTTGTCGGCGGCAATGCAGTCGCGATGAACATAATAAGCGTTGAGCCAGGAGGCGACCGGCGAATATCCGCCGAACGAGACGGGGTGCCAGTCTTCGGTTCGCAGCCCCCCGGTCTTCGTCCACCACGCACTGCCGCGGTTGCCTTGTGCGATGATGATATTGTTGCGCGTCGACACCGCGCAATCCCCACCCGGCAGCCAGTTCTGCTGCCCCGGCGGAGGTGGAAATGACTGGAAGGAGCGCCCCCAATCGCTCGACCATCCATTGCTCCCGTCCTGCTGAAAGAGCCCGACGACGAAGTCGGGGTCGTCGGATGCGTTATCGAGGCTGCGCACATGCGCTACCGCGCTCGGATCGGCGATCGTCCCCGGAGGCGGGCTATACGCCCAGCCCTTTTCGGTATCGCCGGAAACCTGCCAGACGCCTTTGTCCATCACACCGAGAAGGGCTACCGGATTACCGGCGGCCGAGAGGCCGCATGTCGAAACAAACTCCGAGATACCGGCATTCACGTCGTGGAAGACCACCGGGTCCGATGTCTTTGCCGGCAGATCGCAGTAATTGACACCGACGCCTTCGCATATCCAGAGCCGTCCCCGGCGGACCGGATCGAACAAGATTTGTGCGGGGAACACAGCCTTGCCGCTATCCGAAAGCCATTTGCTCTCGCCGGCTCCGCGGCGCTCGTTGCCGAAATCGATCGACGTTGCCCCGCCGTCGAAACTCTGCCACCACTGGCCGGAATTTTCATTCGCCCAGACCAAGTGCATCGGATCGAACGGATCGACCGCAACCTGGTCCGCGTTCAGCGTATCCTTGCCGCGCCGCCATTGTCCCTCGCGCAATATATGCAGTGCATCGGGAATCTGGGTTGCGCTGGTACGAAATTCGCAGACGTATACGGCGCCGTCCTTTCCTACCACCAGGCACGATGCGGTGGCCGGTCCGCCGGCAAACAGAAGCTGCCCCGCGATGCCCATCGGCGCATGGTACAGACCGACGCCGAACACATGAACCCATGCACCGCCGTCTGGGGCCCAGGCGACGAGATATCGTCCTGGTGTGCCGCTGAAATCCTTGCCCGTCCCGGGAAGTTTCAATTCCCGGAACGTCGCGAAGCCGTCGGTCGAGGCATAGCAACCATCGCCGTTCGTGCCGACGATGACCTGGGCCGGGTCGCGCGGATGGACATCGATCGATCGGTTGAAACGGCGCGACGGCCCCGTGTCCGACAGAAAGGCTTTTGGTGGCAGCGGGGTACGGCGGAAGCTCTTGCCAGCATCGATCGAGCGATACAGGAAGGCGTTCCATGCCGTGTAAATAACGCGCGGATCCGATGGAGCGATACGGGTGCAGTAGGTCCCGTTATTAGCGCCACTTTCGACCTGTGCACGCAGGACCTTGCCATTGTCGGGGCGTGGATCGAAATCGGTGGGCGCCAGATTGTCCTGTCGCAGGAGGTGGCGCCAGCGCGTTTCTCCTGCCTCGCGGATATAGCCATTAAATACGTCGGTATTGCACACCATGCGCGACCCGTCGGAGGCGATATCGATCCCTGTGACGAAGCCGCCTCCGAAACCGATGGGCGCCGGGGAGATCTGCCACTCGGCACTGTCTTCAGCCTGCCCCTTCGCGCTGCTCCCCGAACGCCCGCCGGGTTTCGTTGGCTCACCCACGGCGTAGCGCACTCGGGGGACAATATATCCATGTCGCAATGCGGCCGTGCCGCGCCGGCCAGGCCTGCGCGCGCGCATCCCCGCCGCGCACAAAATTCCGATCGAAGGCGGCGAAGGCCCCTGTCCGATAAAAGGTGGAAATGAACATGTCGGGCCTCGCCTCACAATGCGCCTTCGCAAGCGCGCTGCTCGCAGTAGACGCCTACTTAACATAATGGAAAGGCCGTTGTTAAGTTCCGCAAGAGACGGTTCGCCGAGGAAATTCCCGCAATGGGATCCCGCTCATTTCCGGGCGAAAGGCACAGGCACGTTGAGGACCTTGAAGATATAGGCGACGACCGCGACAAAAATCACCGCGGCTGGCGCATGATATCCCTCGTTGCCGACATAGTTGACCAAGGCGCAGCCGACTGCCGGCGGCGCATATTGCCACAGATGGTCGCGTGGCTCCTCTTCGGCCGATCGTTGCAGAAGCAAGGTCGCCAGCCCGGCAAATGTAAAAACGGTAATCCAGTCCCAAACTGTTTCCACGTCCGCTCCCCCTCCGCCGCCAGCCGAATTGTGCGCGAAATGCGCAGGCCAGATCCAGATAGATGGCGTAGCAGGGACCCTCGCCATCGGATAGACGCGAATTTCTTGCATCGAAACGAGACCATACCGTGCGTCAAACCAACTCTATAGGTACAATCCTTGGCATCGCGCGACATCGAGGAGATCGGCAAGCGTGCCAAGTTGAGACTGTTTTAAAGATATGCTGATAGCAGGCTGCCCATGAAACCGATCCGCAAAGCCGTCTTCCCCGTCGCTGGCCTCGGCACCCGCTTCCTTCCCGCTACCAAGGCGATCCCCAAGGAAATGCTGCCCGTCGTCGACCGGCCGCTGATCCAATATGCGATCGACGAAGCGCGCGAGGCGGGGATCGAACAGATGATCTTCGTCACCGGCCGCGGCAAGAGCGCGATCGAGGATCATTTCGACGTCGCCTTTGAACTCGAAAAGACGATGTCCGAGCGCGGCAAGGACCTGTCGGTTCTGGGACCGACACGGCTAGGGCCGGGCGCCTGCGCCTATGTCCGGCAACAGGAACCGCTGGGCTTGGGGCACGCGATCTGGTGCGCGCGCGACATTGTCGGCGACGAACCCTTCGCAATCTTCCTGCCCGACGAATTCATGCACGGATCGCCCGGCTGCATGAAGCAGATGGTCGATGCGTATCACAAGGTCGGCGGCAATCTGATCTCGGTGCTCGAAGTGCCGCACGAGCAAGTGTCGAGCTATGGCGTGATCGCACCCGGCGCGCGCGATGGCGCGCTCACCGAAGTGACCGGGCTCGTCGAAAAGCCGCCGGTGGCCGAGGCGCCGTCGAACCTGATTATTTCGGGCCGTTATATCCTGCAACCCGAAGTGATGCGCGTGCTCGAACGCCAGGAAAAGGGTGCAGGCGGCGAAATCCAGCTGACCGACGCGATGGCGACGATGATCGGCACCCAGCCGTTCCACGCCGTCACCTTCGACGGGGCGCGCTACGACTGCGGATCGAAGGCCGGATATATCCAGGCGAATCTCGCGGTCGCGCTCGAACGGCCCGACATCGCGGACGAGGTCCGCGCCTTCATTCTAGCCAAGCTGAACGGCGACAGCGCCTTCTGACGGAACCCTTGGAAGGCGTAGTAAGTCCGCCCGCGGTCCGCGCCTTGCGCGAGCAGAAAAACACACCGGCTGCTTCAGGGACGCGACTCGGACAATGTTACGCCGAGTCGTGGCGCGCCAATCCATTCTTCCCGCTCCACCCGCGCCGTGTCGTTGTGAAGCGCGGCCGATAAGTTCGGATATTGCTTGCGAGAAATTGCAGGACTCCATTGCGGAACGCCATCGCCGTGACGCATGGCCAAGCCTCCGACCAGATGACGGTGAGCGGTCAAAGGTTGATGTCATGTCCGGGATTCTTCGACCACGCAGGTAGCGATCCCATTAAAAACGCAGCCATTTTCCGAAGGCAGGCCAGGCTCGCGCCAACCCCCAAAATTGGCAACCAGCCATGCTTTGAATGGCGCAAATAGCTCCCACCTGCGCGACGCCGCCCGCCGGCCAAATCGGGGCCTTCTTCGACGTGTCAAATCGGGACAAATCCCTGTGAAGGATGATGAATCGATTCGACTCAACCCGCCACGCTATGTAAATCATGTGTTATTAATTAAGCAACGGAACGGGGTCGCAACCTTTTCGGGCAAGGAGCGCGACATGCGTAAAATCATCAAACTCGCTGCGGCCGTCGCACTGATCGGAGCAAGCGCTCCGGCAGCGGCAGCCGTCACCATTTGTCTCGGCGGCGGCTGTGCCGCGCAGCCGGGGTCGAACGTTTTGGTCACCCAAGGTGTCCCCGGTCTGAATGTCACCGGAACCCTCAACAACGCGCCCGGGACGGTGAATTTCTCGTCGACCGAACAACTGATCGGCCTCGCCAACGGCCAAGCGCGTGTCGGTGCGGTCGATGGTGTCCTCAACAACCCGCTCACCTTCTCGTTGACGGGCGGCCTGATCAGCGCACTCGAGTTCAACATCGACGCGATTACCAGCGGCAAGGTGTTCTTCACCTTCGCCGGCGGTGACAGCAACGGGCTTGTCACGAGTGCCTATAATCTCGGTCGGAACGGCAGCAACTTTTACAACGCCTTCAACGGCACCTTCTCGAGTGTCACGATGACGTTCACCGAAGGCGCCACCGTGGCCGATGTCGGACAGTTCCGTCTTAACTCGGCGCAGACAGTTGCCGCCGTGCCGGAACCTGCCACCTGGGCCCTGATGATGCTGGGCTTTGGCGCGATCGGTTTCTCGGTACGCCGCCGCAAGCCGGGCGTGCGCGTCCGATTCGCATAAGGATTTGAACCGCTCGAAAGAGCGGCTTTGGTGGTGAGTGATTACGACGGCCAGTCCGTGCAATGCTCACAAGGTATACCCCCGCCCCGGCAGTCGCGTTGGTCCACTGACGCAATTGCCGGGGATGCCTTTGTGGATCTTGACGGCGCAACATTTTCGACGCGAAGACTAACTTGCCCCAGGATTTCGACTCCGGCTTATTCCGCGTCGCCGATGTCCACTCATATCATCGCAGCTTTCGCTCCGCCCTATCGTGCTCCTAGCGTCTCGCGAGCAGATCCATCTCCGACACCCAACTGCAACGCCGAACGAAGCGATAAACCCAAGCCGCTCCGCACCATGCGCCGCGCCGCATTCTTCGTCCCTGCAAGGCTCGACATCGAGCGATCGCTTAGAGCGATGCAATATATTTTGATCGCGCAGGTTAGATGTCGCGGCAAGGAACCGCGTTGATCGACCGGCCCCACACTTACATTGTGCGCTGACGGCCCTCGACGAAAACCGTCCCGGTCACTCTTGCGGCAGTTATCGCGCGCGAACGGGAAGCATTGTAGCGGCGAGCTGCGAGGCTATGTCCCTGTTGCGGGTAGGCTGCGCAAGGCGGATGCGGGGCGCGATATTTCCACGAGCCTGGCATCGCAGGCTGGAACGCGCGGTCTAATTTGGATCCCCATTCGAACGGCGCAATAGCGCGTGGATTTCGCACATCTTCCTTGGAGAGACCGAAACAAAAAAGAGGCGGCCTAAACAGGCCGCCTCTCTTGTAGCTTGCGTGTCGCGAAAGTCAGGCGAACTGAGGCAGACCCTGATGGCGACGACGGCGCATGCCGAAGCCGATCGCACCGAAGCCAAGCATCATCAGGGCCCAGGTCGCCGGTTCGGGGACAGCATTGATCGTGAAATTATCGGTTTCGAAGGCATTGCCCGTCGAGCTCAAGCGAAGCGAAGTCAACGCGGTAACATCGCCGCCGGTGACATTGAAGCGGACGACCGGGTTGAGGTTGGGATCGGTCTGGCTGCCATTCGCAGGATTGAAGATCTGCGAACCCGTGAAGCTCGCGATGACTCCGCCACCGGCATTGAGGAATTCGATCGTATTATAGGCATCCACGGAGCCCCAGATGAAGCTGACATTGAAGATGTCGCCGATCGAGGAGAGATTCATGATGCCGGGCGAGCCATCAGCGGGACCGACCGTCCAGTAATTGCCCGAACTGCCGAACGGAGCCGCGCGAATGCCGTCGACCGAAGTGCTCGTTACGAGGCCCCCCGAAACGGGTGCCGGCGACTGGAAGGTATAGGTTGGCGTCGGGCCGGAATAGGGTGCCGTGCCCGGCGTTACGGTCCCAAGCGTGATAGCGGCGCTAGCGGCGGCCGGCAGAGCCAGAGCGGCAGCGGAAACCAGCATGAATTTCGTCAAAAAAGTACGCATCGTCGGTATCTCCATAGTTGGCGACAGGCCGTGCGACTCGCCCTGTTGATGTTATTAGTAAGTAAACATTAACCCGATTCGGAGGAATTGCGAATCAAAATTGCCCTGCCCGTCCCAAATCGAGACTCTTTTTGGGGGGCTGCAAATCGGATGCACCGGCCCGCAGATTGCGGCGCAAGGATAGCCTGCAACCAATTGTCCCGAAGCGGCATTTCCGAACGCCCTTGCCGAGTTATCTGCAGGAGGGTTGCTGTCGGCAGGTTGATAGACCGGCAGGCTGCAGCCAAGCATGATGCGGTGCGTTTTAGTGGCGGCTGTGACCCCACGCGATAAATGAGAAAGGCTACTCTCTTCGCGGAACGGAGCCATTCCACCTTAAAGTCGGCGCTTCCCTGCTGTCCAAAGACGGATCCGTCCACCACTTCTGGGTAACAGACCGGAAGAATGACTCTGTTGTTTAGGCGCACCTCGTCATTGGCGCCCAGTCGAAAGTAGGCACGCAAAATGGATGCAATTGGCTCGAGAATTTCGGAAACAGGAATGCTGCTCCGGGACGGAGGCGGTTTTGCACTACGGCGCGATCTCGGCGGCCGGTGGCGACTTGATCTGCACAGGGTTCCGATTGATCATATCGAGAAGCGCGTCCGGGTCACCGGAGTCATCGTTGGCGAAGATCTCGTCGACGTCGACGGTATTGCGCCGGATCATGGGCCACAAGGTAGCGCAAAAGAATTGCATCCAGGATTGTAACGTTTCGTACCGCCAGCCAACGCCCGGCATGAGAAAGCCAGTCGCGCGGGATTCCGCTCTAGCGAATGGCGCCTGCGCTGCCGACGCTCCTGGTCGGCTACCCTGGAGGACAGTCGTCCAGCGAAAGCGCATAGGGGCCTGTACGTCCTCGCTGCAAACAGGTCCTTTACTTCCGTCCGCTATGCGAAGGGCATGAAGCAGCGCAGACAGAATGGCCGAAGACGCGAGGGATTTCCGAGACCCGAAACGTCCGCTGGCGGAGTGATTACCGTCGCAGCGTTGTTCGTAGCTGCGCTGGGAACACTTTGGACGATTTCGAGTCCTGAACAGCGGGCCGCAGCTCTCAACTTAGCCAGCGGGTTGGCTGCCGCGATGGGGCTGATACGCGACGCCGCATAAAGGCGAGCGATAGTGAAGCTTGCCACGTGGTGGCGGTTCGGCACTGCACCGATTGGTCACGCGTCGGGATGTGCCGGCCCTCGCCAGCGCACCGTGCGCCGTTTAATGCACGGCCCGAGCGTCGCCGGCCTCTACCAATGCCGGCCAGCGCAAGCCCGATGAGCGTAATTCGGCGTCAGCTTCCATAACCTTTTGATCGAGCTGCCCTAGCCGCGACAGATAGCTGTCGCGCGAAATCGCCTTGATTTCTTCGAGGCGGCGGAGCGCGGTTTCTGCGATGTTGCGAAGACTTTGACCATGGATGCCGAGCGTTCCGCGATAGACATGAAACTTGCCGGGCTCGATCTGCTGCTCGATATATCTTGCGACCACAGAAATTACGAACTGGGCGGCCGAAACATCGTCAATTACCAGCGCGTCGCGGCTGTCATTGCTTCGTTCCACCATCGGCCTCATGGCCTCGCGAACCTTTTCCCACATATGCTCATGCTTGAAAAGTGCGTCGCACTGCGCGAGTGCCTGAAGCGATAATTCGACTGCATTCATAGGATTGCTTCCCCCGAAGAACCATCCGCAGGAGCCACCATACCCGGTCGCAATCGGGTAAACATTGGTGTTCCCGAACCTCGTGAATTTGCTATCGGATACTTCTCCAGCTGTGCCGGCATCGCGCCGAGCCCGCGGACGGGTGCCGGATCGACGGCGCCTGGTCAGAGCGATCATAGCGGAGACTCGCCGCGCCGAAGTTTCCTCGCAGTTCTTTCATGCCGAACTGCCGCCTCCCGAAAGCGGACGGCAAGGAACGGATCGCCGCATTGAGCGGCCTTCACCCGGGCGACGCGCGCTAGTTGCTCGAAATAGACGCTGTCGCGAGGCGGTTCCATGCATCACCGATACCATGGTTAAGTCACCAAAAACCTAAAGAAGCGATCTCGATAACACCGCCTGCGGCCGGCCGTTGCCGTAGGTCCGTGAACACCGAGGATTATCATAGTCGAAGATCCGCGGTTGGCTTACGGCACCGGCATTCACAGAGACTGGAGGTCTTGGCATAACGCGGCGCGCGGCGAATAGCCTCCGTCCTCGCCTAAAGCCACTAACGGTCCACGTCGCGATTTCTGGTTGCGAACCGATAACATGGGTTAATGCCGACAGTATCAAATCAACTAGTCTCCCCGCGCTCACTGATCCCTGTCTGCGACGCAGGGAGCCGTGGGGTCCTCTTTTTGCATCCAAAGGGGAGGAAAGGCTCTGCTTCGCGGCGGGGCCTTTCTTATTCTTAGCGACTGTTCATCATGTCGGCAGCAGTCTGCGCCTCGGCTTTGGTGGGATAGGAATCCTCAAGGGGCGTCTCTGTTATCACAGCGTCTCTGTTATCACGGCAGCTTTCATCTCAATCGCAACCACCCAATAATTCATTGCGCGGTCTGGTCCGCGCACTTCGTATGTTGGCATTTTCCACAGCTGACTCCCGGTCCAATTCCCTACTTACTCCCCAACCGCTTTCGAAGCTTGGTGGAGCTGTCCGATGAGTTACGGCCTTGTCGCCTTTTCGCTCGATCCCAGCGCGCTCGCAAGATCTGACATCAAGGGCTCGAACCGGCCCACCGCTGCTCACAACAAGCGGCAGAGGCGGTTACGACTTCACTTAACCTTAATTGCCGTCCGCTATTGCGGCGACAGTCCCGTCGCTCTTGCGACCTCGAGTGGCGGGGCTACCAATCCGGAGCGGGAGATTTGGTAGTCGTGCCGACCTTCGAAATCGCAGGCCCAGGTCCGGACGGCGACTATTGCGTCGTTCGTTCCGACACTCTGGGCGACGTCACCCATTACGCCACGCTTCCCACATCTTACGACACGGCCGCCGAAGCGCAAAAGGCTGCGGACGCCTACAATGCCGATCCGGCATCCGCCCCGAAAGTCTAGACGCAAGATTGGGCGCCAGTCTGGCGATGGCCCCGTCGCGGTCGGTCGACATCTCGCGCGTCATGGTTTCACAAGGTTAGGCACCAACCGGCCGCCCAGCGGCGCAAAAAAGACGATCCGCGACCTCTGGGGACGCAAACGGCATTTCGCTCCTGCCCTGGCGAGAGAGCGCGATCGCGATGCGTGGTTTCACTTTTTGAATGACATCGCAAATTTGCGCGGCCATTCGTTTTTGCCCATGGGAAAATTGCAAGAGCGAGCGTTCCGAATCACCAATGCCGCTTTGATCGGCGCTCTTGTCGGGCTTCATCGCTTGTTCGGTGTAGAAACCATTTACCGCATAGGACATCATGGCGTCGCGGCCCTATTCGAGGACAATTGGTTTGCTTATTCGCTGAAGGAATTTGGCTGCACCGGCAACGTCGACTATGCGCAAGACGCCGAGAATATGACGCGCCATGAGTTATTCAAACGCATCAGGCCCTCCGATGTCGTTTATGATATTGGCGCCCACGGCGGGGTGTACAGTGTCACCCTGAAAAGTCGCTTTCCAAAAAGCCAAGTCTTCTCGTTCGAGCCGCAACCAGAAGATCTGCTGGTAAACCTGCGCCTCAATCAAATGGCGACGGACAATGTCCACGAGATAGCCGTTGGCAACATCGTCGGCGTTGTTCGAATGACCACGCGGGAGCGGTCAAGCAATCACGTCAACATCGCAGGCGACCGAGAGGTACGGATGGTTCGCCTGGACGAATACACGGCGGCTCAAAATATCCCGGACCCGGATTGGATCAAAATCGATATTGAAGGAATGGAGTTGCCCGCTCTGATCGGCGCAGAGGCTTTAATTCGAAGGTCTCGGCCAACCATCATTTGCGAGATTAATCATCTGCACAATCGGTTCGGCACGACAGTCCCCGATATTCTCCGTTGGCTTCGATCTGTCGACTATGAAGCGCACCGACTAACCGGCAACAGCCTGATACCAATCCCCGGAGCGATCGATTTTGCGTCGCTCGGATATTCGGCTGACAGGAACTTCTGGTTCATGCCTGCATCGCGGCAATAGTCGATCGAGCCGGTGCGTGAGAATGGGTTGGGAAGAAGCGTCGATTCTGGCCAAATTACGATCGCCACCGACGCAACCAGACAAAGTCGCCAACCTGCCGATCGATCGATTTGACGGGCTGCACGGCTTCGAATCCACCATCTGACGGCCGATGCGTTCGGGACTTTGGTCCTAAGCTTCAAACCTGCGCAACCTTGGCAAGTTTCCGGCTCTCAATTTTAGATTGAGACGAGCTGATGGCCGGTATTTCGGGCGCGAGAATCTTAGACCGACGTTGAAAAAGCCGCGACATTAGCCTCCGTGACAGCGTAGCGGCTTGCCGTCCAAGCCATCGAACCAGATGGTCGCATTTACGCCGTCGATATCGACGACGCTTCGGCCATTGGAAAAACGTTTGGCGACGCCATCAACCGGAACGAGAGGCTCGGCATTGATTCCACGCTCGAACGAGAGGGTTCCATCTTCGTTCGAACTCATCATCACGTGCCGATCGTCGGAACAAGTGAGAGACCAAGCGCTGATTTCGGAACCGGTATCGATCCGGTGCCCGCGCGGATAGAAGCGACCGTGCCAAGCCTCCCAGAGAAGCCCGGCGAGGCCCAGACCAAGGATTATCAGCATCAGCGTCGCCTTGTAATCCACGCGGCGCCGCCGGAAATTCGACCGGTCTTGATCCCCGTTCGGGTTCAGGAGCTTGTGGATCGCGCTGTTCGCGCCGGCGATCGGATGCGCCGCCCAGCCGTCGTCGCTGGTCGAATATATCCCCTCCTCCGGATCAATCGATACTCCAAGACCGGTGCTCAGCATAAGCTTCAGCCCGCCACCCGGTTGCCATTCGAACGCGGTGTCGACCGGTTCGTCGGCGAGGTTCAGAAGGACAACGCCATCGTGAGCAACCTTTGGCCGGTACTGCACCTGCATTTCGTGAACGTCGCCGGGGTCATATCCCGGCACCAGGTGGAGAATGATCCGCCCGTCAGGCGACGCATGGCGGACGATCTCGGGATAACCGGTTGGCGCTTGATCCATGGCCCACGCTACGCGCCGATCGCGGGCTTGCCAAGCGAGGCCCGATCTGCACGTCGATCGACCTTTCTACCCGCTAGATCGGCTCCGGCGTCTGCCCAGCCATCCCGCCAGCACCGCTCCAGCGGCAAGCAATGTTCCGAGCGGCCCGGCCAGAAAGGGATAGATTCCGTCCATCTCGTCGAACGCACGGTGACCAGGAGCCGTATATTGCCCCCAGTAAGCAAAGACGATGAGGAGAGCCGCTGCGAGGAGGAAGATATGCACGAGGATGCTGGTGACACCGCGCGTCGGCAGCGTGCGCGTCAGACGCCATGCAAGAACGCCGAACAGAATCGAAAGAAAGACGCCGGCAAGGAACAGGGTCAGCATGGGTTGGGCCTCGCTTCCGGGAAACATAGCTTACCAAGCGCATATTTTGGGCAAGGGTGCCATCAAATAGCATCGATGCCCCGCCCATAGACCGGTTGCGGGCTGGACGAACAGAACCAGCGCGGGACGGCGTCGAGGCACATGACGGACAGTTAACGTCACTGCCAATCACCCGTCGCAGCGACACCCGGCATCTTATCGGCGCGTAGCGGATTCCGTCGCGCGGAAGACAGTTTCTCGATGGAGGTGCGCGGTCTTTATGGCACGCCGATTCAACAAGTGAACGGTCCTGCTCATTGCCGCGTCATCGGTCAGCAGCTAGCCTCGCGGTCTGGAGCGGGGAGCGAATGATGATACGAGGATGGAGCGTAAATTTGGCGGCGAGTGCATGGTTTCTCGCCATTTCGTTCGCTCCAAGCGTTTATGCCCAGTCCCCTCCGGCGCAGGATGAAGCCCGCAAAATCGAATTCGACAAGCGCATCACCGACATCAAGCAGCGCCTAGGCGCAACGCCCTATGCCGACAAGGAGGGACGCATTGCCCTGCTTGGCGAACGCGCCAAGCTGATTGCGGAGTATCACGGCGAAGAGAGCTTGGCGCACGCCGATGCACTCCAGCTTCTCGCCTTCGAATATTATTCGGACAAGCGCTGGGTCGAGGACGCAGCCCCCCGGACTCGGGCCCTAGCCGTTCGGCGCAAGCTACAGGGCGATCGCTCGAGCGAGACGCTGTACGTCGCCCGGGCGCTGGCCCATTCGCTTTCCGAGGCCGGCCGACGAGCCGAAGCAGCGGCTATCCTCGCCGAGGTACTAAGCGCGTGGCAGGGTGGTGCCAACTTGACGGAAACGGCAGGACGCCATGTACCGCGCGGCCGTACCGTTGAAGGCAAGGCGCTTGGTATGATCGCGGCCGCGCATGCGAGACTTGCACTTGATGAGGGAGATGCCGCCCTCGCCTTGCCATCGGCCCGGATCGCCGCGGCGTCTTCCCTAGCTTATCGTCGGGGCTTCGGCGTCGGCGTGCTCGACGAGCAGATGGTCGAACTTGCCGAGCGCGATCCGTCCACTCACACGGGCGAAGAGTCGTTCGCCGAATGGTCGCGGCTTTATGCCGATGTCTTGTGGGAAGCGGACGGAAAGAGCGCCACGGCCAGGGCGGACGCGCTGCTCATACTCCAGGATATCATGGCTGGCCGCACGTCGCGCGCAGTGGCACGCTCGGCGGCAGCGCGCGCCGCGGCTGCGTCGGGTTCCGCGGGACTGGCGGCGGAGCGCGACGCGAAGGCCGCCGAACTCGCCGCGCTTTTTGTGCGAAGCGAGGGGCTGAAGGCCGGAAGTGAGGCCGATCGCGCGCTCTGGCAGCAAATTGGCACGGCCAACGCGGCGCTTGAAGCCATCGATGCGCGGCTGTCGGCTGCGACGCCTGGCTATTTCGAACTGGTGAAGCCGGCGCTGTTCGACGAGACCGCCGCCAAGGGCCTGCTTGCAGCGGATGAAGCCTTTTTGATGATCGTGCCTACGGCTCGCGGCACGCACAGTCTTGTCTTAACACGCGAAGGCATCAACTGGCACCGCTCGGCGATGACCGACGTGGAACTTTCCGGACATGTTCGCCGCCTTCTGTGGGACGTCGGTGCCAATATCGAAGTGACGCCCGACGAGGATGCGACATGGTCCGCCGAGGGCGAGGGAGACTTTCCGTTCGATCGCGGGACGGCCTTCCGGCTCTATGAAGAACTCGTCGGACCCGTGAGCTCGGCCCTCGCCGGCAAGCGACATTTGTTCACATCGGCCACCGGGGCGATCTCGTCATTGCCGCTAGGCATCCTGATTACCGAGAAGCCCGTCGGAGCAGACGGCAATCCCGATGCCTTGCGGGCGACGCACTGGCTCGCCGACAAGGCCGCAATCGTCCAGCTTCCTTCGCTTCAATCTCTCCAGCTTCTCCGGGCGGTTGCCGGACGCGACGCTTCTAAAAGCGACGCCACGATGATCGGGTTCGGCGCTCCGATGCTCGACGGAAAAGCCGCGACGCGCGGCGTGGAGGGTCGGATACGTTCGGCGCGCGGTGGAACCGCGCCCCTGCCAGCCGCCACATGGCGCGCGTCCAGCGACGGGCCCGCCCTCGCCGATCCAAGCGCTTTGCGCCGCCTGTCCCGGCTCCCGGGCACGGAAAAGGAACTGAGGGCGATGGAATCCCTGATGGGACCCGACAAGACAAAGCTTTTCATGGCGGATGCAGCCACCGAGACGAATCTGAAAAAAGCCGATCTCGCCTCGCCCTCCCTGCTTTTTCTCGCAACGCATGGGCTGGTGGCGGGCGAGTTCGGCGACATCGGCGAGCCAGGGCTTGTCTTCACGCCGCCCGCTGCCGCCAGCCCCACCGATGACGGCTTGCTGACCGCCAGCGAGGTCGCATCGCTTCGCATCGGCGCGGGATGGGTCATCCTGTCGGCGTGCAACACGGCCGCAGGCGATGGCCGCGCAGGTGTAGCGCGACGATCTGGATGAGAAGTTAGCGACGATCAGGATGAGAAGCGCTGATCGCGACGAGGTCGTTTTGGTGTGTTTGATTGCCGCTGGCAAGACCTATGTCTCAGGTTGATTGTCGGGGAG